>Ga0153931_100006_pt1 | contig 349545 bp, 334 predicted proteins | sample TSNJ015MetaG_FD_104730 | JGI IMG/M metagenome (GOLD analysis project Ga0153931, IMG submission 104730) | Attine ant fungus gardens microbial communities from New Jersey, USA - TSNJ015 MetaG | ecosystem: Host-associated > Fungi > Mycelium > Unclassified | place: USA: New Jersey, Wharton State... | reverse complement strand
AGAAACTTCTGGCAAACTGATGTGGCAGGCATAGCAGGTGACCTTTACTTTTTGTTGGCGCACAAAGTAGATCATATCCAGCTATGCCTGTCTGCATTTTGTGGGGAGCCATCAGCCCTCCCAACCTCCCCCTTTTCAGGGGGAGGAGCTAAAGCAAGTCTCAAATTTTAAACTTAATGACTCCTCATCCCCGCCGCCGTCATCAGCAATCTAAACACTGACGCCACGGCAAACAGGGCTAACACGCTGCCTAGCCAGATAATTGCCAGCCAGCCGACGCGTTTCCACCAAGGCTGACGAATAACCTTCTCATCATCCATCTCTCTGATCAGCTTCTTCATATTTCACCTCAATGGTAACCCTGATCTGGGGTGACTTTTCCTCGGAACACGTAGTAGCTCCAGAAGGTATAAACCAAAATAATCGGGATGATCACCAGCGCGCCAACCAGCATAAAGCCTAGGCTTTGCGGCGGGGCGGCGGCCTGCCAGAAGGTGATGGAAGGCGGCACGATGTTCGGCCAAATGCTAATGCCCAAGCCGCTGTAGCCAAGGAACACCAGCGCCAAGGTCAGCAAGAAGGGCGCGTGGTGCGACTTGCGGTTAACCGCGCGCAGCATCCAGATGGAGACCAGAACCACCAATACCGGCACCGGCAAGAACCAGAGGATATTCGGCATGGTGAACCAGCGGTCGGCAATCGCGCTATGTGTTAACGGCGTCCACAGGCTAATAATGGCAGTGACCAGCAGGAACACCAGCAGCAGAGGTTTTGCGCGGCGCTGCATGTTTCCCTGCAACGGGCCTTCGGTTTTCATAATCAGCCACGTACAGCCGAGCAGGGCATACGCCACCACTAAGCCCACGCCGCAGAACAGGTTGAAGGGTGAAAGCCAGTCCAGCGGGCCGCCCGCGTAGGCGCGACCCACCACCGGAATACCGTTAATCACCGCCCCGAGCACCACGCCCTGACTGAAGGTGGCGAACAGCGAACCCCAAATGAAGGCTTTATCCCAGATGTGGCGCTTCTCCGCCGTGGCTTTGAAACGAAACTCAAAGGCCACGCCACGAAAAATCAGCCCAAACAGCATTAAGGTCAGCGGGATAGCCAGCGCGTCCAAGATAACGGCATAGGCCAGCGGGAAAGCGCCAAACAGCGCCGCGCCGCCCAGCACCAGCCAGGTTTCATTGCCGTCCCACACCGGGGCGACGGTGTTCATCATCACGTCGCGTTCCTGATCGGTCTTAACCAGCGGGAAGAGGATGCCGATACCTAGGTCAAAGCCGTCCATCACCACGTACATCATCACGCCAAAAACGATGATTAAAAACCAGATCAGCGGAAGATCAATACCCATGATTATTACCCTTATTCTGATCGTCGTTGGAGTCCTGAGCCGCTGACAGCGGCCTTGCCGGAGTGCGATGCTGTCCCGGTCCGCCGTGAGTGGTTTCTGCACCTTCATGAGCCACCGGGCCTTTGCGGATCAGGCGCATCATGTAGGCGTATCCCACGCCAAACACCGAGCAATAAATCAGAATGAACAGCAGCAGGCTGATACTCATCTGCATCGCGCCGTGGCCGGATACCGCGTCTTTGGTACGCAGCAGGCCGTAAACTACCCAAGGTTGGCGGCCGATTTCGGTGGTAAACCAGCCGGCGAGCAGTGCCAACAGGCCGGAAGGACCCATCCACAGAGCAAAGTGCAGGAAGCTGCGCGAGGTGTACAAGGTGCCGCGCTTACGCAGCCACAGGCTCCACACGCCTGCCAAAATCATCAGCAGCCCCAGCCCGACCATTATGCGGAAGGAGAAGAAGATGATGCTGGAATTTGGCCGATCCTCTTTGGCGAAGGATTTGAGCGCCGGGATCTGCTTATCCAGACTGTGGGTCAAAATCAGGCTACCGAGCCACGGGATCTCAATGGCGTAGCGCGTCTCTTCGCGGTTCATGTCGGGATAGCCAATCAGCACCAGCGGCGACGGCTTGCTGTCCTTATTCTCCCAATGGCCTTCAATCGCGGCAATTTTCGCGGGCTGATACTTGAGGGTATTCAGGCCGTGGGCGTCGCCGAGGAAGGCTTGAATCGGTGCCACAATCAGCGCCATCCACATCGCCATCGACAGCATGGTGCGCATTGCCGGAGTATCGCGCCCGCGCAGCAGGTGCCAAGCGGCAGAAGCGCCGACAAAAAAGGCGGATGACAGGAAGGCGGCGGTGGTCATGTGCAGCAGCCGGTAAGGGAAGGAGGGGTTGAAAATGACTTTCAGCCAATCCACCGGCACCACCTGATTGTTGACGATTTCAAAGCCCTGCGGCGTCTGCATCCAGCTGTTGGATGCCAAGATCCAGAAGGTGGACATCAGGGTGCCGAGCGCCACCATGCAGGTCGCAAAGAAGTGCAAGCCCGGACCCACGCGGTTCCAGCCAAACAGCATCACGCCGAGGAACCCGGCCTCAAGGAAGAAGGCGGTGAGCACTTCGTAGGTCAGCAGCGGGCCGGTAATGCTACCGGCGAAGGAGGAGAAGAAGCTCCAGTTGGTGCCAAATTGGTATGCCATGACCAGCCCGGACACCACGCCCATGCCAAAATTCACGGCAAAAATTTTCGACCAAAAGTGATAAAGGTCGCGATACTCCTCTTTCTTAGTTTTGAGCCACAGCCCTTCGAGTACGGCTAAAAAGCTGGCCAGACCGATGGTGATAGCGGGGAAAATGATATGAAACGAAACGGTGAAAGCGAACTGGATACGGGCCAGTTCTAACGCGTCTAGACCAAGCATAACAACCTCTTTTTTGCGTGGTAACCCTTTCAGCTTAGGCGTCATAAGCCATTTTGGCGCAACAACATTCGCAAATGAGGTTTCAGTGAAAGGGGCGGTACAACAGTAAAGCTTAGCGAGGAGGGGATTTAACCACAGGGCGGGTTGGATATAACAGTAACAGAAATGTGAATATTGGCTATAACAGATGGCTTTTAGGCTTTGCTGCACAAGACCTGTGCGAAAAAGCGATGACCTCAAGTCAGAAGCACCAGCCTCTGCCTTCATCGCTTTAGTTAGCTCAGGCTATTTGGCTTTTTTCTGACTTTTAACAATCAGCGTGCCATCGGGATGAAAATAGCGCGTTGGCCAGATTTCAGCGGGCGTCATATCCAGCGCCTTGGCGATCAGCATCTCTCCCCGAGGCCAGCGGCGGCAGAGCGCGTTTGACAGGGTTGAAGAGCAAAGGCCAGATTGGCGGGATAGGGCTGCCAGCGTGGTTCCTCGTTTGTGCAACTCGGCGATGATATCTGCCGGATGCCAGTTTTGAAAACGATGGGAACCCACTGATGCCTGAGGTTTATAGCGAGGTAGAGCAGTATCTTGAGTTTTTTTATTGGCCGTCATTTCGCATGATCCGTTGCAAAGTGATGATCACTATCAGCCTAAGAGGTGCAAATCCCTCGGGTGATAGCCCAGACGGAGTTTGCACTACCGGCCACAACGGATCACCGGCCAGCCCAAAGGCTGCCCCGCCTGAGCCACCATTGAGATATTGTTTATTACGTGAACGAGTAATATGCAATAGGTGTGCAGAGGCTGACGTATAAAATAAATATATACGTCATCGTTGTGGTATTCAGGGTGCAAATCCCGACTGCGGATTTTGCCGCAGCCCATGAACTATACCCCAATCACTTAGTTGAAACCAAGTGAAGCGGCAGGGTTTAATTAAGTCGCCTAAGTAAAAAAGTCAAATAAGTGAACAGAATAGTCGTCCATAATAGAGTGTGGATGACAAAAGAAATTCTTCATCGTTAAAAGGCTACGCGCCGAAGTGGTTGTTGATTTTTTCCACTATTTTTCCCAAAGCTTTATTTTGTAGTGAGGTTTTATTATGCACCATGTAAATATTAATCGGAGATAGAGGGAACTCAGTGCTTAAAGATTTTATATTAAATGTTGTATGAAACTTATTGAACAGCCAAATGGGGACAATAGCAACGGTATCTGAATTTTCCACCACGGATAAAATGGAAAACAGCGAGCTACTGCGGAAGCAAAATGTTCTTTCGCCAATGTTGTCCGTAATATTCTGTTGCGCGAGTTTAATCGCCGGGCCGTCGGATTCTAAAATAGAGAACTGCTCTAATGCTGCCTGTTCTTTATCCAGCGAGTCATTCAACCGTGGGTGGTCTTTGCGGCAAACAAACGTGAGTTCTTCGCTTAAAATTGGGTACGTTACCGCGGAGGAGCTGTAATGTGGGTCGCAATCAAAAACCAGATCGGCTTTGCGATATTGCAATGCTTCGCTTGAAAGCATGACTGAACTGCCATTGTCTGCATGGACAACTTTAGTATTCGGCATTATTTCTTTAACCAAAGCCATCAACACGGGTAGCACGCGCATTGAAATATAGGGCGGGCAGCTGACAATCAGCCTGTTTCGGGCCGTCGAATTCATATAAACCGAGACATTTCTGGTCAATGCCTCAAAACTTTCCTGGGTGGCGGAGAACAGATTTACTGCGGTGACCGTGGCCGAAAGGTTGCTACCTTCGCGGACAAAGAGAGGATCTGAAAAGTATCCGCGCAATTTATTTAATGACTGGCTTACCGCCGAGGGGCTGATATTGAGCAAGACTGAAGCTTTGGTTACGCTTTTTTGCGAGTAGATCGCGTGAAAAGTGGTCAGAAGGTTGTAGTCAAAGCTTTTGTCTCGCTTAAAGTCATCTTTCTTAAATTCATCTTTCTGTAAGTCAGGATTCACATTTACCTCCCCATAAATTTAAATAAACACTGATTTAAATAAATCCGGCAAATGATTGGGGTGGCAATCAGTGGCGGCGTCAATGTTTGTTGTATTGCGCAAAAAATACTAAAAAAATAAAGTGAAATAAGATAGAGGGCTACACTTTAATTTTTAATTATTAATTGATTAAAAACCAAAAAGTCGTTTCAAAACAACAAATTGCATTTTGTATTAATATGCTAATTAATAAAAATAGTATCTAATATAAAAGATTTTTCGTAGATAATAAATATTATAGATTTGGCAAATGTTCAAATGAGCCATCAAACGTTTTTAGTATGGTTTAACAACTCCTGTGCTCTCGAGTAGTGGTACTTTTTAATTGAATGCGTAAGAATGCTCTTATTTGAGGGAAGAGGTTAATTAATACCTCAAGCGAGGAAAGAGTTTAGCTGGAATGTGAAAATTAGAGACTAAGCGAATATTATAAAAATGACTTCTTTATTTAAAATTGGCCTGTTGGCGGCAGGTAGGGTTGCCGCCGCCAAGGTCAGTTTTGGTCCTCTTCCGCCATAAATTTTTACTGCTATAGGCACTATTTCCGACAAAAAGCCGATTAATTTTTTTTGGAAAAATGTCCGGCTAGTCTGATTAGCGAAAAATAACTTTAATGGGTAGAGCTGATCCAATCTATAAATAGCTGGCTGCATTAGTTCAGGGCGTCTTGTGAAATTACAGACTCAAGGGGATTTTAATATCCCATTATCTGCTGCTTACATTCAGACCGAGGACAAAATCACACCGGGAGATGCCAACGCGGTGGCGAATTTCACCATTAGCTACCAGTGATTTTGCATTAAAACAAAAGGCCGGAAAGTCTGAACTTTCCGGCCTTTGTGTTTATTTTTTAGTTACCTGCAAAAGCCTGACTTATTTAATCGCCATGGCTTCTTTCATGGTGAAGAACAGATCCGTTTGGTCGGTCAGGCCCACCACGTTAGCAGCAAACGGGCCGTAGGCCGCGACGCGCAACTGGGTGCCGGTATGGCCCTGTGAATCCTCTTCTGAGTTGCCATAGCTGATGGTCATTGGCGCACCGTCTTTGGTGGTCAGGGTCTGAGTCAGCCCCGGTGCCTTCGCATCTTTCTCAACAATCTGGCTGGAGTGCGCGTGGTCGGCGGTCACGATAACCAGCGTGTTGCCGTCTTTACGGGCAAACTCCAGCGCTTTCTGCACGGCTTCGTCCAAATCAACCGTTTCGCCAAACTGGCCGCACGGGTTCGCCGCGTGGTCCTGTTTGTCGATGGACGCGCCTTCAACTTGCAGGAAGAAGCCTTTCTCCTGTGTCTTCAGCAGGTCGATGGCTTTCTCCGTCATTGCGGCGAGCGTTGGAATGTCGCTGGTGCGCTGTGGATTAGCTTCACAGGTGACAGCCGGTTTATCGATATTGCCGTGGTAGCTGGCTTTAGGGCCGTACCAGCGCACTGGCATGTTGCCCGGGGAGAACAGACCTAACAGTGGTTTTTGCTGGTCAGCAAGGGTGATTTTTGCCAGCTCATCGGCGTTTTCTACCCACTGATAGCCCTGCGCGGTGGCCTGATCTTTCAGTGATTTCCCAGCAAACTCGCCGCTTTTGGCTAACTGAGCGAATGACTTCGCGCCGCCACCCAACGTGACGTCAGCACGTGCTTTGATCAGCTGTTCGGTGATGGAGCCTTTGCCGCCGTTTTCCAGCGCATTGGTCGGGCATTTCTCGCTGGTTTCTTCCGGGCCGTAGCACTTACGGGAGGTGACGTGGGAGATTTGCGCCGCCGGAGTGGCGTCCTGCAATTCGGCAGTAGAGACGTTACCCGTGGCTTTGCCCGCTGCTTTCGCCAGTTCCAGAATGGTGACGTGGTCCTTGCCGTTGACATCCACACCCAGCGCGCCGTTGTAGGTCTTCACGCCGCTAGACCATGCCGTAGCAGATGCTGCCGAGTCAGTGACGTAGTCCGGCTTATGGCTCTTCTTATCCAAAGAGTAGTGAGTGTATTGGCCGGTCAATGGCAGGGCATCGATGCCTTTGAAGTAGCCGCCCGCGCCTTCGGCATAGTTACGCGCCGAGGTGATTTCTGAGTCGCCCATGCCATCGCCAATCAGCAGGATGACGTTTTTCACCGTCTTATTGGTCAATGAGGCTTTCAAGGCTTCCGTGGTGTCGCCGGTCAAACGGCGCGCGCCGCCTTGTTCGGTGATATCGCCTTTGGCGGCGCGGGAGGTCAGGGCGTCATCGGCGATGGCGCTGCTGGCAGAGGTCAGAAGCAGGGCGGTAACTACAGAACGAGCAACAAAAGAGAGAGGCAGTTGCATAACAAAACTCCGTGTAATGAAGACCAGAAAACAAGAGATACAGTTTGTCTTACTTTGTTACACGGGAGCATAAGTCAGCGGCGTGACGCTTTTATGACAGGGCGGATTTTTAGCGAGGAAAATAAAAAAGCCCCTCATGGAGGGGCTTCGAGTCAGTCTGCAAATCAGACTTAGTTAACCTGAGTTGGCATACCTGAACGCAGCTCGATAGCGCGTTGTACGATGTTCTGGTTAACGCTTGGGTCCATGGCAACGGCGCCCACTTTGCCCGTCAGAGAAACAGGCAGTGGCTCTTGCGAGTCAAACTCTTCCTGGTTAGCAGACAGCGGGTTGTGGATCTCAACGTAGCGCTTGCCGTTTGGCTCAACGGTGGCTTTCAGCGGCTCGTTGATGAACTGTACGCGAGTGTCTTGCGGCACGTTGTCGAACAGCCATTTGATGTCAGCATCACGTAAACGCACACAGCCGTGGCTCACGCGCAGGCCGATACCGAAGTTGGCGTTAGTCCCGTGGATAGCATACAGGCGGCCAACGTACAGCGCGTACAGACCCATTGGGTTGTCCGGGCCTGCTGGGAATACGGCTGGCAGATATTCGCCGCGAGACGCGTACTCTTCATGCATTTTTGCAGTTGGAGTCCAAGTCGGGCCGGCTTTTTTACGCTGGATAGTGGTCGTCCAGTTCAGCGGGGTGTCTTTGCCCAATTCGCCGATACCGATTGGCAATACCACCACGGTGTTGCTGCCTTTCGGGTAGTAGTAAAGACGCATTTCAGCGCTGTTTACCACGATACCTTCATGCGGGGTATCTGGCAGGATCAGCTGCTGTGGAATAGTCAACACGGTGCCCGGCGTTGGCAGGAACGGGTCCACGCCTGGGTTGGCTTCGAGCATGTTGCTCAGGCCCATTTGATACTGTGCGGCAAAACTCTCAAGAGGTAATTTGCTGTTTTCTGGAACGGTAACGGTGATGTTTTCCCCGACTAACCGCCCGCCATTGGCAGGAAGAGGGTACACCACGGCCGAAGCTGACTGGCTGTACGCAGCAACTGCCAAAACCATAGTAAGGATAGCGCGAATGCTCATTTTCATATTTGTCGTTGGTTCTTAATGCCACACAGGCAGTTGTTGTCGAAGTGTTCCCCCGGTGTTAACAGAAACAACCGGATGACTATTGTAGGTACACACTTGACCGGAACGAGAATCTTTATGTGTAACCAATCACATTTCTGGGCCGCCAATTATAAGGATTTATTTCAAACAGGCCAAAGCTTTTACAGGATGTCGGAAAAGTTCCCTAAACAATCGCATTTTTTGGAATTACGATCACAGACGTTTTACATTTCATGACACTAAAGCCACTATTTCCGACAAAACGGCACCATCAATAACGCCGCCAAAAACATCCACGCCATCACCATAAAGGCGTCATTGAAAGCCATGGTGAAGGCTTCATTGGCGACCTTAATCCCAAACAGATTTTTCGCCATCAACAGGGCATGCGCCGAGTCCGGGGTCAGTTGCCCTATGCGCGTCGCCAGCCCACCGATCACTGTCTGCGCCTCTTCACCATAACGCCCCAACACGTCGCCAAAATGCGCGGTGTGTTCGCGAGTCCAGTCCTGCAACCAGGTATTCACCGTCGCTATGCCAATCGCCCCGCCGAGGTTACGCATCAGGTTAAATAAGCCCGACGCGTAGCGCAGCTCCGGCCCCTGAAAGGCGGTGAGCGCCATATTCACGCTCGGCACGATGCACAGCATGATAAACAGTCCGCGAATGATTTGCGGCCATAAGAACTGGTCTGCGCCCCATTCGGGCGTGACTTGAGTGGTCAGCCACATGCTGGTGGAGAACCCCAGCAGCCCGGCGGTGATCAGAATTCGGCGATCCACTTTGCCAATCAGCCTAGCGGCCATAATGGTGCTGAAAAACTGGCCGATGCCGACCACAAACACCGTCGTGCCGATCTGCAAACTGTTGAAGTCGCGAATGCGGCCCAAGAACACCGGCGTCAGGTAGGTCGAGGCGTAAAGCCCGAAACCAATCACCAGATTGAACACGCAGGCAAAAGTAAAGGTCGGGTCGCGGAAGGGCGTCAGACGCACAATCGGGTTTTTCGAATAGAAAGAACGCTCCAAAAACAGCACAAAAGCCACCAGTGAAAACCAGGCTGAGATCTGAATGTCCGGGTCGCTAAACCAGTTCTGGCGCGGTCCCTCTTCCAGCACGTACTCCAGACAGCCCAACGCAATCGCCATCGAGAACAGATGCACCCAGTCGATGCGTTTGAGCATCGGGAAATTGGCTTTGTCGACATCAATGAACATCAGCGCGCCAATGGCGACCAGCACTCCGGGCACAATATTGATGAAGAAGATCCAGCGCCAGTCGAGCCATTCGGTGACCACGCCGCCGACGGTCGGGCCAAGAGTCGGGGCCAGCACGCTGACCATGCCTAAAATCGCCGGGATCAGCGCCTGCTGCTTGCCTTTGAACAGCGCAAAGCCGGTGGAGAACACCGTCGGCACCATGGCCCCGCCGGTAAAGCCTTGCAGCGCGCGGAAGAAAATCATCGACTCGATATTCCACGCCAGCCCGCAGCCAATGCTGCTGAGGGTAAACAGCGCCGCCGAGGCGCTAAACAGCCAGCGAGTAGAGAGCGCCTGAGTCAAAAAGGCCGAGAAGGGGATCATCACCAGTTCGGCAATCAGATAAGAGGTCTGCACCCAGCTGATCTCATCCGGCCCGGCGGACAATCCCGCCTGCACATCATTGAGCGAGGCGGCGACGATCTGAATGTCGATCAGAGCCAAAAACATGCCGAAAGCCATGATGCTAAAGATTAAAAATTTCCGCGCTGTGGGCAGGTCGCTGGGGGAGAAACCCGGCGCGGCAGAAGAGGGGGCGGTAGCTTCTGACATTTCAAACACCTTTTTGAACTTGTTTATATGATGCGCATCATATTAATATGATCGCCATCATGCAATGAGTGAGAAGAAAAATGAGTGAAGCAACAGTTAGCGGGGCGCCGGAGATTCAGGGGAAAGAGAAAACGCGCCGTTCGCCGCGCATTTGGGTGGTGAGCGGCATTGCGCTGGCGGTGGCATTGGGTGGTGCCGCGTGGCTGCTGGCCGCGCCATCGACGGAGTCAACCGACGATGCTTACGTCAGTGCGGATGCCACCACGGTCGCGCCGAGAGTAAAAGGCTTTATCTCTAACGTGCTGGTGAAACACAACCAGTGGGTGAAGGCCGGGCAGCCGCTGGTGGCTATCGACAGCGAAGAGTTCAACGCGCGCGTCGCGGCGGCGGAGGGCGACGTGGCCGACGCCAAGGCGCAGGTCGAGGCACAACAGGCCGCACTGGTCAGCCAGCAGGCGCAGGAGCAGCTGGCGCAGACGCAAATTCAGGCCGCGCGCACGGCGATCCGTTCTTCTCTCGCTGAGCAGCAGCATGCGCAAGACGAGCAGCGGCGCTATCAGGCGCTGGTCAACAGCGGCGCGACCTCGCGCAATGACGCTGAACGCTTCAAAACTACCGCCGTGACCGCCGAGCAAAACGCCGCCCATGCCAGCGCGATGCTCGACGTGGCGCAGAATCAGGCGCAGGTGACTCACGCCCAGCGCGCCGAGATTCAGGCGTCACTGGCTCTGGCGCAGGCCGCGTTGCAGAAGGCGCAGGCGGCACTGGATTTAGCCCAGCAGGATCAGCGTCACACCATTATTACGGCGGCGATTGACGGCGTGGTCGGCAACCGACAGGTGCAAATTGGCGACTACGTAACGCCGGGTCAGCGCCTGATGACGCTGGTGCCGCTCAACGATCTCTATGTGGTGGCTAACTTTAAAGAGACGCAAACCGAGCGCATTCAGCCGGGGCAGAAGGTGTCGGTCAGCGTCGATGCGCTGCCGGATGTTAAATTACACGGCGTGGTCGACAGTCTGGCGCCGGGATCGGGTTCTACCTTCGCGCTGCTACCGTTTGAGCCGGGCACCGGCAACTTCACCAAAATCGTCCAGCGCGTGCCGGTGCGTATTCATCTCGATGCCGACCAGCAGGGGCTGGCCGCGCTGCGACCAGGTTTGTCCGTTGATGCCAAGGTTAGCCTGCATGAGTGAATGTCGCGGCGCGCTGCGGTAGACTAGCCGGGCTAGAGGTCTCACCAATCAGGGAGTTAATCATGCGTTACGAAAGTGAACATAAGGCGAAGATTCGCGAGCAAATCCTCAAAGAGGCGGCTAAAGCAATTCGCATCAATGGTCCGGAAAAGGTCAGCGTAGCCGGGGTGATGAGCCAGGCTGGGTTAACCCACGGCGGATTTTATGCTCACTTCGCATCGAAAGAGGCCCTGATTGAAGCCGCCATCGGCCAAATGTTTGACCAAAGTATGGCGCGCTGGGACAGGGATAACCAAGACCTGAACGCCCGCGAGCAGTTGGCGGGGTATATCGACTTCTACTTGTCGCCGTGGCATCGCGATAACCCGTCGCAGGGCTGTCCGGTGGCAGTATTGCTCACCGAAGCGCCGCGCATGACGCCGCCGTGCCGCACGGCTTTCGCCCAAGGCATCGGCAGGCTGCGTGGCATGGTGATTGGCCAACTGCGCGAGATGGGCGTGGATCAGCCAGAAACGGCGGCGGTGGCCCTGAGCGCCGAGCTGATGGGCACGCTGTCACTGGCACGCTGCGAGCCGGACCCTGCTATGTCAGATGCCCTGTTGGTCGAGGCCAAAAAACGCATCATGGCGCAACTGGCTCTGCATTAATCAACCGATTTGACCTGTGTTCGCTGCAATAAAAAAGCCCTGAATATTCAGGGCTTTGTTTTTTGTGCTTAAGGGTAACGTGTGAAGGTTTTCCCTTTTAAGTCTGCAATTAGAAGTCGTAACCCACGGTTGCCACCACGGTACGCTCCTGACCCCAGTAGCAGTAGCTGGTGCCGTAACAGGCTGCGACATATTTCTTGTCGAACAGGTTGTTAGCATTCAGCTGCACGTAAGCGCCTTTCAGCTGCGGGTTAAACTGTGCCAGATTCATACGTACTGAAGCATCAACCAGCGTGGCAGACGGCATGTGCAGGGTGTTTTCGTTATCCGCCCACTGGGTGCCGATGTAACGCACGCCCGCGCCCAGATCAACACCAACCGGCGTGTTGTACTGGCCCCAGATGGAAGCCATCTGTTTTGGCGTCACGTATGGAGTGTTGCCGTCGTTGGTGGTGGAATCGTCAAAGCGTACTTTGTTGTAGGTGTAGCCCGCCATCACGTTGAAGCGATCGGTAACTTGCTTCTTCGCTTCCAGCTCAAGGCCCTGAGAACGGATTTTACCCGCAGGCTCATAGTAGCTGCCTACCACCACGCGGTTGCCAACGTCGTCCTGCGTCAGGTCATAAATCGCCGCGGTATACATGTCGGAAGTGCCGACCGGCTGGTACTTGATACCGGCTTCATACTGCTCGCTTTGCATCGGTTTCAGCAGGGTGTTGTTTGGCCCCGGCAGAGCAGAAGGGGTCATCGCCTGGCTGTAGCTGACGTAAGGAGAGATACCGTTTTCAAACGCGTACAGCAGGGAAGCGCGGCTGTTGAAGTGGCTATCAGTACGCTCGGTGGTCACGTCGGTCAGGCCGATGGTGTCCACGGCGGCAGTTTTGGTTTTTAGGCGGTCATAACGGCCGGACAGGGTCAGATGCCACTGGTTCCACGCCATATCATCCTGAATGTAAGTGCCATTCTGCTCATAACGGTTTTTACCGGTTTTGTCGCTATAGAACGCCAGATTTGGACCACCAGTGTAGCCGGTGTACGGGTTGAGCTGGCTAGCCGTCGCGCCCTGAGATTTCAGGTCATTCATAAAGTAGGAGTAGTCGAAACCAACCACCACTTTATGCTCCAGCTCGCCGGTCGCGAAGTCCGCTTCCAACTGGTTATCCACCGCCACGCTGTCCAGAGAGGAAGTTTCGCCACTGTAGTAGCGATTCATCAAGGTGCGATCGGCATTCCAACCAGCCTGATAGACCTGATCCAACTCGGTGTTGGAGTGGGTGTAGCTGGTGTTTTGGCGGAAGGACCAGACGTCGTTAAACGCGTGGCGGAATTCGTAGCTATAAATCTGCTCCCAGCGTTTGAACTGGTTCAGCGAAGACTCGCCGTCGAAGAAGCCACGGCTCAGGCGATCGCCGTACAGGCTGCCGTCGGCAGGGACTGCGGCGTGATAACCGCCGGACGGATCTTTTTGCAGATAAGCGCGCAGTAACAGGGAGGTGTTTTCATCCGGCTGCCACATCAGCTGTGGAGAGATGGCATAACGCTCTTCGCGCTGGTGGTCGTACTGGGTGTCGCTGCTGCGGGTCATGCCGGTCAGGCGGAAGGCCCACTGGTCATTGATGGCGTTGGTGTAATCGAACGCGCCGCCTTTAGTGTTTTGCGTGCCGCCTGACAGACGGAAGTGGCCTTCTTCAGTGAACTGCGGGCGCTTGGAGGTTTCCATCACGATGCCGCCCGGAATGCTCTGGCCGTAGAGGGCAGAAGAGGGGCCTTTCAGCACGTCGATACGCTCAAGGAACCATGGGTCAACCTGAATGGAGTTGTAGCTGCCGCCATCGCTCAGAATACGCAGACCATCAAGGAAGGTGTTGTTGACGTCACCGCCGTGGAAACCGCGCAGAGAAATGGTGTCGTAACGCGTTGCGCCACCGGCGAAGTTGGTGAACACGCCCGGCGTATAGTTCAGCGCGGCGTTGACGGTGGTGGCGTTCTGGTCGTCCATCTGCTGACGAGTCACTACTGACACAGCCTGACCGGTGGTGATGATCGGCTGATCGGTTTTGGTTGCTGTACGACTGGTTTTCGCGTTGTAACCCTGAGTCGGGGTATCGGCAGTTTGTGGCGGAGCTGCGGTCACGACAACGGTGTCTTCAGCGAAGGAGGCAGCAGGTAGCGTCAGCGCCACGGCGCACAAGAGCACCGAGCGTTTTAGAGGGAAGGCCAACAACATATTCAAAGTCCCTATAGATATCGAGATGAAATATCGAGTTATAAAAAGTGTGTGTGTAAAAAAAGCCCATGACGGCGTCATCTGAGCTTAAAAGCCGGGCATTCGCGGGGGTTATTGCCACAACAAAAGCACCCGCTCAAAGTGGGTGTTTATTCATAACTTACGTGAATGCTAAACTTAATGATAATTGTTATCATTATTGTTTTTCAATTTCAAGGGAACTTTTAATAAAAATTTAAAATGAGGTTGTTTTTTATCCTCATATTTATCATGGAATTGGCCGCTTTTTGCTCTATTACGGCTTAACTCAACATTGCTTGTTAACAAAGTGTTAAGTAAATTTTTGGCAATGATTCAACATGTGCGGAGAAGCTAATGAGTGAAAAATGGCAGCAGGTTGACAGCTATATCGTGGATAAACTGGTGGGCAGTGACGACACGCTGGACGCGATTTTGCAAAATAATGCGCGAGCCGGATTGCCCGCCCATGACGTGGCACCTAATCAGGGGAAACTTCTGGCGCTGTTTGCCCAAATGGTCGGAGCAAAACGCATTCTGGAGATTGGCACCTTGGGCGCATACAGCACGGTGTGGCTGGCTCGCGCCTTGCCGGAGGGCGGGGAGGTGGTGACGCTGGAGGCCGACCAGCACCATGCACAGGTGGCGCGGCAAAATATAGAACTGGCGGGTTTGCAGTCGCGCATCCGGTTGCATCAAGGCCCAGCGCTGGACACTTTACCTGCGCTAATTGGTTCAGGCCCGTTCGATATGATTTTCATCGACGCCGACAAACCGAATAATCCTCATTACCTGCAATGGGCGCTCAAGCTCTCACGGCCCGGTACATTGATCATCGGTGACAACGTGGTGCGCGATGGCGAAGTGGTTAATCCCGCCAGCGACGACGATCGCGTGCAGGGCGTTAGAAGCTTCTTCGACCTGATTGCCGAAGAGCCGCGCCTGAGCGCCACCGCGCTGCAAACCGTCGGCAGTAAAGGCTGGGATGGCTTCTTGCTGGCCCGTGTTTTGTAATAAATGAAGTAATTACTCAAATATCCCTAAACCTTTGCCCTAAATTTCCGATAAGAATTCCGCAATAGGTCGTTCTATTTTAATTTTTAGGGTTAATAAGGGATTTTTGATGAAAAAAGTATTACTTACCGCTGCTTTTGCCGTGCTGCTGTCTGGTTGTGCTCAACAGACTTTCAACCTGGGTCAGGGCGTGGCGACTAAGCCGAAAGAAGTGACCACGCATCACTTCTTCGTCAGCGGTATTGGTCAGCACAAAATGGTTGATGCAGCGAAAGTCTGCGGCGGCGCAGATAAAGTTTCTCGCGTAGAAGTTCAGGAAACCTTCCCTAACGTTCTGCTGAGCATCGTGACCTTTGGTATCTACACCCCGCGTGAAGCGCGCGTTTACTGCGCATAATAGGATATTTATCCTTGCTTAACGGGCGCCGAGTGCGCCCGTTTTCACATCTAAAGTCAGGCTGCACAAGGCTTGGCGACCATAATTCTAAAAACAACATGACTCATTCATCCCCCCTAATCTGAAAAGCCGGAACTTCACATTTTCACCAGCGTCTTAATCGTCAGTTTCACTTGGATGAAACTGTTAATAGAACGCTTAAAAGGGCAAGTCGCCCTCTGGCAACAATGTGGGAATTTTTAAGGGATTAATGATGAAAAAAGTATTACTGACCGTGGCTTTTGCTGCTCTGCTGTCTGGTTGTGCTCAACAGACGTTCAATATGGATCAAGGCGTGGCGACTCAACCTAAAGCAGTGACCACACATCACTTCTTCGTCAACGGTATTGGTCAGCACAAGATGGTTGATGCAGCGAAAGTGTGCGGCGGCGCGGATAAAGTTTCTCGCGTAGAAGTGCAGGAAACCTTTGCGAACGGGCTGCTGAGTCTGGTGACTTTCGGCATCTACTCTCCGCGTGAAGCGCGCGTCTACTGCGCGCAATAGGTCTGGTTGTGTGCTAAACGGGCGCTTAGTGCGCCCGTTTCTTATTTTATGAAAGTTGCATGTGCAACAGCGGGAAAGGGTTGCCCTGACCATCATGGCTGGAGCGGGAAACGACGCTAAAACCTTGCTTCTGATAGAAGGCCAGCGCCTGTGGGTTCTGCTCATTGACGTCCAGCTTAGTGGCGTTCATCTGCTTGACGGCGTACTGCAATAGGGCTTTACCAATACCTTTACCGTGGGCTTCAGGTGCCACAAACAGCATTTCCACATTCCCTTCTGATACCCCGACAAACCCCTGAATTACTGAGTCTGCGTCTTTAAACACCCGTAGTTTCACGGCTTGCAAATAGTTATGGCGGATTTGCGGGCGCATCGCGGCGATATCCGCCTCTTGCAGAAAATCGTGCGTGGCCCTGACTGAGCTTTCCCAGACCTCAATAATTCGGTCAAACTCTGCTTCATGCGTTTCAACGATGCCATTCATTGCTGTTGTCCTTATTATCAGCGCGTTAGGCCGATAATAAGTGGATTGTCAGCCCAACGCCAGCCCGAGCACCGCGCCTACCGCCAGCACCCACAGCGGGTGAAAACGCTTGCTCACCGCCATCAGCGTGCAGATAGCAATCACCGCCGCCATGCTCAGATTAGGCGCCGTGGCCTTGGCTATCAACAAGCCGCTGGAGACTACTAAGCCGACAGTCACCGGCACCAGCCCGCGCTGCACGATTTGCCGCCATGGTCGGTCTTTGTAACGCTTCCAGCCGCCCATCACGATAAGCGTAATGATGGAAGAGGGGCCGAATTTCGCCAGAGACGACACCAGCAGGCCCGCCCAGCCCGCCACCTGCCAGCCAACCAGCGGCACTATCATCATATTCGGGCCGGGAGCCGCCTGCGCCAAGGCGAACAGCGCGCTGAACTCCTGAGCACTCATCCAATGATGCACTTGTACCACTTCGCGCTGCATCTCCGGCAAAATGGTATTGCCGCCGCCGAAGGCCAAAACCGAAAGCTGGGTAAAGAGTAAAGCCAGAGAAATCAGTACCGCGCTCATGCTTTGCTCCTCGCACAGATGAAAATGCTAATAGGGGCCAGCACCAGCATGACGGGCAGCATCGGGATACGGAATCCGGCAATGGCGATAACCCCAACGGCCACCACGACCAGCTGCAACCATTTGCCCCATAGCGGAGCCAGCATCTTGACGCCGGTGGAGAGCAACAGGCCACCCGCCGCGGCCGCTAGCCCGGCAAACAGATGCTCGATCAGCACATCATTTTGATAGCGGGCATACACCAGCCCGAGCAGCACCACGCAGGCAGTCGGTGCCAGTATCAGCCCCATCAGGGCCGACAGCGCGCCGCGCAGCCCGCGAAACTCCATCCCCAGCGCGACTGACAAATTAATAATGTTGCCGCCGGGCAGAAACTGGCACAGCCCTAACAGCTCGGTGAACTGCGCGGCGCTCAGCCAACGGCGCTTTTCGACCAGCATGTGTCTCGCCATCGGCAGCACGCCGCCAAATCCGGTCAGGCCGAGAATAAAAAAGCCCATAAACAGTTGCCGACAGTCGGGTGTGTGCAGCTCGGCTTCATGGTGAGAACGGGTCTCTAAAGAGTGTTGAGTCATGATGGTAATTCTCTGAAAAGCGTGCTTTACGCTCTGGTTTTTTTGCCATAATGCGCGGCGGCGTGCCATGATGTCTAATGCATTTAATGACCATGAAGGATACCTAAAAGGTATGTCAAAGCTGGATCTGCGAAAACTCCGCGCGTTTGTTACCGTGGTCGAAGAAGGCAGTATTTCCCGCGCCGCCGAGCGTCTGTTTATTCAGCAGCCGCCGTTGAGTCGCTTATTACAGGGGCTGGAGCAGGATTTTGGCGTGCCGCTGCTGGTTCGCCAGCCGCGCGGGGTGGTGGCGACTGACGCCGGAAGCGTGCTGCTACAAGAAGCGCGGGCGCTACTTTCTCGCGCCGATCAGCTGGAGGCGGCGATGCAGCGCGCGGCGCAGGGCAAGCAGGGGAGCATCACTGTCGGCTTCACCAGCTCTTCCGCGCTGCACTCCTTTGTGCCGGAAGTGCTGCGCCGCTATCGCGAAATTTACCCGACGGTGAGCACTCAACTGGAAGAGGCGGGAAGCACCGAACTATTGCAGGGCGTGCTGGCGCAGCGCATCGACCTCGCGTTCGTCAGGATGCCGGTTCACGGCATGCCGGAATTGAAGGTGGAACGCGTGTTGCAGGAGCCAATGCTGGTGGCGCTTCCGGCGAGGCATCGGCTGGCAACGCTGCCGCGCGACGAGCCGATTTCACTCAAAATTCTGGCGAATGAGCCGTTTGTGCTTTACCGACGCCCGGCGGGACAGGGGCTGTACGACGCCATTCTCGCAGCTTGTTTCCGCGCCGGGTTCAGCCCGCAGATAGTGCAAGAAGCGCCGCGTTTGACCTCATGCCTAAGTCTGGTGGGCGCGGGGCTTGGCGTGTCTATCGTGCCGCAGTCAATTACCCGGCTGGGCGGAGAAGGGATGGTGTTTCTGCCGCTGGTGGCGCAGGCGCAGCTCAGCGCGCCACTCTATTTGGCTCGCCGCGAAGACAGCGACGCCTCGGCGATTATCAATACGTTCTGTGAGTTGCTGCGCACTCAGCTCATTGATAATTAAAGATGTTCTTCGGAGATGTGGCGCACCGTGGCTTCCAGCGTGCTGGAGTCGGATTCAATGGCGCTCAATAGGGAGTCGAGTAAACCGGGGAAGCGTGCGTCGAGATCTTCGCGACGCAGAGATAACAAGTTGGCGCGGCCGTCAGGGCGCTGCCAGATAACGCCGCTATCGCGCAACACCCGCCAGTGGTGGGTTAAAGTCGATTTCGACAAGCCCTGCAACAGGGTTCCGCAAGGGTGTTCGCCGCCTTTGGCCAGCGTGCGTACTACAGCTAAACGCAGCGGATTGCCCAGTGCTGTCAGCACGTTTTCTAAGCGAATCTGCTCGCGCTCAGGGTGGTTCGCTATCATTGGACTGATCCTCTTGGTTTCACGCCGACGTGCGTGGGACGCGCAATATAGCTCATACAGCTACACTGTTTAAAGCACACATCACGACGATTTCACTAATAGAATAAATTTATTGTACGAATATACTCGTACAGTTGTATTATACCGCTCGTTAAATGAAATGACGAAAAACTGCACACCGCAGGTCGTCAACTTTGCCATCCATCACGTAAGGACGTTATATGGCTCGCCAAACCCCCATTGAGCGCTACCGCAATATTGGTATCTCAGCACACATCGACGCCGGTAAAACCACCACCACCGAGCGCATCCTGTTTTACACCGGCATGAACCATAAGCTGGGTGAAGTGCATGATGGCGGTGCGACGACGGACTGGATGGCGCAAGAACAAGAACGCGGGATCACCATCACTTCGGCGGCGGTGACCTGTTTCTGGCAGGGTATGGACCACTCGTTTGATGCCCACCGCATCAACATTATCGACACCCCGGGGCACGTCGATTTCACCATCGAAGTTGAGCGCTCAATGCGCGTGCTCGACGGCGCGGTGATGGTTTATGACTCGGTCGGCGGCGTACAGCCGCAGTCGGAAACCGTGTGGCGTCAGGCCAACAAATACAAAGTGCCGCGTCTGGCTTTCGTCAACAAAATGGACCGTCCGGGGGCTAACTTCTTCCGCGTTCGCCAGATGATGGTTGATCGGCTGAAAGCTAATCCGGTGCCGATTGTTATCCCAATTGGTAGCGAAGAGAATTTCGTCGGCGTGGTCGATTTACGCAAAATGCGCGCCATCCTGTGGGATGACGAGACGCAGGGCATGACCTTCCGCTACGAGCCGATCCCTGCGGATTTGCAGGCGTTGGCCGAAGAGTGGCGCGAAAAAATGGTCTCTGCGGCGGCCGAGGCCAATGATGCGTTGATGGATAAGTACCTTGAAGAAGGTGACCTGTCCGAAGACGAAATCACCCAAGGTCTGCGTATTCGCACTATTGCCGGTGAGATTCAGCCGATGCTGTGTGGCAGCGCCTTTAAGAACAAAGGCGTGCAGCGCATGCTCGACGCGGTGGTCGAACTGATGCCTTCTCCGCTGGATATCCCGCCAGTTGCGGGCACCGACGAGAAAGATCAGGAAGTGTTCCGTCATTCTGACGACAACGAGAAGTTCTCTGCACTGGCGTTCAAACTGATGACCGACCCCTATGTGGGGCAATTGACCTTCGTGCGCGTTTATTCCGGCGTGCTGAAGAAGGGCGATAGCGTCTACAACCCGGTGCGCGGCAAGAAAGAGCGAATCGGCCGTATTGTGCAGATGCATGCTAACGATCGTATTGAGATTGATGAGATCCGCGCGGGCGATATTGCGGCCTGCGTGGGTCTGAAGGACGTCACCACCGGAGAGACCCTGTGCGACCCGTCTGACATCATCACTCTGGTACGCATGGAGTTCCCTGAGCCGGTGATTTCACAGGCCATCGAGCCGAAAACCAAGGCCGATCAGGAGAAAATGGGCATTGCGCTGTCACGATTGGCGTCGGAGGACCCGTCGTTCCGTATTCGTACTGACGAAGAGTCCGGGCAGACGATCATCTCTGGCATGGGTGAGTTGCATCTGGAGATCATCGTTGACCGTATGAAGCGCGAGTTTGGCGTCGAAGCCAATATCGGTAAGCCGCAGGTGACTTATCGTGAAACCGTGCGCAAAACGGTAACCGACGTTGACGGTAAATTTGTGCGTCAGTCCGGCGGTAAAGGCCAGTACGGCCACGTGGTGTTCACCCTCGAGCCGCAGGAAGCGGGCAAAGGTTTTGCCTTTGTAGATGCCACCAAAGGCGGGGTGGTGCCGCGTGAGTTTATTCCGGCAGTTGAAAAAGGCGTGGTTGAAGCGCTGAACAACGGCATTTTGGCCGGGTATCCGGTGGTGGATGTCAAAGTGACATTGACCTTCGGTTCATCGCACGAGGTGGATTCCTCGGAAATGGCTTTCAAAATGGCGGCTATCTTTGGTTTCAAAGAGGCGGCGCGTCAGGCCAGCCCGGTTATCCTCGAGCCGATGATGCGTGTTGAAGTAGAAACGCCGGAAGACTACGCCGGTGGCGTGATGGGCGATTTATCTTCGCGCCGCGGTACGGTGCAGGGTATGGAAGAGATCGCCGGTGGCGGTGGCAAGATTATCAAAGCCGAAGTGCCGCTCTCCGAGATGTTTGGTTACTCGACCACGCTGCGATCTATGTCGCAGGGCCGTGCAACCTACACCATGGAGTTCAGCCATTACGCCGAGGCACCGCGCAACGTCGCAGAAAGTATCATCGCCGCGCGTGGCTAATCAGTAAAAATGGAGTACAACGAAACGGCCTGAAAGGGCCGTTTTTTTTTGGTAGTTGGGCAAGGGACTTAGTTCACGGTGAAATAAGGAGGTTAAGGTGTATTGGCATGAGCGCCTAAAGTGTGTGAAAGTTATGCGCATCTTTGATGAATACAAGGAGTGTGTAATGTCAGTTATTTCGTCCAAAGCCAAGCGAAGAACCAACGTCACGTTAAACGCTGAGCTGCTGGAGCAAGCCAAAGCGTTAGGCATTAATTTATCCGCGACTTTTGACATAGCGTTGAAAGAAGCCGTCAGGGAACAGCAGAGGAAACAGTTCATGGAAGAAAATCAGCAAGCCATCGATTCATGCAATGCCTTCACCGAAGAGGCCGGGTTATTTTCACAAGGAAGGGGCGTGTTGTAATGGCGCAATTCGATGTTTATGAAAATCTTGGCGCGGGAAAGAGCAAGTATCCCTTCTTTATGGATATCCAAAATCCCCTGTTTGAGCGGCTCAATGAGCGCGTGGTGATCCCCTTAACCTCAATTGACAACCTTAAGGCTATCAAGCAATTACATCCTTCCATCGAGGTTTCGGGCCAGCATTATCTGCTCATGACCAATCTATTGACCAGCATTAGCATGCAGGAGTTACGGCATCAGCCGGTGATCAATGCGGGCAGTGTGAGAGATGAAGTGGTGGCTGCGATGGCTCTGCTGGTGTTGGGGATTTAGCCGCGACGGCGCGAAGGTATTTCCCTCCCCGAGTCAGGGGAGGGAAAAGGGCGGCGCAGCTTATTTCAAGCTTTCACTCAGGAAGGTTGTCGCTTCGCTGATAGCTCCACGGGTCGCTGGCGTTTGTGATAGCGCGTTAAGCAGCACGAAGTCGTGAATGGTCCCGACATAGCGAGTGGCGGTAACCCGCACGCCAGCCTGAGTCAGTTTGCGGGCATAAGCTTCGCCTTCGTCACGCAGCACGTCGTTTTCGTCGGTGATCACCATCGCCTGCGGCAAGCCTTTCAGTTGTTCAATCGTGGCATTCAGCGGCGAATGGTAGATATCTTCGCGTTTAGCGACATTAGGTTCGTATTGGTCCCAGAACCACTTCATACCATCGCGGGTTAACCACGGCCCCTGAGCGAATTCACGGTATGAGCCATTGTCAAAGTTGGCAGAGGTCACCGGGTAGAACAGCAGTTGGGCTTTAATGGCTGGCGTCTTGCGCTCTTTAGCCAGCAGGGTTACCACCGCGGCCATGTTGCCACCGACGCTGTCACCGGCGACGGCCAACCGTGATGCATCCACATTGAACTCATCGGCGTGATCGGCGATGTATTTGGTCACGGCGTAATCTTCTTCAATCGCCACCGGATAGTGGTTTTCCGGAGAGCGGCTGTAATCCACGAACACCAGCGTGGCCTTACTGCCCACCGCCAGTTCGCGAACCAGACGATCGTGAGTATTTTTATCGCCCATCACCCAGCCTGCGCCGTGGAAATAGACAATCACCGGCAGTTTCTGGTTAAAACCCTGTGGGCGGATAACGCGGATATTGGTTTTTCCTTTCGGGCCAATCGGCAGCACTTTGTCTTCAATATCTACATTCAGCAGGTGGTCAGGCTTGGCTTGAGCGCCTTCAAGTACCTTGCGGGCGTTGGCGGGTGTCATTTTATAAATCGGCGTTGAACCGGCCAGTGAGTCGAGAAAAGCCTGAGTGGTTGGCTCAAGCACCGGCGCGGCGAAGGCGCTGGCAGATAACATGGATAACGCTAAGGTGCTGGCTGCAGTGATTTTACGTTTCATTATTTTCTCTCGCTTATGTTGTAAACAGGATGTTGTGGTGACGGGATGTTTTATATCGCGCAATTAAATAGTACGCAAGTTAATTGTTGGTTTTTAAATAGCGCGATAATTAAATTCAGGCTTGAAACCAATGGTTTAGCCCCTATAAATCAATGGCATAACATTTTGTGCTTTTTCTGTAGCACCAATGACGATCGGCTGTGGGTGAAAGGTTAGAAGAGTGTGGTGATGAGATGGGCTATTTAACTGAAAATTAATAAAAATTCCGCGTGCGGTCAGTCAAAGGTAATGTCCTGTAAAGAGCAAAACCAACTTAGTGGAACACGTGCTAAGCTCCTGCAACATTTTGAAACATCACGCTCAGGATAGATCGGCAATGGACGTGTTTTTGGCTTATATCATTGAAAACCCGTCGCGGGTTTTGGTTTCTTTAGCTTCTATTGGCTTGGTGATCTTCGCCGCGCTGTTACGCGGCGCTCAAGCCGTTTTCGCCAGCTTATTGGCGATATTTGGCTCATTTTTGGCGATGTTGTTATAGATTTTGCTTTAGAAGGCTAACTGAACTGCTATCGGTGATGCCCTACTCTGAAACAGTGTCTGGTCGCATAGGGTTGCGACCAGACGAGGGGAGACTGCACCGGCGGTGAGTCAGTTTTTAGCTCTGCTGGCCGTTATTGGCGATAAGCCACAGGCGAATGGCTTGGTCGAGCTCTAGAATATCGGCACACAGCTGGCGGAAGTCGGTATTCAGCGCCTCAGCGTCCGGATTACCAAAGGTTTGATCCTCCATCATACTGGCCATCTCCTCAATCTGCTCGGCTCCGACTATCTGCGCTGCGCCGCTGATTTTGTGCAGTGCCTCGGCGAAAGTCTGCCACTCCTCATTCTCCAGTGCGGCGGTCGCTGCTGCCACGTCGCGGCGGTTTTCATCCCGCGTCTGTTCCAGCATCTGGCGGAGCAGGGCGTCATCTCTCATCGCCAGCGCCCGCAAACTTGGCAGGTCAATCAGGGTTTCCAGTGGCGGCGGCGTGGAGATCACCGACGCCAACTGGTGCAGCGCCGCGTTGAGCTGCTTCATGCGCAGCGGCTTGAAGAAGCACTCGTTCATGCCGACGTCGAGACTGGCTTTGCGCTCGGCGGCTTGGGCGTTGGCCGTCAGCCCCCAAATCACCGCCGGTTGGCCGTTTTGGCGAATGGCCCGCGTGAGCGCCAGCCCGTCCATCACCGGCATATGGCAATCGGTTATCACCAGATCCACGTGATGCTCCTGCCACAGGCGCAGCGCCTGCTCGCCATTCACCGCCTCGATCACCCGATGCCCCAGCGACGTTAATTGACGGCGCAACAGCAGGCGGTTGGTCGGGTGGTCATCGGCAATCAGAATATCCAGCGAGCGCGGCGTGATGCGCAAGCCATCCTCGGTCACCACCGGCGAATGCATGGCCTGACGGGCAGGGAGGTCGAAGGTGAGGATCACCCGCGTACCTTGACCCGGCTGGCTGTCGAACCGGCAGGTGCCGCTCATCAGTTGGATTAACTCGGCGCTGATCACCAAGCCAAGCCCGGTACCAGTCTGCTTTTTGCCTGCGTCGAGCTGCTTAAACGGCACAAACAGCTTTTGCTGGTCATCATCGCTGATGCCAATCCCAGTATCGTGAACCACCACCTGCATTTGCAGGCGGTCTTCTGCACTTAGCGAGCCGGACAGTTCAATGCCCACCGTGCCTCGAGTGGTGAATTTCAGCGCGTTGCTCAGGTAGTTATACAGCACCTGCTTCAGGCGCTGCGGGTCGAGCCAAACCTCGAGGTCTTGGTTCAGGCTGTTGTCCCAGCTGAGTTTCAGGCCTTTCTGCTGGGCCAAGCCTTCAAAGATATGGACCACCGAGGAGCAGGTTTGCACCGGCGACACCCATTGCGGCGACAACTCAAGGTTGCCGGACTCAATCTTCGCCAGATCCAGCACGTCGCCCACTAACTCAATCAGCGACTGGGCCGAGGTGTAGGCCAGTTGCAGAGCCTCGCCGTCCGGCGTGTCGGCGTTGCGGCTGTTCTCAGCCAGTTCGAGCAGGCCGATAATCGCGCTAACCGGGGTACGAATTTCATGGCTCATGGTGGCGAGGAAGGTGCTTTTGGCTTTATTGGCCTGCTGGGCGTTATCTTTTTCGGCGGAGACCTCAACCAGCAGGTTTTCGTAATCGGTAATGTCCTGCCAGCCGCAGATAAGCCCGTCAATCGCCCCTTTATGGTCGTTTAACACCGTGGTCCAGTGGGCGACGATGCGATCTTCCTCGCCATTAAACAGCGTGGCGCGCTGATGGTATTCGTGACCTTGCTCTTCGTGTTGACGCTGGAACAGCAACGGCTTGAGTGCGGGCAGTAGCGGCGACAGCGGGTGGCGCTGGTCAAACAGCGGCAGCGCCATATGTTCGGGTGCTACTTGCGCAAAGAACTGGTCATAGGCGTGGTTGTGACTTATCACCTCACCATGGCGGTTGACCACGTAAATAGGCGTCGGCGAGCCGTTCAGCAGGGTGTCGCGGAAGTTAAGTTGGAGCAGCAGCGCGGCCTGCGCCTTTTGCTTCACTTTCATCGCCCGGCGCAGCCAGAAGGCCCAAATCAGGGTACTGGCGACCAATATGCCCGCCAGCCCGAACATCAAATAATATTGGGTGCTGTAGAGCTTCCAGGTTTCCAGCGGCACTTCCGGGCTGCCTTGCCATTTATTGAATATTTTGGCGTAGGCGCGCGGCGGAATATCGGCCAGCGTCTTGTTGAGAATACTTTCTAGCTCGCGCTGGTCTTTGCGCACGCCGAAGCTGACGGTTGCCGTCTGGTCGCCCACGCGGGCGGCGATTTTCAACCGACCGGAAAAGTAGCGATCAATCATAAAGCTAGCGCCGGTTTGGATATGAATCGCAGCGTCGGCACGTTTTTCTTCCACCAGTTTCATGGCGAGAGTGGCATTGGCCACGGGGATCCACACCACTTCTGGGTACAGCTCGGCATATTTCTGTTGGATCTGATTACCTTCGACCACCGCCACGCGCATCTTGCCGCCAAGCTCGGTCGGGGCTTTGTCGTCATTGCGCACCACCAGAACAAAAGGCGCGAACAAGAACGGGCGGGTAAAGGTCATCATGTCTTCGCGCTGCGTACTTTGGCTCAGGGCGGCAATCATATCGCCTTTATGGTTGACCAAATCGTCGGCCATATTGCTGACATCGCCCTCGGGGATCATTTCGAAATGAATGCCGGTGCGCAGGGAAATCAGGTGCAGCAGGTCCATGCTAATGCCATGGAAGCTGCCATTAGCGTCGCGCAGGCTGACCGGCGCATAGAATGGGTTGGCAATCACCTTAATGACCGGATTTTCTTTAATCCACTGCTGCTCGTGGGGCGTCATTTTCACCAGCTGATGCAGGAAGAAGAAGTCCGGGCCAAGGAACCATGAGTTGATGATCGCGTCCTGTTGCAGCGGGGTGACGGCGGCCAGCACGCTGTTCACCGCGCGCAATAGCGCGGCGTTGTCTTTGCGCATCACAAAGCGCGCCCCGGCGTCGAGAGCGGGGGAGACGGAGACCACCGACAGGCTGTTACTGTAGTTGCGGTCGATAAAGAAACTGACGTTGGCCATGTTGCCGAGCAGGTAGTCGTAATGGCGATAGGCCAGCGCGGAAATGGCGCTTTGGCTGGAGGGAAAGCGGGTGATCAGCGCGTCGGGATAGAGTTTTTTGATTTGAGCATCAGACAGGTAATCTTTGGCGACCACCAGACTGAAAGGCTTGCCCGGCGCGGGTTTGTCCATGCCGTTGACCTCTTTGGTCACCAGCGCGGGATGATTGGGCAAATAGGAGACGCTGGCGGCAAAGCGCTTTAGGTCGATATCCGGCGAGCCGTGGTCGTCAATCATCATATCCACCTGACCCGACTCAACCGCCATCAGCGCCTCGGCGCGGCTATTAAAGCGCACCGGGCGAGGCTGTACGCCGAGCTGGCGGCTGACGATTTGCAGGTAATCGGCAGAGATACCTTCAAAGGTGGCCGGAGCCACCACGATATCCATCGGCTGGTTTTGCGGCTCCCAGGTGGCGACCGTCAGCTCTTTCTTGATGCCTAGCCAACGCCAGTCGGCGTCGGAAAGTTGGAACTTCAATTCAGGCTGTGGTTGGCGGCTATAAATCATCAGTTGCTGCGGAGGTGCAGCGGCCAGCACCGACATGGATAACGTCAGCAGTAAAACAAAAAGCACTTTTAACATTACTTTGGGCCTGTCACTGGGTCATGAAATCTGGTTACGTCTGACAAAGTCGAGTAACTCCGTCCGTGTTTTCAGCCCCAGCTTGTCCATTAACCGGCTTTTATAGGTGCTGATGGTTTTATTGCTAATTTTCATTCTAGTGGCAATGGTGATCACTTCCATGCCCTGCGCTAAATATTGCAGAACCTGAAATTCGCGTGCGGAGAGGGTTTTAATTCGCTCGGCATCGCTGGTGGTTTCTTCTAATAATGCGGTGCTGTGGCTCTTTAGCGGGAAATATCCGTAACCATTGCGCACGGCTTCGATGGCAATATTTAAATCTGACAGATTATTTTTCTTACTGATAAAGCCATTGGCGCCGCTCTTCGCGCTGCGCAGGGCGTAGTAGTCGGCATTTTTTCCGCTCATCACTATGGCTGGCGTGTGGTTGCGCTGGGTTCTTAAGTTTTCGATAACCTCCAGCCCGTCCATATTATTTATATCAATATCAATAATTAACATGTCCGGCTCTAACTCAGTCATCAAGCCAAACACTTCCTGCCCATCGGCGGTTTCGGCTACCACTTCGTGACCGTTATTTTCCAGCAAAAAGCGTATTGCGGTCCGGGCCAGTGGATGGTCATCAACGATAAGAAATCGACTCATTATTATTCCAACGTAAGGTAGATACTGGCGCATTCTCTAAGAATAAGAGTAGATGGCTGTAAGATTATTCGTATCTTAAATAGCCACTCCGTCTATAACAAGGTGAATTCGCCTTTGTAGTCCAGTTCTTACATAGGGTGATGATTTGACTGATGCTGCGGGGAGGGAAAGGAATAAAAAACGGGATTCTGATAGCAGAATCCCGTGGGGTTTACTTCATTAATAAAAAGTGCGGAGATAACTTATTTCACGCAAACGTACCCACTGCCTGCTCCATTATTCTTACTTCCCCATGGAGTGGTATCCTGATTCTTAAAATCACCCGATTTTGACGTCCATTTCCCCCCAAATCGATACCAAAGATCTCTGTATTCAGTTGTTGAACTTTTCGTTGCAAAATCGCCATTTGCAGCAATAAAAGCATCAAAGTCGGATTCAGTTACCACAGTTCCTCCACCATATTTAGCGCAATTGTTCTGAGCCTCTGATTCAACCGATGTGTTATGATCACTGGTCATTGTCCAGTAATATTTTCCTGCTACGAGAAGTACTGTTCGCACTGTAATATCTGATGTTTTGCTATCCACCGACGTTGCTGCGTTAACAGTGGCTCTCCCTTCATCTGCACTCGTCAAAATAGCACTCAGTGAACTGGTAGCTTGTCCGTTCTCATCAGTTTTAGACGTTGCGTTATCTACTGTGCCTAGTGAGGTTGTCCAATTTACTTCATAGTCAGTTAAAACATTTCCATTGGCATCTTTCACCGTTGCTGTAAGGGTAGAAGACTCAGCACCGTCACCTGTTATTTTGGCCATGCTCGAAGTTAAAACAGAGATTTGTGCGGTGGACGCATCCGCAATTAAGGTCACAGAATCTGCCGACGTCGCCGCACTGTTGACCGTCGCTTTGACTATCGCCGCGCCCATGACAGTGCCGTGCAGGGCAATGGTCGCTTTACCGTCTGCATCCGTAGGGCTGGTGGTTGCAGATAAAGTGCCGTGATCCGTTGCCCAACTGACGCTAAAGCCCGTCACCGGGTTGCCATTGGCATCTTTCACCAGTGCGGTGTAGGTCGCCAGTTCGGTGTCATTAGCCACGATGGTGGTTTTATCGACCGTTAAGTCCCCAGAGCCAATGTTGGCAGTCGCGGTATCAGCAGTAAACAGTACCTGACGGTCCGCATTTACCGGTGGAGTGCCATTGACTGAGCCGGTGACCTGCGCGTTACCTGCTACCGTGCTTTTTAGCGTGATTGTGGCTTTGCCATCAACTCCGGTGATGCTGGTCGGTGCTGACAGGCTGCCATTGTTGGTTGCCCATGTCACTGTCAGGTTGGGTACTGGGTTATCGCCAGCATCTTTAACTAGCGCCGTGTAAGTGGCGAATTCAACATCGTCTGCCACGGCCGTGTCTTTGTCGACCGTCAGTCCGCCGCTGCCGATATTGGCACTGGCGTTGTCAGCAGTGAAGTTAACCACTGGCGCATTGATATTGCCTGAAGTGCCCGCCGTGGCCACCACCTGTGCGGCTTCTGCCACGATATGTTTCAAGGTCACTGTTGCCAAACCTGTCGCATCCGTATTGCTGCTAGCCTCGGACAGCGTGCCCTTATCATTACTCCAGTTAACGGCGAAGTTTGGCACTGGGTTGCCGTTGGCGTCTTTCACCACGGCGCTAAAGGTCGCGACATCCGCATTGTTGGCGACAATAGTGGTTTTATCTACGGTCAGATCACTGTTGCCCAATCCTGCCGTGCTGCTGTCAGCAATGAACTGCGTGTCGACGCTGCCCGAGTTGCCGTTTGGCAAGGTTGCGGTGACGGTTACTTTTTCCGCAATTTTGCTGATAAAGCTGACGCTGACCAGACCCTTATCATCAGTCATGGCATCAAGAGCAGAACCCGGTGCTACTGTAGCCGAGCCGGTCAGGCTGAAGGTCACCGCCGTGTTGGCGAGCGGATTACCTGTAGCATCGGTGATGGTGGCTTTCACCTGATTCATCGCCGCGTTGTTGGCCGGGCTGTTATCCGTCACCGACAAAATGGCACCGCTTTCGATATGGCCGGTCGCCGCATCGGCAGATTCAGTAATAGTGATATCCGGCAGCGCCGTGCCGTTGAACTGCGAAGAAACCACCGCGCTGCCTACCCGCGTGCCCGAGGTAACAATCGCTTGATAAACCCCCGGAGAAGTCTCTTCAATCGGCCCGACGCTTGCGGACTGCATGGGAGCGGCTGAGGTTTGTTTCGCCGCCAGCGACTCTTTAATCCCGGCGGTAAGGGATTTCGCCATGCCCGGCACGGCGTTGCCGTCGGCGTCAAACAGGCCAAAGCTCAGGGTTGAGGTGCTTTTGCCGTCGGCAATAATGGTGGTTGGGTCGGCGCTGACGGTCGACGCGCCGGGGCTGACTTCACCCACTTCGACATGAATTTCTCCCGTGGCGCTGCCGCTGTTGCCTTTGGCGTCATAGGCCACGCCTGCGAAGCGATAGACGTTACTGCCCGCTGCCTGATAGGGCGGTAGAGTGATGTTGAGTTGATTACTGCCCACTTGAGTCAGTGAGCCGCCTGCTGCAACCAGCGTTGAGGCGTCCCAGTCGATGCGCTGCAACGGGTTTTTGGTTTCGACGGTGAAGCTAACCGGTACGGTCGTACGGCTCTTGCCCGAGGTTTTCTCTGGCAGAGTGAGTTTCACGGTTTCCTGCTTGCGGTAGTCGAGAACGATGCTGTTGTTACGCTCAACCAGATCGTAGCGAGTGCCGTTGAGGGTGCGCGACGCGCCGACCAGATTCGGGTCAAGCTGCTTGCTCCACGACTCGCCGAGGCGATAGTTCATCTGCAGGGAAAGCTGGGAATCGCTCTGGCCGTCTTTACCGGCGCGGTGCTGCGCGGCAACAGTCAGCAGAGGGATTGGGGTGTAGTTCACGCCGCCGGTAAAGGCCCAGGGGTCTTTTTGGCGATTGTCTTTGCCGAACAGGGCGACTTCGTCACCCTGATACCGCTCATACATCACTTTGGCACCGAGCTGCGGGAACGCTGGCAGCCAGCCTTCTGCGCGCAGGTCATAACCGTTAGCCGGGCGCTCGTCGTAGTCTTCAAAGTCGCGCGACTGATGCCAGTCGCTGAGGCGAATATAACTGTTGGCGGAGAGTTTCAGGTAGTCGCGCCACGCTTCAACACCCACGCCCATACGGCGGTTCTCGCCGGTAAAATCGTTATCAAAGAAGGTGTTAGCACCGAGCATCCAGTCGCCGATAAAGTGACGCACGCCGAGGCCGAGGTTGCCGGTGTTGCGCTCGTCTTTATGGCGGAAACCAAGCTGGGTGAACAGAATATTGTCTTTGTTTTCATACAGCGGCACCAGCAGGTCAGCCTCGCTGCCCTCGGTTTTAAACTTGTCGTCCAGATTGAGCTGCACGCGGGCGGTGCCAAACTGCCCCAGCCACTCCTCAATGGAGCTATTCACCGCACCGGTGGCGGCGGAGCGCGCCATGCCGGAAGCATTGCCTTCCGACAGAGCAGAGCCAGCCGAGGCTAAGGTATCGGAATGGTTTTCAAACAGTGACTGAGCATTCTGGTCGTTATTACCAGACTGATACCATTTAGCAGTAGGGGCTTGGGCAGCCTGAACCAGAGGGGTATAGGCAAAACTCAGGGGTAGGGCGGCCTGAGTGAAAATGGTCAGCCAACCGACAATAGCCGTCTGGCGTTTCATTCTAGGTGTTGATGGCGCATTCATAATCATTACTCATCTTGAGTTAGAGGATTAAAAGGAATAAGCGGTCACTAAACGGGCAGGCTGGTTCCTTTTAACCTTAAAGTGAAAAAATGACGAAATAAAAAATCTGCGGAATAACATTTGTCGCCATTCCATCAAGATTTTTCTTATTAAACATTTTTTAAACAAAAGGAAGAATCAGCCAATTCGTCAGTCGGCGTAGGCGCTGGACTACGGGTTGTGTAGTCAGAATGAAATGGAAAATAGGAGTTTTTCTGTAATAACTTTTAAGATAACCTGTTTCGTTGTTAGTGCGTTTATAATAGCCATTTCCATCACGGACTTATGTCGAATGAGTGCCGTAGTCTTGTCATCCATTTCCTACAGCTCACGATGATTTCGCTGATTATTATCCCCCGCAATAACTCGTTTAATGGTTCCATGCTGACCGATTAATACCTCATCCCCAGATGCTCGGTCGGCGGTCTGCGCAACCCGATAGAGGGTTAACCGCGCTTTATTTGGCAACGCTTTCTGTTCCACACCAGGGAATATTTGCCACGATACTGTGGCATTTTTTTTATCAGGAGAATAGATATGCTTAATATCGCAATGATGGACGCCGATACCTATATTAAATATGGCCTTTCTGTTTACTTTAATTCCAAAGGGATTAACGTGATGGCCGCATCCAATATCAGTGATCTGACTGTTAATCTTCGAAGCAATGAAATCGACGTGGTGGTTATGGAGTTATTCAGCCGCGATGATGATGTGTTCGAATGCATTGAATTTGTCCGTTCATTCTCATCTAAATGGCCGCGTAGCAAATTGGTGATTTACACCCAAGTTGCTAATGAAGACGCCGTGAAATTATTAATTTCCGTCACCGGCCAGAAAGAGATCGTTTATAAAACCGACAGTATGCACGAACTGGCTTCTTGCGTATTCTCACCATGGAAAGACAGCCTGACCTGCTTTGACATGGCACATTAATATGGCGATACCCTCAAACAGATTTGCCAAATTAACGGCGCGGGAATGGTGTGTTATGCGCATGTTGGCCGACGGCATTGTGCCGATGCAAATCGCCGATAATCTGTCGATCAGTGTCAAAACTGTCAGTCAGCACGTCAATAATATCGAAAAAAAACTTGGCGTTGAAAACCGTCTGTATCTACAAAAGATGTTGATAAATATAAAAAAAGAGGCCAATGCATATTCAAGGTCTGCTGATGCTATTCTTTTTTGCAAGCGAACGGCGGGAAAGCGTCACTCTTAATTGGCTAGAGGCAAAGTACCTAATATCTTATGAGCGCGGCACTCGCCGCGCTCTCTCAGTCCAGCTTATTTATCCAGCGTTTGAATGATGTTGTAAGTCGCATTGACCCGGTCATCGTTCGGGAACCATTTGTTAGCCAGCATCACGACGGCAATTTTGCGCGACGGGATAAACACCGCGTAAGTGGAGAAGCCGCCGGTGGAGCCGGTTTTGTTATACCAGTTCTCCGGCGTGCCCGGTTTTGGCGGCGTGATGGCGGTGGTTGGCATGCCGTCCAGAATCATTCCCGCCGCATTGCCGGTCACCAGTTGTTTAAGTTCAGGCGGATAGGCGTAGTTTTCCCACATCATATCTTGGGTGAACACGCCAGCTTTGAAGTAACCGGTGTGGGTGTCGTTAATGGCTTTCTGCCACGTGTCGTCGATTTTCTTCACTTGCATGTTGGCATCAAGGTAGCGAATTAAATCCAGCGAGTTGGATTTCAAGCCGTAAGATTCGGCATCCAGCGGGCCGGGATTCACGCGAACCGGTTTATCGTCTTTATTATAACCTTGCGCATAGTCATGCATCTGATCTTCAGGCACGTTGACATAGGTACGGGTCATGCCCACGGCAGGCAGCAGCTGTTTTTCCATCGCGTCGCTGAATTTCATCTCCAGACTCTGCGCGGTGATCATCCCCAGCATGCCGATACCCAAGTTGGAATAGACCCGGTAAGTGCCAATAGGGTGTTTTGGCTGCCAGTTTTTGTAATAGGTCATCAACTGGGTGTTATTGGTCACGTCGTCCGGCACGAACAGCGGCAGGCCCGAGGTGTGAGTCGCCAGATTGAGCAAGCTGACATGGTCGAAGGCCGAACCCTTCAGCGACGGCAGATATTTACTGGCGGGATCTTTGAAGTCTATTTTGCCCTGATTGCTGGCATAGGCCGCAAGCGTGGCGGTAAAGGTTTTGCTCAGCGAGCCAATTTCGAACAGCGTGGTGTTGGTTATTGGGGCTTTGGTCTGTTTCGACGCCACGCCATAGTTGTAGAATGTGTGCTTGCCGTTTTCAGAGACGGCGATGGTCATGCCCGGCACATGGTATTTCTGCATTAAGGGCTGAATTATTTTATCGATCTCGGCTTTGTCGGTAGCTGCGTGTACTGATGCGCTTAATAGCGTCAGAGGGAACAGAGCCAGAACTAACATCTGGTTTTTTTTCATAGTGAATTCTCGGGTATTGAAAAAGTAAAAGGATTTAGACGAATCGTTTGATGCCGCGAATAAGTTTTAACCATTCGGCATCTTCTCACAAGCGACAAGAATTTCAGGGAGCCTAAAGGAAAACTTATGTCACACGCCTTACGCAACAGACTGCCATTAAACGCTTTACGGGCCTTCGAGTCTTCAGCCCGCCATTTAAGTTTCACCCGTGCCGGGTTGGAACTCTGTGTTACTCAGGCCGCCATTAGCCAGCAGGTCAGAACCCTCGAAGAGCAGCTGGGCATTGTGCTGTTTCGCCGCCTGCCGCGCGGGCTGGATCTGACCGAAGAAGGTCAGGCGCTGTTCCCGGTTTTAAATGACGCCTTTGAGCGCATCAGCGCGGTGCTGCACCAGTTTGAAGACGGCCATTTTCACGAAGTGCTCACCGTGGCGGTGGTGGGCACCTTTGCCGTTGGCTGGTTGATGCCTCGGCTGGCCTCTTTCCGCGCCGCCCATCCTTTTATTGATTTGCGCATTCTAACCAACAATAACGTGGTGAATCTGGCCTCGGACGGCATGGATTTAGCCATTCGCTTCGGCAATGGCCAGTGGCCGATGACCCAAAACCTCAAGCTGCTCGACGCGCCGCTGACCGTGCTCTGTACGCCAGACATTGGCCGCCAGTTGCAGACGCCGGAAGACCTAAAGCACCACCCGCTGATGCGCACTTATCGCAAGGATGAGTGGGACCAGTGGCTGAGCGCCGCGCAAATCACGCCGTGGCGCATTGGCGGCCCGGTCTTTGACTCTTCGCGCCTGATGGTTGAAAGCGCCATTCAGTGCGGCGGCGCGGTGCTGGTGCCGGCCAATATGTTTAGCCGCGAAGTGCAGAGCGGTCAACTGGTGCAGCCTTTCCCCATAGAAGTGGATCTTGGCAGCTATTGGCTGACGCAGCTGAAATCGCGCGCCAAAACGCCGGCGATAAAAAGCTTTGAGAACTGGCTGATACAGCAGGTGGCGGCGGGCTAAGCCACGATTAGCCACTCACAACGCCCCCCGGATCTCAGTATGCTGGGCTATCATCGCCATATCGGCGACATCAAGGAACACCGCGCAATGAAAATTATCATCTTTGGAGCTTCAGGCATGGTTGGGCAAGGCGTATTGCGCGAATGCCTGCTGGCGGAAGATGTCGAGCAAGTGACCACCGTCGGGCGCAGCAGCTTAAAAGAGACCCATCCCAAGCTGCGCCAACTGGTGCTGCCAGACCTGCTGCAACCTGAAACCTTGGACGAGGCCGAATGGCAGGGCTTCGATGCCTGCTTCTTCTGCCTCGGCATCTCCTCGTCGGGCCTGAGCGAAGTGCAGTATCGCCGCCAGACTTATGACCTGACGCTGGGTATCGCCAAAAAGCTGGCGCAGCATTCACCGAATCTGACTTTTACCTATGTCTCGGGGACTGGCACCGACAGCAGCGAGAAGGGGCGGGTGATGTGGGCGCGGGTGAAGGGCAAAACCGAGAATGATTTGCAGAAACTGCCGCTTGCCTCAGTTTACCTGTTCAGGCCGGGGCTGATTGTGCCTCTGCACGGCATTGAGTCGAAAACCGCCAGCTATCGCGTGTTTTATCGCTGGAGCAAGCCGGTGCTGGCACTGTTCCGCCAGTTATTCCCGCAACGTTTAGTCACCACGGAGAGTCTGGGGAGAGCCATGCTCAATGCGGCGCGGGGAGCTAAAGGGCGTTTTATTATTGAAGCCAAACAGATTAACGCCTTGGCCAAGGCTCCGCGCTAATGCGCGGTGTTAAATGATCAAAACTGCGCGGGCCGCAACCCGCGCAATAGATAACGCTAATCAGTGAGTCTGACCGGGGTGATAAGACAAAATAATGCTGTCGTCCGGCAGATGAGTGAAGCGAGTAATGATTTCATGGTAGTCATGGTCCGGGTCCAGCTTGCTGAGCTGGGTCGGATAGAAGGTCTTACTCAAAATTTCCATGCCGATGATGTTATACGGGTGGTTATAGAAGTGGTGATACAGCCCCGCCACGTGCCCGGCCTGCACCGCTGGGATCTGCTTGATACCAGTGCGTGACAGCAGGGTGTCGAACTGGCTCTTCACATCGGCCAGATTCGCGCCGTAGCCAAACGGGATCACCGAGTTGGTTTTGCCGCCGCGCTTCGAGCCGGTCATCAGGTAGAAGTCAGGCTTTTCGCTGATCACTTTCTCTACCGGAATATACCCCGTCGCCCCCGGCAACAGGCCGGAACCAATATTCACCGCGCCAGTGGCTTCGACTAATCCACCCCAGCCATTGTGCGAGTGGGTGAAGCAGCAGGCATCGTCCGCACCGCCAACCCCGGCGATAGGCTCAATAAATACCCGTGGTTTCGGGTTCACCGCCGCCGTGGCTTTTTGCATCTCCGCCAGATGCTGCGCATAGTAGTCGGTGTACTCTTTGGCGTGCTGCTCCTGATTCAACACTTTGCCCAGCAGGGTGATGCTCGGCATGGTGTTTTGCAGCGGGTGCAGTTCGTAATCGACAAAAATAACTGGAATATGCAGCTTCTCCAGCTTGGCGATAGCACCAAGCTGGGTCAGTGAAGGCTTGGCGCGCAGCTGGGCAATCATCAAATCAGGCTGGCGAGCGATCACCGATTCCAGTTCAATATTCCCCTGATCGGAGAAGCCCATATCCAGAATCTTTTCTGCTTCCGGCCATTTGCCACGCAGCAGGTTCCAGGTGCCGGAATCCTGCTTCTTCGGCAGATTGTTCCACGCCACCACGCGATGGAAAGGGTCATCGCGGTCGAGCAGCGCCAGCGCCAGAATATCCCGGCCATCCTGCAAGATAATGCGCTGCGGCTCCTTCTCGATGGTGACCTTGCGGTTATCCATGTCGGTAATAGTCAATGGGTAAGTGGTGGCTGCGGCAAGCGCGGGTAACAAAAGACAAGCTGCGGCGAGTGTCGAGAGCAAGGCTTTGCCGCCTCGCAGAGTGCTAGAGTTAAAAAGCATAGGGTAAACACCTGTTATTATTAATGATAATGTTTCTCACAGAGAGAATCATTACACTATGCACTCGGGCTTAAACGGCAGGTAAACGAGTTGGAAAGGAGAGGGCGCGGGGCGAAATCGCCGTGGCTAATAATCATCTGAGTGAAATGTAATGTAATAACCTTTCTATTTGAGTTTAATATTTTCCCACAATTAGCCCGCGAATATCACCAGAATATAAACAAACATATTTATTATTACTTTGCGGGTTGACAATATTAAGGCTCATGGGTAGATTGCACGGGCCGGAAGTTGCGGCCTTTCCTAACTTAACATAAGAGAATAATGGACACTGTATCTAGTCACTTGCCGAATGACGCTTTCTTAGCGGTTCGGAATAATAAACATGAAATTGATTGTGATCATTTCATCGTTCGGGTGTGCCTCGCCAGAGCTTAGTCTCTTGTGTCTTAGCACCTCAACCTGAAGTATCACGGTCCCGAGGTGTGTTATGAACTTCAAAATGACCCTTTTTCCTGATGTCAAAGCACTGACATCGACTTTGCGTGTTCGCCCGTCCCGCGATCGGACTGTGGCTGCGCGTAAAAAACATTCCAATTCGATTTTTTCAATCAAAATCAATGAATTGAATCAACGTGTTACTAACTGGCGTGTCAGTCCTGTCACCGGCCAGCTGGAACAACGTTGCACCTTTTCTGATACCGAAGACCCACAAAGTCGGACCTTCTCTGCCTGATCTCACCCTTGGCGGTGTGCGGCGTCGTGGCGTTAATCCCTAAGTGGATTAAGGCTTAACGCGTCAAGCAATCTGCCACCGAGGTGCCATCAGTTATTATTTGCGTGTTTTTTGATTGCCTGAATCTATTTAAATATTCAGGCCGGCGAAGCTATGCGTAAATAAATAAAACCAAAATGTTTTACTCCGTTCATTAATTGAATGGCGGGAACGCTTGCGCAAAATTAATTAAAAACCGATCGCTTAAACGATGCGGACTATTTCCGGCTGCCTGCAAATTGGCTGATGTCGAGAATCGTTCCCTGTGGTTTGGCGACAGGAGCACTACCATGACTGTAGAACACAAAACCCGGGATAAAAAAAATCCGAAGGCCAACGCGCTGTCAATGCGCGCCGCTCAGGAAGCCAAAAACGGCGTGGCAACCACGCTGATTAATATGGGAGCCACCAAAGAGGGGCTTCTGCACTCCAACGCGGCGTCGCGACTGGAGAAAGAGGGCTATAACGAAGTGGCGCACGACAAGCCACCTCACGCGTTAGTGCAGTTGATCAAGGCGTTCAACAACCCGTTTATCTACATCCTGTTGGCTCTGGCCAGCATCAGTTTCTTCACCGACTACTGGCTGCCGACCCACAGTGGCGATGAAGGGGATTTAACCACGGTGATCATTATCGGCACCATGGTGGGACTCAGCGGGTTGCTGCGTTTTTGGCAGGAGCATCGCTCAGCCAAAGCCGCCGAAGCGCTGAAGGCGATGGTGCGCACCACCGCCACCGTGCTGCGTCGCGATAGCGTCAGCAAGCCGGGCAAGCTGTGTGAGATCCCAATGCGCGAACTGGTGGTGGGTGACATCGTCCAGCTTTACGCCGGGGATATGATCCCAGCCGACGTGCGGCTGATTGAGTCTCGCGACCTGTTTATCAGTCAGGCGGTGTTAACCGGTGAAGCCTTGCCGGTTGAGAAATACGACACGCTGGGCGACGTGGCGCAGAAGTCAGCCAGCGAAGTGGCAATGGACAATGACAACCTGCTGGATATGCCGAACATCTGCTTTATGGGCACCAACGTGGTCAGCGGTACGGCGCAGGCGGTGGTGGTAGCGACCGGCTCAAAAACCTATTTCGGTTCTCTGGCTAAAGCTATCGTCGGCACCCGCGTACAAACCGCGTTTGACCGCGGGGTGAACAGCGTTAGCTGGCTGCTGATCCGCTTTATGCTGGTGATGGTGCCGGTGGTGTTCTTGATTAACGGCTTGGTGAAAGGGGAGTGGTGGGACGCGCTGCTGTTCTCACTGGCGGTGGCCGTTGGCCTGACGCCAGAAATGTTGCCGATGATTGTCAGCGCCAACCTCGCCAAAGGCGCGGTAGCAATGGCGAAGCGCAAAGTGGTGGTTAAGCGTCTGAATTCCATTCAGAACTTAGGCGCGATGGACGTGCTCTGCACCGACAAAACCGGCACCCTGACGCAAGATAAAATCATTCTCGAGCACCACATTGATACCACCGGGCAGAAGAATGAGTCCGTGCTGTCGCTGGCGTGGCTTAACAGCCATCACCAGAGCGGCATTAAGAACCTGATGGATCAGGCGGTGATTTACTTCTCCGAAAACGAGCCGAACTTCGTCAAACCTGAGGGGTACAGCAAGGTTGACGAGATGCCGTTTGACTTCATCCGCCGTCGACTGTCGATTGTGGTGAAGGACCAAATGGCTAATCACCTGCTGGTGTGTAAAGGCGCGGTGGAAGAGATGCTGAGCATTTCTAACCACATGGTGGAAAACGGCAAATTGGTGGAGTTGGATCAGGCGCGTCGCAATCAACTGCTGGCGATGGCTAATGATTACAACAAAGACGGTTTCCGCGTGCTGGTCGTGGCCACTCGTGACATTAAAAAGGGTGATACTAAGCCTCAGTACAGCACGGCTGACGAGCATGACCTGATCATTCGCGGGTTCCTGACTTTCCTCGATCCGCCGAAAGAGACCGCGGGCCCGGCGATTGCCGCGCTGCAAAGCATTGGTGTGGCAGTAAAAGTGCTGACCGGGGATAACGCGGTGGTCACCACGCGCATCTGCCGTCAGGTCGGACTGGAGCCGGGCGAGCCGCTGCTCGGGCCAGAATTAGAGAATTTGGATGACGCAACGCTGCAAATTTTAGTGGAAGAGCGCACGGTATTTGCCAAGCTGACGCCGCTGCAAAAATCACGGGTACTCAAAGCCTTACAAGCTAACGGTCACACTGTCGGTTTCCTCGGCGATGGCATTAACGACGCGCCAGCACTGCGCGACGCTGACGTGGGGATTTCAGTCGACAGCGGGACGGATATCGCCAAAGAGTCTGCCGATATCATCCTGTTAGAAAAGAGCCTGATGGTGCTGGAAGAGGGGGTTCTCAAAGGGCGCGAGACCTTCGGCAACATCATGAAGTATCTGAACATGACCGCCAGCTCCAACTTTGGCAACGTGTTCTCGGTCTTGGTGGCCAGTGCGTTTATTCCGTTCTTGCCGATGTTGGCTATCCAGTTGCTGCTGTTAAACCTGATGTATGACATTTCCCAGATGGCGCTGCCTTGGGACAAAATTGATAAGGAGTTCTTGAGCAAGCCGCGTAAGTGGGATGCGAAAAACATTGGCCGCTTTATGGTGTGGATTGGCCCAACTTCGTCGATTTTCGACATGACCACCTTCGCCTTAATGTGGTTTGTGTTTGGCGCGACGACGGACCATCAATCACTGTTCCAGTCCGGCTGGTTTATTGAAAGCCTGCTGTCACAGACGCTGGTGGTGCATCTGCTGCGTACTCAGAAGTTGCCGTTTATTCAGAGCACGGCGGCGCTGCCGGTACTGTTAATGACCACTCTGATTATGGCGATTGGTATCTATGTGCCGTTCTCACCACTGGGTCCGTTGATTGGCTTGCAGGCTCTGCCGTGGCAGTACTTCCCATGGCTAGCAGGCACCTTACTGGCCTACTGCTGTGTGGCTCAGGGCATGAAAACCCTTTATATCCGTCGCTTCAAACAGTGGCATTAAGATTGAGCAGAAAATCGCTTTATTGATGTGACCTCATCCGGGTGTCGCGCTATTACGGCACCCGGATGATTCAGGGAAAAGCGTTATAGAATTTTAGGAAGTCACCATGAAACACGCTTATTTATTCAATCCTAAGCGTGGCGTTATTTTGCTGATTAAAAATAAGATCATCTTTGGGGTGGTGTTATTTTTAATGAAAATAACCCGCATCCTGCGCGTTAACTCTATTAAGTGGTACAGCAAGGAGCAGATAAGTTATACCCAAACTAAAACTATTTTAGATTTCGCCAGCGCTATTAATCGAATTTCGATCAGGTTACTGCGTTTTACCAAAGCACCATCCCTGAAAAAGGGGGAATAATTATGTTTGTAGCAACTCAGTCTGGAACCACCCTGTTAATTAATCTGGCTGGCGCCATTGCCCTGCTGTTGTGGGGCAGCCATATGATTTCCACCGCGCTACAGCGCGGATTCGGCACCCAACTGCGTCACTGGATGGGCCGCCATTTGAGCAACCGCTGGATGGCGCTGCTGTCCGGCATTGGTATCACCGGCATCTTGCAAAGCAGTACCGCCGTGAGCCTGATGGCCACTTCATTTACCGCCGCCGGAACGCTCAGCCTGTCCCCGGCGCTGGCGGTCATGCTGGGCGCCAATATTGGCTCCACGCTGGTGGTGCAATTGATGAGCTTCAACACCGCGATTGCTATCCCGCTGCTGATGCTGGGCGGCTTTGTGGTGTTCAAAATGCGTGACCACTCCAGCTTTGAAAGCGCGGGTTGCGCCATGATTGGTCTGGGTTTGATGCTGCTGGCACTCAGCCTGCTGGGCACTACGCTTGAGCACATTGAATCTACGCCGGTGTTTCACGCGGTGATGCAGGGGCTACAGGGCGACACCCTGATTGCCCTGATGGTCGCCATCATCTTGACTTTGATTTGCCACTCCAGCGTGGCGGTTATTTTGCTGATTGCCTCGCTGGCGACCACTGGCGTGATGAATCAGGAGACCGCGCTGGTGCTGGTGTTGGGCGCAAATATTGGCGGTGCGCTGCCGCCGGTATTCAGTGCTGGAACGCCGGTGGCTCGCCGCCTGCCGATTGGCAATCTGCTGGTTCGCGTACTGGGCAGCTTGGTGGCGCTGCTGCTGTTGCCGCTGCTGGCCGACTTCGCGAGAAGCCTGGCGTTGACCACGCCGCAACTGGTGGTCTGGTTCCACACCGCGTTTAGCGTGGTGCTGGCGCTGGTATTTATCGGGCTTATCTCTCCGCTGGCGCACGTGCTGGAGACGCTGTTCCCGGAAGAAGAGCGCGTTGGCGACCCCGGTCTGCCGATGTATCTCGACGAAGCGGGGCTGGACGTCGCCTACCTTGGGCTGTCAAACGCGGTGCGCGAATCACTGCGCGTAGCGGACATGCTGACCATTATGCTCGACCGGCTGTTTGTGCTGTTCCAGCATCTGGAGCAGGGCGTCGCCGACGAAATCCGTCAGGTCGATCAGTCGCTAGACCTGCTCAGCGCGGCGGTTCGCGCCTATCTGGCGGACCTCGGCCAAGATGGCCTGAGTGACTCGGATGCCGACCGTGCGCAAGAGATCCTGATGTTTGTGATCAACTTCGAGCACGCCGGGGACATTCTCTCCAGCAACCTGACCCAGCTGGCGACGCGCCGTTCGCGCCGTGGCGAGCTGTTCAACGAGTTCGAGCTGAACAACATCCGGCTGCTGCACTGGGAAGTGCTCACCAGCCTGCGTCTGGCGGTGACCGCGTTCTTGGGGGAAGACCTCTCGGCGGCGCATCAGTTAGTGGCGCGCAAAGAGTCGATTCGCCAACTTGAGGCGTCGGCCAGCCGTGAGCATTTTAAAAAGCTGCGGGAGGATAAAAATGCATGGGCGGAATCTGGAGATATATTCCAACGCGTATTACGTGATTATCGTCGTGTACATCATCATATTGCCGCTATTGCTTATCCCGTTATTGAACGCCTAGGCAACGACGAGATGTTAATCAGTGAAAACAGGCCTGAATTTTAAAAAATAATAATAACAACCTAAATATAAAAGGTGAGAAATAATGAGAGTGTTAATTTGCGCCGGGCGGTTTTATGCCGATATTCATTCCGTCACTCGGGTTCTGGATTTATATCATCAGTCGATAGCGATTTCGGTGGTTATTCACGGCGGCCACCAATCGCTGGGCGGGGTAATAGAGGGCTGGGCGAGGGAAAACAGTGCTCACGTGGTGCGTTACCCGGCCAACTGGTCACTGTATGGCAAATATGCTGAAATCCGCCGCAACCTGTTTATGCTCGAGGACAGCCAGCCGGAGTTACTGCTGGCTTTCCCCGGCGGAGAGGACACGGCGGAGTGCATCAAACTGGCGAGGAACGCCGGAATTAAAGTGATTGAAGTGGAGATTTAGGCGCGACCACTTCGCCATCTTCTTTAACAAATGGCTCCGTCAGCGGCTGCGGCAAAATAGCCAGCACCTGCTCCGACGGTCTGCACAGCCGCGTGCCCAGCGGCGTGACGACTATTGGGCGGTTAATTAAAATCGGCGCGGCCAGCATGAAATCAACCAGCTGGTCGCCGCTGAATTTATCCTCGGCCAGACCTAACTCGGCATAAGGCTCAACATTCTTACGCAGCAACTCGCGGGGTGAAATGCCCATCGCGGCAATCAGTTGCAGCAGCTCATCGCGCGACGGCGGGGTGTCGAGATACAACATCACCTCGGGTTCTGTGCCGGTAGCGCGGATCATCGCCAGCGTATTGCGCGAGGTGCCGCAGGCCGGGTTGTGATAAATCTTCACATTAGATTGAGTCATAACATTTTCCTCAGAATGATAAACGCAAGGCCAGCGCCGACAGGGTGACCAGTAACACGGGCAGGGTCATGACGATGCCGACGCGGAAGTAGTATCCCCAGCTAATCTTGATGCCTTTCTGCCCCAAAACGTGCAGCCAGAGCAGGGTTGCCAGACTACCAATCGGGGTGATTTTCGGCCCCAAATCGCTACCAATCACGTTGGCGTAAATCATGGCCTGTTTGATAACGCCGCTGGCGGTACTGGCATCAATCGACAGCGCGCCAATCAGCACTGTCGGCATATTGTTCATCACCGAAGAGAGCAAGGCGGTGAGAAAACCGGTGCCCAGCGTGGCGGCCCACAGGCCGTGTTCGGCAAAGCGATTGAGCAGGGCGGAAAGCATGTCTGTCAGCCCGGCGTTGCGCAGCCCATAGACCACCAAATACATGCCCAGCGAAAACACCACTATCTGCCACGGCGCGCCGCGCAGCACTTTACCGGTATCAATAACGCGTTGCCGTTTAGCCACCGCCCACAGTAACAGTGCGCCAACCGCCGCCACCGCGCTGACCGGCACGCCCAGCGGCTCCAGCCCAAAGAAGCCGACTAACAGCAGAACCAGCACCAGCCAGCCGGTTTTAAAGGTCCTCGGGTCGCGAATGGCCAAGCGCGGTTGTTGCAGTTTGCCAAGGTCATAAACAGCTGGGATCTCGCGGCGAAAGAACAGGTGCAGCACCAGCAGCGTGGCGGCAATCGAGGCGATATTCACCGGCACCATTACTGCCGCATATTCATTAAAGCCGAGCTTGAAGAAGTCGGCGGAGACGATATTCACCAGATTGGAGACAATCAGCGGCAGGCTGGCGGTATCGGCGATAAAGCCCGCCGCCATCACGAAAGCCAGAGTCGCTCCCCGACTAAAGCCCAGCGCCAGCAGCATGGCAATCACGATGGGCGTTAAGATCAGCGCCGCGCCGTCGTTAGCAAACAGCGCCGCCACCACCGCGCCCAGCAGCAGAATATAGGTGAACAGCCAGCGGCCTTTGCCGCCTCCCCAGCGCGCCACGTGCAGCGCCGCCCACTCAAAGAAGCCGGACTCATCCAGCAGCAGGCTGATGATGATCACCGCGATAAACGTCGCGGTGGCGTTCCACACGATATTCCACACCACCGGCACATCGCTGAGATGCACCGCCCCGGACACCAGCGCCAACATTGCGCCGAGCAGGGCGCTCCAGCCGATACCCAAGCCTTTGGGTTGCCAAATCACCAAGACTAGGGTGAAAACAAAAATTGCCACCGCCAAAATCATACTGCCTCCATCATGCTTAATATATGAAAATTCATATATGTTTAGATAAAATTTTTCCTAATCTGTCTTAGGGCAAAAAAATCAGTTATTCCGCCGGGACGGCACAGTTCTGCGCGGCGCGCAGGGCAAGCTGGGCGATGTGCTGCTGCTGGCTCATTAAGGCTTGGTCAATAATGGCTGCGGCCCACACAGGGATGTGTGGCGACAGGCGATAATGCACCCATTTCCCACTGCGCCGGTCTTGCAGCAGGCCGCTTTCGCGCAGCATCGCCAGATGGCGGGAGATTTTGGGTTGAGAGAGTTCGAGGGCGGCAGTCAGTTCACATACGCAGAGTTCGCCTGCCTGTTTCAGCAATAAAATAATGGTCAAACGGGTGTCATCTGACATATTTTTAAACAGTTGCAGTGCGGTAAGTGATGACATGCCAATGCCTTTAGTTGTAAACAATGTTCGGCAGCATAACGCTGAAAACATATTCAGTAAAGCATATGTGTTGCTGACCGGTGAGGTTTACATTTATTGGGAACTATTTTGCGTTTTCAGCCACAGAGCCTCATTGAGTTTTATTGCAGGATTAACTCACATTTCGACAGGTTGAATTTCAGGGGGTAAACATGGCGTTGTCCAATGACATAGAAAATCTAAAAAAAATCGATCAGTGCTACAAACAGCTGACGGGGCAGGGATTGTTCTGCCCGGAAGAGGTGGAAGATCGCTACCAGTGGCTGCATAACGAAGCGCCGTACAGCATTCTGGCCCACGGCCGCGGGCCGGACCCGGTGTTCTTCTATGCCAACCAGTGCACGCTGAACTGCTTCAAATACAGCCCCGAAGAGATGGTGCAACTACCATCCCGCCTTAGCGCAGGGCCGATGGATCGCGCCGAGCGTCAGGTGCTATTAGACACCGTAACCCGCGACGGTATCGCCAAGAACTATCAGGGGCCGCGAGTGGATAAATTCGGCGAGACGTTCATCATTTATGATGGTGAAGTGTGGCAGTTAGGCTTCAACACGGACGATGTGTGGGGTCAGGCAGCGCTGTTTTGGCCATTTCCCCGCCAGTAATATTGTCAAAGTAGACCCGTTTTTGCGCCAAGGCTGAGTTTTAGCCGCGCTCATTAAAGCTCCGTGGTGGTTAAGCGGAGCTTTTTTATTGTTTATCAGCCTTTCCCTTCATTCTTTTTAAGAATGCATCTTTGTCCCACACCTCGGGTTCTCCACTGCTCAATCCTTCGGCCAGCAGATCGCGCAGGGTTTGCAGACGAGATTCTGCTTGTTTCTCGCGGAGCAGCCGCAGGGCGTCGCGTAAAACTTCACTTTGCGTTCGGTAATCGCCTGATTTAACGAGGCTATCGATGAATTCCCGCAATTCATCCCCAACGTCAACGGTCATGGTTCTTGGCATAAAACCCCCTGTAAGATTATGTCTTACATGAGTCTAGGTCTTTTTAAAGCCTTTCGCTAGTGGATATTTAGAGCCTTGTTAGGCTTAGGATTTTTAGTATGTTTAATTGATTTACTGATCAAAACGCAATGCGTATGATTCTCATTCCTTTTATTGTTTGGGGTTTGCGCAGTGAATATAAAAAATACAAAGGAAGGGATAAAGACCTCTGGCGGACGCTTTTCTCTCTCCGTAATTGCGGTATTTGTGGCTTCATCATACCAAGGGGTGATGGCAGAACAGGTGGCTCCGGCGAAGGCTACCGACGACACCGTCGTAGTGAGCGCCACCGCGCCGGAGCAGGGCGAGAGTGCTGTGCAGGACTACAGCGTGCCGGTGACCACCGCCGGTACTAAAATGCTGCTGGTGCCGCGCGATATTCCTCAGTCGGTGAGCATTATCAGCAAGCAGCGCATGGAGGACCAAAACCTGCAAACCGTGGGTGACGTGCTCAACAACACCGTCGGCATTACCGCCAGCAACATCGACTCAGACCGTTCGACCTACTATTCGCGCGGCTTCTTCATTAATAATTTCCTGTTTGACGGCATTCCGACCACCCTCAGCCCGGTGTGGAACTTCGGCGACGGCGGTTCAGACACTGCAATCTATGACCGAATCGAAGTGGTGCGCGGCGCGACTGGCCTGCTGACCGGCGCGGGCAACCCGTCGGCGGCGGTGAATATGGTGCGTAAGCATGCCGACAGCAAAGAGTTCCAAGGCTCGGTTACCGGCAGCTATGGCAGCTGGGACAAGCAACGCATCGTGGGTGACTTATCCGCGCCGCTGACCGAATCAGGCAAGGTGCGCGGCCGCGTCATTGCCGGATATCAGGATAACGACACTTGGCTGGACCGTTATCATTATCGGAAAAAATTCCTCTACGCCGTGGTGGATGCCGACCTGACCGACTCCACCCAGCTCTCTCTCGGCTACGACTACCAGCAGAACGACACCACCAACCCAACGTGGGGCGGCATTCCGACGTGGTATAGCGACGGCAGCCGCACCCATTTCGACCGCAGCTTTAACGCCGCGCCGGACTGGGCTTATTCCGATATCGAGTCAAAAAAGGTCTTCGCCAACCTGACGCAAAAGTTTGATAACGGCTGGCAGGCGCGCCTTAATGGCACCCATGCTGAAACCGATTTTGATACCAAAATGATGTACGGCTCCGGCTTCCCGGACAAACAGACGGGCGCAGGCGTGATGGGCTACGGCGGCTGGAATACCGGCACTCGTAAAGTGGATTCGGTGGACGCCTTCGCCAACGGACCTTTCGAGCTATTAGGCCGTGAGCACCAGTTGATGGTCGGTACCAGCTACAGCCGCCAGCGCAATCAGTATCGCAACACGCAGGCCACGCTGACCGAAGAGGATATTGGCGATTACAACAACTGGAATGGTCACACCGCCGATCCGCAGTGGAGTGACTGGGCCGATCTTTCTAAGGACACCATTCGCCAGAAGTCGGCCTATACTGCCGCGCGCTTCTCGCTGGCTGACCCGCTGTCGCTGATTGTCGGCGCACGTTACACCGACTGGCGCGCCGACGGCACCACGGCAACCAGCTATAAAACCGACGTCACCCCTTACGCGGGCGTGGTGTATGACATTGACGATACTTGGTCGGCCTATGCCAGCTACACCTCGATTTTCCAGCCGCAGACCCAGCGCGACAGCAACAAAAACTACCTCGATCCCATTCAAGGCAAGAACTACGAAGCAGGCGTGAAAGGGGACTGGAACAACAGCCGCCTGACGGCTTCCGTCGCCGTGTTCCGCATCGAGCAGGATAACCTGGCGCAGGAAGACGGCACCTATATTCCGGGCACCACTGAGTCGGCCTATCACGCGGTTAACGGCACGGTGAGCAAAGGCGTGGAGTTTGAGGTCAACGGCGCAATGACCGACAACCTGCAAATGACCTTCGGCGGCTCGCGCTTTGTTGCCAGCGACAACAATGGCAATGCGGTTAACTCAGATTTACCGCGCACCACCCTCAAGCTGTTTACCCGCTACCAGTTGCCGATGCTACCGGACCTGAGCCTTGGCGGCGGCGTGAACTGGCAAAACACCACTTTCCAATATGCTGACGGCCCGCAGGGCAATATGCGCGTGGAGCAGGGGAGTTATGCGCTGGTCAACTTGTTCAGCCGTTATCAGGTAACGCGCCAGCTTTCGGTGCAGGCCAACGTTAATAACCTGTTCGACAAAGAGTATTACGACTATCTGTCGTCTTACGCGGTTTATGGCGCGCCGCGCAGCGTCTCGGTTACCGTCGGATATACTTTTTAACCGATTAAAATTGAGAACTAATATCAGTTAGCAAAATAGCGATATATAATTAAATATATATCGCTAGGTTTTAATTCTCATTCTCATATTTGAGGCGGAAAAACGGGGAATTGGCTTACGTGATTTCATGCCGGTTTAATGTGATTTAAATCCAAAAAAATAGTTTCCCTCGGAAATTGATGATTGCTATTTGATCGCTATTTATCAACGGTTTAGCGTTGTAACTTTCTGGTCATATATCAACAAAATGTAATAAACAAAAAACCTATAAATAATTAAATTCTGTCTATCATTTGTATTCTTTAAGGAGAATATAAATGCTTACACGTCGTGATATGTTGAAAATGTCTGCCGCTGGTGCAGCGACAGTCAGCTTGGCCAGTGCCATGATTAACACGGCCTCTGCCGATGAAAACCGTAATATTGTCCCGCCAACCTCCTTTGTGCCGAAAAAAGATGCCAAAGGGTTATATAAATATAAATTTTCCGACAGTGAAAAACGCTCTCTGCCCGGTGGCTGGGCGCGTGAAGCGACGGTAAAACAATTCCCTATTTCCGAAGGTATTGCCGGGGTTGATATGACCCTCGAAGCGGGCGCGGTGCGTGAATTACACTGGCACGCTATTGCCGCTGAATGGGCTTATATGATCTCCGGCAAAGCGCGGATCACTATTATTGATCCGGAAGGCACCTCTGAAGTCGCTGACTTTGGCGAAGGCGATGTGTGGTATTTCCCGAAAGGCTACGGTCATTCCATTCAAGCATTGGAAGGCGGTGCGCACTTTATTCTGACTTTTGATAACGGTCATTTCTCCGAGTTCGGTACTTTCAGTATTACCGACTGGATCGCCCATATGCCGAAAGAAGTCTTGGCGAAAAGCACCAATATGCCGTCATCTATTTTCTCTAAAGCCAAGCAGGGCGAAGCCTATATTGTCGCTGGCCGCGTTCCACCGGCACTGCCACTGGCGCACGACAATGGCGGAAGAGATGACTCCAAGCTGAAACACCACTACCCGTTGCTGAGCGAGCCACCGTTCTTTGAAAGCGAAGACGGCAGCGTTCACATCGTTTCTTCCAAAGAGTTCCCGGTCTCCACCACCATGACTGGCGTGATTGAAATCATGAAGCCGGGCGCGGTGCGCGAACTGCACTGGCACCCGAACGCCAACGAGTGGCAATACTACATTTCAGGCAAAGGCCGCATGACCGTCTTCGGCTCACACGGCCACGCGCAAACAGAAGAGTTTGTCGCTACCGACGTCGGCTATGTGCCGCAGGGCTTTGGTCACTACATCGAAAACACCGGCGACGAAGACCTGAAAGTGCTGGTGGTGCTGGATAACGGCATCTATCAGGACATTTCCCTGTCCGACTGGCTGGCGAAAACCCCGTCTTACGTGCTGGCACAGAACTTCGACACCACCGAAGAAGAGTGGAACTCACGCCCAGCGGAGAAGTTGGTTATCTCCAAAGGCGCGAAATAATCCGCCCGACTCGCCATCTTCCACTGCCGCCTCGCGCGGCAGTTTTTTTATACAACAGTTTATAAATTTGGAAGATGCCAAGGCACGCCGTCGGCCCAACGCTCTACCAGCAAATCAATAAACCCGCGAATACGCGGCGAGAGGTGCTGCTTGCTCGGGTAGAGCAGGCGGATAGGCTCCGGCTCCATATTAAAGGCCGCCAGCACGGGCACCAGCCGGCCCGCTTTAATGTCTTCGGCAGTCAGATACGTCGGCATATTAATAATGCCAAAGCCCGCCAGCGCTGACTCGCGCATCGCCTCTGCGCTATCAATATTCAGCCTTCCGGGGCAGTCAAAACTGTAAATTCCTTCCGGCGTTTTAAACTTCCAGTCGCGGCGACGCATCACGCCCGCCAGAAACAGATTATCGTGGTTGAACAGATCTTCTGGTCGCTGCGGAATGCCTTTGCGTTGCAGATACTCCGCCGAGGCGCAGGTCACCACCTGTTGCCAACCTATGGTGCGCGATAGCAGCCGCGAGTCGTCGCGCTCATCACCAATGCGAATGGCGATGTCGAAACCCTCCTCGACAATATCAACATAACGGTCGGAGAAGGAGACATCCGCCTGAAGCTCGGGCCACTGGCGCAGGTATTCGCCGACCAGCGGCAGGATGTGGCGCTGACCAAACGACTGCGAGGCGGTGAGCTTCAGCCTACCGGTCGGCACCACCCGGCGCAGCGCCATGGTGCTGTCCACTTCCTCCAGATCTTCTAAAATCTGCCGACAGCGCTCATACATAATTCGGCCTTCGTCGGTCAGGCTCAGGCTACGGGTAGTGCGATTCAACAGCCGCACGCCGAGCCGGGTTTCTAAACGCACGATACTCTTGCCGACGGCCGAACGGGTCAGCCCCAGAGTTACCGCCGCGCGGGTATAGCTTCCTGCTCTGACCGCGGCGACAAAGGCGGCGATATCATTGATACTGTTTAGCTCCACGCTGTTCTCCCAGCCGCGATTTGTGGCTATTTGCTTCCCCCAAGTGGGGAAACACATTCCCCAATGTTTTCTATAGCATTCCTTTCTGTCGTTAATCAACGCAAATCATAGAAGAGGAAAGGTCATGCTGAATCAAAAAACTCAGGCCGCGCTGGCGGAAAGTAACCAGATTTTATCGGCGCTGGGGCCAGTGCTTAGGGGCGACAACTCGGCGTCGAATATCCATCAGGTGCGCGCGGCTTATAACGCCATGCAGGCCAAACAGCCTCATCCCGAGGATGTCAGCTTAACGTCGGTGGACATGGGTGGCGTGCCGGGCTTGCTCATCACGCCGGACGAGCTGAAAACTGACGCGGTGGTGATGTATATCCACGGCGGCGGATATCTGGTCGGCTCGCCAGAAGGCTACGCGGGGATTGGTGGCAACTATGCCAAGCTGGTGGGGGCGCGAGTCTATCTGCCAGATTACCGGCTGGCGCCTGAACACCCATTCCCTGCGCCAATTGATGATGTGCTTCGCGCTTATGAATGGCTGCTAGAGCAGGGCATTGCGGGGAAAAGCATTGTGCTGGCCGGGGAGTCAGCGGGCGGCGCGATGGTGGTCAGCGTGATGGTGGCGGCGCGCAACAAGGGGCTGGCGCTGCCTGCCGGAGGCGTGGCGATCTCCCCATGGGCTAACCTTGAGCACACCGGCGCGTCAATGTTCAACCGCGATGGCTATGACCCGGCCTGTAGCCGTGAAAGCCTGAACTTGTTGGCGCGCAGCTTCTTGGGAGAGGCTTTGCCAAACCATCCGATGGCGTCGCCAGTTTTTGCCGACGTCACCGAGTTGCCGCCAATCATGATTCAGATTGGTGAAAACGAAGTGATGCTCAGTGACGCCATGCGTTTGGCGACGCACCTTGGCGACCATCGGGTGCGTGTCACGCTAGAAGTGTGGCCCGGCATGTTCCACGCCTGGCATTTTTACGCCACTATTTTGCCGGAAGCGATGCAGGCGATAACCAACTCTGCCCGCTTTATTGAGCAAGTGTTGCAAGACGCTGCGCACTAAGTCTTCCGCCCAACCAGTCAGCCTCGCTGGCTGGTTTCACTCATCAAACTGCATCTGATTCTTCTTCATGCCTTCAATCTTCATCAACATGTCGTACAGCGGCGCCAGCTTGTGGAAGTCCTGACTGAGCTGACTTGCTAACTTACCGGAGAACAGCGGCTCCATATCCTGATGATGGCTAATCAGCGCGAAGGACTTTTTGTTGTACCAGGTGGCGATTTCGGCAGGCTGATCCTTCACCAGCGGGCGTTTGTAGCTGTCACCTTCCACCGTGAAATGCGACGGAATGCGGCGCGCCAGCTTGAGGAACTCCTCGGGTTTTTGATTCAACTGCTGGCGGAACAGGTCCATGGTGACGCGCGTCGCGCTGTAGTAGCCAAGCCCGTAGCGCCACCAGTCAGGCCCCAGCTCGAAGAAGTAAGTCGGGGCGTCGGTCCAGTTCTTGCGCGAACGCTTAAACGACAGCCACATATTGCTGCGGTAAATCGACTTATCGTTGGAGAAGCGCGTGTCGCGGTGCATTCTCGACAGGGTTTTACCAATCGACGGGCGCACTTCAAACAGCTCGTCAATCACCAGCATATCTTGGCTTAGGTCCGACACCAGATGGCGAAACGGGCTGAGCACGTTCTCTTGATATACCTCGCGATGCTCTTCAAACCACTCTTTATTGTTGTTCTGGCTGAGTTGCAGCAGGAAGGTCAGACCCTGCTGATTGAAACCGGAAAACGCGCCCATGATCGTCCCTCGTGGTTAACTGTCGCCGCCTGTGCGTTTACACAGGCTGTTCATACACCCAGTATTGCCGAAGACGGCGGCAGATTAAAGCAGCAATCAAAAGTGTCTCCCTATTATTTGTGCAAAGTGTGTCTATATTTGTGGCGCACGCCGTGCAAAATGGTGGCCGGAGCAGTTCATTCACCTTTTAAAATTTCAATAATAATCAGCGGGGCAGTCTGGGAATGGGTAGTCAAACGGCAGAAGTAGGGCGTCGTGGCGGGGCTGAGGGCGCAGAAGGAAAACGCGCAACGCAGGGCTGGATTAATGGTTTCTTGGGTATGGTGATTTTTAGTGGATCGCTGCCCGCCACGCGGGTGGCGGTGCTGGAGTTCGATCCGCTGTTTTTAACCGCCGTGCGCGCCTTAATCGCTGGGTTGTTAGGGGCCGCCATGCTGCTGATGACAGCGCAAAAACGGCCGCAGAAACAGGACATTATCCCGCTGATTCTGGTGGCACTCGGCGTGGTGATTGGCTTCCCGCTGCTCACCGCGCTGGCCTTGCAACACACCACCTCGGCGCACTCGCTGGTGTATATCGGCCTGCTGCCATTGGCGACCGCCTGCTTTGGCGTGTTGCGCGGCGGCGAGCGTCCGCGCCCGGCATTTTGGGCTTTTTCAGTGCTGGGAAGCCTACTGGTGGCGGCCTTTGCGCTCAGCCAAGGCTCGGGCAGTTCGTGGCTGGGTGACCTGTTTATGCTAGCAGCCGTGGTGCTTTGCGGGCTGGGTTATGCCGAAGGCGCGGTCCTGACGCGTAAGCTGGGCGGCTGGCAAGTTATCTGTTGGGCGCTGGTTATCTCGCTGCCGGTGGCCTTCGCGCTGGCATGGTACGCCGCCCCGGCAAGCTGGCCGGTCGCCAGCCCGCAGGCGTGGGCTTCCCTCGGCTACGTGTCGATTTTCAGCATGCTGATTGGCTTTATCTTCTGGTATCGCGGCCTGTCGATGGGCGGCATCGCAGCCGTCGGCCAGCTCCAGCTGCTGCAGCCTTTCTTCGGGCTGGCGCTGGCAGGGTGGTTGCTGCAAGAGACCATCCAACCCTCAATGATCGCCGTCATGGCCGGGGTTCTGGCCTGCGTGTTTGGCGCGAAGCGCTTCTCGCGTTAAGCCTTTCACACGCCATGACGCACCTGTCGTCATGGCGTTTTAACGGCTTATTCTTCTGTTACTCGGCGTACTGTGCGATGCCGTTGCCAAACGACCAGTTCTCTTTCTTCACTTCAACCAGACTGATAAACACGTCGCCTTTCGGGATGCTTAACTGCTGCGCAAGCTGGTCGGCAATGGTCTTATACAGCGCCTTTTTCTGGTCGACAGTTCGGCCTTCATTGAGGGTGATTTGAATGATCACCGTCTGGTCCGTGCGCTGAATGCCAAGATATTCCGGGTCATAGACGAAGTGGTCTCGCGCGTGCTCGTTCAAGATTTGGAAGTTGTCCTTGTCCGGCACATTAATGGCGGTGCGCATCGCCTGATAGATTATCTTGCCAATTTTCCCGATATAGCTGCTATCGGAGTTTTTGATGATATCAACGCGTACGATCGGCATGGTCAGTCTCCAGTTTTACAGGAAAGGGTTGAGTGCTGTACTGCTTGAAAAATAAATTACGACTATAATTTATTTTTAACAAGGGATATTTAATCCGCCATCAGCCGTAGAGCAATAGCGTAAATTGTAATATGATACATATCATCTATTGCCAAGTTTAGCAGGAGTCTGTCCTATGCCACGGGTATCTAAAGCCGAAACCGAGCGCAACCGCGCGCTGATTGAGGAAGTGTCATCAAGACTATTTCGCGAGCAGGGGCTGAAAGTCAGCGTCGCCGACGTGATGTCCGCCGCCGGGCTGACCCACGGCGGCTTTTACGGTCATTTCAAATCCAAAGATGAGCTGATCGCCATTGCCTGCGCCAACGCTTTCGACACGGCAGTACACAACTGGCAAGACGAAGCGGCGTCCGGCGAGACGCTTGCCGAAAAACAGAAGGCGCTGGTGGAGCACTATCTCTCATCTTCCAATATCAAGAACATGGGCGAGGGTTGCCCGCTGGCTTCTCTGGCGAGCGACGTGGCGCGGGAAGATGAAGATAAGCCGGTGCGCGAGGCGTTCCATCAGGGCACTGAGAAGCTGGTAGAGATTTTTGCCGCCGGGGAGAGCAACCACGCGAAGGCGCTGGCGGCGGTATCGACCATGGTCGGCGCGCTAATTCTGGCCCGCGCTAACAGCGGCTACTCGGTAGCGGATGATTTTATCTCGGTGGCGAAAGCGCAGCTGTTGGCCGAGATTAAAAACGCCGAGTCCTAGAATTTAGCTGCCACCTAAGCTGCGAAAGTTTTGGTGGTAGCCCAGACAAGGTTCGCAGTACCGGCAAACAAGGATACCGGCCAACCCGAAGGTTGCCCTGCCTGAGCCACCTGTCTCACAACGCTATAAGGCGCGGGCTTTTCTTATGGTCAGGCTCCGCGCCTTAGCTTTAGCCTTTATTTACAGCGCGGGGCGCGAAATGTTCGCTGGAGCGGCGTTTTGGTGTTGGCGTCAAAATAGCGGCTGGGCCAGATAGTGGCAGGGTTCACGCCAATTGCCTGACTGATCAGCATTTCTCCTTTCGGCCATGGGCGCGATAACGCGTTTGCCAGCGTGGAGGAACTCAGCCCCGCGCCACGAGACACGGCGGCGAGAGTAGTGCCTTTCTTGCGCAGCGCGGCAATGATATCTGCCTGATGCCAGTCTTGTTTATTCATGGTTCGCCACTCCTTGCAGTTGAAAAGCCAAGGCGAGGAAGGGCAAAAAGGTCGGGCTGTATGGGAGTGTCATATGTGTTTCCTTATTAGGTTTATGCAGTATCCCCTTCAGAATTTAGGTTCTCACTCCCAGCTGCGGATTTTGCCGCAGCAAGGCAACTATAGTTAAGTCAGAAGCCTTAACCAAGCGGCTAAGTTCTATTCTGCGGCACGCTTTCCAAGAAAAATTCCTGTATTGCAATCAGTTACATTGACCCCATGAATGGGTTAGTCCGCCAGCTGGTTCAGTTTATCCATCGCGACCTGTGGAATATCCAGCTCGGCGGCGGCGAGGTTGTGCTGCAAATGGCTCACCGACGAGGTGCCGGGGATCAGCAAAATGTTTGGCGAACGGCGCAACAGCCACGCCAGCGCCACTTGGATGGTTGAGGCATTCAGCTCATCCGCCACCTGCTGCAAACCTGCTGACTGCAAGGGGTTGAAGCCGCCGAGTGGGAAGAACGGCACGTAGGCGATGCCTTGCTCTGCCAGTTCGTCAATCAGCGCGTCATCCTTGCGGTGAGCCAAATTGTACATATTCTGCACACAGACAATTGGCACGATACTGCGCGCTTCGGCGACCTGTTTCGCGGTGACATTACTCACCCCAATGTGGCGTATCAGCCCCTGATGCTGTAGCTCGGCCAGCGCGTTCAGCTGTTCTTCTATCAAGCCTTCCGTGGGTTGGTGAGCATTAAACATAATGCGCAGGTTAACCACGTCGAGCACGTCCAGTTGCAGGTTGCGCAAGTTATCATGCACCGCCGAGGTCAGTTCCTGCGCCGAGTAGGCCGCCAGCCATGAGCCGTCACTGCCACGCTTCGCGCCCACTTTGGTGACAATCGTTAGGTCATTGGAATAAGGATGGAGCGCCTCGCGCACCAGCTGATTGGTGATGTGCGGGCCGTAAAAGTCACTGGTATCAAGGTGATTTACCCCAGATGCCACCGCCTCGCGCAGCACGGCCAGCGCCGCCTGTTTATCTTTTGGCGGGCCGAACACACCCGGACCGGCGAGCTGCATAGTGCCATAGCCAAGACGTTTTACACTGCGCGTGCCAAGGTTGAATGTGCCGCTTTTATCGATGCTTGTCATAGTCGTCTTCTTGCTTTCGCTGAGTAAGGGAAGTACAAGTATATGAATCATCCTTCAGGTTTAGAATTCGCATTTATGAACACACCTCCTAAGACGCTCAAGCCCCGTAAATCGCCAGTTCAGGCCCGATCGGCTGCCACGGTTGCGGCTTTACACACGGCAACCATTCAGGTTTTGACCCAAGAAGGGCTGGCGCGATGCAACACCACGCGGGTTGCCGAGCGCGCGGGCATGTCGGTGGGCAGCGTCTACCAGTATTACCCCAACCGCGATGCGCTTTTGGCGACGGTGCTGGCTCATCATTTGGAGAGGGTGGCGACGGCGGTTGAAGAGGTGTGCGCCGCCTGTCAGGGCCAGCCGGTGGATGTCATGGCGGCAAGGCTGGTGAAGGAGTTTTTGGCGGCAAAGCTGCATGACACCGAGGAGTCAAAGGCGCTGTATCGCGTGGCGGCGGAGCGCGACGGCGCACGCGTGGTGGCTATTGTGCATCGGCGGATGTCGGCGGCGGTTTCAACCATGCTGGTGAGTGCGCCCGACGCCCAGTTTAAAGACCCGGATGTCACGGCGGCCATTGCCCTCGGCGCGCTGGCAGGCCCGGTGCGCGCCTTGCTGGAGGGGCTTTCCTCTCCCGAGTTCGACCAGCATTTGCCCGAGCAGCTGACTTTGCTGCTACAGGGTTATTTTCGGCGCGGCGGGGGCGATCCAGCCTGAAGGTATTCAGCTTTAGCTTCTAACTCGCTTACGCACTTTCCCCATGCATTACTGCTTTTTCCATTGTGTGTTTTTCATGTCTCAAAATAAATGTCATATAACATCTATTGTATAAATGCTAAGTGACATCTATTATGGCTACGACTGAAACATACATTGGAGAAAATTATGAGTTTTAAAGACAAGATCATCGGCCGCCTTGGCTTCGGCACCGCCCCTCTGGGGAATATGTTCCGCGCGCTGTCTGACGAAGAGGCAGCAGAAACGGTAGAAGCCGCGTGGCAGCAAGGGATCCGCTTCTTTGATACCGCGCCGCTGTATGGCGCTGGCCTGTCTGAAAGCCGACTCGGCGAGGCGCTGGCGAAGTATAAGCGCAGTGAATACACGCTAAGTACCAAGGTCGGGCGACCCATTTCTGACGAGCTGCACGCTGCTCCTCGCGCTGGGGCTTTTGGGCTGGGTAACCAGAACAAGATGCTGACCGACTATTCGGCAGATGCCACCATGCGTTCTATCGAGGGGAGTCTGGAGCGGCTGAAAACCGACCGTCTGGACTTGGTTTTTGTGCATGATGTGGCTCAGGACGCGCACGGCGACGAGTGGATCGAGCATTTCAATATTGCTCGCAAAGGAGCTTTTAAAGCACTTTCTCGGCTAAAAGAAGAGGGAGTTATCAAGGGCTGGGGGCTGGGTGTGAACCGCGTCGAGCCTTGCGAACTGCTGCTGGATCTCGATGACGTCCGCCCAGATGGCTTCCTGCTGGCGGGCCGCTATACGCTGCTCGACCACCAACAACCTCTGCAACGATTGCTGACTAAGGCGAGAGCCAAGAACGCCGAGTTTATCGCCGGAGGCCCTTACAGCTCGGGCGTGCTGGTGGGCGGCAAGCATTTTGAGTACAGCGAGGCGTCGCCGGAGATCCTCGAGAAGGTCAAAGTCATTCACGACATCGCCCGCCAGTACGGGGTAGATGTTAAAGCCGCCGCGCTGCAATTCCCGCTGGCCGAGCCTCTGTTCGCCGCAGTGATCCCCGGCGCCAGCCGACCTTCGCGCCTCATCGAAGACAGCAAAGCAATGGCAGAAGTCATCCCGCAGGGCTTCTGGCAAGCTTTAAGAAACAATGGCTTAATTGCCCCACAGGCCGAAACGCCGAATATTGGTTAATGCTGTTTATCCGGCGGGGTAGGGACATCCCGCTGGGTTAGATTTTGTCTTTTATTAATTAAGGCCGTGGTGGTGATTTGGGCTGGCCTGTCATGGGAAGTGTGTTTAGTTGGAGGTTAAGGGGGGGGAGTAAATTGGGTTGTGTGAGGAGCGGAAGTGGCTAACAACAATTGTGTTGTACAACGGGGAGCAGATCATGATGATCGAAGAATCATATTTAACACATCTTCTCCACTTATGAAGTCGGTACGGTTTATTAGAAAATGAAAAGTGAAGCTGCCTTTATTTCCGACAGCTCCTTGACTAACGAAATTTACTCACAAGCGCGCGTTTATCCAATCCCAAACCTGCTTGCTCAACCATCCCTGATGATTTCCACTGGTGAGTTTAGATACAAAAAGGCGATCATTATCATCGAGCTTGGTGCGCAAATCATTTTGCAATTGTTCGGCAGTTGATGAAGTACTAATCCAACGTACTGACTCCAGTCCGCTATCTTTCGTATTATCGTAACGCTCAAGATGCTGGATGAATGTACGTCGGGCAGTATCATAATTTTGTCGTTCTTTATTTAGATTCCAAGTAACTACATATACACTCATTAATATCTTCCTTTAATATAGAAATAACATGAGAGTTACCCCTCACAATTTATTAGATGCTTGCTGTTAATAATCTATTGTGTGAGTCCAAACTCCACGCCAGTTGTTTGCTAAGTAACTGACAAGCTTTTTATTTCCATAGAATTGAATCCTACCTCCGGATACGAATGAAAGCGCTGACTGGTCAATACGCAGCCCACTTGCACGGGCTCTGTTTGTCAATTGCAGTAGAAGACCATCGTTGTCCCCGCTTGTTGATTTTGCATCGAAGACGGCAAAGTTAATCCATCCCCCACCAACAGCATGCTCACGCAAATGAGCTAACTTTATTTTCATAAGCACCTCATATAATTATTTCAGAATTTTCAGCGTTGCGCTGAACTGTACATTAACATTAACATTATCGTTAGGTTCGTGAAGAGTATAGCCCTCTTATGTATAAGAATTCCCATCAAAGAGCGTGGACACAATTAAAAACCTACATTCCTATACAATCGTGATTTTTTGATCACGTTTTAAAATCCACATGTTTCTTATTTTCTGTTACTATCTTGATATGTATTGAGCGAGATTAATCATGAAGAAAATTGCTGTAATTGAAGATTCAAAAGACGTAAATGCAGCTCTCACCGATTTTTGCAGAAAACTCGGTAATGAGTATGAAATAGATCAGTTTTATGATCGGGCATCAGCTGAAGCTGCTATTATTCAAACAAACTACAGCCTGATAGTGCTAGATATAGAACTCCCTCCTGAAAAAAATGCAGGTTTTGGTATTGTCTACACAAATGTTACAAACCATAAAAGCCCTGTATTGGTAGTCTCAGGGCTAGATCAATCTATATATAAGAATTTAATGACTCAGTTAAATGTATGGGACTATCTAGAAAAACCTATCTCCGCGGATGGCCAAGATTTCATTAGTTCTGCATTAAGAGTTCTCCGTGCAAAAAATGATATTCCTGTCACTCAGACAACTGATCTGATTAAACATGATCACTCTACTGGTAAGGTTACTTATGATAACAAGCCGTTGAATCTTCCTCAAACAGCTAAATTAATACTCATGAGAACTTATGAGAGAAGGGGAAAATATGTTCCTTACTCTGATTATTATGACTTGGTAAAATCAGGTAGAAGCCCCGAATCCATCCGCCAGCACGTCAAAACTATAAGAGATGCGCTAGATGAAGCTGGCGTACAAACAGATCATATTATGGTTATCAGGATGAAGGGTGTACAATGGCAAGACTAGTTAGAAGATTTTATCGTTTTGCACAAAATATCCAAAGAGCTAAAGCAAGGATACTTGTTATAGGTACAATTATAATCATGATTATAATTGTACTGCTTGGCACAATATTTGTTCTGAGGTTCAGTTATGCACCAGTAGTTAAACAGTATCAGGCAGGCATAGGTCAAACTCTAAATAGAGTTGCTACAGATTTTGAAGGTATTAACGGAAAAACCGCTTTTTCCAATATTAACACTCCAGATCCTATTAATGGTAATATACATTTATACAGATTACCATTAGATTATATTAACTATCTACCCGGTCATATCGAAGATCTCAAAATAATAGATGCTTGTACTTATTCTTATAAAAACCAGAGCAATTCCTCTATATGCGCAGGTATGCTCGAAAACCGCAACAACGGGTCTATGGCATACGTTCAGGGTTCTTTCTATCTTCATGAAGCTATTTCTCCGCCAGTTTACGCCAGCTCTCCCAAATCTGGCCATCATTTCATTTTGTCCGTTGATGCACGTGGAATCAAACAAGATTTCGTTGTCACTTTCGATAAGCTCGTGCGTACTAACAATCAGGTGAATCAAGCTTTACCAAGTGCCTGGAGCATGACGGGATTTAGATATCTTGGAAATAAAAAAGTAGCATACGTTAGGGAACCAGAAATTAAGGGACGTGTTTTGAGATCTAATAATGTACAAGATAGTTATGATTATATATTTCAAATTCCTGTTCAGGTTTACAAAGGTGATGCGCTCTCGAACGATAAAATTTGGCCACCAGTAGATATAGCAAATACTAAGATTAGCCTAAAATTGGTCAGCCCCAAGATGGGATCTCCGGGGAAAATTATTATGGATACAGCAGATTTAGAGACTGTACCTCATTTTTCCTTCAAAGGTATGGCCTCACATCTATCCGCGGGAGAAAGCCTTACCTTTATTTCTTCTTCAGAAAAAAGTAAACCTGCAGTTAAAATTAACAGTCTACAATTAGAAGATTCAAATTTTCAGCGTAGTACTCAGAGAATTATATTCGAGAATATTTCAGATGTTCTTATTCGAACAGTACTACCCAGTATATCCACCGAAAAAACTTTTAATTTAACCAACGGCAATATCATTAAGTTCAATGGAAATGCTTCTCTTGTTTTTACTGGATGGAAATCAGCCGCACAGGCTATTATTGCTTTTGCATTGCTACTCTGCATCTGTTTAATAATGGCTGGAGTAATACTTAATCATTACCTATTGGCACCATTGAATAACCTAAGGCGTAACACTCTTTACTTAAGTGATAAATTCTCAGATTCTGATAAGTTCAAGTTGCCCTACACTCTCAACAACAGAAGTGATGAGATTGGCGTTCTATGGGCAAGTATTCTAGATATGCATAGGTCTATAACCTCATACGGTCGAGAAGCTCTTGAAAACACTAAAAGACAGGCTGATTTTCTGAGAGCTTTAGGGCATGAAATTAAATCTCCTCTGCAGGATCTGACAATTAGGCACAGCGATCCTTCAGACCCAAGTTTTAAAATCATAAAACGGATAACTCATGCTTTAAAAATTCTTTCAACGACTCCATCAGGTATGAGTGCGTACAATTCCTCTGCAACTACGCCTAAAGAAGCTATAAGCGCATCCCGAGCTAATCTGACTCATGAGAACGTAACTGAGTATCTCAACAATGCTGAAGAAGCTTACCCAAACGTAAAACATTCTGAGCGTGATAGGATGCTTAGTGTCATTGCAGATGCTGATTTCCTAGAAGCCGCATTAACAGCGATCCTTAATAATGCCCAGGATTTCCAGACCCCTGGCACTACGATAACTATTAGTTCTTACAGTGATGCGGATTGGGTACTGATATCTATTTTCAATGTAGGCCCGCATATTACTCAAAATCCTTTAGATGAAATTTTTGAGTTTGGTGTAAGTAGTCGGTCAGGTGATAACGATCATCAAGGTATGGGATTATATTTAGCAAAGCAGCATATTATAAATATGGGCGGTGATTTGACGGCCAAAAACGTAGAGCGCGGTGTGCGTTTTGATATTAAATTAATAAGAGTTAAATAGGTTTCCATAGGAGGGAGTTATTATTGCTATGTTTTACATTTTGTTTTCTAGGAGTGTGTTTTTTATTTCTGACCTATGTTAATCACAGATAAATGCGGTCTTTACTGCCTTTTAGCCATCGGTTAGCTGGGCGAAACCTACCGTTTAGCACGGGCTGAATAAAGAATGATCATGCTAAGTCGATAATTAATGGATTATTTTGGTGCAAGGTTGACCCTTACTACCCCATAGGGAGGTTGCTGATATATGCATAAAAATTATTTAAATAAAAACCGACTCTATATTGTTCTTAATTTGTTGAGACGATGAAGTTTCGCTATGCTCCTAGCTCCTCCTCGCTCAAAGCGGACATTAATATAAGTTAAATTGCTTCAAACCCCGCAATGTTTTTCTACTTTGATATCAGTGCTGTTTTACTGCCCCAGCCGAGTTGTATGTGGAATTTCTCTGCGCGACTACTCCTATCGCAAGATCCCACCCCCCAAGTGCCCTAAACAAAGGTTTAGCTGTTCTAAAAATCACATATATCTTGGCTCAATTTTAACCTACCGCGTCACTATCCAAACTAAAATCGATGCATCAGACCACTGTCCTCACCCAGCGAGATGGTGACATCTCGCTGCATTATACCCCGCCTCCAATTAATGAACCCCGTTCATTATTTCAGTGAATTAGCTCGGATTGTTACCCTGTCTGTTGAGTCTTAAGCTGTTGCTATCCGTGATCAGATTAATGGTCACGTCACTAGCACAGGAGTTAGGCATGGAAAAGAAGATGAAAGCCGTCGTGATGACCGGGGCTGGCCTCCCGTGGGAAGTGTGGCAAGTCCCTATGCCAAAAGCTGAGCCGGGGCAGGTATTAGTTAAAGTCCATGCATCGGGTATGTGCTACACCGACGTGTGGTCAACCGAGGGCTACGGCGGTGACATCTTCCCGCAGACGCCCGGACATGAAGTGGTGGGGGAAGTGGTTGAAGTTGGCGCTGGCGTTCACAGCAGAAAGGTCGGCGATCGGGTGGGCACCACTTGGGTGCAGTCCTCCTGCGGGCGCTGTGACTACTGCCGTGAAAACCGCCCTCTGACCGGGCAAACGGCGATGAATTGCGTTTCACCAAGGACTACGGGGTTTGTGGCTCAGGGCGGGCATGCCGAGTACATCGCTATCTCGGCGGAAGGCACGGTATTGCTGCCTGAGGGGTTATCCTACGTTGATGCAGCGCCGATGATGTGCGCGGGTTATACCACGTGGAGTGGTATTCGGGATGCCGCGCCAAAACCTCATGAGAAGATTGCCGTTTTAGGTATTGGTGGGTTGGGGCACGTGGCTTTGCAGCTATCGCGAGCCTGTGGGTTTAACACCATTGCTATCACGCATTCGGCAGATAAACACGCATTAGCCAAGCAGTTGGGGGCTGACCAGGTTGTGAGTTCCGGTAAAGAGCTGAAAGAGATCGGCGGGGCGGACATTTTACTGGTCACCACCAATGATTTTGATTCTGCACAGGAAGCCATGGCCGGGCTGCGAGTTGATGGGCGGGTTGTTCTTTGTGGATTGGATTTCAGCAAACCTTTTAGTATTTCCTCGGAAGGCGTGCCGTTCCACATGATGCGCCAGCAGGTTATCGGCTCCACTCATGGCGGCCAGCATTATCTCAGTGAGGTACTAAACCTTGCGGCCCAAGGTAAAGTGAAGCCGATTGTTGAGACTTACACCCTCGATCAAGCGCAAGAAGCCTATGCCCGCCTTTCCTCGGGGAAAATGCGTTTTCGTGGAGTGTTCACTCCTCAGGGTTAGCCCGTAGGTTGAGGATCGCAGGCTAGCCGGTGGCTGGCCTGATTTAAGCGCAATGGGTAGTTTTTTGTCACACTAGCCATTACTTTTAAGTGTATGACACCCCTCAGTTGAGGCTATATGGGCCTAAACCCACCGTTTAAAAGCAATGACCTGTTCGCGCTGACCGTTTTTCTGGCCGTCGCCACGCATCGCAGTTTTCGTGTGGCAGCCACCGAGTTGGAGCTGACGCCTTCCGCCGTCAGTCATGCCATTAAAAATCTGGAAAAACGCCTTGGAGTGCGATTATTTCACCGCACCACGCGCAGCGTGTCCTTAACCGATGCCGGTGAGCAGCTCTCTGCTCAGCTATCTCCGGCGTTTGGTTCGATCACTCAGGCGCTGGAGGAGGTTGATGATTTTCGTGATTCGCCGAAAGGCGTGGTGCGGATCAACTCCAGCGAGGGCGGGGTACGGCTGGTTTTGCTGCCCATTTTGGCGCAATTCTTAGAGAAATACCCGCAGGTCCATCTCGACATCATATGTGATGGCAAACTCAGTGATATCGTCGCCGACGGCTTTGATGCCGGTATTCGTCTGGCGGAGGATGTGCCCCAAGATATGATTGCCATACGGGTGACCGGGCCGGTGCGATTTGCCGCCGTCGCTTCACCCCGTTATTTCTCCACGTGGGGCAGGCCAACGTCGCCGCGAGAGTTATTGGAGCATCGCTGCATTCGCTTTCGTTTCGACAGTGGGGCTATTTATCGTTGGGAGTTTGAACGTGACGGTCATGCCGAGGTAATGAACGTTACCGGCCCGCTGACCCTGACGGATCAACCGATGATGGTCGACGCGGCAATAGACGGAATCGGCATCGCGTTTGTGCCAGAGCACTTGGCGCTCAAGGCCATCGCCGAGGGCAGGCTGGAACGTGTATTAGACGACTGGTGCCCTGAATACCCCGGATTATCCCTCTACTACTCGGGGCATCGGCATGTCTCAAGAGGACTAAAGGCGCTGATAAATTGCATTCGGGGAGAGTAAATCCAGATGGCAGTTTTTATGTGCTGCCATACTGTTTTTCATTTCAAATTTGTTCTTTCTACTGCTAGCGAGCGTTTCTGTTATCCACGCTAAAGCCGCCAGCGCCGAGGAGGAACAGGGCGATAAAGCCGCCGGACATGGTGACGTTCTTCATCAGCATCAGCTGGCTTTGCATGTCGGGGCCACTATGGAAAATCAGCCCTGAGATGATGCAGAACCCAAAGTACAGAATGGCGACAATTCTGGTCTGGTAGCCCACTAAAAGAGCCAGACCGCCGCCCAACTCGGTTAAGATAACTAAAGGCAGCAGCGCGGCGGGTACGCCCATTGAGGCCATATACTCGCCGGTGGCTTTATATGCTGAAAGTTTACCAATACCGGCAATAATGAAAACGGATGAAAGCACCACTCGCATAAAGACAGACACTAAACCGTAAAAGACTTTATTAGCGATCAAGTCGTTAAACTTTGCGTTTATAGACATTACTGTTTCCTCACTACATTTTGGAATAAAGGCATTAAAATGCTCGGCACGTGGTTAAATAACGCTGCGGCCGAACAATTAATGCATTAATGATATTTTTAGTTAATTGATTCTTACTGTGTTCCGCCCACGACTATTTATTTAAGGCATCGTGATTGGCGGGAGGGCTACCATATAAATGACGTAAGGAGTTGGGTAAGTAACCATTGTTATCGGTAATATTATAATGTTTAGCCACTTCAGCCGTCAGTAGGGTACTCCCCGACAAGGTTTTTAGGTTCGGGTCATTAAACAGTCCCCACACGACGCGGCCACAAAACTCAGGGCTTTCAAAGCCTAATGTGTCACGTAGGTGGCGGGTTTTTGGGTCTGAATCGGCAAGCTCAACCATGGTCTCTGTCGCCACGAAACCGGGCCAAAGGGAGACGGCGGAAACGTTGAAAGGCGCGAAGTGCTCGGCGTAGGACGCCGCCAATTTATCCAAGCCTGCTTTTGAGGCGTAATAGGCCGGGTCATGGACTTTCGCATCGGCATAGAAGGAGATATTGACGATCAATCCGCGTTCACCGGCAAGTAATAAGCGTGCCGCATGCCAAGTCGCAATATGGTGAGAGCGCAAACCCACATCCAATATATTGGCAAGGTCAATGGTGGCTTCCCAGAAGGGTTTTACGCCCATTTGGCTATTCAGCGACGTGGCATTATTGACCAGAATATTGAGATAGCCGTGTTTCTTCTCCACCTGTTTAAACAGGCGTTCTATCTGCTTATCTTTAGACATGTCGCAAACCACGCCAATGCCGTGACCACCGGCTTGGGTTATTTCACGGACCACATCGTCGATAGATTCGCGGTCGCGGCCGGTAACATAGACAATCGCACCTTTGCGGCCCAGTTCTTTGGCGATACCCTTACCGATGCCCTTGCTTGAGCCGGTAATTACGGCAACGATCTCTTTTTCTTTTTTCATTATTGACTCCTGATGGCAAGGGGCTAAGCCCTCATCTTCACTTAAAGCGTGACAACAATTTTGCCGAGTTGGGCATTAGCTTCGAGGTAATGATGTGCCATAACGATCTGTTCAAACTTGAAGGATTTGGCGATAACCGGCTTTAATTCGCCGCGACTCAGCGCCGTCAAAATAAACAGTTTTGCTTTGTCGAGGCGTGCCGGATTGCCGACAATCTCGCTATAAGCATATCCCCGGATGGTGAGACCTTTTGGGATAGCCAAACTGGCCGGGAAGGGCGTGATTTCGCCGCTAAGGTTCCCGTACTCAATTAGCGTGCCGCCGGGTGCCAGCATCTCGGCGAGCCTGATCACGCCTTCGCCGCCAACGCAGTCGAAGATAACTCGCGGTGGCTTATCTCCGGTGATCTCTTTCACTTCGGCCACGCTTTCTTCACCCTGAGAGGTGACAACCCAGGATGCACCGACATCCAGTAACGCCTGACGTTTAGACTCGGTTCTTGAAGTGGCAATGACCTCAGCACCCAGCATATTGGCGATTTGAATTGCGGCGATCCCCACGCTGCTGGAGGCCGCCGTTACCACCACATAATCGCCAGCGGTGATTTTTGCCACATCAACCAGTGCGCCATAGGCCGTGATGTATTGCATCCATGCCGAGGCTGCCTGCTCCCAAGATAAGTTTTCTGGAAGTTTCACCACATTGCTGGCCGGGAAATGAATGGTTTCACCATAGGTGGGCCATTTGCCCATATCCAGTGACGGGATAACACTCACGGCATCGCCCGGAATAAAACCTTTTACTTCTGCGCCAATGGCGTCGATAACGCCAGCCGCTTCATAACCCATTCGCTGCGGAAATACCGGAGGGAAGGCATATTGACCGCGACGCAGTAGCGCCTCAGCCCGATTCAAGCCGATAGCCTTGACCTTAATGCTGATTTCATCGGCGGCGAGGGGAGGAAGCTCTATATCTGCAATTTCCAGTACATCTGGCTCACCGACACGATTAAATTGAATTACCCGGGTCATTTTTCTCGCCTCTATAGATAACGCTGCATTTTTAATAAAACGTTTAAGCCAACAATGATTTACTGTTGGCTTTTTTGACATGAAAATAAGTGTGATTTTATATAAGGCTTATTCTTTCATGCGTAATACGGTTTTACCTCGATAGACTCCGCTCTTAACGGAATCCAATGCTAATGAGGCATCATTTAAAGAAAACTCCCTGGGTGGCGTGTAGGGGATTTCACCCTTAGCAATATCTCTTGCAATAGTACTCAATACGGCAGCGTTATATTTCATTTGGAAAAAAGTCCCTTTGCCCGGTTGGCCGTCTGGTTTTTTTCCGGCGATATCAACCGCAACCGCACTTGCAATACGGCCGTTCGGTGATAGAGCACTCCAGAGAGCTGTCAGGGGTTTCCCACCAACCAAATCAAGAATAAGGTCGACGTCTTTTAACTGCGCTAAAGCCTCTGGGTCGCTATAGTCAATGACCTCCGCGGCTCCCAATGACTTGACATAACTCTTGTTCTTTCTCGATGCCGTGGCGATGACCTTTGCCCCGGCGCGCTGCGCCAATGGAACGGCCAAAGAACCTACGCCACCGGCTGCGCCTTGAATCAACACTGTTTCTCCGGACTTCAACGCGCCGATATCAAATAACCCGGTCCACGCCGTCAGGCCAGCCACCGGCAGGGTTGCCGCGATGCTGTCGTCTAAATTATCGGGAGTAGGGACTAACAGGTCCGGCGTAGTTTCTATGATTTCAGCAAATGCACCATAGTTAAGCGACTTCCCAATGACGCGATCGCCTACCTTGAAGCTCGTGACGCCTTCGCCCACTTCAATCACATTTCCGGCAAATTCCACACCCAGAACGCAGGGCAGGACTAATGGAAAGATATTCTTAAATGTTCCGTCACGCAGTTTCCAATCAAGAGGGTTAATCCCTGCTGCTTTGATTTCTACAATGACTTTGCCGGGAGAGACTTTAGGCCGTGTGATTGGCTCAATTTTAATCGTGTCCTGGGCACCATAACGGTACATAACGGCTGCAAGTGGCTTATTCATTTTTGATCTCCTCAGTTATTTTCAAACTGTACCCGTATCAAAAATAATTAATAAGATGCTAAATTATGAACACTGCGTACCGAAAATGAGACAGCATATGAATATGGATGCCTTGCAGGACTTCATCAGCGTGATCACCCACGGCAGCTTCAGCGCGGCAAGTCGCGCAACGGTGACGCCTAAAGCCTCTATTTCGCGGCGGATCCGCCAGTTGGAAGATGAACTGCAAACCCGCTTGTTTGAGCGCACCAACACCGGTTTCGCCTTGACCTCAGAAGGGGCCATGCTATTTGAGCGGGTAAAGCCGCTGGTCAACGAGCTTAGCGACATCAAAACGGACATGATGGAACAGACCGCCAGCCCGTCGGGAAAACTGCGCGTTAGCGTTCCTCCCGTTATTGCCTTTGATACTTTGGGTAAAGCGGCTGCGCGTTATAGAGAACTTTATCCACTGGTTGAGCTGGAACTCGTGGCTGACAGCCGATTGGTGGATCCGATTCGCGAGGGTTTTGACGCTGTTCTTCGGGTAAATCCCAAGGTGGATGAAGAGATGATCGGCGTAAAAATATTCCGCGAGACGTTAGTCTTTGTCGCCTCACCGCAATATAGAGAGAGGCTGGCTGCGGCAGAGCCCGTCACCGGTCTGCCATTCATCAGCATCGGAACCCACTGGCAACCCACTCAGGTCAGCACGGTTTGGCAAGGGGAGCCAAGAGAGTTCAATGTGAACACCGAGCTGTATATCTCATCTCCGTTTATCACCCGTTCCACCCTTATTTCAGGATTCGGCTCCGCGCTGCTGCCAGAAGCCTTAGTCGCCGATGACATCAAAGCAAACCGGCTAATTTCTCTAGGGATGACTGAAGACCCTGAGCTGGCTTTATGGTGTCTCTATCCCAGCAGGCGCTATGTCACCGGGAGGTTGAGAGCCTTTATTGATTTATTAACGAAAACCTTCGCACAGAGCAAAAGCCTTGATCGTTAACGGCTCGAAAGGATAACCCGGCACCAAGCTCGGGTTAGCTATTTCGCCACCGGCAGGTCCGCGTATCGGGTGGTGTAAGCAGGGGAAAGCATGTCACGTTTCATTGCCCAGCTTTTCTGGATGCCTTGTCCTGCGAACCATAATTTGCCTTTGCCACTCTGGTTCAGGCCATCGACGACGCGCATCAGTGCCTCACTGTTGGCCTGTGGCTTGAATTCGTCAAACAGGTTCAGTTGCGAGATGCCCTGACTGAAGAAGTCGCCCAGCATCACGCCGGCTTTCATATATCGCGGCCCGTCCAACCAGATGCTATCAAGAGCGTTCATGGCAACGCGGACAATATCGCGCGTATCGTTTGATGGCGTTAACAGCTTGCCCATCGCCTGATTCCCGTAAAAGGTTTCGCCAACGGCATGCGGGGTGCTGCGGACAAATACGGCGATCTGCCGACAGTACTGTTTTTCGCCACGCAGCTTTTCGGCGGCCCGTTCGGCATAGGAGCAGACCGCCTGGCGCATATCGGCATACTCCGTGACGCGATAACCAAAGGAGCGAGAACAGACGATCTGCTGTTTAGTAGGCGCGAACTCCTCCATCTCAAGGCAGGGCTCTCCGCGCAGTTCCCGCACCGTGCGCTCCAGCACCACGTTGAAGTGTTTACGAATGACGTAGGTGCTTTGCTCCGACAGGTCTTTAGCCGTCAGGATACCCATGGCGTTCAGCTTCTTGCTGATGCGTCGCCCCACGCCCCATACGTCCTCAACCGGCGTCAGCGCCAGCAGTTTTCGCTGGCGTTCGGCGTTTGACAGGTCCACCACGCCGCCGGTTTGCGGCCACTTCTTCGCCGCGTGGTTGGCCAGCTTTGCCAAGGTCTTGGTGGGAGCAATGCCGACACCCACGTTCAGATGCGTGTCGCGCTTGACGCGATCCCGGATCTCCCGGCCGAACTCTTCCAAACTCCGGCTGTTGCGAAACCCGGTCAGGTCAAGAAAAGCTTCATCAATGCTGTATATCTCAACCGACGGCGCCAGCTCCTCCAGCGTGGTCATCACTCTGCTGCTCATGTCCGCGTACAGCGCATAGTTAGAGCTAAATACGTGGATTTTATGCTTCTTTATCTCATCTTTTATTTTGAAGTAAGGCGCGCCGGTGCGGATCTCTAAGACTTTAACTTCGGCTGAACGAGCAATCACACAGCCATCGTTATTGCTGAGAACCAGCACCGGTTTGCCGCGCAAATCAGGTCTAAATACCGTCTCGCAGCTGGCATAAAACGAGTTCACATCAACGAGTGCGAACATTAGCGCCTCAAGGTCATGATGGAGTGCTTGACAACACCAAAGATTTCAAACTGATCCGGCTCGGTGATCGGGATGATGGCGTGCGCCGCATTCATCGGTTTTAGATGCAGAAAGGGTCTTACCATCAACTGCTTAACCGTGAATTCCCCCGACAGCGCGGCCACAATAATGTCGCCATGCTCGGCTTTGATGGAGCTGTCGACAATCAGCATGTCGCCATCCTTAATGCCCGCATCAACCATAGAGTCGCCGCTCACCTTAATGAAATAGGTCGAGCTAGGGTGGCTCACCAGCAGATTGTTCAGGTCAAGGCGCTGCTCAACATAGTCCTGCGCGGGGGAGGGAAACCCGCATGGAACGCGATCAATGAACAGTGGCAACTCTGACACGGCGCGGATGTCCGCAGGCTTGAAAAACTCCATGATTCTACTCTCAACGGTAACTGTATTTATATACAGTATTATTGATCTGCGTGATGGATCAAGTCGATTTAGAGCCGTTTGGATAAAGGCCTTGTCAGCAAAGGGAATTTAGTGGGGAGCGCGGTGGCGAACTTCTGAGACAGCATCCCGCCGTGGGTTAGTTGACTGTCAAAAAGACACTATGTAGTCAAATTGACATTTTTTATAAACTGTCATTTCGACACCATGAAAACAAAACACCTTAAAATTCAATGAAATAAATATTGGCACGTGGATTGCTATCTCTATACCAACAAGTCCCTTAATTATTGAAAGGTAGAGAAGATGGCGATTCAGGTAAAAAACAACATACAGTGGGTTGGGCAACGTGATTGGGAAGTACGCGATTTTCTCGGCACAGAGTACAAAACCCTGCGAGGTAGCAGCTATAACAGCTACTTAATCCGTGAAGAGAAAACCGTCTTAATCGATACCGTTGATCATAAATTCAGCCGCGAGTTTGTGCAGAAACTGGCGGAGGAAATCGACCTCAGCACGCTGGACTTCATTGTGATTAACCATGCTGAAGAGGACCACGCCGGGGCACTGACCGAGCTGATGTCGCATATCCCCGACACACCGATTTACTGTACGGCAAACGGCGTTGATTCCATTAATGGTCACCATCATCACCCCGAGTGGAATTTCAACATTGTGCATACGGGCGACACGCTGGACATCGGTAATGGCAAACAGCTGATCTTTGTCGAAACCCCGATGCTGCACTGGCCGGACAGCATGATGACCTATATTACCGGCGACGCGGTGCTGTTCAGCAACGACGCTTTTGGCCAGCACTATTGCGATGAACATCTGTTCAATGATGAAGTGGACCAAAACGAGCTCTTTGAGCAGTGTCAGCGCTATTACGCCAATATCCTGACGCCGTTTAGCCGTCTGGTTGGGCCGAAAATCCACGAAATCCTCGGCTTTAATCTACCTGTAGATATGATTGCCACCTCCCACGGCGTGGTCTGGCGCGATAACCCGACCCAAATTGTTCACCAATACCTTGAGTGGGCGGCGGATTATCAGGAAGACCGCATCACCATTTTCTACGACACTATGTCCAACAACACGCGCATGATGGCGGACGCCATTGCTCAGGGCATTAATGAAACGGATCCGCGCGTGAAGGTGAAAATCTTCAACGTTGCCCGCCACGATAAGAATGAAATCCTGACCAATGTGTTCTGCTCAAAAGGCGTTCTGGTTGGCTCTTCCACCATGAATAACGTGATGATGCCTAAGGTCGCCGGGATGCTGGAAGAGCTGGCAGGTCTGCGTTTTCGCAATAAAAAAGCCTCGGCGTTTGGCAGCTTTGGTTGGAACGGCGGCGCGGTGGACCGCATTCAAACTCGCCTGATGGACTGTGGTTTTGAGACCACGCTGGCGCTGAAAACCAAGTGGCGGCCCGACCGCGATAATCTGGAAGTATGCCGCGAGCATGGGCGTAATATCGCTCGCCAATGGGCCTTGGAGGCTCTGCCAGAAGTCGCCCCGACAACTCCGCAAGCCGCGCCGAGTGTGGTGGAAAACAACGCCGCCGAGCAAGATTTAGGCCCGTGCATGCAGTGCAGCGTCTGTTTGTGGATTTACGACCCGAAAGAGGGTGAGGCGATGCAGGACGTCGCGCCAGGCACGCGTTGGGAAGAGGTGCCGGATAACTTCTTATGCCCGGAATGTGCGATGGGGAAAGAGGTATTTGACCCTATCAAACCGGAGGCAAAATGAGTGATCAGATTGTGATTATCGGCTCGGGTTTCGCGGCACGCCAGTTGGTTAAAAACCTGAGAAAACAAGATGCTAACGTGCCGATTGTGCTGATTGCCGCCGACAACTGTGATGAGTACAACAAGCCGGATCTGAGCCATGTGATTAGCCAGAATCAGTTGGCGGACGCACTGACGCGGGACTCCTCCGCCAGCTTTGCCGAGCAATATAACGTGCAGATGCACCCGAATACGCGCATCACGTCACTTGATACCACCACTAAAACCCTGTCCAGCGGCGAGAGCTGCTGGCACTACCATAAGCTGGTGTTTGCCGTCGGGGCCTCGGCCATCGTGCCGCCGATCTCTGGTCACGAGCATATGCTGACCCTCAACAGTCAGCAGGAGTATCGCCAGTGCGAAGAACAGCTGCTGCAAGCCAAGCGGGTGCTGATTCTAGGCGGGGGATTGATTGGCAGCGAGCTGGCAATGGACATGTGCCGGGCGGGCAAGCAGGTGACGGTAATTGATAAGTCGTGCAGCCTGTTGTCTTCACTGATGCCCGTGGAGGCGAGTAGCCGCCTGCAATTTTGCTTGCAGCAAATGGGTGTCGAGCTGGTGTTCAATCAGCAGCTTGTCTCCCTTCAGCCTCATCAGCGGGCATGGCTTGCCACCTTAAGTAATGGTCGCGAACTTCTCGCGGACGCCGTGGTGTCCTCCATTGGCCTGCGACCTAATATCCAGCTTGCCGAGCAGGCGGGGTTGCAGGTTAATCGGGGAATTGTGGTGGATGCCCGTTTGCAGACTTCGGCAGAAGGTGTTTATGCGCTGGGCGACTGCGCGGAAATCGAAGGCAAATTGCTGCCATTCCTGCAACCCATCCAGTTCAGCGCCATGACCTTAGCCAAGAATTTACTGGGGGCCAGCGATAACCTAAAACTGCCCGCCATGCTGGTGAAAATCAAAACTCCCAACATGCCTCTGCATCTCGCCGGGGAAACCCAGCGTCAAGATTTACAGTGGACCATTACGAGCGAAACTCAGGGCATGATTGCCAAAGGTTTTGATCAGCAACAGCAGCTACGGGCTTTTATTGTCAGTGAAGATCACATGAAGCAGGCCTTTGGCTTATTAAAGACTTTACAGGTTTGACTTTAAAGTCCATCCAGCCTGATAGGAGATTTAATGATGAAACATAGTATTCCAGCACATTACCTTCATACCCGTGCTACACCGTTTTGGGATAAAAACTCGGTGCCTAAAGCATTATTAACTCACCATAATACTAAAGCAGGGGTTTATGGTCGGCTGTCCGTGATGCAGGGCGCAGTAAAATACTTTGGCTTTGCCGATGCACAAAGCACGGCGCCTGATATGGAGATAATTATTAAAGCTGGGACATTCGGTATTTCGCCACCGCAGAAGTGGCATCATATTGAGTTAATGACCGACGATACTTATTTTAATATTGATTTCTTTGCGGAGCCAGCAGCCATTCTTGATGGTTCAGGCTTAGGAACCGTAGTTAATACCAAGAAATAATAGATGAGTGAATAACGCCTAGCCTGTCGGGTAGGCGTTTTGACATAACAAATACAGGACATGATATGCAAAACAGTAACGCGCAAGAGTATTTCCATCACAAGTACCAACTAACGCCGACGCACTCTGAAGTGGTTGCCGCCGCAGAGCTGATCCCCGCAGGGCGTGCGCTGGACTTGGGCTGCGGCGTCGGGCGCAACGCGCTGTATCTCAGCCTAAAAGGTTTTGATGTGACGGCCTGGGATAAAAATGCCGACAGCATCGCGCGGGTGAATGAGATTATTTCTCTGGAAGGGTTGGCCAATATTACGGCTGATATTCGGGATTTAAATCAGCTGCAATTAGCCGAACAGTATGATTTTATTTTCTCAACCGTAGTATTAATGTTCCTGCAGCCAGAGAGCATTCCGTCGCTGATTAATAATATGCAAACTCACACGCTGCCCGGTGGCTATAATTTGATTGTTGCTGCAATGGATACGCCAGATTACCCGTGCGTTATGCCATTCCCATTCACCTTTAAATCGGGAGAACTTAAAAACTATTATGAGGATTGGGAAATCATAAAATATAACGAGGATGTCGGGCAACTGCATAAAGTAGACAGCAACGGGGAGAGAATTAAACTGCGCTTTGCGACGCTTCTGGCGAAAAAACGCGAGATTTAATTCACCAGAAGACGTCGACTCTATTTCATTCCCAGTCGTTTTGCCAAACGATGCAAATTACCGCTATCGAGATTTAATCTTCTGGCCGTTAATGCCCAGTTCATATTGCATTCGGCCAGCACCTTTTGGATCACCTCTCTTTGGAACTGATGGGTCATGGCCGCCAGATCGTTTTGCATCATGATGTCGGGCGACAGGGAGGCTTCTTGCATCGCCGTCTCGGCCTGGCTCGCTAGATTGAAATGCAGCGGTAATAACTCCGTGACTGGGCTATTTTGCGTCGCGCGGGCCAGTACGGCAGCACGGTAAATGGCATGTTCTAACTCGCGAATGTTGCCCGGCCACGGGTAGTGCTCCAACGCCTTCAAGGCTCCGGCGCTTAAAATGAGCTGCGCCAGCCCGAGTTTCACGCAATAACGTTCGCAGAAAAAACCGGCCAGCAGGGGAATATCACTAATGCGTTCGCGCAGTGGTGGCACCAGCAGAGGGAATACGCTCAATCGATGGTACAAATCTGCGCGGAACTCACCGCTGACCACGGCCTGCTTGAGGTCGCGATTGGTCGCTGCCAGAATGCGCACATTGACGCGCTTCATGCTGTCATCGCCGACCCGCTGCAAGTCGCCATACTGGATGATGCGCAGTAATTTGGCCTGTAGCGATAAAGAGAGTTCGCCGATTTCATCCAGAAACAGCGTGCCGTTATCCGCCAGCTCGAACTTGCCGACGCGATGTTGAATGGCGCCGGTAAACGCGCCTTTGACGTGCCCAAACAACTCACTTTCTGCCACGTTTTCCGGCAACGCCGCGCAGTTTAGATAAACCAAGGGGCTGGAGGCGCGCGATGAGCCAAGATGAATAGCTCGGGCAACCAGCTCTTTCCCCACGCCGGTTTCGCCCGCGATAAGCACATTGAGGTCCGAACCGGCAACAATGCCTATCTCCTTCTTGAGCTGCTGCATGATGGGGGAAGAGCCAATCATTTCATCCCCCTCGCGGCGGGTGCTGATTTGCTGCACAAACTCAGGAAGGGAGTGCTTTTCCAGCGTTTCAACCAGCAGCGCGTTATTCAAAGCGCCAGCGGCTAACACACTGATAAGCTGTAATTCTTCATCACTAAACTGGTCAAACTGGCGCGGGTTCAGGCTGTCGAAGGTTAGGGCACCAATCAGGTTTTGATCGGCAAACAGCGGTAAGCCAATGCAGGCATGCACCTTCAATTCATCCTGACCGGGGATCAGCCCGTCGTAGGGGTCTGGCAAATGGCTGTCTTCGGGAAAGCGCACCACGTGCCCGGCGCGCGCGATGGCTTCAAGCCGAGGATGCTGATCCAGAGAGAAACGCCGCCCCAGTACGTCCTGTGCCAAGCCATCAATGGCTAATGGCCGAAACTGCTGCTGCTCGAACCGCAACAGGGCCGAAGCATCGCACTTCAGCAGCTTGCGCAGGCTGCTGACTAACACATCAAAGTGATCTCGCCGCGTGAGGCCGGATTGTAAATCAATGGCGATAGAAGCAAGAGACTGAATGGAAAGAGGCATACACCAATCCTAACGTTGGGTGCGATAACCGCCATTTTAACGGCAGCAGAGGGTGGGAACAAACCTTCTCGCGTCACTCGCGGTAAAGCTGCCGACTGGCACCGGGGGATTGTCCAGTAATGCGTTTGAACGCGCGACTAAACGCCGCCTGAGAGGTATAGCCCAGCCGCTGAGCCACGGTTTCAATCGACAGCCTTTCTTGTATAAGCAGCTGATTGGCAAGTCGCATTCTCAACTCAGCCACATAGCGCAAGGGCGGCACGCCGATAGTGTCGCTAAAGCGACCTGCGAACACTGAGCGTGAAGTATGGGATTCTGCTGCCAGTTCGGCCACGGTCCAGTCTCGACCTGGTTGCCGATGTAGCGCCAGTATAGCGCGAGCCAGCCGAGGATCGCGCAGAGCAGCCACCAAACCCGAGGCATTATCACAGCCACATTCAACCCAGCCGCGCACCATCATTGCTGCTACGACATCCGCTAACCCAGCCAGAATGCCTGCAAATCCAATGCGTCCGGCGCAAATCTCGCGCTTCATTGCGTCAAGCATCGGCACTAAGTCGGGATAACGCGCCCCCGTGACATCGGCCATCATCATGTCCGGCATCAGTTTGCCCAGACGCTGCATGCCGCCAAGATCAAACTCCATGCAGCCATAGAACAAGACGGCGCTAGGGGTGGAATGCGTGCTTGGGCAGGTGTCCACGCCACTGACATTATCACTGAGCGGAGCGGCGGCTAGGGTGTCAATGCCCTGTACCGGCAGGTCAGGGGCGGAGAGCAACTGATGGGCACTGCCCTGTGGAAGCAAAACCGCATTGCCCGCTGAAAGTGAGTGTAGGGTGCCATCGCGAGTACGCAGGAAGGCCGATCCCACGGCTAAAAAGTGGAAATAAGCATGGCCCGGCTGGTTTTTAAACTCCAAACCAAAATCAGGCCCTGTTTGAATGCGGCGATATCGCACGCCGCGCAGGCGCATGCCAGTCAGCAGCTCGCTTATCAGATCCGACGACAGCGCGAATTGTTCGTGTTCCGTCATTTTAGGCGTTTGGGTCAAAGATTCAGGAGTGACCATCATAGATCATCCCAAGCCTTCTCCCTAGAATTTCGCTCTACGATTCTTTAAGGGAAGTTTTATATGAGTAATAACCGTTGTGATGCCGTAGTGGCAGGCCAGATTGAACCCGCCTCCGCCGCGTGGCTGGCCGTGTTTTCACTGGCGATGGGGGTGTTTGGGCTATTAACGGCTGAATACCTTCCCGCCAGTTTGTTGACGCCGATGGCGACTGATCTTGGCGTTTCGGAGGCGCTGGCCGGGCAGGCCGTCACCGTGACCGCCGTCGTGGCGCTGTTTGCCGGGTTGTTGGTGCCAAGGCTAACGCGCAACTTAGACCGCCGCGTGGTATTGCTGAGTTTCACCCTGTTAATGATCGTCTCTAATCTGCTGGTGGCCTTATCGTCCAGTCTGACAATTGTTTTAATCATGCGCATCCTGCTGGGGATAGCTCTGGGGGGATTCTGGAGCATGGCGGCGGCGGTTGCCATGCGTCTGGTTCCGGAGAAACGGGTACCGCGCGCGCTATCGATTATCTTCAGCGGCATTGCGGTCGGCACGGTCGTTGCTGTCCCTCTCGGAAGTTATCTCGGCGGGCTATATGGCTGGCGCAGTGCTTTTGTGGCTGCCGCTGCGGTGGGGGTGATCACGCTAGCTTTCCAGTGGTGCGCCTTACCAAAGATGGCGGCGCTAAAACTGATAAAAACCGCGTCAGTGCTAGAGCTGCTTCGTCGGCCTGGTATTAGCATGGGCATGTTCGGCTGCGTCTTAGCCCACACCGGGCAGTATGCGCTTTTTACCTATATTCGGCCCGCCTTAGAAAGCGTGGTGCAAATTGATGTCAACGGTTTGGCACTGATGTTGCTCGGCTTCGGTATTGCCAACTTTGCTGGCACGTTGTTGGCTGGATGGGTGATAGAGCGCAGTCTGCGTGCCACCTTGATCATCATGCCGTCGCTGGTAGGCATAGCCGCGCTGGCAATGATTTTGCTGCCAATTGAAGCCACGGGCCTGATGCTGTTGGTGGCACTTTGGGGACTGGCTTTCGGCGGCATCCCTGTCGCATGGTCAAACTGGGTAGCGCGATCCTTACCCGATCAGGCCGAAAGTGCGGGGGGCATGGTGGTTGCGGCTGTGCAATCCTCCATCGCCGCCGGCGCGGCTTTGGGCGGGTTAGTGTTTGGCTTTAGCGGCGTCAGCGGGGTCTTTATGATTTCCGGCATCGTGATGTTGCTGGCCGCGTTGGTGATTGCATTACGAGTAAAAGGCTAGAGAGGTTGAGAAACGCGGAAAGGGGTCAATAGGAAGTGGTGTGGTCAGGCTGCATTGTGTCACGCAGAGACTTAATCCCTCACCAAGTGCTGAAACTCGGCCTTATTCAGCCCGGTAATGGCTTCAATATCTTGTAAGGAGAGGCCCAATTGCGAAAGGCTGGTGATCCTCTGATGATCCAGAGAGTTGGTGCAGATAACGCGCAGCTCGCCGTGATGATTTTGCGGATTGTGTTCCAGTTTTTCAGCGGGCATGGTCACTCCTTATCGATCATTGTGGCATCGTTATGGCTGTAAAAAAGGGGGATGGTGACATCCCCCGATGAACAACAACTAGATATCGAATCTGTCCAGATGCATTACCTTGCTCCAGGCGGCAACGAAGTCTTTCACAAACTTCTCTTTGGCGTCGGCGCTGGCGTAAACCTCGGCAATAGCACGTAAGACTGAGTTGGAACCGAAAACAAGGTCCGCGCGGGTGGCGGTGAATTTGACTTCGCCGGTCACGCGGTCGCGGCCTTCAAACAGCTGCTTCGCGCCATCAATGGCTTTCCACTCATTACGCATGTCGAGCAGATTGCTAAAGAAGTCGGTGCTCAATTCACCCACTTTATCGGTGAAAATCCCGTGACTGCTGCCGTCGAAGTTAGCACCCAAGGCTCTTAAACCACCCACTAACACGGTGAGTTCAGTAACGGTCAGGGTCAGCTGCTGGGCTTTATCAATCAGCAGGTTTTCCGTCGCGCCGTGCAGGGTGTTTTTCAGGTAGTTGCGGAAGCCGTCGGCCTGCGGTTCGAGCAGGTTGAAGGAGTCCACGTCGGTCTGCTCTTGACGCGCATCGACGCGGCCAGCGACAAACGGCACTTCGACGGTGACGCCAGCGGCTTTGGCAGCTTGCTCAACGCCCACGATACCCGCCAGCACGATGATGTCGGCCAGAGAGGCTTTGTGGAACTGCTGCTGAATGCCTTCCAGCGTTGGCAACACGCGAGCCGCCGTGGCGTTAACTTCCCACTCACGCTGTGGCAGTAGAGCAAGGCGCGCGCCGTTGGCACCACCGCGTTTGTCACCACCACGGAAGGTAGAAGCAGAAGCCCATGCTACCGAGGTCAGTTCGCTAACGGTCAGACCAGAATCCGCAATCTTCTCTTTCAGGAAGGCGATATCGCCGCTGGTTGGCTGATAGGTGGCGTCCGGCAGTGGATCTTGCCAAATCAGGTTTTCACCCGGGACTTCAGGCCCGATGTAGCGCGCTTTTGGCCCCATATCGCGGTGAGTCAGCTTGTACCAAGCGCGGGCAAAGGCTTCATTGAAGGTCTGCGGATCGTTAAGGAAACGACGAGAGATCTTCTCAAACTCAGGGTCGAAGCGTAGCGTCAGGTCGGTAACCAACATGGTCGGCTTGTGTTTTTTCGACGTATCAAAGGCGTTAGGGATGATGTCTGGAGCATCCACGGCTTCGAACTGGATCGCGCCCGCCGGGCTGCGAGTCTGCACCCATTCGTATTTGAACAGGTTCTCGAAGAAGTAGTTGCTCCACTGGGTCGGGGTCTGGGTCCAAGTGACTTCTAGCCCGGAGGAGATAGCATCCGCGCCGGAGCCTGAGCCGTAGCTGCTGTTCCAGCCGAAGCCTTGAGCTTCAATCGGGGCTGATTCTGGGTCAACGCCAACATGGTCGGCAGAGCTGGCACCGTGGGTTTTACCCAGCGTGTGGCCACCGGCAATCAGGGCGACGGTCTCTTCGTCGTCCATCCCCATGTTGCCGAAGGTGGCGCGAATAGCTGAGGCTGCGGAAGCCGGGTCGCCGCTGTGCTCTGGGCCTTCCGGGTTAACGTAGATCAGGCCCATTTCGGTGGCGCCTAATGGGCCTTGAGCCAGTGATTCCGGGTGACGGTGCTCAAGCCAATTCTTCTCGCCGCCCCAGTTGATATCCTGATCTGGCTCCCAAACGTCTTCACGCCCGGCACCAAAACCAAAGGTGCGGAAACCTGAATTCTCCAGCGCGACGTTACCCGCCAGAATATACAGGTCGGCCCAAGAGATTTTCTGACCATACTTCTGTTTCACTGGCCACAGCAGGCGGCGCGCTTTATCTAAGCTAACGTTGTCTGGCCAAGAGTTCAGGGGAGCAAAACGTTGCTGACCGCGACCCGAGCCGCCGCGCCCGTCAACAGAACGGTAGGTACCCGCGCTGTGCCACGCCATGCGAATGAACAGCCCAATATAGCTGCCCCAGTCGGCTGGCCACCAAACCTGAGAATCGGTTAACAGGGTTTTGATATCGGCTTTAAGCGCGTAGTAATCGAGCTTTTGGAACTCCTTACGGTAATCAAAATCTTCACCTAAAGGGTTAGAACGATCGGAGTGCTGATTTAAAATGTCGACTCTTAACTGGCTTGGCCACCAGTCTCTATTATTTGTCCCGCCGCCAGCAGCTTCAGTAGGCTTCGCTTGATGAAACGGACATTTCCCGGGAGATGACTCGCTCTTGTTATCAATTAATTCGCTCACTTGCATACCCTCTTTTTGAATGTTTCATAATTAAGATAGCCAAGGAGATGATTAAGCGATAGCCGCATTATTCTATGGATTTGATAGTTCTTTCCAACCATTAGGAATAGTGATTTCCCCAGCGTTTGTAGGGCAGCCCACACAAGAATTTAATGTTTCAAAAAATTTATTAAAAATACCAAAAGCTTTATGCGTTTTACAACTGAGTTATTCAATATGGCATTCGGAATTTAGGTATGAGCTTAAAGTCTAACTGTGCTCAAGCCTTGCTGCGCGCAGGTTTAGCAAGATTTTTCCTTATGTTGCGTAGGAGATTTCCCAAGAGTGTAAGCTGCTATTGCGCATATTTTTCCGCCGCATAGTATGGAGGACTGGCGCCAATACGGAGTTTCAAGGACGAGCGCTGAAAGGGTTCAGGGGCCTTCAGGGAATAACAGAGGAAGAAATTAAATGACCTCATTATGGACATTTATTTCGTTAGGATTTTTGTTTGTTAATTTGAGTATCTACTCTTTGCATTCAATTCCAATGACGGAAATGCTCTCTATTTTTAACTTATTCTTTTTTTAAATAAGTGCTAATTAAAGAACGTCGCCCGCCAGAGCGGCGGGCAGAGAGTGTAGAAAGCGAGCAGTCGGCAGCGAAAAGTAAAAAGGGCTTAACGGCCCTTTTTCTTGCGTCCCGGTTGGGCAAAGCGCTTGCGCGAGGCGGCGTTGCCGTCGGGTTTTTCGGCCACTTTAGGCTTGCTGACAGTCGGCTTTTTGGCCGCAGGCTTGGACTGAGGTTTCTTCGCCGGTTTATCTTCTGAAGAAGAGTTTTCAATCAGCTTAAACAACTCGATCAGCTCGTCGTCGGTCAGGTCACGCCATTCACCCAGCGGTATTCCCTTCAGATTGACGTTCATGATCCGCGTGCGCTCAAGCTTGGTGACTTCATAACCAAAGTGCTTACACATGCGACGGATCTGGCGGTTAAGCCCCTGCACCAGCGTAATGCGGAAGACGAAAGGTGCTTCCTGCTTCACTTTGCATTTCTTGGTCACGGTGCCGAGCATCGGCACACCGGCGCTCATGCCCTGAATAAATTCGTCGGTCACCGGCTTGTTCACGGTCACCACGTACTCTTTCTCGTGATTGTTACCAGCACGCAGGATTTTGTTGACCAGATCGCCGTGGTTGGTCAGAAAAATCAGCCCCTGCGAGTCTTTGTCCAGACGGCCGATAGGGAAGACGCGCTTGCTGTGGTTGACGAAATCACTGATGTTGTCGCGCTCGCCTTCTTCCATGGTAGTGATAATGCCCACCGGCTTATTCAGTGCGATCAGCACTAAATCTTCTTCATCGCGCGGCTCGATAAGCTGACCGTTAACCTTCACGACGTCACCGGCAAATACCTGAGCGCCAACGGCGGCGCGCTTACCGTTGATAAAAACGTTGCCTTGCTCAATGTAGCGATCGGCGTCACGGCGAGAACAGATGCCGCTCTCGCTAATGTATTTGTTAAGACGAATAGATGAGTTAGTCAGCATGGTTTCTCCGTAAAACGCGGACTATACATTATGCGAGTTAGCTTGCGAAGCCTGTTTGCGGCGAATCGTGCAGGGCATCAACGGGTTGAAATGGCGCGCAAAGCTGGCTTGATGAGGCAATAGGCAGACGATTGGCGATCAGGAAAAACACATTGGCGGATTAGCGAAAGAAACTAATATTTATTGCTTATAAACTTCATTCATCAACTGACCAAGTGCTTTGACTGGAGTGAACATGAATACCACCTTGAAAGTGACCGGAATTGCCGGAAGTCTGCGCGCAGGCTCTTTTTCCCACATGATTATGAATACGCTGGCAGAGCAACTGCCCGCAGGCGGTTCGCTGCATAACATTGATATCGGCGCGCTGCCGCATTACAACCAAGATCTTGAGCGCAACGCCTTGCCGGAATCGGTGATGAGCGCTCGTGCCTTGGTCAGTGAGTCCGACGCGGTATTTATCGTCACGCCGGAGTTTAACCACGGCATTCCGGGCGTGCTGAAAAACACGCTGGACTGGCTCTCGCGCCCGGCCTTTAACAGCCCGATGCTGCACAAATACGTGTTCTTTATTACTCACTCGCCGGGCGCGCTGGGCGGCGTGCGGGCGCAATATCAACTGCGCGAAACCTTGGCCTCCATGCACTGTAACTTCGTGCCGATGGGTGAAATTGCCATCCCGCACATAGGGGAGAAGGTCGAGGATAATCGCCTGACTGACCCGCGCAGCGTCGAGTTTATTCGCCAGCAGATGGCGCGGTTTATGGACAAAGCGCAGGCCGCGTCGGCCCAGTTAAATCAGGCTTGGGGCTAAGTGATGCAGATGCTGCTGGCGCTCGGCGCGGGCCTGTTTGTTGGCCTGCTGTTCTCATGGCTGCGCGTGCCTTTGCCTGCACCGCCCACGCTAACCGGCATTATCGGCGCGTTCGGGGTGTTTATGGGCAGCGTGCTGTTTCGGCTCATCGTAAGGTAATCAATGAAAATACAGGTAATTATTGGCAGTGTCCGACAAGGCCGTATTGGCCCGCAAATCGCCCAGTGGGTGCAGGACAGTCTGATGGCGGCAGGTGAGGAGTGTAGCACAGAAATTATCGACTTGGCGCAGTGGCCGCTGCCGATGAACGACGAGCCGTTTATGCCTTCTTCCGGCCAATATCTTCAGCCGCACACGCTGCGCTGGAGTGAGAAAATCAGCCAAGGGCAGATGATGATTTTTGTCTTCCCGCAATACAATTGGGGGTATCCGGCGGCGCTGAAAAACGCCATTGACCACCTTTATCATGAGTGGAAAGGCAAGCCAGCCCTGATGGTCAGCTACGCCAATCGCGGCGGTGGTAAGGCCGCGGCTCAGTTAAAGCAGGTATTGGAAGGCATTCACATGCAGCCGCTGAGTGCGGGCATTGAGATCAAACTCTCCGAGCTGGCGTTTGCCGGGGATGGCGCGATAGATCAGGCGGCAGAAGGGCTGAGTCCCTATCTTCCACAGCTGATTGAGGCGCTAAAAGAGGCATTTTCGCTCACCAAGGCAAGCCGTTAACGCTAGGCCTTTTCCGACTGTTCGCGCATCAAAGACATATAGCGGCGCGGCGGCACGCCCAACACGCGGGTAAACAGGGTGGTGAAGCTGCTTGCGCTGGAGTAACCCAGCTCCAGCGCGGTGGCGGTGATGGTATGGCCGCGAGCCAGCTTATCGATAGAGGTCACCAGTCGCATATGCTCGCGCCAGCGGCGGAAGGTCATCCCCGTCTCGGCGACAAACAGCCGGGAGAGTGTGCGCTCGCTGCTGTTAACCCGTGCGGCCAGCGCCTCAATGCTCAAATCTGCCCCCGGTTCCTGATGCAAAATAGCAATCGCCTTGCGCAGGCGTCGGTCCTGCCCGTGAGGCACAAACAGGCCGGGCGTGGCGATAGGGCGCACCAGCTGTAACACCATCAGTTCGGCAATCAGCCCCAGCGATTGCACCACGTGCTCCGCGCTTTTCTCCTGCTCATCCTCCAGCCTTACCGCCTCGCGAGCCAGTTCGCGCAGCAAATCCGACACTGCCAAAGCCCGACACTCGGCGGGCAGGCGCTGGGCAATCTGCGGCGGGAATTTAACATTTATCAGCGACGACGTTTCACTGTAAGAGGCGGCGTGCGGCGTTTGTGGCGGCACCCAGACCGCCAGCCCCGGCGGAGCCAGCCACCAACCCTGATCCGCCGTGACGCGCATGGTCCCACCCAGCACCACCGTCAATTGTCCGCTATGATGCTGATGCGTCGGCACACCACCCCCCGCAGGATGGACAATAAAACTGGCGCTAAGAGGTAATAAGGCTGGGGGAGTGGGCATAGGGGTTCTATTAGTTTGTTGGTTGGCCGTCGGGTCTATCCTATCGCTAAATGGAGAAGAAAAATCCATTTTCTGCCTCAGCCAACTCACATAATCAGGTTTGTTAATGCAGGTTATGAATGCGTCATGTCGGCAAAGTGGTTATTTTGCTGGGTTGAGAAGAGAGAGGGGGAGAGAAAGGATAAAACGCCTGCGCCTGATAGCTAACTATCAGGCGCGAGGAACTGCGGCTTAAGCCTGCGGGTCTTGCGTCACGTCAGTGATTTTAGGGCCTTGCGGGTCCTGAGCTTTTGGCTCGGCCACGGCCTGTTTGGTCGGTGGGGTGCTTAACTCGGAGAAGGCTGGCTTGGAGCTAGCAACCGAGTAGCCGACATATTTCTCATCATCCGGCGACGTGGTGACTTGGACCGATGGAATGGTCACGCGGCCAATCAGCGAACGAGCATAGCCGCCCACTTCGTGCTTACCGGCTGGCAGGTGGACTTCCATGCTTTCACCAATCGCCAAAGCACCGGCATCGCTACCGTCTACGGTGACAAACACTTTGGTGCCATCATCAGTTTTAGCCGGAACGTGGGTCACAGTGACGCGCGTCGGGCCAGAGGTAAAGTCAGGTGCTGGCTCTGCTGGGGCGTGTTTCGCACAGCCCGTGAGCGCAAAAGCGGCCGCAACGGCGGCGAGGGTGAAACGATGAATCATAGCGCGGCATTTTCCTCGAATAATTTTGTGATCTGGGTAGCAATATACCCGATCGGGAGAAAGAGATGAATGCAGCGACCGGGAACTCGGAGGATTCTATTGTCAGCAATAATGAATAGCGACTTACTTATTGAAGGGGGAAGCCCGACATCTTAGTCCGACTCCCCATGATTTATCTTCTAAAGCGCTCAAGCCGGGCGCTTCACCGCGATGCATTTCACTTCAACCAGCAGCCCCGGATGAGCCAGTTCGGTGACGCCGATGCAGGTCCATGCGCAGTGCCCGCGTGGGAACAGGCTGTCTTTTACTCGGCGGAAAACGTCCATATGCTGTTTCATATCAACGTGATAAGTGGTCATTTCTACCACGTCCTCGAAGGTACATCCCGCCTCTTCCAGCACGGTGCGCAGGTTCTCCCAGCAGGCGGTGAACTGTGCTTCCGGGTCGCTGATCACTTGTAAATCCGCAGTGCGGCCAACTTGTCCGGCGCAATAAAGGGTATTGCCGACCAGCACCGCCGGGGCGTAACCGGCTCTCTCTGCTAATGCTTGCATCGCCGGGGGCGTGATGATTTGTCTATCTGACACGACGGAAATCTCCTGATTAGGATAGAAATTTACATGGGCAAATGCCCATCGCCTGAGGATTATCATACCCTTAGCAGGATGAGATAGGGAGAGAGGCGGATTGTCATAAAGAGCTAAAGTAGCCTGCTAACTAAAATAGAAAAAGCCAGAGGATGCTCTCTCTGGCTTGCAGGCTTATAGAGATCAAAGGGTCAGTTTGCGGGCCACTTCTCAGTGATTGGGTTACGAATTTCGTTTTTCTCCATGCTGAAGGTGCCATTCTGCTGGGCGATGGCTTCTCCGGTATCAATAATCGCATTTTGAATAAAGGTATTTTGCGTATCGCCATTCACAAAGGTTAATTGATGGAATGCAGTTTTATTTCCCCAATCGGCTGAAGGCAGTGAAATATAGCGGATGGTGTAGCTCTGGTCAGTGAAACTGCCCTGCATCACATATACGCCATAATGGTCTTCCCCTTGGGAAATAATTTTATAAATCCCATTGTCATAATAATAGATTTCAGCCGTGGGGAAGGGCTTGTTTTTATATATTTTGCGGTAATGCAACTTTTGCCGATAGGTTGGCTCGCCGAACCCCGTCTGTAATTTATTATCGTCAGTGGGAAACGTCAGTGCGTCATTATGTGGGTATGATCCATGAACATAATAAGACATCAGGCCAATGGCCATTGCCAGATTCATTGTAACCTCGGAGATATTCGTCGCTAAATAAGGGCTGCGGCTTTGCAGTCGGGCCTATTTATTTCAAGCTTGAAATCGCTGCGTCGTAATCAGGTTCATGGGTGATTTCAGACACCAATTCGCTATGGATCACGTAATTATTCTCGTCTAACACAATCACCGCGCGGGCATTGATCCCCTCCAGCGGGCCGTCGATGATGCGCACGCCATAATCATGGCCGAAGTCCACGCCGCGCATGGTAGAGAGGGCGATGACATTCTCTATATGCTCGGCGCAGCAGAAGCGAGACAGTGAGAAAGGCAAGTCGGCGGAAATACAAAGAATAACTGTATTTTCAATCTCTTTGTTCTGGCTGAATTTACGCACCGAGTTGGCACAGACGCTGGTATCGATACTTGGAAAGATATTTAATATCTTTCGTGCTTTGCCAAAGGTATTAAGTGAAACATCGGTTAAATCCCCCGCTACTAATCTAAATAGCGGTGCCTTATCGCCGATTTGTGGAAATTTCCCAATGATGCTGATTGGATTATTTTGCAATGTCACGTTTCTATTCATTTTATACCCCGATTAATTTTGGTTCTTAATGACCCAGTGTCAAAATGAGACGGTAACCTAGCGTGACTAAATGACATTTTCATGGTGTTTTTATTAAGTTGATTAATTAATGGGATAAAGATCACGCAGGGAATAAAAGTCTGGGAAAGTTCTTATGAATATTAGGAGTGACAGTAATAACGTGTGAAAAGCAAAAAATAAAAGCCACAACGAGGTGGCTTTTACTATCCGCAGGCAGCAGGGTTTAGAACATTTCACCCATATTTAATTGACCCATCAGCAGGGCGTTGTCGCTGTAATCCACCGGCACGGCAACCACCGCCGGGCCTTGCACATCCATGGCGGCGCGCAGGGTGCTTTCGAGGGTGTCGGACGAGGTAACGGCGAACCCTTTGGCGCCGAAGGCTTCGGCATAGGCTTTAAAGTCTATCGGCCCGAATTTTACGCCGGAGGTGCGCTGGTACTTCTTCTCTTCCTGAATCGCCACCATGTTGTAGCAGTCATCCACCCAGATGATGTGCAGCAGGTTGACGCCCAGCCGCACCGCGGTTTCCAGCTCCATGCTCGACTGCATAAAGCCGCCATCGCCCGACACCGACACCACTTTGCGGCCGGGTTCCACCAGCGCCGCGCCAATCGCCCACGGCAGCGCCACGCCCATGGTCTGCTGGCCGTTGGAGATCAGCACCTGCCGCGCCCGGAAGCTATACAGATAGCGCGCGATCCAGATGTGGAAACTGCCCATATCCACGCACAGGGTGACGTCGCTGTTGACAATATCCTGCATCGCGCGCACCAAGCGAAGAGGGTGAATGGCGAACTGGTTCAGACTGCGGCCTTTCTGCGCCAGCAGTTCGCGCTGTTGGCGGCGGTCGTCGAGAATCGAAAGCGTCTCGGTGCTGAGGGTAAACTGCTGGTGGACCTGCTCAGTCAGCAAGTCCAGTGTGTCAGCGATGTCGCCCACCAGTTCAACATCCGGCGTGTAGTCGCTGTCCGTCTCGGCAGGCACCACGTCAATATGCACCAGCTCCGCCATGCCGTTGCTCCACTGAGCCGGTTCATACTCCACCGGGCTGTAGCCGACGGTGATCACCAAGTCCGCATTGCGCAGCAGGCGATCACCGGCCTGATTGTTGAACAAGCCGACGCGCCCGGCAAAACGGTGGAAGTGCGCCTGCTCAATCACCCCTGCCGCCTGATAGGTGCTGGTGACCGGCAGGTCGCTTTTGTTGAGGAAGCGACGAATAGCTTCGGCATTGCGTGGCTGGCTGGCCATCAGGCCTAGAAGCAACACCGGCCTTTTGGCTTTTTTCAGGCAAGCGGAGACTTGGCGGATAGCGTCGTGCGGCGCGCTGCCGAGGGTTGGCGAGTGTGAACTCAGCAAGCGGCCCTGAGCCGGTTCATTGATAATGTCCATCGGCAGGCTGATAAAAGAGGCTCCGGGGCGGCCAAATTCGGCGGCGCGAAAGCCGTTGGCCAGCACTTCGGACAGGGCAGATGACGAGGTGACTTCGGCGGCGAACTTGGTCACCGGGCGGAACATCGACACCGTGTCCATGGTCTGGTGGACCTGTTTCACATGGTCAGCGCGTTTTACCGCGCCGCCAATGGCCACCAGCGGATCGCCTTCTGAGGTGGCAGTGGCCACGCCGGTAATGAGGTTTGAGCAGCCCGGCCCCGAGGTGACCAGCGCCACGCCGGCTTTGCTGGTCAGGCGGCCGACGGCTCCGGCCATAAAGGCGGCGTTGGCCTCGTGGCGCACCGGAATGGTCACGATCGAGGAGTCGACCAGCGAGTCAAATACCCGGTCAATCTTGGCGCCGGGAATGCCAAACACGTGCTTCACGCCCTGTTGTTCGAGCTGTGCTACCACTAAGTCCGCGCCACATTTCCACGCATTTTTGCTGTCTGAATTTTTCATAATTACTGCTCCTGAGTGGATGTTGTGGATTAGCTTTCAACGGTGCGAATGGCGTCATCGAGGTTTTCAGGGCTGAGGTCGGCCTGCATAAAGTCACTGTCCGTTGGGAAGTCGATCAGCAATTTGTCTACCGTGCCGAAGGTCAGCACGCCGCTTTCCAACTGATAATCCAGCACGTGGCCGCCGCTGCTGCGCTCGCGATTGATAAAGTGCTCGTGATAACCGGCGACGTTAATGCCTTGCATATATTCCGGCGTGAGGAAGCCAATCAGCACCCCTGCGGAATTCTCAATATGGAAGGTTGGCTGCGCCTCGATAGCTTCCAGCATCGGCTTATACGGGCGGTGCTGTTCCGGTACGGTGCGGGTATCCACGCGGCTAAACACGCCGTCAATGCGCAGGGCGCAGAAGGTGTTATTGCTGGCAATCACGTCATCAATGATCTGGTGGATTTCGTCGCGGCTGTGCGGCTTATCGAGGTGATACTCATTAGTCGGGTTGAAGAATGTCATCACGGCAAACGGGGTTTTCTGCTCCGGTCGCGCCCGGCGGGCAGTGCCGTCGCCGCGCAGCTGGAAGATGTTGCTGTTGAAGGCGATCAGCTCGCCGTCGAGATGGTTAAAGGTACCAAGGCCGAAGTCGCCGTGTTTCAGCAGGTCAGCCATGGTGGTGTTGCCTTCATAAACGCCGCTCAGCAGGGCGCTCATCATCGAGGACTGGTAGATGACGCGTTCAGGATGCTGCTGCTGGAGTTGCAGGGCGCTGCGCGTGATATCCGCCACGCAAGAGCAGTCGCTGTGGTCGTCGTGGCGGTGAAGTTTGTGGGCTGTCATGGTGTCGCTCCGGTTGAAAATGGTTAGCGTTGTTAACTAAAGGTTGACTCCATTCAGCAGGGAGTTCCAATATGATGGAATGTTCACTTTGAGACGTTTTTGATATGGAACTTCGTCATCTGCGTTATTTCGTGACGGTAGCCGAAGCCGGGAACTTCACCCGCGCGGCCGAGCAACTTGGGATCTCACAACCACCTCTTAGCCAGCAAATACAACGGCTTGAGCATGAAATTGGCGCGCCGCTGCTGCGGCGATTGACGCGCAGTATTGAACTGACCGAGGCGGGGAAGACGCTGTATGACGACGCGGTAAACATCCTCAAATTGACCGATGTGGCGCTGGAAAGGGCGCGCAGCGTGGCGCGAGGTGTTAGCGGAACGTTACGAATTGGGTTCGCCAGCTCGACGGCGTTTAATCCGCAGGTGTTTGCGCTGCTGCATCGTTTCCGCGACAGCTATCCGGCAATGGAGCTGTTGCCGCAGGAGAAGGAGATGTCGGCGCTGATGACCGCGCTGGCGGATGGCGCGATTGACGTGGCGTTTATTCGCCTGCCTTGTGAGCGCAGCAAAGATTTTGCCACGCGGGTGATTGATTTCGAGCAGATGGTGGTGGCTTTGCCGCACGCCCATCCGTTGGCGCAGGGGGTGGATATCAGCCTTGAATCGCTGAAAGATGAAACCCTGATCACCTTCCCACGCGACATCTCGCCGAGCCTATATGACTCGGTGATTGCCGCCTGCAATGAAGCCGGGTTCACGCCGAAGCTGGGCCAGCAGTCACCACAGGTGACCTCGGCAATCAGTATGGTAGCGACCGGGTTTGGTTACGCGGTGGTCCCCGCGTCGCTGGGGAAAATTGATGATGAGAATGTCAGATTTTTGCCATTAAACGGCCCGCCGCTGACAACTCAAGTGGCGCTGGCGTGGCGACGCAATGACAACGCCAAGGCGGTGCTGCGCTTTCTTAAATTGCTTGAAAATAAATAAATTATCAGCCGGGGCCGTCGCTGGCGGCGGCCAACAGCGGCACCACTAAGTCGCTGATTGGCGTGGCAATGCCGTGTTTGCGGCCATAGCGCTGCACCACGCCGTTGCGGATATCCCATTCAAGCTGCCGCCCCGCCTGTCGGTCGGCAAGAATCGATGTGCCCAAGTCGGCAGGGGATTGATGGAAGCCGGCGACGATCTGCTGCGGGACGTCATCCCCCAAGTTTGCTCCTTCGGCCCCCGCCACGCTCAGGCATTCGCGCAGGTAAGCCAGCGACAGCTCGGTAATGTCGCTGCGAGAGAACATCCCCGCGCGGCGGCCCGTCAGCACCATCAGCCCGGCGACGGCGTTCTGCAACAGCTTGCGCCACGCCACCGAAATGAAATCTGCCTCGACTTCCACTGAACATCGGGTTCCCGCCAGAGCGGCAATCACCCGTTGGGTGGCAGTCTGGTCGGGCAGGGTGAGGCGCGGCTTGCTGCGCAGCCATACCGAGGCATCAGGCTCGCGCTGGGCCGGGAACCACACTACTGAAGGCAAAACCGGTCCTCCGGCAAGATAAGGTGCCAGCAGGTTCTGCTGCTCAACGCCGTTTTGCAGCGCGCAGACCACGGTTTGCGGGCCACAGAGCGCCGCCAGCCACGGGGCGATATCGGCAATCTGCGTGGTTTTCACCGCCACGAAAACTAAATCATAGGGCTGACTCGCTTGTGGAACCTCCACTTTTACCGGCCCCGGCACGCGGATCTCGCCGCCGTCGAAACGCAGATCAAGCTGCGGATGCGGTGTGCGGCCATAAATCGTCGGGGTGCGACCCACCTCATGCATCACGGCGGCGATAGTGGTGCCAATCGCGCCCGGACCAATCAGCGCCACGCGTGGGGAATCTTGAGTGCTCATGGTTATCTTCCTGCCTGTTTTAGGATGGCTGCTCAAAAGCTGTCCGACATAATAAACATCTTATATGACAGTTTCCCATCCCTATTTTGGCCCAATATGACTGCTTTTGGTGACCTCGGTGACTGTCCGAAAAGGGCCACGAGTCGCACAATTCATCCCTCAAGTTGCGGCGGGAAATACCTTCTGCCGACCCATGATTAGGATGAAATTCAATGAAAAAGTTATTTGCATGCAGCGTACTGGCGTTATCTATGTCGGCTTCTAGTTTGGCGTTCGCCACCACGGCGGCACAGGCTCCGACGATTCGCACCATGTCCGGCGCGCAGGCGACGACTTCTCTTGAAGCCAACGCCACGGCGCTGATTGTGATCGACTTCCAAAACGAATATTTCAGCGGGAAAATGCCGATTCCGGATGGCATGAAAGCGCTGAAAAACACCCAGCGTCTGGTGAAATTCGCCCACGACCACAAAATGCCGGTGTTCTTCGTCCGCCACCTTGGCCCAGCCAATGGCCCGCTGTTCGCCGAAGGCAGTAAATTTGCTGAGTTCCACAAAGACCTGCAACCGACCAGCGTTGACCACGTAATCACCAAAGCCACGCCAAGCTCCTTCGTCGGGACTGACTTGGATAAGCAGCTGAAAAAGCTGGGGATCAAGAAGCTGCTGGTCACCGGTTTGATGACCCACATGTGCGTCTCTTCCACGGCGCGCGACGCGGTGCCATTGGGCTATGAGGTGATTATTCCGGAAGATGCCACGGCAACCCGCGATTTAGCGACTTGGGATAACAAGGTAGTGGATCACGCAGCCTTGCAACGCGCAGCGCTGGCTGGCGTAGCTGACGTATTTGCTGAAATCAAAACTACCGACGCCGTGCTGGAACTGCCAGTTCACTAATTCACACTAAGCCTGCATCCACTATTCCCGCCCGGTGATATCAGCCGTGGCGGGTTGTTTTCCGTTCATTTACTTATATAAAGGAGGGGCCCATGATAACAAAAATCAGTTTCTATCTGTTTATTACCTGCGGATTGTTCTGCTTGGGCTTCTTTATTTCAAATCTCTTTATTGACAGTTATCTGGATCAAGATGATTTCTTGCATCAGCCCTTTTATTTGATCTACTTAGGCTATGCCTTTTTCTTTGTCTCATTATGCGCACTGTTCTCTTATTTGCTGAGTTTGTATTTCGAAAAAAATACAAATTACCAATAACAATGAAATTTTCGAGGATGAGACAATGCTAAACATTGCCATTATGGACAGTGACACGTACGTAAAAAAAGGCGTGGCCCATTTTTTTAAATCGGACATGACCCGAATTTTGTCGACGTCGAACATCGGCGACCTAACCATTAACCTCCAGTATGACGACATCGATGTGGTGGTGATGGAGTTGTTCAGTCGGGATGATAATATCTTTGATTGTATTGAGTTTATTCGCAATTTCCCAGCGTGTTGGCCCAACTGTAAACTGGTGGTCTATACCCAAATCATGAATCCGGAAACCACCAAGCTGCTCGTCACAGTGACCGGGCAGAAAGACGTGGTGTTAAAAACCAACCCAATAACTCGTCTGGTGGAATGTGTTTTTTCGCCCTGGAAAGGCAATGTTTTGCAATATGGCATGGTGGGTTAAGATGCCAGCTTATATTACCCGCGTGAAAACCCTTACTGCCAAAGAGTGGCTTATTCTACAGCTATTGTCATCAGGCGAAAGAAATGTAGATATTGCTACGCAATTGAATCGCAGTGAGAAAACTATCAGCCAGCATATAAAAAATATTGAGAGGAAATTGCAGGTTGAGAACCGTATTCATCTCAGCAAAATGTTGATGAACGTGCAGAATCTAATTGGTGATTTTCAGGGCAATATTGATTTGGATTTTATACCGAAACAGTTAGCGATGCGTATTTAACAGACTATTTGGTGCGCTAAAAGTACACCAAATAGTCTCCTCATAATGACTTGCTAGAGTTACACCCCTAAGGTTCTAAACTCACGTCGATAGAGAGAAGGCGAGGTTTTGAACTGCTGCTGGAAATGGCGACGCATCGACAGGGCGGAGCCGAATCCGGCCTCCTGCGCAATACGCTCTACCGGCTGGTCGGTTTTCTCTAAAAAGCGCTGCGCCACGGACAAACGCTGGTTCAACAGCCACTGCATAAAAGTGGTGCCGGTCACTTGCTGGAAGCGGCGCGTGAAGCTGCGGCGGCTCATCAAGGCTTTGTCTGCCAGTTGCTCTACGGTCAATGCCTCTTGCAGATGGGAGGAGGCCCAGTTCAACGCCTGCATAAAGCGGTCACCGCCCGCCGTGTTATAGACCGGCTGTTCAACAAACTGCGCCTGTCCGCCCTGACGGTGGGGCGGAACCACCAATTGACGCGCCACCGAGTTGGCGATATCCGCGCCACACTGCTGGCGAACCAGATGCAGACAGCAGTCGATGCTGGCAGAGGTGCCTGCGGAAGTCACAATGTCGCCGTCATCCACATAGAGCACGTTTTGGTCCACCGTCAGCGACGGATAGAGGCGAATAAAATCGTTCATCCAGTTCCAGTGTGTAGTAGCTGGGCGTCCATCAAGTAACCCTGCCGCTGCCAGTACAAAAGCTCCCATGCATAAGCCAACCACTTTTGCCCCACGCTGATGAGCACGAAGCAGGGCGTCAATCAGCTCCTGCGGCGGCAAAACCTCCGGCTGACTCCAGCTTGGTACAATGACCATATCCGCCTCTTCCAACTTCTGTAACGGGTGATCCGCCACGATGGAAAAACCGGTGTTAGTGCGCAACGGGCCTGATTCTGTGCCGCAAACAAACAGTTGATACAACGGCTTACCGTTGGCGTCCACTGCCTTCTCAAACACGGCGCAAGGCACGGAGAGGTGGAAAGGGATGATGTCGTTAAACACTACAATACCGATTTTAATCGTGGACATAAGTCCTCCTGCGGCCGGAACGGGGCCTGCTTATCTATCTTCTGAGTGACGCGTCACCTTATGAGCGGCATCACCGGGCTTAACTCTCACCTTAGGCAAAGATAAAGAGCTAATTTATTTTGTGCTGCCAAAGCAGGCTTTAGTAACACTGCCTCTTAGTCATCGGCGAGTTGTTTGATCCCTTTAATCAGATTTTTTAGGGTTTTCTGAAAACGTTGTCAATGCCCCTTACAAAAAACATCCCTGTCCTACATTGAACCCTAAAAATTGGCCCAAAATGATTGTTTTTGGTGTAGGACGCGTCTGTCAGACAACAAGGAAAATTCTCATAATACGTTCATCGCAGCAGGCAGGTTGAAAACAAAATCCTGACCTGTAACTGGATGAATATCAATGAAAAAAATGATGAATGTTTTTTATGGGTGCCAAGTATTTAATCGTAAATTAGCGTACAAAATTCGTACTCTGATTAAGAATAAATCCTCGATGCCTTATGGTAGGACACCCACGGCACTGGTGATTAACGTGTTACAGAATACAGATGACGTAAGAAAATTCTTAAGCAGCTGTGGTCTGATTTCTGCCAGTGATTTTCAGCGTTTATTCATCCGTTTTGAAAATTATAAAATTCCAATATTTGTTGTTAGTGAAGAGTTATATGCCAAGGCCGTGTGTTTGGTAGATCACGGCGGGGTAGCTGATGTGCAGAGCAGCCTGCTAATGAGCAAAACGCATCAGACCCTGGCAAAAACAAACCGCAGTGCTTTTTCAGGAACGGATCTTGATAAAGAACTCAACCAGTTAGGCATTAAGAACATTATCTTTACCGGAGAAATGACCCCGTTAGGGCTTTTATCCACCCGGCGAGATGCCGAATTACTGGGTTACCAGACTCAGTTCGCGAGAAATATCACTGAGATCGACGGCGAGTTGACCAAAGTTAAATATCCGGTGAATGGCGCTAAAAGCCCGATCCGCGCTTTATCTGAAATTAATCTGCTTTAGCAGAAAAGTAAAACGGCAGGATCCAGAGGTTTTGGCTGAAGTAAATAAGTCATTGTTAAATCTAATGTTACGTTTAGTTACAATCCATGATGATTCGGGATAAATTGCGATTACTAACTATTTTAACAAAATTCACATATGTAACATTCCGGTTAACGACAAGTTATTAGATGAAGATGCTGTTTTGATCGTAAAAGTAGTATATTAGATCGTGAAGTGGCCTTTGTGCAGGATATTAGATCGTGTTGACGTTTTTTTGTTAATGGCGCAAGATATCTATATCAGTGGAAATGTTAAGAATTTCTTAATTGTTTTGGCTGTTTTTAGATCTGTGCGAAGCTGTGGCAGGTTTGGCTCTGGACTTTTGGTTATTTGAAGAGAGCAAAAAAGGCTACGCAGGGGCGAGGTAGGATGAGGTTCAAGATGCACCCCTTATGCACGCGTGTATGACAAAACGTCTTCAACGGGTCTCCAAAAATAAAAAAGTGCTTACTTTGTCGATTTCTCTTTAGGACAGATTTTCATCAGGCTTAAGTTTTAAAATATTAAAAATAAATAAGGTTGGCACCGAAAATTGAGTCGGCACTTATTTAAACAATAAGTAAACAACACAGAAAGATTCCTCAAAGTATTAACGAGAAAAAATGCTCGATAATGCTGTGGAAGCCCATTACCTAAATTTCGTGAGAAACCCAGGTGATGGGAAATAACATCAACAATCCTGACACTGAGAATTTATTATGAAAAAGACACTGATTAGCACACTCATCGCTTGCAGCGCATTCTCTGCATTTTTTGCAACGGCGGCTGACAACGTCGATCTGAAAGTTACAGGCGTGCTGGTCACCGGCGCTTGTACTCCTACTCTCGACGGCGGCGGCAGCGTAAACTTCGGCAATATTCCTGTGGGCGACCTGAGCCCAACGGCAACCAACCAATTGGGTAGCCGCAATATCAACCTCACAATCACCTGTGATCAGGCGATCCCAATCGGTTTCACTACCACCGATAACCGTCTGAGCAGCGTACAAAGCCTGACCGTGGCAAAAGGCACCGCTACTAATGCGGATGTCACCACCCCTGCAAACCTGTTTGGCCTGGGACAAACTGCCGGCGGCGTGAACATTGGCGCTTATTCCATTGCTACCGTAGTGGGCAGCGCAACGGCTGACGGCGCGGCAGTTGACGTGCTGAATAACAGTATCGGCGCTGACACTTCCAACCGTAACTGGGTGAAATCTGCTACGGGTTCAACCGCTGACGGCGGCGCTGGCGCGGTTCAGGTCACCTCAGCTGCGGCAACCGGCACCCTGGTTCCTGTAGCAGGTAAAGTCTTCGTTTACCCACTCAAAGTTACGGCGGCTATTCAAGGCACCAATGCGCTGAATATCACCACCAATACTAACCTTGATGGCGATACGACCATTTCTCTGGTTTACCTGTAATTATTAAAACGCCAAAACGTTGAGATAAAGAAGGGTGAAATAAGACGCACGCTTTCAATAAAAGTCATCGTCATATATTTAATGGCAGCCAGTTTCATTAACCACTTGCTGCCTGACAATACTATTTGCTCAATATTATTGTGATGCTTAACAACTATTGAGTAAGGATAAATTATGAAAAAGACATTATTTGCAGGTTTTCTGAGTGTTGCCGCTTTCTCTTCAATGGCTGCCGACAACGTTGATTTGAAAGTGACGGGTGTTTTGGTGAATGGCGCTTGTACGCCAACTCTGGATGGCGGCGGCGTCGTCAACTTCGGCAATATTCCGCTGGGGAATCTGAGCCCAACGGCGACTAACCAACTTGGTAGTCGCAATATCAATTTAACGATCACCTGTGATCAAACGATGCCAATAGGTTTTACTACTGTTGATAACCGTTTGAGTAGTTTGCAAAGTCTGACTATTTCTAAAGGTTATGCAAATGGTCGGGATTCAACTGATGCCGTCAATCAGTTTGGATTGGGCACAACGGCAGGAGGAGTCAAAATCGGTGCTTACGCTCTCACCGTGATGGTTGACGGTGTTACAGCGGACGGTACACCTGCCGATTATATCAGTGGAGGATTTGGTAATGACACTTCTGGACGCAACTGGCAAAAAGCCACGTTTGGCGCAACCAGTAATGGGAGTCCCGGCTTTGTTCAGGCTCTAAGCGCTGCGGCTACGGGGACATTAGTCCCGGTCGCAGCAAAAGTATTCTTCTACCCTTTGAAAATATCGGCAGCTATTCAAAGCACCAATGCGTTGGCTATCACGAGCAATACCAATCTGGATGGTGATGCGACGATTTCTCTGGTTTACCTGTAATTTTTTTCGAGAAATCAATTAATTCGACCTAATTCGAGTAAGGAATAGTTATGAAAAAAACATTATTAGCAAGTTTGTTGAGCGTTGTAGCTTTCTCTTCTATGGCTGCCGACAACGTGGATTTGAAAGTCTCAGGTGTGTTGGTGAATGGCGCTTGTACGCCGACTCTGGACGGCGGCGGCGTGGTTAATTTCGGCCATATCCCACTGGGGAATTTGAGCGCTACAACCACTAACCAACTGGGCAGCCGCAATATTAATCTGACCATTACCTGTGATCAGGCTATGCCGATTGGTTTTACAACAGCAGATAACCGTAGTAGCAGCATTCAAAACGTTACTATCACGCAAGGTTTTGCTAATAACCAAGACGTGACAACCAGTGGAAATGAGTTTGGCTTGGGGCAAACGGCAGGCGGCGTCAATATCGGCGCTTATGCTATCTCTACATTGCCTAGCAATGTTACCGCAGACGGCGCATCCATCGATTTATTGAGTAACGCAATTGCTAATGATACGAGCAACCGTGGATGGTTTAAAATTCCGTTCGGCGCAGGCACTAACGGTACTCCAGGGACTATCCACGTACTCACGGTTGCTTCACCCGGCACGATCGTTCCACTAGCAGCTAAAGTCTTTGTCTATCCGTTGAAAGTGGCGGCGGCTATTCAAAGTACCAATGCGTTGGCTATTACCGGTAATACCAACCTCGATGGCGATGCGACGATTTCATTAGTTTATCTGTAATAGATGAAATCGAATTGTTGCTCTAATTTAATTGTTTTTTATTAAGCGGTTAAAAATCATATTAAATTAATCGGGATAAATAAACAGGGCGTATTCCATCTGTGGGTAAATACGCCTTGTTATTATCATTGTTAAATGATTTCTAAAATTCGTCGAATAAGGCGTTGGGTTAGCTGTGCCTATCTCATGGTGAGTAAAGAAATCAATTAATTTGAATTAGAGAAAATATCATGAAAAAGACATTAATAAGCTGCTTGTTGGGGCTGGCCTCTTATTCTGCGCTGGCGGCGGATAACGTGGAATTAAAAGTCTCGGCGGTGCTGGTGAATGGCGCCTGTACGCCAACTCTGGATGGAGGAGGCACGGTTAACTACGGCCATATTCCACTGGGAAATCTCAGCCAGACGGCGGCCAACCAGCTGGGAAGCAAGCCGATTAACTTGACCATTACCTGCAATCAGGCAATCCCGGTGGGCTTTACCACCACGGATAACCGAGCCTCTACTTTGCAGACTCTGAACATCCCTAAGGCTTTTGCCAACGGTTTGGCCTCTAACGGCGTGACCACCCAGTACGGGCTTGGAACCACGGCGGGCGGGGTGAAAATTGGGGCCTACGCCATTGGCGTGATGGTCGGTACTGTGACCGCCGACGGGGCAGCGGTGGATGTTTTAACCAACGGCAACGGTGCCGACACCAGCGGGCGTAACTGGGCGAAAACCACTGCGGGGTCGACACTTTCCGGCTCACCGGGTTTCGTTCGCGTGATCACCAGTGCCGCAACGGGCACCGTGACGCCAATTTCGGCCAAGGTCTTTGTTTATCCATTGAGAGTGACGGCGGCAATTCAAGGCACAAACACCTTGGCTATTACCGACAATACCAATCTTGATGGCGATACCACGGTGACCTTGGTTTACCTCTAATCGTTTTTACTCTTTTAAATAGCACTGCCTGTATAAGGCTGGATATTTATCTCTTATTTTAACTTTGGTTTTATATGGGTAGTTTTTATATGTTGAATTCATGGAAAACAAAATTATCTCTGGCGTGCGTGTTCTCTTCATTATTTGTTGCTTCGCATGGTTTTGCTGCTGGCATGGTGCCAGAGACATCTCTGTTAGTGATTAATGAAGACTCAATGGGTGGTAGCATTAATATTAAAAATACCGACACCAAACCTGCACTTTTATATACCACCATTAACGACCTGCCTGACGACAAAGGCACCCACGTAATTGTCACTCAGCCGGTAGTTCGCGTTGAAGCCGGGCAGACCCAGCAGTTGCGTTTTGTGCTGCAAACTGACGCGCCGCTCAAGGTTGAGCATATGAAACGCGTGATTTTCGAAGGCATCCCGCCGAAAAGCACCGAGAAGAACAAGGTCACCATCAATATTCGTCAAGACCTGCCGATTTTGATCCACCCGAAAGGTCTGCCGGAAGTGCAGGACGCTTGGACCAAGATGACCTGGAACCAAACCGCAAAGGGTCTGGTGCTGAAAAACGACACGCCTTATGTGGTGCGCTTCGCCACTCAGGTTGAGCTGCTGCCTGCGCATATCGCGGGCCGTCTGGATAAGACCTATATCCTGCCGGGGCAGAGCATGGACGTGCATACCGACAAGCCCGTTTCCGGCATCAAACAGGTGAAATTTGTCCCTGCAAGCCGCTATGGCATTCAGGTCCCGAGCTACACCGCAGACGTTAAATAAATTTGGCGGTCAGCGTTCGTTTTCACTATCTCGGGAGCCAGATTATGTCGCCATACAGCAGCAATTTAGCCAAGCGCAGCCATCTTTGTCTGGCCATCGCCGCCATTTTATGTCCGGTGATGTCACAGGCTGAAGAGAAGGTTGAGTTCAATACCAACATCTTGCAAAGCCGTGGTTTGGATAGCGCATTGGGGGCCTATTTTGCCGATGCGCCAAAATTTATGCCGGGGCGTAAACGCGTCACGTTAAAGGTGAATGGCAATGATAAAGGCAGCGTCACCGCGCGGTTTGGCAAGAGCGGCGAGCTGTGCGTAGACAGAGATTTTCTCGAAAGCGCGGGGCTGCGCGTGCCGAGCCCGCTGGCAAAAGCGGCCTCGTCAGACAATCCCCCTGAAGGAGCAGTCTGCGCCGACTACAGCCAGTTCTACCCGTCGGCGGTGGTGACGCCGCTGCCGGGGCAAGAGGAGCTGGATCTGGTGGTGCCGCAGGAAGCGCTGTCCACCGACAGCGGCGGCGATGCGCTGAATTACCAAAGTGGTGGCAGCGCCGCCATGATGAACTACTCGCTGTTTGCATCGAAAAACAGCTATGGCGACACCGACAGCCGCTATCTGCAAGGCTCGCTGGAGGAGGGGATTAACGTTGGCGACTGGCTGGTGCGCAGCCGCCAAATCCTCAGCCAAAACGACGGCCAGTCCAGCACCAATAACCTGTACACCTATGCCCAGCACACCTTTGTAGACAGCAAAACGCTGATGCAAGCAGGGCAGATTAACATCTCCAACACCCTGTTTGCCGGGGCGTCAATTAATGGTGCGCAGTTGGTGCCTGAGAATGCGCTGCGCGACGCCAGTGGCTCCGGTGTGACGGTGACGGGTATTGCCCGCACAGCGCAGGCGCGGGTCGAACTGCGTCAGGGCGGCGTGCCGGTTTACACCACGCTGGTTCCGGCGGGGCCATTCACGCTAAGCAATGTGCCTATTACGCAGGTGAATACGGCGCTGGACGTCACCGTCACCGAGACTGACGGCAGCGTAAACCACTACATTATTCCGGCCAGCGCCGTGCAGGGAAACCAGCTTGGCGGGCCTTTGGGTTTTTCAGTGGCGGCTGGGCAGACGCGCAATATGTCGAGCGCCTATGGCAATCCCACGTTGGTCACCGCCTCCGACGGCTGGCAGCTGAACTCTTGGCTAAATACCAGCGCTGGCGTCATGGTGGCGCAGCAATATGACGCGCTGGCAGCGGGCGTGGACGTGGTGCCGCTGCGCAAAATGTTGGTGAGCGGCGTGGTTAAGGCTTCCCACGATCAGCGTCATGACAATCAGGGGCAGAGCACCACCCTTGGGGTGAATTACGGCGTGAACGAAAGCGTCAGCCTTTCCGCTTCGGCAACCCATTACTCGCCGGGATTCAGAGAGTTACAGGACTCGCTGCAAGAAGATTTTGTGCAGTATTCCAGCCAGTACAACACCAGCGTCGGCTGGTCCACACCGCTGCTCGGCATGTTCTCGGTGGGATATTCACTGGCGCAGGGCACGCAGGGCAGCCCAGACAGCCGCTATGTCAGCGCCTCATGGTCACGGACATTCAGTTACGCCAGCGTGTCAGTTAACTGGCAAAGCCAGCTAAATCAGTCAGATAACGACGGTCGCTACCGCAACAGCGGCGACCTATTGTATGTCAACGTCAGCGTGCCGTTCGGCTCGCAGCGGGTGAATGCTTATATGCATAAACGCGGTGACGACACCACCACCGGCCTGCAAACCAGCGGCAATCTGGGGCAAGACTCGGTCTATACCGTTTCTGCTGAACGCCAGAATCCGGGCAGCGAAGATAACTTCAACGCCGGTCTAAACAGCAACCTGCATTACACCCAAATGACCCTCGGTGCAGGCACCACCGGCTCTGATGGACGCAACTATAGCGGCACTCTGAGCGGCGGCATCGTGGCAGGCGACGGCGGGGTTTCCTTCTCGCCGTATCAGGTTCACGACACCTTCGCCGTGGCGAAAATCGACGCCGACGTCAGCGGCGTGCAGATAGCCACCCCGGCAGGCAATGTTTGGACTGACCATTGGGGCCGCGCGCTGGTGCCATCGTTGCCGGAATACCACAAGGCGCGGTTGGAGATAAACACCGACACGCTGCCGAAAAACATTGATGTGAACAATGGTTTCAGCAGCATCACCGCCGGTCGCGGTTCGGTCAGTAAAATTCGCTTTGGAGTGGTGAAGGTGAGAAGAGCAATGATCAGAGTTGTGCAAAAGAACGGGCAAATCCTGCCGAAAGGCGCGTCAGTCATCAATGGCGATGGCGACTACATCACCACCGTGGTTGAGGACGGACTGGTGTTCGTCAATGACGCAGACAAACAGCCACGCCTGTACGTGCTGGATGAGAACGGTGCCAAACAGTGCGAAATCATTTATCAGATGAATGAAAAGCGTGACGACAACGCCTTCTTCGAAGATGTCACGGGAGTGTGCAAATGAGAATTCAACCGATCTTAGCGCTGGGATGTTTGGTCTTTAGCGGGGCGGCGCTGGCGGACTGTCAGGTCTCCCTGTCTAACGCCAATGTCTCTTACGGGCAGGTGAAGCAGGAGGATGTTATCAAGCATCCGGGACAACTGACGGCGCTGAATGAGCGCAATATCCAACTCAATGCGGTGTGCGATACGCCGCAAAAAATGGCGATATTTGTGAATGGCAGCGCGGTGGATAAAGGCTTTCGTTTTGCCAATAACAGCCTGATGACCGTCGAGGCTTCTAACGCCACGCTGGACGGCAAATCGGTGAGGCTCGGACTGACCAGCAGTCATAAGCCGTTCAATGTCTCGGATGCGCAAAATGACCATGTGCTGCTGAGTAGCAATCAGGGGTTACTGCCGCTAGAGGGCGCGACGGTAGCGACCGGCCAACAGTTCTCCGTCACCTTGACCTTAAAGCCGATGATCAGCACGCAAGACACTCAGGTGCGCGACCAAACCACGCTGGAATCGCGGGTGCTGTTCACGGTGGAAACGGAGTAAATCGCTATTTATCAGCGAGCTGAGGGTTGTTCAGACAATCACTTCTCACGACGGAGGCTCCGCCATGATGTTAGGAAAAGGGCTGCGCAAACTGATCCATGCGGCTGCTGAGAAAGGTTATTCAGTGGTGATTAACCCAGATTGCATTGAGATAACTTCAGATACCGCGAGTGAATTGGCAGGCGTGGGGATCTGCATCTTTGGCAATGGTTTGGCCGTCAGAAAGGATGCGGGTAGAGATGAAGTTAAAACGATTCGCACGCAGAAGAATATGCGTCAGGTTCTGGATATTTAGCATGCTGCTACTGCTGTTCTCCTTGCTGTGGGATGAGATCCACAAGGCTCGGGCGCTGATCGAAATCCTCTGGTTTTTGATGATGTAGCCGTTAAAGAGCACGCATAATCGTGAGGAAGTAGGGCGACAGGGATGTTTTTATCAATTGATAAAAGGATGCGCCGTGAGGTCAAAACGTTTATTCGCCACTGATCTGCAAAACGAAGCTAATCGAATACTGCTGGATGAGGGCTACTCAATGGATGAAGTCTGTGCCGCCATGGGCTTTAGCGAATCCTCAATGGCGCTCTGGGTACACCAGCTCTGCGCCGAGCGCGGCGGCCTCACCCCAGTTGCCAGTCAAGCTCTGCTGGAGCATCAGGCCATAACGCCTGAACAGCTGCGTATCCAGCAGCTCGAAGCCAAAGTGCAGAAGTTAGAGCATGAGAAAAATGTCTTGAAAGAGTTCACGGCTTTTCTGATGTCAGACGCGTCGTCAGGCAATTAATGCCTAGGCCTAGGTCGCGGCTCTTTCACTCTGCTTAATATAATCAATAAACGTCCTAAATCCGTAAGAGAGATATTTTCTGCTGGGATAATAGAGTTGGAAGCCGGGTCGTTCTGGCAGCCACTCGTCCAGCACGCAGACCAGCGCACCGCTGCTGATGGAGTCCGCAACTTGGTCATACAGCAGATAACCGACCCCAGCGCCTTGCAGCACTAAATCCATTTCGAGGTCCAGATCGTCCACGGTGATATTGCCGCCGACGGCGGTTTCTACCCTATTACCCGCGCGCTCGAACTCCCAATAGTAGGGCCGCCCGCTGGGAAACTGAAAGCGAACGCACTGATGCTGCACCAGCTCTTCCGGCGTCGCCGGTTTGCCATGCTGTGCGAAATACTCGGGCGCGGCGACCACCACGAAACGCACCGGCGGGCCAATGGGCAGGGCAATCATATCCTTTTCCACAATGGCGTTGAGCCGCACACCGGCATCAAACTGGCCGCTGACAATATCGGTGATCCGGTCGTCGGTGGTGATCTCCACTTTGATATCCGGGTAACGCGCCACAAACCCGGCCACCACGCGGGAGAGATAAAGCCGCGCACCTTGGCGCACTGCGTTGATGCGCACCGAGCCCATTGGGCTGTCGCGGTACTGGTTAAGCTGGTCGATAGTCAGATGAATATCTTCGAAAGCCGGGCGGAGCCTATCGTAGAGTTGCTGCCCGGCCTCGGTAAGAGAGACGCTGCGGGTGGTTCGGCTAAACAACCGAATTTTCAGGCGCTGCTCCAGCAGCCGAATGGAGTGGCTGACCGCCGATGAGGAGATCTCCAGTTCCTCTCCGGCCAGCCGAAAACTGGCGTGCTTTGCCACGGTAATAAAGGTGGTGAAATCAGTCAGCGGATTTTTCATTAGCGGCTTTTCTTGATTGATGAATGAAACTCAGTAACCCATGAAGTTTGCTGATATTTATAGCATGTATTCGCCGGTGTAGAGTCCTCATATCGGTTCATCAATGAGGAAATACCATGACGCAACAATATCAATCCAAGACCTACTTAGTCTGGGCGCACCCGCGCCTTGATTCCCTGACGGCTGGAATGGTCGAGGAGATCAAGCAAGAGGCCGCGCGCCAAAACATGGGCATCACCGAGCTGGATTTATTCCGTGCTAATTTCAATCCGGTTCTGGCCGCCGATGAAGAACCTGAGTGGTCAAACCCCGATAAAATCTTCAATGAAGAGGTGACCCAGCTTTACCGGGCGATGGAGAATCATGACAACATCATCGTCGTTTACCCCGTCTGGTGGTATGCCTTCCCGGCGATGATGAAAGGCTATATCGACCGCATCTGGAACTACGGCTTGGCCTATGGGCGCGGCCATCGGCTGCCAGTAGACCGCGTTCGCTGGGTAGCGATGGTCGGTGGCGCGGAGGATAAGTTTAAAAACATGGGCAAAGATGCCTTTATGGAAGACCAAATGAATGGTCTGGCAAAATACTGCAACACGCCGGATTCCAAGGTCTCCTTCCTCTATAACACCATTGGTTTTGAAGAAGATATCGCCAATGCCGAGGAGCATCACCAGAAATTGGCGGCGCAGGCCCGCGCCGTGGTGATTGAACTGGCGGAACACGTGCCAGCGTCTCAGGCTTAAAGCAGATTATCTGCGAGCTGGCGATGGTGCAGCACGCGGTCAATCAATCCCCATTCGGCCGCCTGTTCGGCGGTCATAAAGTTATCGCGGTCGAGCGCTCGCTCGACCTCTTCCGTGGTGCGCCCGCAGTGCTCGGCATAGAGCTTAATCATCAAGCTTTTGGTTCGCTGCATATTCTGCGCGTGGATGAAAATATCCGTGGCTTGCCCCTGAAAACCGCCCGACGGCTGATGTACCACTACCGTGGCGTTCGGCAGGGCGAGGCGATGCCCCGGCTCTCCGGCCATCAGCAAGAAGGATCCCATCGAGCCCGCGGTGCCCATGCACAGCGTGTGAACCGGTGCCTGAATAAAGCGCATGGTGTCGTAAATCGCCAATCCGCTGGTGACCGAACCGCCGGGGGAGTTGATGTAGAGATTAATCGGCCGCTGAGGGTTTTCCGCCTCTAAAAACAGCATTTGCGCGCAGATTAAAATCGCCATGCCGTCATTCACTTCGCCATTGAGGAAGATGATCCTTTCACGCAGCAGACGCGAATAGATGTCGAAAGAGCGCTCACCGGTGCTAGATTGCTCCACCACCATCGGGATAACTTGCATCGCGTCTGGCATAAAACCTCCAAATTTATATGTGGTTAAGCGGCGCACATCAGCGTGGCGTCGGCATCGTTGGCGGCAATTCTGACATCATCAAGGGTGTGAATAATCTTCAGCACGCAGCCATCGGCGTGGTCGGGGCGAAGGTGAAACTGCACCGTGCTTTCGAGGTACGGCGGCTGGTCATCGCGCATGCGCAAACGTAGCTCTTGGTTGGGCGTGGCGCTCAGCGGTTCGGCACTGGCGAGCAGATTATCCGGCAGCCACTGCTGGCGCAGAGTGGGGGTGCTGATGGCCCGCCAGACCTTCTCCAGCGGGGCGTCGAGCCGGTATTCCAGCTCAAGCTTCGGAGGCGATTTTTGCGTCATTATTCGATGTCCTTCAACAAGGTTTTAAGACTGTCGATACGCTCAGGCCAGAAGGCGCGGTACTTCGCCAGCCATTGCGCGATAAGGGCGACGCCATCCGGATCGACGTCATAATTCACAAATCTTCCCTGTTTTTCTTCGCGGATCAGATGGGCGTTGCGCAGCACCGCCAGATGCTGAGACATGGCGGACTGGGTGATGGGCATGCCTTCGCGCAGGGCGCTGGCATTCATGCTGCCCGTCGCCAGTTTGTCGAAGATGGCGCGGCGGGTGGGGTCCGCCAGCGCTTTAAAGATGTCATTTTCATTCATATAAACACATTAGTAGATACTAATGTGTTGTGCAAGTTTTAGGCCGAAGCTATTTTTCCTTCAGCAAAACACCAGTCATCGAGGCTGTTGAATTGCACCGTCACCATCACGTCTGACGGACTGATCGCCAGGGCGGCCACTAGCCGGTCGGTCAGCAACTGGTAGAACTCGGCTTTCTGCGCCGCGCTGCGCGGCTTGCCGCCAAGAATAGAAAACAGTAGAAAATGCTCGGTTCGACCCCGCGCCAGATAGTGCGGGTCATACACCAGCTCCCCCGGCGCTTTAGGCTCGAACACCTGAAAACGGTCATTGGCGGGGACGGCAAAGGCATCCACCAGTGTCTGATGCAAAATCGCGGAAACCTGTGCTATCTGCTCCGCGCCGTAGCTGGCTTGGTGAAAAGTAATGCGCGAAATCGGCATAGATTACTCCTCCGGCAGGCATTCAAGGGCGGCCACGGCGGCGGGCCATCCGGCGTAGAAAGCCAAATGGGTGAACAGTTCGACTATTTCATGGCGCTCGACGCCGTTACTCAGCGCAAAATTGATGTGCCAAGGGATCTGCCCGCTGCGGCCAAGGGCGGTGAGCGTCGCCAGCGTGACCAGACTGCGGTCGCGCGGCGATAAATCCGGGCGCTGCCAGATATCACCAAACAGCACGTCGTGGGTGAGTTCGGACAGTTTTGGGGCAACCCGTTGCAGGGTTTCGCGGTTCAACGGTTGGGACATGGTTAACTCCTGATAAGGGATGACAGGAGGATTGTTGCTCGGGTATAAAGTTTATAAAATCGAAATATTCGCAATAAAACGTCCATGAAATCGGGAGTGTTATGACGCCTATTACCTCAACGCTGGATCTCGACGCGCTGCGCAGTTTTGTGGTGGGAATTGAGTGTGGCAGCTTTGCTGAGGCTGCGGCGCGCCTGCATCGATCCACCTCGGCGGTGAGCGTACACGTCAAAAAGCTCGAGCAGCAGTGTCAGGCACAACTGGTGAAAAAGCAGGGGCGTCATTTGGTGCTGACCCCCAGCGGCGAGCGGCTGATGGGCTATGCCAAGCGACTTTTGGCGGTTAACGACGAGGCGCTGATGTCGCTGCGCGGCGCATTATTGCAGGGCAGCGTGCAGCTTGGCTTGCAGGAAGACTTTGGCGAAAGCTTTATTCCGCCGGTGCTCGGGCAGTTCGCCAAAGCCCACGGCGGGGTGCAGGTGACGGCACATATCGCCCGCAATCAGGTGCTTATCCAAGCCACCGAAAGCGGCGAAATGGATCTGGCGCTGATTTGGTGCCAACAGCCGCCGCACAATGCGTTTACGCCGTTGAAAAGATTGCCGCTGCGCTGGATCTCCACCCCGGACTTCCCCCTGAGTGACTACCTGCAGCGCGGCGAACCCGTGCCGCTGGTGATGTTCGAGTCGCCGTGTCTGTTTCGCAAATGTGCCACCGACGCGCTGGACGCGGCGGGCATTGCGTGGCGGGTGGCTTTTGTCAGCCAGAGTCTGGGCGGGATATGGGCGGCGGTGAATGCGGGATTAGGGATCACCGTGCGCTCGGCGATTGGCGTGCCGCACTCGCTGACGTCAAACCTCAGTGCCCAGTTGCCTGCGCTGCCTTCCATTGGCATCGGCCTGATCCAGCGCCAGCCGAAACCTTCTGAAGTGGTTGAACAGCTAAAGCAATTGCTGTTACTGGAGCTGGAACGGCAGCTGTGAGCTAGCTCATTAATCCCGCCGCGACATTCACCGACAGCCCCAACACCGCCAGATTAAACACAAACGCCAGCACCGATTGGATCAGCGTAATGCGCCGGACTTCGGTATTGCCGGTGGCGACATCGGCAGTCTGGCAGGCCACCGCCAGCGTGAAAGAGAAGTAGAGGAAATCCCAATATTCTGGCTTTTCGATTTTATCCGGGAACAGCAGCGCCTTGTGGGACTCCGCGCCGCGACGGTAATAGAGATGGGCGTAGTGCATCGAAAAGGCCGTCGGCAGCAGTGACCATGAGACAATCAGCGTGGTCACGGTCAGGATTAAATGGAAGGATTTCGCCGTGCCGGAGAGCTGCTTCACCGTGCTCAATTCCATAAAAATCACCAGCATACTCACCAGACAGGTGATGCTCACCAGCGTCAGCACCTGCGTGGCGCTCTCATCCTGCGACTGCGCCACCTCGCGAATGCGCTCGGGCTTGGCAGTCATCATCTGCACCCAAATCGAAATCAGATAGAGCCACGCCAGCACATTCCAGCTGACCATTAACCTTTCAAAAACAGATAAATGCGCCGGAAACAGTGGCAAAAGAAAATAGCACGCCACCCCCGCGATAATGGCACTCAGCAGGCGCGGGCGGTTATGAATGTAGTGCTTTAGGGGGAAGAGGGACATGGCGCGGCAAAACCTCAGGTTAATCAGTTAAGTTAACTGTAGCTGTGAAATGGTTTTCTCACCTTAGGCCCACTCTGGATCGCAAAGATCGAAAAAGATAACAAATTGTTAAAAATCTTCGCATTGAATAAAAGCCAGCTATCACGTCTGCTATTCATCCTGTTTTTAGAAGTAAAAACTGTTCAGCTTTTATCTGCTGATATTTAACCCCAAGCTCCGCTGCTTTCCGCCCAATGTCACTGTCTTGTCAGCGCACAAGAAACATGCAAGTCTGCGATTTCTCCTAAAATGAAACGTTGGTTCACTAGATGAACCGATTGATAATAAAGGAAATTTAATGACGGAATTCAATGTGGCTAGCGTGGATAGCGCGCTGCGTTTGCTTAACCTGCTGGCGGAAAATCCGGGGCTAGGGCTGAGTGCGATTGCGCGCAAAAGCGGCCTGACCAAATCGCGCACCTATCGCCTGCTGTGCACGCTGGAAAACCAGTTTTTTGTCCAACGCTCTGGGGAGCCGGTGACTTATCGGCTGGGGCATCAGCTGCTGGTGCTGGGGGTTAATGCCCGGCGGCAGATAAACCTGACGGAAATCGCCGAGCCGGTGCTGGACCAGCTCAGCCAACAGCTGAATGAAAACCTGCAAATTCGTCTGCGCGAAGGAAATGAGATCGTGCAGATCGCCGTGCGCACCTCGCGGCAGGTCCTGCAAGTGCGCAGCGCGGTGGGCAACCGCCGCAAGCTGGGGGCCGGGGCCTCCGGCAAGTTACTGCTGGCCTATGCTCCCGAGACTTTGCGCGATGAGTTTGTACAGCAGTCGGCGCAGCCCGAGGCTCTGCGCGCCTTATTAGCGGATATCAACCAGCAGCAGCTCTGCTGTTCACAGGGCGAATTGACGGCGGGCGTCTGGGCTTTTGCCGTGCCGGTTTTTGATAATCACAATCACTGCGTCGCGTCTCTCAGCCTGAGCGCACCCGCCAGCCGCGCGCAGCTACATCGGCAGCTGATGATTGAGGCGCTGCATCGTGCCGCGGCGCAGATCTCGCACCAGTTGGGTAGCCCAGCCTATGGCGCGCTGCCGCTGGCTCCTTTCCTCGCTTCCTATCATGACAATAAGGCGGAAATTGATGGCTGATCTCTCAAAAGAGGCTGCACCGGCGAGCTCGCCAATGCGCCAGATGAACCCAACCTTGGTGCTGCTGTTTATCGTGCTGTTGGCGGTGGTGATGACTTGGGTGCTGGATTCCGGGCAATTTCAGCATGAAGGCAAAAAAGTGCTGCCCGGCACCTATCAGGTGATCGACAAAAGCTTCTCGCTGGGGCAAGTGGTGGGCCTTGGCGCGTCGGACAGCAGCGCGCAGGCCCAGCCCGCCAGCCTGATTGACGGCTTTCTGGCGATCCCCGCGGGCATCATCAAGCAGGCCAGTCTGATTGTCATGGTGCTGTTTATCGGCGGCATGTTTGGCATTTTGAATGAGGCGGGGGCTATCTCGGCGTCGCTCGAAAGGCTGCTCAGCGTCACTAAAGGCAATATTTATGTGCTGGTGCCGTTCCTGATGATTGCCTTCTCGGCGGGCAGCACCTTTATGGGGCTGGCCAAGGAGTATCTGCTGGTGATCCCCATCGTGGTTGCGCTGATGAATCGCCTCGGGCTGCCGAATATTCTCGGGCTAGCAATTGTGGCGATCGCGGTCAAAGTCGGCTATTTGGCATCTATAACCAACCCTTACGCACTCTCCATCGCCCAGCCGTTGGTCGGCCTGCAAATCTTTAGTGGCCTGAGCATGCGCGTGTTCTCTTACTGCGTGTTTATGTTGTTCGGCGTGCTGTACGTGCTGTGGGCCATTCGCAAACACGGCAAGCTGAAGGACGCCACGGTGGCCTTTTCCGCCACGCGCCTCTCTTCGCGCCACACCCTGATGATGCTGACTCTGGCGGTAGGCATCGCTTTCATGGTCTACGCCGCCAACCAGTGGCAGTTGAAAAACGCCCAGTTGGCTTCTTACTATCTGTTTATGAGCATGATTTTCGCCGCGATGAGCGGGCTAGGGGCCAGCGCCTCGGCCGACGCCTTTGTCAGCGGCATGAAGAAAGTGCTGATTGCCGGGTTGCTGATTGGGCTGGCGACGGCGGTGGAAATCGTCCTCAGCCAAGGCAAGGTGATGGACACGCTGATTAACGATTTGGTGCAACTGGTGGGGCAGCACGGCGCCTATGTCTCGGCCTACGGCATGTTTATCTGCCAGTTGCTGCTCGACATCGTGATCCCTTCTACCTCGGGGCAGGCCGCCGTGACCATGCCGATCCTCGGGCCGCTCGGCCAGCTCTCCGGCGTCGCGCCGCAAACGACCGTGCTGGCATTCTTATTTGGCAACGGGCTGACCAACATGATCACCCCAACCTCCAGCGGGCTGTTGATTTTCCTCGCCTCGGCACAGGTCGGCTGGACCCAGTGGGCGAAATTCATCCTGCCGCTGTTTCTGTTTTTCATGTTGTTGAGTATCGCCATGCTGACCTTTGCGGTTTCCATTGGCTATTGATGAAACAAGGAGAGTTTTGTGAATAAAAGCCAGTCTAACGTTGTAGCGTACCCGATGGTGCGATTGGGAGATTGCCGGGTGGCGATGCGCGACGGCGTGCATCTGTCGACCGATGTCTATCTGCCGGATGCGCCGATTGCGCCCTTGCCGGTGGTCATCGAGCGCACGCCTTATGACAAGCGCGGGCAGTCTCGCTCGGAGGTGAATCGCGACGGTACGCAAATATCGCGGGAAGCCATGGCGCTGGCGCTGGTTCAGCGCGGCTACGCGGTGGTGTTTCAGGATTGTCGCGGTCGCTACGGCTCGGAGGGGATATTCACCAAATACACCTCGGAAGGGCCGGACGGCGTTGACACGCTGGCGTGGATCCTCGAACAGCCTTGGTGTAACGGGCTGATTGGCAGCATGGGGCTGTCCTATGCCGCCCATACCCAGATGGCGATGGCCTGCCTCAACCCGCCGGGGCTAAAAACCATGGTGCTGGACTCCGGCGGTTTCAGCAATGCCTATCGCTGCGGTATTCGTCAGGGGGGCGCGTTCGAGCTAAAACAGGCCACTTGGGCCTATAAGCAGGCGAAAGAGAGCCCGGAAGCGCAGCAAAATCCGCTGATCCTTCAGGCGCTGGAGCAGGAGGATATCCGCGACTGGTTTGCCGCCATGCCGTGGACGCCGGGCCATTCGCCGCTGCGCCACGTGCCGGAGTATGAGGCTTATCTGTTCGAGCAGTGGTCACAGGGCACCTTCGGACCTTATTGGCAGCAAAACGGGATTTATGCCGAGGGGAGCTATGAGCGCATCCCGGATATGCCGGTGCTGTTTATGTCGAGCTGGTATGACGCCTACGTCAGCTCCACCTTGGATAACTTCAATGCGTTTTGTCGTGGGAAAACCGCGCCGCAGCGCCTGATCATGGGGCCGTGGCTGCACGGCGACCGCAATGTGACGTACAGCGGCAATGTGGAGTTTGGCGAGGCGGCGGCTTTTGATGCCAATGTCGACACGGACTGGCTGAGTTGCCGCATTGACTGGTTTGACCGCTGGCTAAAACCGACGGAAGCCCAGTCACAGGGCCATCAGGTCGCTGTTTTCGCCATGGGCGGCGGCAGCGGGAAAAAGGATGAAAGTGGGCGACTTATTCACGGCGGTCAGTGGCTGCATGATGAGCAGTGGCCGCTGGCGGAGAGTCAGAAGCAGGTGCTGTATCTGCATGCCGACCACAGTCTGTTGTCGCAGCCGCCGGAGAGCGCGCAGGGCGAATTGCGCTATCAGGCTGACCCGCGTAACCCGGTACCCACCATAGGCGGGGCGTTGACCTCGGGCCTGCCGGTGTTCGCGGGGGGCGCGTTCGATCAGCGCGAAACGCCGGAGTTCTTCGGCAGCCGCGGCGACAATCTGCCGCTCAGCGCACGCTCAGACATTTTGGTATTTGAAACCGGCCCGCTGACCGAAGACCTGCTGGTGGCGGGGGAGATCCGCGTTCACCTGTGGGTAGCCAGTGACGCGGCGGACACCGATTTCACCGCCAAACTGGTGGATATCTATCCGCCCTCGGAGGACTACCCGCAGGGCTATGCGATGAATATCACCGACGGGATCATTCGCTGCCGTTATCGCCATGGCTGGGACAAGGAGCAGATGCTGACACCGGGCCAAGCTGTGGAAGTGGTCATTGAGCCTTTCGCTACCTGCAATCTGTTCCGCGCCGGGCATCGCCTGCGGCTGGATATTGCCAGCAGCAACTTCCCGCATTTTGACTGCAACCCGAACAGCGGCGAGCCGGAGGGGCAGGCGCGATTAAAGCGGGTAGCGACCAATAGTGTGTTTGTTTGCGCGGGGAAAGCGTCGAAGCTTGAACTGACGGTGAAGAAGGGGATTTAACAGCAGAGGGAGAAGCAAGGTGCAGCCACGATGGCTGCACCTTGAGAGTTCGCGGGGGATTAACGGTAAACCAGACCCACGATAGAAGCCGACAGCAGGCTCACCAGCGTTGCGCCAACCAGCAGGCGGAAGGCGGCGCGAGCAACCATGTTACCTTGAACTTCTTCGATACTTTTTACGGCACCGGCAATGATACCGACGGTAGAAATGTTAGCGAAGGAGACCAGGAACACCGACAGGATCGCTACTGTGCGTGGTTCCAGATGGGCAACCAAGTCTTTCATCTGCAACATGGCGACGAATTCGTTAGCCACGATTTTGGTACCCATGATGCTGCCCGCGGTCAGTGAGTCTTGGCTCACGATGCCGGTCAACCAAGCCACTGGGTAGAACAGGTAGCCGATAATGTCTTGGAAGCTCTTGCCGAAACCGCCGAGGAAGATGGCGTTAACCATCGCCAGTAGGGCGTTGAAGCCAACCAGCATCGCGGCAACGATCATTGCCATTTTGAAACCGGCCATGATGTACTCGCCCAGCATTTCTACGAAGCTGTGTTTCGGCACATTCAGTTTAGGCATCTTATTATCGGCTTCGTCAGAATACGGGTTAACCACCTGCAACACAGCGAAGGTAGAAAGCATATTCAGGATAAGTGACAGCATCACGTAACGCGGTTCCAGCAATGTCATATAAGAACCAACAATAGACATGGAAACGGTAGAGATCGCGGTTGCCGATAATGTATACATGCGGCGTTCATTAAGGTGCGGAACAATATCTTTAATAGCGATGAAGTTTTCTGATTGGCCGACCAATAAAGAACTCACGGCATTAAAGGATTCCAGACGCGGCATTCCATTAATTTTGGATAAGAGATAGCCGATGCCTTTAATCATTAATGGCAGAATACGCAAATGCTGGAGAATACCAATCAACGCGGAAATAAAGATGATTGGGCATAATACGAATAAGAAGAAGCTGAACTGGTTGTCATTAACCAGACCGCCAAATACAAAATCAGTACCGACGCGAGCGTAGCTCATCAAGTCAGTGAACACGCCAGATAGCCCAGAGATCAAGTACACACCGGCTTGGCTGTATAACAGCACCCATGCCAGTACGATTTCAATCACCAGAATTTGCACTACAAACCGCAATTTAACACCGCGTTTGTTGTAGCTTATCAGCCAGCCGATACCGAATATCATTATAAGGCTCAGAAGGAAATGCAATATATTTGACGCCATGAAGGCTCCAATGAGTGTGAGTGGTGTTTTAAAGCGCGCACTATAGCAGCAACGTCACAAAACTCACCTGATTTTTTCATAATGTTTGTCACGAGCAATCGATTGCGTTCAAAAAAGGAACAAACAGACTCTGTTACTTTAAATAATGCCCTGAAGTGGTGAGAATTTTATTAATTCGCACTATTTTGGTGAGCAGATTTTTATTATAAAGAGCCGCGTTCACCGCATCTCGCTCTTTGCATTACCTGCCACTCTTTACCAACCCCCTGGGGAGAATATGTTTACACAAGGACATTTTGTTAACGCTGAGATCCGCATCAAAGAAGGTGTGGATATTAATCTAGCACTTGCCGCTATTGAGCAATTTTGCGCCGACATGAATAGCGAGGCGGGTTGTTCATTCGCCATGGCGTTGCAGGATAAACAGGATCCGCGCCGGATCATTCTCTGGGAACGCTATGAAGATGAAGCCGCGTCGCAGCGCCATTTCGACGAGGCCCACACCCAGCGCTTTATTCATTCCGGTCTGACTGAGTTTGTGCAGGCCACCTTGTGTCAATTGCCGGTCAAGGAGCCTGTCGCATGAGCCAGACTAAAACGCTGAATTGGGGCCTGCTGGGCACCAGCTTTATCTCCGGCATTATGGCCGAAGCGATTGAAAAGCATGAAGGTTCGACGCTGTACGCCGTCGCGGGGCGTTCGCCAAAAGGGCTGGAGGAGTTCTTAAACCAGCACCCGACGCCAACCCAGTATGATAATTACGACGCGCTGATTAACGACCCCGCCGTGGACGTGGTGTATATCGGCCTGCCAAATCATATTCACCATGAATATGTGATTAAAGCCGCCAACGCCGGTAAAGCCATTCTGTGTGAGAAATCGCTGTCTGTGAACATGGCCGACACCGACGCGGCCCTCGCCGCCGTGGAAAGCAACGGGGTGTTCTTCCTCGAAGGCTTGATGTACTTAACCCATCCTTTTGCCAGCAAAATTGCCGACGTGGTTGCCAGCGGCGAGCTGGGCGAGGTGCGCTCTATCAACGCCAGCTACTGCGCGTCGATTGCCCAGTTCGTCAATCCGGGCAGCAAAGGCGCTATCTATAACCTTGGCTGCTACCCGGCGTCGCTGATCCATTTAGTGATGCAAAGCGCCAGCGCGGACGGCACTTGCCCTACGTGGGAGTTGACGGCGCACGGCCGCCGCAATCTGGGCGACGGCAACATCGGCGAGACGGCAGCCACCATCCAGTTTGCCAACGGCGCGCTGGCACAGCTGCACTGCGCGGAAGATTACGGCATGTTCTGGGCGTTTTCGGTGGCGGGCAGCAAAGGGCGGATGGAAATCATCTCCAACCCGTGGCTGCCAGAAGCGCAGGGCAACGTGATCCGCGTCCTGCCGTATGAAGGCGAAGAACAGCGCCACGAGGTGAGTGCCGACGGCGACGCCTTCCACTATCAGGTGCGCGCGGTGTGGCAGGCATTGCAAAACGGTGAGAAAGCTTTGGCTCGCCCGGCGGTTCGTCCGCAGGATTCCCGCCAAATCATGCAGTTGCTGACCGAGTGGGAAAGCAAAACCCTCTGCTAATCAGCAAGACGGCCATGACTCAGGCGCACTCTGGTGCGCCTTTTTTATGGTTGACGCTAAATAGCTGTCCGATCACTGAATTGCTGACGAAAGCGCGTCGGCGTGGTGCCAAGGCGCTGGCGAAAATGGTGGCGCAGCGTTTCTACTGAGCCAAACCCGGCCTGCTCGGCCACCCGTTCAATACTCACCGTACTGCTTTCCAGCAGGGCACAGGCGTTTTCAATCTTCACGCTGAGCATCCATTCTCCCGGCGTGGTGCCGGTGGCGTCGTGAAAACGGCGCAGGAAAGTACGGCGACTCATCCCAGCTTCGGCGGCCAGTTGTTCAATCACCAGCGGGGTATTGAGTCGAGTGCGCAGGCTGTCTAACAGTGGCGAGAGGGTTTTGCCCGGCAGAATCGACACTGGCTGGCGCAGATACTGGGCCTGATTGCCTTCGCGATGGGTGGAGGTGACCATGCGCTGGGCGGTGCGGTTCGCCACCTGCGCGCCATAATCGCGGCGAATCAGATACAAACAGAGGTCGACCCCCGCCGCGCCGCCGGACGAGGTGATCAGTCGGCCCTCATCCACATAGATAACCCCGTGCTGCACCTCAATCTGCGGGAACTGCCGCGCCAGTTCTTCAGTGCTGTTCCAGTGCGCGGTGGCTTTTTTGCCATCCAGCAGGCCGGTGGCCGCGAGGATAAAGCTCCCCGCACAGATAGAAACAATGCGCGAACCCTGCTGATAGGCGCGTTGCAGCGCGGCAACCAGCTGCGGCGACGGCGCTTCATGCACGCTACGCCAGCCGGGGATCACGATGGTGCCCGCGTCTTCCAGCAGCTCCAGCCCGCCGTCGACTGTCAGGCGCACGCCACCCTGCGCGCCAATGGTGGTTTCTTCCACCGAGGCGACTTCCAGATCATAAAGGGGCTTGCCGAGCTGCTCGTCAACGCGGCCAAAGGCTTCTATCGCCGTGCCAAACTCAAAGGTACACAGGCACTCATAGGCCAGCAGCACCAGTCGGCGGTTGAACGGAGCGAGCGAGTAAGAGGGAGGGAGCGCAGTCATGATCGGCCTTAGATGAATAGTGGCTAAAGTTGGCACAATATTGACGATACATGGCATCCGTGCCAATTACCACCACGACGACAATCTTCCATACTGAGCCAACTTATCGTTTTGGCAGGAAGAGCATGAACACTCCAACAAAAACTAAAAATACGCTGGCGCTGGTGGCGGTTTGCCTCGCGGCGCTGATGTCCGGGCTGGAGATCTCCAGCGTGCCGGTGATCCTCCCCGTGCTCGAGCAGCAGATGCACGCCAGTTTTAAAGAGCTGCAGTGGATCATGAATGCCTACACGCTGGCCTGTACGTCGGTGCTCATGGCGGTGGGCACGCTGGCGGACCGATTTGGCCGCAAACGGGTGTTTGTTATCAGCATCGCGGCCTTTGGTGTCACTTCATTGATGTGCGGGCTGGCGAGCAGCGCGGCGTGGCTGATTTTTGGCCGCTTTTTACAGGGGCTGAGCGGCGGGGCGATGCTGACCTGCCTGATTGCCATTCTCTCCACGCAGTTTCCCCAAGGCCGGGCGCGCAGCACGGCATTCGCCGCGTGGGGCGTGGTGTTTGGCTTCGGACTAGGTTTCGGGCCGATTATCGGCGGCGGGCTGGTGGCGCTGTTTAGCTGGCAATGGGTATTTTTGGTTCACGTGTTTATTGCCGTCGTGACGCTATTTTTAGCCTTGGGCAACGTGGTGGATTCTCGCGATCCGCAGGCCAAAAAGCTGGATATTGGCGGGCTTGTGACGTTGTCACTCGCGGTTTTAGGCAGTACGTGGTTGATAACACAGGGAAGTACTCTCGATTGGCACGGAGGCTCGGCCTACGGGCTGGTGGCGCTGACCCTGTTGAGCGCGCTGCTGTTTATCTGGATTGAGCAACGCCACCCGCACCCGATGTTTGATTTTTCGGTGTTCCGCATTCGGCCATTTTCCGGCGCGCTGATGGGGTCTATTGGCATGAACTTTAGCTTCTGGCCGCTGATGATTTATCTGCCGGTCTATTATCAGGTCGGGCTGGGTTACAGTAGTTTGGCGACCGGCGTGGCGCTGCTGGCCTACACCTTACCCACTCTGATCATGCCGCCGCTGGCCGAGCGTTTAGTGGCGAAGTTCGGCGCGGCGCGCTTCATTCCGCTGGGGTTGTTCACCCTCGGGGCGAGTTTTATGTTGATGAAGATCGCCGCCGCCAACGGCTGGACGCTGCTGCCCGGCGCACTGCTGGCCGGGACTACGCTGGGGTTGATTAACACGCCGGTGACCAATACCACCACCGGCTCGGTGCCGGGAAACCGGGCGGGGATGGCTTCGGGGATTGATATCAGCGCCCGGCTGATCACCTTGGCGATCAATATCGCGCTGATGGGCAGCCTGCTGGTGGCGGGCATTGCCGCCAGCCTGCGGGACAATGTCGCGGTGAATATGGCCTCGGGCGAACTGCACGCGCTGGCCGAGCGAGTGGCGGCGGGGGCGGAATCCTCGACGCTAAACGCAGGCATTCAGCAGGCGCTGATTGACGGCTTCGGCCTGCTGCTGCTCTACGGCGCGGTGGGCGTCTGGCTGCTGGCGCTGGCAAGCTACCTGTTGTTCAACGGGCGCAAAGGCTGCCCGCGCGAATTGCCGCAGTCGGTGCCTTAACGTGCAATAAGCCGGAGTGGGTGAAATATGAACCCGGTCACAATTACTCGCTTCGGCCATTTTTCCCGCTTGTAACTTTTGCAGCTTCGCTAGAGACTCAGAGCCAGAAAACAGGATTGTTACTGTTCGTCAGGCAAAACCTAAACTTTCTGCTTCTTTAACCCCGTCGGGGCAAGAGGCAGCAAGTTTAGGTTTTTTTTTGGCTTTTACTCAGGTGTTTAGCAACTCGCCTTCGCAGGCGTAACCCCATCATGACGAGAAAAAATAATGGAATATAAGGCTTTAGCGGATGAGATCCTCTCTGGAGTGGGTGGACGGGAAAATGTCAAAAGCGTGGTCCACTGTGCCACGCGCTTGCGCTTTAAACTCAAGGATAACGGCAAGGCCAGCGCTGAAACCCTAAAGCGCAACCCCGGCGTGATTATGGTGGTAGAGAGCGGCGGGCAGTTTCAGGTGGTGATTGGTAACCACGTCGGCGAGGTGTTTGACGCGCTGGCGATGAAAGGGGAAGAGCCTAGCGAGTCAGCCAGCAATCAAGGCGGCAAAGAGAATATCTTTGCGCGCTTTATCGATGTGATCTCCGGCATTTTCACGCCGTTTATCGGCATTTTGGCCGCATCGGGGATTTTAAAAGGCTTCTTGTCGCTGGCGCTGGCCCTTGGCTGGATAAGCAGCGACGGCGGCGGCTACAAGGTGCTGTTCGCCGCCAGTGATGCCTTGTTCTATTTCTTCCCTATTATTCTGGGCTATACCGCCGGTAAGAAGTTTGGCGGTAACCCTTTCATTACCATGGCGATTGGCGGCGCGATGACCCATCCGCTGATGATCGCCGCCTTTGACTCCTCACTGGTCGCCAACAGCGTGGCGCTGGATTTCTTCGGTATCCCGCTGACTTTTATCAACTATAGCTCCTCGGTTATCCCGATTATTTTTGCCGCGTGGGCATCCTGCTGGTTGGAAAAACGCATTAATCCAAGGCTGCCGAGCGCGATTCGCAACTTCTTCACGCCGCTGATTTGTCTAGTGGTTATCGTGCCGCTGACCTTCCTATTGATTGGGCCGACGGCCACTTGGGCCAGTCAGCAACTGGCTAACGGATATCAATTCATTCATGGGGTTAGCCCACTGATTGCCGGGCTATTTATTGGTGCGTTGTGGCAGGTTTGCGTGATTTTCGGCCTGCACTGGGGGCTGGTGCCGATGATGATCAACAACCTCAGCGTGCTCGGCCATGACACCCTGATGCCGCTGGTGCTGCCCGCCGTGATGGGGCAAGCCGGGGCGACGCTGGGGGTGCTGCTGCGCACCAAAGATCTCAAGCTGAAGGGCATCGCGGGTTCGGCATTTAGCGCCAGCCTGTTAGGCATTACGGAGCCTGCGGTGTATGGCGTGACCCTGCCGCTGCGCCGTCCGTTTATTTTCGGCTGCGTCGGCGGCGCCATCGGGGCTGCCGTGCTGGGCTTCTACCACAGCACCACTTACTCCTTCGGCATGCCCAGCCTGTTCACCTTCGCGCAGATGATCCCGCCTACGGGCTTTGATAGCTCAGTGACCGCAGCGCTTGTCGGCACCGGATTTGCCTTCCTGTTCGCCGCCGTGGCGACCTACCTGTTTGGCCTGTCAGGCAGCGCCGCAACGCCGGTTAAATCTGATGGTGAGGCAGCGACTTCGGCTTCAACTTCAACCATACCTTCACCCGCGCGCGGCAAAGAGCAGCTCACTAGCCCGTTGGCTGGCCACTGCATTGCACTTAGCGAGGTTGACGACGCCACCTTTGCCAGCGGCATGCTGGGCAAGGGGACGGCGATTATTCCGCAGACTGGCCGGGTGGTTGCGCCTTGCGACGGCACGCTGGTGTCGCTGTTTCGCACTCATCACGCCTTGGGCATTCAGAGCCGCGATGGCGCGGAAATACTCATTCACGTCGGCATTGATACGGTGAAGCTCGACGGCCGCTTTTTCACCCCGCGTGCACAAGTTAATGACGAGGTTAAGCAGGGAGACTTGCTGCTGGAATTCGATTTACAGGCCATCGCCGACGCGGGATATGACCTGACGACGCCGATTATCATCAGCAACAGCGAGGATTATCTTGACGTGATTGCCTCAGCCATCGGCCAGCCGGTGACCGAGCAAAGCCCACTGTTGTCACTTTTACGCTAATCAAAGGAGAGACCAATGACTCAACGTTTTCCAGACGGGTTTTTATGGGGCGGGGCCGTAGCCGCAAATCAGGTAGAAGGGGCTTATTTAGCGGATGGCAAAGGGCTGTCCACCTCGGACCTCCAGCCGCAGGGGATTTTTGGCGAGATTAAGCCGCGCGTGGCCGGAGATTTTAGCGTTAAAGACCGGGCGATTGATTTCTACCATCGCTTCCCCGAAGACATCAAACTGTTCGCCGAGATGGGCTTCACCGTGCTGCGCACCTCAATTGCCTGGACGCGGATTTTCCCGCTGGGGGATGAAACTCAGCCTAATGAAGCCGGGTTGGCGTACTACGACCGGCTGTTTGATGAGATGAAAAAGTACGGCATTACGCCACTTGTGACGTTGTCACACTACGAAATGCCCTATGGTTTGGTGGCCAATTACGGCGGTTGGGGCAACCGTAAGACTATAGATTTCTTCGAGAATTACGCCCGAACGGTGTTCGAACGCTATCAGCATAAAGTGAAGCATTGGCTGACCTTCAACGAAATTAACATGTCGCTGCACGCGCCTTTTACCGGCGTCGGGCTGGCGGCGGGGAGCAGCAAGCAGGCGATTTATCAGGCAATCCACCATCAGCTGGTGGCCAGCGCCCGCGCGGTGAAAGCCTGCCACGAGATTGTTGCTGGCGGCCAAGTGGGCAATATGCTGCTCGGCGGCATGCTCTATCCATTGAGCTGCAAGCCTGCCGACGTGCTGGAAACCCAGCAGCAGAACCGCGACTGGCTGTTCTTTGGCGACGTGCAGGTGCGCGGCTACTATCCGGCCTACATGAAACGCTTCTTCAAACAGCATCAGATTGAGCTGGAGATCACCCCAGAGGATATTACCGCGCTGAAGCAAACGGTGGATTTCATCTCCTTCAGCTACTACATGACCGGCTGCGTGACTACCGACCCCGAGCAGAATCAGGCGGCGCGCGCCAATATTCTCAATATGGTGCCCAACCCGCATCTCGCCAGCTCTGAGTGGGGCTGGCAGATTGACCCGGTCGGGCTGCGCTATTTGATGAATGAGTTGTACGATCGCTACCAAAAACCGCTGTTTATTGTTGAAAACGGTCTGGGCGCGCGGGACAAAATTGAAGCCGACGGCAGTATCAATGACGACTACCGCATTCAGTACATCAATGACCATCTGGTGCAGGTGCGCGAAGCCATTGCCGACGGCGTAGAGGTGATGGGCTACACCAGTTGGGGGCCAATCGATCTGGTGAGTGCCTCCAAAGCAGAATTTTCCAAACGCTACGGTTTTATCTATGTCGACTGTGACGACCAAGGCCAAGGCACGCTGGAGCGCCGCCGCAAGAAAAGCTTCTACTGGTATGCCGACATCATCAAGCATCACGGCGCCACGCTGAAAGCCTAACCCGCGATCGCTATCACGTTTGCGCTGCACGCTGATTGAGAGGGCGGCGGAACCTGATAAAGTTCGCACTGGATTGTTACTGTTTCGGCAGGCAAAACCTGATCGCTTCGCTTTAGAAGAGGTCAGGTTTTTTGTTTTTCAAGGGATGCCAATGAGAATCGCCAAAATACTGAATAATAATGTGGTGTTGGTGCTCGACCCACAGCAACGCGAGCAGGTCGTGATGGGCCGGGGATTGGCGTTTCAGAAGCAGGTTGGCGATCGGATTGATGATAGCCAGATTGAGAAGGTGTTTGCGCTGCAAAGTGACCAACTGGTGGCGCGGCTGTCTGAGCTGTTGAGCCATATTCCGATGGAAGTGATGACCGCCTGCGATCAGATCATTCAAATGGCGAGCCAGCGGCTGGGGAAATTGCATGAGAATCTCTACGTTGCGCTGACCGATCACTGCCATTTCGCGCTGGAGAGGCAAAAGCAGGGCGTGCCGCTGAGTAACGCGCTGCTGTGGGAGACGCGGCGACTCTACCCGAAGGAGTACGCGCTGGGCGTTGAGGCGCTGGAGGTGATTGCCAGCCGGTTGGGTGTCAGGCTGCCGGACGACGAGGCGGGGTTCATCGCGCTGCACTTGGTCAACGGGCAGTTGGATGGCGACATGTCGCAGGTGAAACAGGTCACCAAGGTGATGCAGGAGATCCTGCATCTGGTGAAATATCAGCTGCGGCTGGAGTATGACCAAGAAGCGCTGAGCTACCAGCGTTTTGTCACGCATCTTAAGTTCTTCGCCCAGCGCATGTTCAGCCACGCGCAGGTGCCGGACGACGATGTCGCGCTCTACGCCGCCGTCAAAGAGAGCTATCCGCAGGCGTGGGGCTGTGCCGAGAAAATCAGCCTGTTTCTCTCCGCCACCTATCAGCGCGCCTTGAGTAATGAAGAGATGATGTATCTGTCTATTAACATCGAAAGAGTGCGCAAAGAAAGTTGTGGAACCAAAACCGACCAGTGACAACTCAGAAAGGATTGAAGCCCGCCAGCGCGGGCTTTTTTGTCTGATTACCTTCGCGCCTTATCTCTTCTACTTAGATGACCTTTCTGTGGATTGGCGGTCAATATAACTGGCAAAGTAATATGTAATTGAGAATAGTATCAGTAATGCGAAGGCTATTTTATAGGCACTAGTATTCATCCATGGGCCTTGGTAGATAAAATAATTTTGCCAGTTACTATCCTGTAAACCATCACCAAGTCTCACCGCCTCATGAATTGAAAACTTCAAAATCAGCATTGGTAATAACGTAATTGCAGTAAATAAACTGACGATTAGGGACTTTGCTGGACCCCAAGGCCTATACATTGCAGCGACGATAATGAGTGGTAGCACTACTAACCATTGGCGACTTTCTGAACCAAAAATCATCGGCAACATAAATGCAATTAATACGGTTTTTATAGCAACGGGTATTTTTATTTCACCTCTCTTACAAATAGCATAGTAAACAATAGGGAAAACGGGGCCAAAATAGAGGAAATGGGCGACAATGGACTTGGCCGGGGCTGACAGGCTTTGAAGTATGAGATATTTAACTAATGGAGGGCCTGAAAAACCCTGATTAAAATCAATCAAATAGCGCATAAGAGAGAATGAAATTACTGCTGTCGCTAACGCACCAATACAACAGCGAATATCTATATTAAGCCAGAATGATCTATTGTTTATTAATTTTAATAGTGTGAAACAATAAACCAATACCATAAGTAGGCTAAGAATGAAGCTGACACCAGTCAACCATTCAATGCTTGTTAGTGAGTTGCTTTTATTATGAGGGTAATCGAGAGCATGAGTTGGAAGCTCAAGCAAATAATTACCTTCTTTTATGGAGTAAGCGACGAAACCGCCAATTAAAATTGCTAACAAAATAGAGATGATAAATGATTTTTTAATAATATCTTGCTTGGGTGGAATGGCTTCTTTAGTTGGGAATACGAGTAGTATTAACGGTACGACAAAGAGTGTTGGGAAAACCCATACACTATAAAATGTAATAAGTATGAGTATAAGACGATTATTTTTACTCCAAGACCAAAGGCTAAAACAAGAAAGGGCCAATGCCATGTGGTCGCCTAAAATAGGATAAAACGGGACCATGACAACAACCGGCCAGGTGAAAAACATTAAACAGCTTGCAGCTAACGCTTTAGTTTTACCGAGTTTAAGGTTGATGATTGCATGGTAAAGTGCAGTGCAGGCTAATGAAAGGAGAAGACTGTTGAGGATAAATTGGAATAATACAATTCCATTTTTATCCATCCCCATTTCGCGCAGAAGTATGAGCTGAGGAAAAGCTGTAAGCCTAATAGTTCTATAGGGGTCGGTTATATGCCAACCATTTTTTACGATATCATCAATGATTCCATAATAAAGGGTACCATCCCATCCCGTACCATTGTTTACAGGTATTGTCCCTACAATGAAATATGAACATAAAAAAAATAACACGCCGATGAAAAAAATATACCATCCATTTATTTTTTTATGTAATAAAAGAAGTAAATCCATTAAAACCTCAGCTTAACTTGGTGAAGACAAAGCGCGATAATAAAAAAGTAATAGGTAGAGAAAAAGCTACAACAATTATGGGAGAGTATATTGGACTAAGTTTTAATGTTTCGATCCAAAACCATGTGATGAAAAATCCAAGTAAGTATTGTGCCAAATAGACCAAAGGGTATACTAAGAATGTCTTCATGCTTCTTTGGGCTTTAAACACGAAATTTTTATTTAGATAATAAGATAAGAGGATGCCTATTATATAAGAAACTGTATAGCTTATTTGATAATTAGTAATTGTGAGTAATAAAAGGTACACTAAATAGGTGGCGATAGTATTTATACCGCCACTAATAATAAATTTGGTAAATGGTTTATTCAATAAATCCATTTTCAATAAAGAACGTGAATCACTCATAATTAATCCAAAAAGAATTAAGTGATTTGCTATGTATTTTAATGGAATTATGGGTGCGTATCATTTTCGCCCCCGAACATGTCTGCTTTTACTTTAATTGAAATAGGTCTTTGTTTGGAATTTTCGTAACCACGCCATGCATATGAACCAACAATACCTAACCCCAATAAGTTCAAGCAACTGAAGAAACAGATAGTTATCATGGTCATTGAATAACCTTGCACATCGACAAGTCCTGTGAGGCGTGCGAAGAGTACAACAATGCCTAGAAGTGCGGCTAAAGAACTACCTGTGATCCCAATATAAATTAAAAAACGAACCGGGAGGTCAGTAAATGAAAATACACTGTCCATGAGATACGTGAGTTTTTTACGGAATGTCCAGGCGGATTTGCCGTGACGGCGCTCCTGACGTTGGTAAGTCACTGTCTTGCGGTTAAATCCTAACCAGAAGATCTGTGAAATAAGCGAGCTATTTTTTTCTTCGAGAGTTAATAAGACATCCCTGAATTTTTTGCTACATGCAAACATATCAACGCCGCCAGAGGGAATGTCTGAGATAACCCATCGACGGTAAATAGACCAAAAGCAATTTGAAAAAAAGCGTGATAACCCCGGATCTTTACGTCCTTCTCTGGTACCTATGACCACATCAGTGTCAGGAGACATAAGTGTTTTATTCATCTCGATTATCATCTCGGGAGGTTCTTGAAGGTCGGCGGCCATGACAGCAAAACGATCTCCCTTCCCATATTCTAACCCCGTGCGAACAGCAATAAAGGAGCCGAAATTTTTGGAGTGGAGAACTAATTGAGAACGAAATGATTGATTTGGTAATGATTCCTGTAAGAGAGAATAACAACGGTCAGGGCTGCCATCTACAACAAAGACAGCTTCAAATAAACCATTTAGCTGGTTATTTATGTCGACGATAGCACTTAACAAATCTGGTATAGATGCTTCATTTTTATAAACTGGGATTATAAGTGATAACACCGCCATCTCCAAATAATTGGCGTAAATTTACTCTCTATTATATCAGTTAACTAGATGAAGATAAAGGGTATATGTTTTTTGAAAAACTCATTGATTTACTTGATTAGGATTTGAACGTCAGTTTTTTAACCTTCATACAGATAATATCTGGGAGACTGCTATTTAAAATTCTTAAATACCTCTATTGCATGCGTGTGTCAGATAATTCGACCTTAAATTGTAATTATAGAATTGTTATATCTAGGTGATTTTTTATTTATATAAAAATTCCACTGGGCTTTACTGTTTTCACCACATAAATGTTTGTAGTGCGAGCAAGAGGGTTTCTCTTAATCTAGGACTACCTTTCTTCAGGACGACGATGTCGCGCTCTACGCGGCGGTCAAAGAGAGCTATCCGCAGGCGTGGGGCTGTGCTGAGAAAATCAGCCTGTTTCTCGCCGCCACCTATCAGCGTGCCTTAAGCAATGAAGAGAGGATGTATCTCTCCATCAACATCGAAAGAGTGCGCAAAGAAAGTTGTGGAACCAAAACCGCCGAATGACAACTCACAGAGGACCGAGGCCCGCCAACGCGGGCTTTTTTGTAGGTACTGGTCAGCGACGGGCAGAATAAGCAACCAGCAATCGGCTATTTTTACGGCATTTATACCTAGGACTCTTCTTAATCAACTAGCAAGAAGTCGACATTCCTCACACTTAGAGATAGGTTTTTTTTGCCTCAAATGCACAATACAGGTAGCATCCACCGCCGTTAATACTCTTAATCCTACACTCTACAGCAGTGTTGGCTGCTGCTTTCACGTAAGTCAGTTCGACGAGTATTTTCATTTAAGGCTAAAAATAATAGAGCGGAACACACCGCGTAAGCGTCAACATCTGCAACCGTTTGCCTGTTGGGAGAATTCAGGCTGCGGGCATTTTTGGAGAACAGGAAAGAATGCGATTACATAGAAAGTCCGCTGAAGCGAAGCAAGCCGCTAAGCGACGTTGGTTGGATTCACACGAAGACGGATATCACAAGAGTATGGGCAATCGTCAAGTTCAGATGATTGCCATTGGTGGTTCTATCGGTACCGGTTTATTCCTTGGTGCAGGCGCACGCTTACAAATGGCGGGTCCGGCACTGGCAATTGTTTACGCGGTCTGCGGTATTTTCTCTTTCTTCATTCTGCGCGCGCTGGGCGAACTGGTATTACACCGCCCAACCAGCGGCAGCTTCGTTTCCTACGCCCGTGAGTTCTTAGGTGAAAAAGCCTCTTACGTGGCGGGCTGGATGTACTTCCTCAACTGGGCAATGACCGGCATCGTGGATATCACCGCCGTGGCGCTCTACATGCACTATTGGGGCACTTTCGGTGATGTTCCTCAGTGGATGTTTGCCCTTGGCGCGCTGGCGATTGTCGGCACCATGAACATGATTGGCGTGAAGTGGTTCGCCGAGATGGAATTCTGGTTTGCCTTGATCAAAGTTGCCGCCATCGCGCTGTTCCTGATTGTCGGCGTCGTGGTACTGGGCACCGGCAAAGAGGTGGCGGGAGGCTCAACCGGCCTGCATCTGATCACGGAAAACGGCGGTATCTTCCCGCACGGCTTGCTGCCTGCCTTGGTGCTGGTGCAGGGCGTGGTCTTCGCCTTCGCCGCCATTGAACTGGTCGGTACGGCGGCGGGTGAAACCAAAGATCCTGAAACCATTCTGCCGAAAGCCATTAACAGCGTTATCTGGCGTATCGCGCTGTTCTACGTCGGTTCCGTGGTGCTGTTGGTACTGCTGCTGCCGTGGAATGCCTATCAGGCAGGTCAAAGCCCGTTCGTGACCTTCTTTAGCAAGCTGGGCGTGCCTTACATCGGCACCATCATGAATATCGTGGTACTGACCGCGGCGCTGTCGAGCCTCAACTCAGGCCTGTACTCCACCGGCCGTATCCTGCGTTCCCTGTCGATGGGCGGCTCCGCGCCGAAGTTCATGTCAAAAATGAACGCCCAGCAGGTGCCTTACGCCGGTATTCTGGTCACCGTGGCAATCTACATCATCGGCGTGGTGCTGAACTACTACGTGCCGTCGCAGGTGTTTGAAATTGTTCTGAACGTCGCGTCGCTGGGGATCCTTAGCTCTTGGGCATTCATCATCGTTTGCCAGATGAAGCTGCGTAAAGCCATCAAAGAGGGTAAAGCGAAAGAGGTTTCATTCAGAATGCCTTGGGCGCCAGTGACCTCATGGCTGACCTTGGCCTTCTTGGCGGGCGTGCTGGTGCTGATGGCCTTCGACTACCCGAACGGCACTTACACCGTCGCCACCATTCCGGTGCTGATTGTTCTGCTGGTACTGGGCTGGTTTGGTCTGCGTAACCGCGCCAAAGAAGTCAAAGCCGAGCAGGCCGCGCACGAAGAAGCGCACCACGCAGGCGAAGCGAAAAGCTAATCCCTTTTCCCACTGACTGAGCAAACTCTGGAGCACAGCATCGCGCTGTGCTCTTTTTTTTGCCTGTAAGTCTAACCAGTAACTAATCCGAAAACACCCGCAATACCGCGCTTCGCCAGTTATCTTGACTACACTCTCTCTTTCTTTAGCCGAAAAGGAGGCAATATGTTGAAAATCGTCATGCAACTCTTTTCCAGTCCTGAGCAATTTTTAGGGCTGTTTAGTGCGAATGACATTCAAGAAACTATCGAGGAGGGCGAGCGAATTCTGATTGATGAAAACGGCATCGCGTCTGTGAATCCTGCCAATGAGCAGGTGCAGCAGGACTTCACCCGTCACGTCAAAAAGATGAGCGTACTTTAATGGCAACAGCAGTATTTATGGTTTTAATGGTGTGCGGCTACTGGTACACCACGCGCAATGTTTCCACGCGCTTTAAACTCAAACGCACCTTCGGCTGGGATGTCTACTTCCTCGTCGCGCTGTACGGCTGCATTTTCGTTTTGCAGGGCGTAATGGTGATTGCGTTGGTTTATCTGCTGCTGTGGGGCATTTCCATCGGCATTAACCATCTGCCGGAGATGCAAGCCATTCCGCAGCATGTGCATTACCACCGTGACTTCATTAACTGGAGTTTCTTGGGTATTCAAGCCCCCGTGGTGATTATGCTCTGTGTGTCGGTTTTGCTCTGTCTGTTCCGCACGACGTGGTCCCCCGGGCTGCGGCTCAACACCGCCGGTCGTAGGCAGCTTTATAAGCAGCTGACCAGCGCCAACGGCGTGGAAGGGATTTTGTATCAGTGCATGGAACAGGGCGACATGGTGTATATCACCTTGAATTCGCATCGGGTGTATATCGGCATGGTGCATACCGCGCGCTGTGAAACCTCGTCGTCAGATAACGTTGTAGTTATCCCGATGATCAGTGGTTATCGCGACCGCAATACCCAGCAGTTGGTGGTAGAGCATAACTATGCGGCTTACTACCAAAAGCACTGGATAACCCCGGTGTCTGAGCCGAATAACGCGTTGAATTTCCGCAAGGTGATTTTACTCAATCAGATTGAGTCTCTGTCGCTGTTCGACCCGGCCACGGCCTGTGGATTTGAGAAGTTGGCACCCATCGTGGAGCGCACTATAGAGGAGAAAGCGCCCGGTGACCGGACGCCTTTGATTTAACACTTTTGATTTAACAACAAGCTAGCCTCATCAGACGATGGTGAAGCTGAACGTCCCGATGTTTTTGATACCGCCAGTCACCACATCGCCACGTTTGATTTCACCTACGCCTGCCGGGGTTCCTGTGAAGATAAGGTCGCCGGGTTGCAGTTCAACCGCCTCAGACAGCAGGCTGATCACTTCCGGCACTTTCCAAATCAACTCACTCAGATGGCCGTTCTGGCGCTCTTCACCGTTCACGCTCAACCAAATAATTCCTTTCACCGGATGTCCCACCTTACTGACCGGCAGCAGCGGGTTGGTCGGCGCAGAGGCGTCAAAGCCTTTGGCTAAGTCCCAAGGGCGTCCCGCTTTTTTCGCCACGGTTTGCAGGTCACGACGGGTCAAATCGACACCCACGGTGTAACCCCAAACGTGCTCCAGCGCGTTGTCCACGGCGATGTTTTTGCCGCCAACGCCAATCGCCACCACTAACTCCACTTCATAATGCAGCAGCTCAGTCTGCGACGGGTAAGGCACGTTGCCACTGGCTGGGATCACCGCATCCGCCGGTTTACTGAAGAAGAAAGGCAATTCACGGTCAGGATCGTGGCCCATTTCGCGGGTGTGCGCGGCATAGTTCTGGCCGACACAGTAGACGCGGCGTAATGGGAAGCGAGCCTCTTCACCTTCAATTGCCAGAGACGGCGTGGTGGCAGGGGTAAACACGTAATCAGTCATATTGTCTTCCTTCAGTTTATTGCGATGTCTGAGTTGCAGTGTCGCGTAAAACCGTCGGGTTGAAACTGGACAGATCCATGCTGTTTTTGGACAAAAAGAGGATATCGGCGTTAGAAGTCAGTCGGCGACTGGCGGAACTTGCCAGGCGGTACGCCGTGGGCCTGACGGAAGCGCCGCGAGAAGTAGGCGTCGTCGGTATAGCCGCACTGGCGGGCTATCTCGGCAATGCTGTCGCTACTGGTGGTGAGCTTCATGCGCGCCAGACGCATCCGCCGCTCCAGCACCAGCTCGGAGAAGGTTTTGCCGATCGTTTTGCGCAGCAGGTGGGTCAAATAGTTGGGAGAAATAAAGGCCGCGGCGGCGGCATCGGTCAGGTTCAGCTGTGGGTCTGCCAGCTGGCGGCGGATATAGCGCAGCGTGCGGTTGAGCGCCGCCTGCTGGCCGCGCTTCTCGGCATTACGCGCCGCCATCTCTTGCAGCGGCTGTTGATAGCGATGACACACTAGCCCGAGCAGTTGTAGCAGATAGCCGCGCAGGCGCAACTCATCGCCAAACTCGCGCTGGCGGTCGCACTGGCGCATCTTCTCCAGCAGCACGGTTATCTCGGCGAAATCCTCTTCGGACATCACGAAGTCGAGATACTCCTGAAAGCGAAACGGTGCCAGCTCCGGCACGTCGGCCAGCGGAATGTCGTCTAAATCCAGCGTGTCCATAGCCGTGTTGCGCAGCAAAAAAGGCGCAGAAATGTTGATCACCATCGAGCGACCATCGTCCGGATGAGGGATGAAATGCAGGCGGTGCGGCTGAATAAAGGCAATCGTGCGATAGGTAAAGGGGCGAATGGCGCCGCCGATGTGCTGGACGCTATCGGTGCCGCAGTTAAGCTGGATCTGGAAATAGTCATGTCGGTGTGGCTGCATCAACGCCGGGCGTTCGGACTGATCGCGGATATAAAAGTCAGGGCGGTCGCTGCGCTGCGACATTCCATAAGTCACGCTGGTGGCGGGGGCTGGCATACTTCACATGTCCGAATGACGTTAACGGAATGTTATATTTGCAAAGAGTAAAGCGGATGACCAGCGAATTTGTTCGCCGGTCATCTTGTGGCTGTTAGCGAGTGTAACGGGCACCCGGCGTAGAGTGCGCGAAGTTGGTCAGCAGGCCAATGCGCGTCGCTTCATGGTCAGTCCACAGTTTTTCATCCTGCAACGGTGGGATGGTGACTTTCTCTTTACGGTCGAATCCCACCAGCGCGGCGTCAACCAAATCAGCCACTTCCATCACCCCTTGCAGCTCATCAATATTTTGCCCCGCGTGGTCCCAAATCTCCGTACGGGTCGCGGCTGGCAGCACGGCCTGCACGTATAAACCTTGCTGTTCCAGCTCGCTTTGCAGCGTTTGTGAGAAGGTCAGCACGAAGGATTTCGAGGCGGTATAGACCGCTTTATTCAGCTCAGGGGCAAAAGCCATCACTGATGAAATGTTAATGATTGCGCCATCTTTGTGCTTCAGCAGGCCGTCCAGCGCCACGCGGGACAGACGAGCCACCGAGGTGACGTTCAGGCGAATCAGATGGTCAATCGACTCAACGTCGGTAGAGCCAAACCCGCCCGGCGTAGTGGAGCCCGCGTTATTCACCAGCAGAGTGATCTCCGGGTGGCGGCGGATAAAATCTTCCACGCGCAGCAGGTCGTTATGCTCGGTCAAATCGGCGGCAATGATCTCCACCTGAGTGCCCGCCTCGCGCAGCGGCTGCGCCACATTTTCCATTCGTTTGGCATTACGAGCGACCAGAATCAGGTCGTAGCCGCGTTTCGCCAAACGATCGGCGTAAACCGCACCAATGCCGGTAGAAGCGCCGGTGATTAAAGCAACAGGTTTGTGTTGAGTTGATTGCGACATTTGGGTATTCCTTTTTTCGAGGTTGGTAGTGTGGTTTAATTATTAAACTAGGTGCATTTGTACGGCAGGTGGTTTTATAATGCAACCAGATTTTTGAGCAGGGCACATTTTGCTACTCGGCCCTGTTGCTAGAGAACAGGTCGCAAAGAACAGCTAAGAGAGAACGGCAATGAAAAGAACCCGAATGGAAGACAGCGTTTGCCCGGCCACGCGTTCGCTGGATTTGATTGGCGACTGGTGGACCTTGCTTATCGTGCGCGATGCAATGATTGGTTTAACGCGCTTTAGCGAGTTCCAGCGCAGTCTGGGTGCGGCGAAGAACATCCTCAGCACGCGGCTGAAATCGATGGTGGCGGAAGGGATTTTGCGCATCGAACCCGCCGCCGACGGCTCGGCGTATCAGGACTATGTGCTGACAGAGAAGGGCAAGGCGCTGCGGCCGATCATGGTGGCGTTAAGCCAGTGGGGCAGCAAATACCTGTTTGAAGATGACGAGCCTTTTACCGAAATGGTGGATAAAGAAACCCGCCAACCTTTGCAAACCATAGAACTGCGTTCGCAAGATGGGCGGGTTTTGAACTATGACCAGATCACGGCGATTCAGCCGCCGAAGAAATAACCCGCGTTAGCGAGGAATTCGCTCGTGCCAGTACTTGGTGAACTCTTCCTCACCATTCAGGCTGACCACCATATCGCCGCTGACGATAAAGTGAGTCAGGTCGCTGCGCATTTCTAGGGTTATCACAGCTTCAATCTGCCAGCCCTCGCGGCCAATTTTCATGGTCTGTGTCAGCAGATAGCGCGCCGACAGGGGGTCAGCATTGCCGACCACCAGCTCGCGGCGCAGGTTGTGGTCCACCGTGGTATCAATGTCGTCGAAACGATAAACCCCTTCGCCAAACACACCGCCTTCGCCATTAGTCACGCTGGTCCACTCGTCGGTAAGGAAGTCGTAGCTGATCGAACGGTCAACGCGGCCTTGGGTCAGCACGGTTTGCGGGGTCAGTGCGGCGCTTTGCGGCTCTTTGATTGGGCCGTCAATCACCAGCGGCTGGTGGCACACCGGCAGTGAAAGCTGGGCGCTGTGCAGGTCTAGGGTCAGGGTGGCGGCTTCCGGCATTGGCCAAATCATCGGCCAATAGGTGGTGGCCAGCGACACCCGCAGACGGTGGCCGACTTCAAAGCGATGGGCGATGCCGTCCAACTGTACCGGTACGCGCACTTTCTGCCCCGGTACCAGCGGTACAGATTTATCATGACCCTGTAAGTGGCTCAGATTCAGCCAGCCGTGGGTCACGCGATTGACCGCGCCCTCTGGCGAGACGTCCGACAGCCGCACGTAGAGCATGGCGGCCGGTTTATCACTGCTCAGCTCGACGGTGAACTGCGGGAAGCCGAAGATAGACAGCGGCTCGGCCAGCGGCTGGCCATCAAAGATTTCAGCATTGCCGTCATCCACGCGCTGATCCGGCGGGGTTTCGCCCAGCACGCCTGCGCCCATCCATTCACCGGCCATCAGACCGTGGTTCTGCGGCGAGCAGATGGAAATCACTCCGGCTTCTGCGTCCGGGTGAGCATTCAACTGGCCGCGCGTCAGCCAGCGAGGCTCATGCGTCACATTGCTGGCCGTGCCTTTATCAAAGCCGACCCACTGGCCTTTGCTGACCGGTCGCTGGGCCGACGGCGGCTGGCTGTCTTGCAGCCAGGCTTGCACCATCGGGCCGTCCATCGCGGCGTTTTGTTCGCCTTTCAGCCAGTGATCCCACCACTGCACCGCCTCTTGCAGGAAGCCAATCGCCGGTTCTGGCGTGCCGTCCTGCGGGTAAATATGTGCCCACGGGCCAATAATGGCGCGGCGCGGCACCTGCAAGTTGTCCATCAGGCGGAACACCGCGTTGCTATAGGCATCTGCCCAGCCACCAATGGCTAGCACCGGGCATTGAATCGCTGACCAGTCCTCGCAGACGGAACCGTGCTGCCAGTAGCGGTCGCGCAGCGGATGTTCCATCCACAATGCCGGGAAGAATGGCATGTTCTCGAGGCGATTCAGCCATTCGTTGTACCAGCCTTCGCCGACCAGCGCCGGGTCCGAAGGGCGGCTCTGATAAGCCAGCATGATGCCGCCCCACCAGAGGTTGTCATTGAGCAGGCAGCCGCCTTTGTAGTGAATATCATCAGCGTAGCGGTCGTCGGTGGAGCAAACGGTGATCACCGCTTTTAGCGCCGCCGGGCGACGTGCCGCCACCTGCAAGCCGTTAAAGCCGCCCCATGATTTACCCATCATGCCGACATTGCCGCTGCACCACGCCTGCTGGGTGATCCACTCAATCACTTCCAGCGCGTCGTCCTGTTCTTGCAGCAGATATTCATCCGCCAGCAGCCCGTCGGACTCGCCGCTGCCGCGCATATCCACGCGCACCACGGCGTAGCCATTACCGGCAAAATAGCCGTGCATTGGCTCGTCGCGGGTGCGGGTTCCGTCTCGTTTACGGTAGGGAATGTATTCCAAAATGGCCGGAACCGGCTGGTCCGCGGCGCTGTCCGGCAGCCATAAACGGGCAGCGAGGCGGGTGCCGTCACTCAGTTTGATCCACAGATGCTCGATGGTGGTCACCGAATGCGGGAACTCAGTAATAATGCGTTTTGTGGTCATAGTGCGCCTGTCAAAGATGTCTTGTCGGAAGAAGAGGAAGAACGCAGCGCCAGCACGTCGTCCAGCCAGTCGGTGCGCATTTCTGGCACCGAGGTCAGCAGTTTTTCAGTGTACGGGTGCATCGGCGGGCTGAACACCACGCGAGTGTCGCCGCTGGCAACAATGTTGCCCTGATACATCACCGCCACCTGATGGGCAATGCGCTTCACCGTGCCGAGGTCATGGGTGATAAACAGGTAGGAAAGCCCAAGCTGCTCTTGCAGGCGGCGCAGCAGATTGAGCACCTCTTCGGCCACCAGTGGGTCGAGCGCCGAGGTGGCTTCATCGCAGATAATCAGCTCCGGCTGGGCTGCCAGTGCGCGGGCGATACAGACGCGCTGCTTCTGGCCGCCGGACAGCGCGCCCGGATACCGGTCAATCAACTTGAGCGGCAGTTCGGTCAGCGTCAGCAGCTCTTCCACCTTGGCGCGCACTTCGCGTTTACTCAGGCCGAAGTAGAATGCCACCGGGCGGCCTATCAGCTCAAGAATGGTCTGGCGCGGGTTAAGCGCGACGTCCGGCAGCTGATAGATCATCTGAATGCGGCGCAGCGTCTCTTTCTGCCGCTGTTGATAAAGCGGCGAAAGGGTGACGCCGTCGAACTCGACGCTGCCTTGGGTATCCGGTAGCAGGCCGACCAGCGCGCGGGCGAGGGTACTTTTGCCACTGCCCGACTCACCAATTACCGCCAGCGTTTTGCCACGAGCCAGTTGCAGATTGACGTCATTGACCACTTTCTTGCCGTTGTAACCGGTACTCAGCTGTTTAATAGTCAGCAGCGCCGCCGGGGCGTCTGGCTGCGCGGCGGTCACGGTCTCCGCCGCGTGTTCGCGCTCGGCCACTAAGCGGCGGGTGTATTCCTCTTTTGGTGAGCTAAGGATCTGCGCAGTATTGCCGGTTTCCACTTCTTTTCCGTGGCGCAGCACCATGATGCGGTCCGCCAACTGGGCCACCACGGCGAGGTCATGGGTGATGTACAGCGCGGCGGTGTTGAACTCGCGCACCAGCTTGCGCAGCATCACCAGCACTTCAATCTGGGTGGTGACGTCCAGCGCGGTGGTCGGTTCATCCATCACCAGTAAGTCAGGCTTGCAGGACATGGCCATAGCCGCCATCGCGCGCTGCAACTGGCCGCCGGAAAGCTGGTGCGGATAGCGTTTACCAATGTTTTCCGGGTCCGGGAGGTCCAGCGAGCGGAACAGAGTGATGGCCCACTGGCGGCTCTCTTCTTTACTCATCAAGCCGTGGCGAATCGGCCCTTCGCACACCTGTTTTTCAATGGTCAGCGCCGGGTTGAAAGCTGCCGCCGCGCTCTGTGCCACATAGGCCACGCGGCGGCCGCGCCACTGGCGTTTAACCCGTGCAGGTTGGGAAACGATATCGGTGCCATCGACAATCACTTCGCCGCCGCTAATTCGGCAGCCCTGTCGCGCATAGCCCAGCGCGGCTAAGCCAATGGTGGATTTCCCCGCGCCAGATTCGCCAATCAGCCCGAGGATTTCACCTTTCGCCAGCGTCAGGGAGATGTCTTGCACCAGCGGCGAACCGTCGAGCGTTTCAATGCGCAGCCCGCGCATTTCGAGGATCAGGTCTTGCTTGTTGTCCGTCATGCTTCTTCTCCGTGCGGCAGGCTGTTGCGGGCCAGCAGCCAGTCAACCACCAAATTGACGCCAATGGTCAGCAGCGCGATGGCCGCAGCCGGGTAGAGCGGCGCGAACTGACCGAAGTTAATCGCCTGTGCGTTGTCGCGCACCATGCTGCCCCAGTCGGCGTAAGGCGGCTGAATGCCTAAGCCGAGGAAGCTCAGTCCGGCGATAAACAGGAAGGTGAAGCAGAAACGCATGCCGAACTCGGCCAGCAGCGGCGGCATGGCGTTGGGCAGGATCTCTTTGGTTAGCACCCAGCGCAGGCCTTCACCGCGCAGACGAGCTGCTTCGACATACTCTTGGCAAACAATGGCTTGCGCCACTAGGCGAGCCAAACGGAAAACGCGGGTGGCGTCGAGCAGGGCGATGGTCAGCACCAGAACCGGGATGGAGGTGCCCATCACGGAGAGCACCATCAGGGCGAAAATCAGCACGGGAATCGACATCACGGTATCGACAATGCGCGACAGCACCACGTCCACCCATTTGCCATAAATCGCCGCCGCAAAGCCGCTAATAATGCCAATAATGAATGACGCAATGGTGATGGTCAGCGCGATGGCGATGGTGGTGCGAGCGCCAAACAGGATGCGTGACAGCATGTCGCGCCCCAGACTGTCAGTGCCGAACGGCGTGGCCGCCGAGGGTAACAGCCAGATGTCGCCCACTTGCTCGGTTTCGCTGTGCGGTGCTATCCACGGGGCGAAAATTGCCGCCAGCAGGTTCACCGCAATAATCACGATACCAATCCACGCCGACAGCGGAATGTTGCTGATAAATGAAGGTTTATACGAACGATTCATGTTGCTCCTGCCTTAGCGCGCGTGGCGTAAACGTGGGTTACACCAAATCGCCAGCAAATCAGCGGTGGTATTGAGGAAGATGTAGGTGCCGCCAAACAGCAGGCCGCAGGCCTGAACTACCGGCAGGTCGCGCTTGGTCACGGCGTCAACCATGTACTGGCCAATACCCGGATAGACAAATACCACTTCCACCAGAATCACCCCCACCACCAGATAAGCAAGGTTAAAGGCGACAACGTTAATGATTGGCGCGAGGGCGTTGGGCAGGGCGTGGGAGACCACAATCCGCCAGCGCGACACGCCTTTGAGCACCGCGCTTTCAATGTAAGGGCTGGACATCACCGCCGTCACCGAGGCGCGGGTCATGCGCAACATGTGGGCCAGCACCACCAGCGTCAGCGTGAGCATTGGCAGGGTGCAGACATAGAGCCGGTCGACGAAAGACGAACTAGGATCAACCATCGCCAAGCTAGGGAACCACGTCAGGCGAATAGCGAAGGCGATGACCAGCACGTAACCCACGAAGAACTCCGGCACCGAAATGCTGATAAGCGTCAGGGTATTCGCCAGTCGGTCGAAGATTGAGCCGCGCCAAATGGCGGACGCAATCCCCAAACCGACAGCCAGCGGGATGGCGATAATGGCCGCGTAACCGGCCAAAAATAGCGTATTCCCCAGGCGCGGCAGCAGTTCGTTGCCGATAGGTCGGCCATTCGCCAGCGAGTTGCCCAAATCACCGTGCAGAATGCCCACCAGCCAGTGCAGATAGCGCAGCACGGCGGGCTCATCCAGCCCCAGTTGCAGGCGCAGCGCCGCGACGGTTTCCGGGGTGGCGCTCTGGCCGAGAATGGCGGTTGCCACGTCACCCGGCAGCATTTCAGTTCCGACAAAAATCAGCAGTGAAACCAGCCAAAGCGTGCCTACGCCAAGCAGCACGCGTTGTAAAATCTTCTTCTTCATCATGCCTCCAGCCAGACGCGCTCGGCCAGACGACCACCCATGAAGTTGAACATCGGATGCGGTTTAATTCCGCCGACTTTTTTGTTGGCGGCGTCAAGGTAGTCGCCAAACAGTGGGATCATCGCGCCGCCATTGTCGCGGACAATGCTTTGCAGTTCGCCATAGATTTCGGCGCGCTTGCCGTCGTCCAGCAGGGAGCGGGCTTGCAGCAGCATGGCGTCGAACTTCTCATCTTTCCAGTGAGTGTCGTTCCATTTCGCCGTCGACTGATAGGCGGTGGAGAACATCTGGTCCGCCGTCGGGCGGCCGCCCCAGTAACCCATGCTGAATGGCGCTTTCATCCACACGTCGTCCCAGTAGCTGTCTGCTGGCTGGCGTTTGATGCTGACCTGAATGCCACTTTTTTGCGCTTCGCCTTGGAACAGGGCGGCGGCATCGAGAGCACCGGCAAAGGCGGCGTCGGAGGAGGAGAGTTCTAGCTTGAGGTCAGTTAGCCCGGCTTTTTTCAGATAGAAGGCGGATTTGTCTGGGTCATAGACGCGCTGCTCAAGGCTGTGGTTGAAGAAGCGGTCGGTTTTCGGGATTGGGTGGTCATTGCCGAGTGAACCGTAGCCGCGCAGCACGGTGTCGAGGATCTTCTGCCGGTCAATGCCGTGTTTAATTGCCATGCGCACGTCGTTATTGTTGAACGGCGCGACGCTACAGTCCATCAGGAAGGTGAAGTGCTGGCCGCCGGAGGAGCGCACGATGTTCAGTGCCGGGCTGCGTTTGAGGAAGTCGACGGTTTTGAAATCGACGCGGTTAATGGCGTGAACCTGCCCGGAAATCAGGGCGTTGGTGCGCGCGGTCGGGTCATTGATGACGATGACTTCCACGGCGTCGACGAAGGCGCGGTCTTTCTTCCAGTAGTTCGGGTTGCGTTTGAACAGCGAACGCACGCCCGGCTCGTATTGGTCAAACACAAAACCGCCGGTGCCAATAGGGTGCGACCAGTCGGTAAAGCCTTTCGGCACCACCAGCAGGTGGTAGTCAGCCAGCAAGTACGGCAGGTCGGCGTTGCCGCTTTCCAGTGTGATAGCGATTTGATTGTCGCCCTGTTTGGTCAAACCGGTGATTGGCGAGAGCTGAGTTTTGATGGCGCTTTTGGTCTTATCGCCGCGATGCAAATTGATGGAGTAAATAATGTCGTCGGCGTCGAGTTTCTTGCCGTTATGGAATGTCACGCCGTCTTGCAGAGTGAAAATCCATTCTGTCGCGCCCGGTTTGGCTTCCCAACTGGCGAAGAGTTCAGGAATAGCTTTGTTATTTTCATCGATTTCAACCAGACCGTTCATCAGCATATATGCCTGATTTAACGGAACCCAGTCGCTGAATAATGTGGGATCTAAAGAATCACTGGTGTTACCGCCTGACATTCCCAATTTTAATACGCCACCTTTTTTCGGCTCGGCTGCAAATGCAGACAGGGGGGAAAGACCGTATGCGGCGGTAATACCCACAGCGGCAGCGCTAGTAATAAAGCCGCGGCGGCTGAGTTTTGCATCCTGCATTAATTGCGTCAAAGCGGAATTTTTATGTTTCATCTAATTATCTCCGGGGTGGCGAAAACCTGTTATCTCCTAGTCTTGCGCGTCGTCTCTCGGGGGCCGCGTTCATTCGCCTGCAACACTTACGGAGGTAAGCTAACCGGGGTTTGTTCGCTTGCTGCCTTGATTCAACGCGAAGGGCACAGGGGATAGGCGCAGGTGAAAAAAGGAATAATTTATATTTATTGCTTAGTGATTTATATCAAAACACTCTGATGAATTTGCATGAGAATTTATCATGAGAGTATGCGAAAAATGCGCGGCAGAACACCCTGAAACGTTTTATTTTGCCTGTATCTGAATTCGGCGAAGGGAAATAACCGTTGGACTTCCATACCGTGATTGGCTTAATTGGCGTCTTTTGCTACCTGCTGGCTTATGCGCTAGTTCAAATGCGTAAACTAGCAGTAGATGCTGATATTTATGCCTGGCTTAATATTATTGGCGGTACCTTTGGTCTCTACTCCCTGAGCCATGATTTTAATTTGGCGTCCTGTATTTCCCAGTCATGCTGGTTGTTGTTTACCTTAATAGGGATGAGGGCGGCGAGGAAACGCCGTTATTTAGAGAAGAATAAAATTCCGGAAATTGAGATTTAAATCACATTTAAGAATTTTGGTAAAATTAAAGAAAAATTGGGTTTAAATCAAATTCAACTTCAAGACATTGCGTTGCCACGCGAACAAGCCTTTAAGGTCAAGGTCAAGGTCAAGGTCAAGGTCGTGCGCTGCCGCCACACCGGCCTTAAGGGGCGCCTATCGCCGCGCCCCTTAAGAATCCCCGGCTCTTAACTACGCGCTCCGCTCGCTGGGCGGACGTGTTTCAGTTACTTCAGTTCTCCACCGCAAAATGTCGCCGCTTAGGCGGTGCCTTCGCTTCAGGATTACTCGGCCTCTGGCCTCGCCCTTCGGGTCGTTGCTTTGCAACGCTGTCTCGCTTCGCTCGGCTCGAGCCATAGGTCTCGAACCGTTCGCTCAGCGCCATTTTTGACTGCGGTTTTGAGGCATTTCAACCGTACCTTTTCAATGAGGTTTGGATTTGTTTTACGAATTGAATGGAAAGGTTCGGTGTAAATGCCAGTAGGTCGCGTTCAGAAGTGACGCCGAGGGAGTGGTTCGAGACCTATGGCTCGAAGCCCGAACTGAGGGAACCGCCTAAGCGGCGGCACTTCGCGGCGATCACCTTGGTCGCTGAAACACGTCCATTCCGACCCTGCGAAGCCTCTGTCTCACAACAGGAAAAAACGCAGGGTTCCAAGGGAGGCGCGTTTACGCCTCCCTTGGTCGGTGTGGGCCGACGCCCACGACCTTGACCTTAAGGCCAGTTTGCGAGGTATCGTAAAGTCGCGATTTTAGGTTTGCTGGCTTTGCAAAAGCCATTCGATCACCCGTCGAATGACGGGCCTCAAATACCTGTCTTGCGGCGTCAAAATATAACATTTGCCATCGGCGGCCAGCTTCCCCGGATGGGCATGGACCAGCTGCCCGTTATCGACAAAATCCTGCACTAAGCCTTCCCAACCGAGTAAAATTCCGTCGCCGAGTACGGCGGCTTGCACCAGAAACGGATAGTTATTGGCTCGCCATGTCTGCCTTGGCGCGAAGTGATGCACATCTTGTGACGCAAACCAGTCGCGCCAGCCGGTCCATTCGCGCTGGGGATCGTCTTGAATCAACAGCGTGTGATTGAGTAACTCGGCGGCATCAGGGTTGGCGGGAAGATGGCGCAAAAACTCGGGGGAGCACATCGGGTAACAGACTTCGTCGAACAGCGGCACGGCGTGATAGCCAGCGGGCGGGGTGCGCAGATAGAAAATCGCCAGATCAAACTCTGAGGATTTCAACTCGGAGAAGCTGTCCGAAATCTTCATGCGGATCTGCAAATCCGGCATCAACCGCCGCAGGGCTGAAAGTCGCGATGAGAGCCAAAGGCTGCCCATCGCGCTGGTGCAGGCCAGCGTCACCTGTGGCAGACCGCTCCAGCCCATCACCTCGGCGGTGGATTGCGAAATATCCCCCAGCAGCTTTCGCACCTGTTCGGCGTAAATCTCACCGCGAGGCGTCAAGGCCACCTTGCGCTGACTACGCTGAAACAGCTTGCAGCCCAGCATCTCTTCTAACTGCAAGATCTGCCGGCTGATGGCGCTTTGCGTCAGATTTAGCTCATCCGCCGCGCGTGAAAAACTGCAATAACGTGCAACACATTCAAAGGCCACCAAGGTGTTTAGCGGTGGTAAGGGTTCAATCTGCACGTCGGTATGCGCTCCAGTTGGGGCAGAATCAGAGTTCTGCCATCATGTCGGTAATGGTCTGCCCAATATGCTTCACGGCTTGCTCGTAAGCCTCGGTTAATGGCTGAGCATAGTTGATTCGCAGGCAGTTGCGATACTTGCCCGATGCAGAAAATATCGAACCGATCGCAATTTGGACTTTGTGGACCTCCAGCAGACGGTTGAGCCGCTGGGCGTCGAGGCGTTCATCGAGTTCAATCCACAGCATAAAGCCTCCCTGCGGGCGACTCACACCCACGCCGCACGGGAAATATTTGCTCACCCAGCAGGTGATGGTGCAGAGGTTACGCTGGTACTGATTGCGCATCCGGCGCAGGTGTTGCAGGTAATGTCCCTGCTTGATGAAGTCGGTCAGGGCGATTTGCGGCAGAGTCGACGTCGCGCCGGTGCTGATGAATTTCATATGCAGGGCGCGGTTGTGATAACGCCCCGGAGCCAGCCAGCCGACGCGCAGGCCGGGCGCCAGCGTTTTGGAAAACGAGCTGCACAGCAACACGCGGCCATCTTCATCGAAAGAGGTAATGGTCGCCGGGCGAGGGTACTGGTAGGCCAAATCGCCATACACGTCATCTTCAATAATCGCGATGTCATAGCACTGCGCCAGCCGCAGCAGCGCCTTTTTCCGCTCGTCGGGCATGTTGTAGCCCAGCGGGTTATTACAGTTCGGCGTAAGTTGAATGGCTTTAATCGGCCACTGCTCGAGGGCCATTTCCAAGGCTTCTATACTGATGCCGGTCACGGGATCGGTGGGGATCTCCAACGCCTTCATGCCGTAGCCTTTGAGGGTCTGCATCGCGCCGTGGAAGCTCGGGGAGTCAACCGCCACAATATCGCCGACGTCGCAGACCGAGCGAATCGCAATGGAGAGGGCTTCGTGGCAGCCGGTGGTGATCAGAATGTTGCTGGCATCCATGTGGCTGCCGCTATCAATCATCAGCCGGGCGATCTGTTCGCGCAATTCCAGCGAGCCATAAATCGTGTCGTATTTCAGCGCTAGCAGGTTTTCATGCTGCCCGGCACGTGACATAGCACGGTTCAGAGGGCGCAGGGTCGGGGCGGTGACATCCGGCGAGCCGCGCCCGAGCTGAATAAAGCCCGGTGTATCTTGCTGGGTTATCTGTTCGAGCACCTGATCCCACTGGCTGATATCCACTGGGCGCTGTGTCGGGCGACAGACCGCAGGTAAAGCCGCCAGTGGCCGGGCCGAGGTGACGAAATAGCCCGATTTTGGCCGCGCTTCAACCAGCAGCTTCTCTTCCAGCACGCGATACGCCTGCTGAACTGTACTGATGCTCACGCCGTGTTCACTGCTAAGGATACGCACCGACGGCAGGCGCTCTCCCGCAGGATACAAGCCTTGCTCAATGCGTTCGCTCAGCACGTTGGCGAGATTTTCATAGCGATTCACGGTTTATTCCCCACTCGTTGAAAACGAAAACCAGTACAGATGAGCTTAATCTAGCGCATAAACTGTGATTCATTCCACTACTGTATGGTTTAAATATTGAATATCTGAATCTGTAATGTATTTCGTACTCATTGCATCCTATGTCTACAGGGTTAATAGGGGATGTGATGATGAAAAACTTTAAGAAAGAACGCCAATACTGTGAGTGTGATTCCGCCGTGGGCGCGGGTCCGCTGGTCAGTAAAGCCATTGACCAAGCACCGGCCAGAGCCGACAGCTGGATGGCAAGATCAGTACAGTTCGTGATGATGTGGAATGAGAAGCGCATACAGCGCAACATTTTGAGCGGGCTGACAGATGCACAGCTGAAGGATATCGGTTTAAGTAAGGCGGATATTGAGAAGGAGCACGGAAGGGTGTGGCCGAATTGGCCGAAGTAGGGGGCGGAGCAGAATGGCACTCTACAGAAACGGCAAAGTGGTTTTTGCTTTGCTCCCTCCCCTATTTAGGGGAGGGTTGGGGTGGGGTATTTCTCACATAAGCCACTGAGTTTTCTGCAATACCCCCTCCCAACCTCCCCCTTGCCAGGGGGAGGAGTAGAATGGCACTCCACTCAAATAAAAAACCGGTGAGGATCGCTCCTCACCGGTTTGGTGTTTGCCCAAAACCCAAACGGGTTTATTTCACCTGCATGCCCGGCAGTGCGCCAGAGTCTGGGCTGAGCAGGAAGATCTCTTTCCCGCCTGGGCCTGCGGCCATCACCATGCCTTCGGACACGCCGAAACGCATTTTGCGTGGAGCAAGGTTAGCCACCATGATGGTCAAACGGCCTTCCAACAGTTTCGGATCAGGATAAGCAGAGCGAATGCCGGAGAGAATTTGGCGCAATTCGCCGCCCAGATCTAACTGCAGGCGCAGCAGCTTGTCAGAACCTTCCACGAAATCAGCGCTTTTAATCAGCGCGATACGCATATCCACTTTCGCGAAATCATCAAAGGTGATGGTTTCTTGAATCGGCGCGTCGGCCAGTGGGCCAGTGACGGCTTTGGATTTCTCTGCGGCGATATCTTCTTTCGAGGCTTCAACCATGGCGCTCACTTTGTCCAGCTCAATACGGTTGAACAGGGCTTTGAACGGGTTCACTTTGTGTGACAGCAGCGGCTGTGCGATGCCATCCCATGTCAGTTCGGCATTCAGGAAGGCTTCGGCGCGTTCGCTCAGGGATGGCAGTACCGGTTTCAGGTAAGTCATCAGCACGCGGAACAGGTTGATACCCATTGAGCAGATAGATTGCAGGTCGGCATCGCGGCCTTCTTGCTTCGCTACAACCCAAGGTGCTTGCTCGTCAACATAGCGGTTTGCCAAGTCGGCGAGGGCCATGATTTCGCGGATAGCGCGGCTTGACTCACGGCTGGCGTAAGCCTCAGCAATGCTCTCGGCGGCATCAACGAAGGTTTTGTACAGGGCTTCGTCAGCCAGTTTGTCAGACAGCACACCGTCGAAACGCTTATTGATGAAGCCCGCGTTACGTGAGGCCAGATTCACCACTTTGTTGACGATGTCGGCATTCACGCGTTGTACGAAATCTTCCAAATTCAGGTCGATATCGTCGATACGGGAAGAGAGTTTCGCCGCGTAGTAATAGCGCAGGCAGTCCGCATCTAGGTGGTTCAGGTAAGTGCCAGCCTTAATAAAGGTGCCGCGCGATTTGGACATCTTCGCGCCATTGACCGTCACATAACCGTGAACGAACAGGTTGGTTGGCTTGCGGAAGTCACTGCCTTCCAGCATGGCTGGCCAGAACAGGCTGTGGAAATAAACGATGTCTTTACCGATGAAGTGATACAGCTCGGTGGTGGAATCTTTTTTCCAGAATTCGTCGAAGCTGAGATCCGGGCGACGGTCGCACAGGTTTTTGAATGAACCCATGTAGCCGATTGGCGCGTCCAGCCAAACGTAGAAGTATTTACCCGGCGCGTTAGGAATTTCGAAGCCGAAGTAAGGGGCGTCGCGGCTGATATCCCACTGTTGCAGGCCAGACTCGAACCACTCTTGCATCTTGTTCGCCACTTGCTCTTGCAGCGCGCCGGAGCGGGTCCAAGCTTGCAGCATCGCGCTGAACTCAGGCAGGTCGAAGAAGAAGTGCTCGGAATCACGCAGTTCTGGCGTCGCGCCGGAAACCACGGATTTAGGCTCGATAAGTTCAGTTGGGCTGTAAGTTGCGCCACAAACTTCGCAGTTATCGCCATACTGGTCCGGAGATTTACACGTCGGACAGGTGCCTTTGACGAAGCGGTCTGGCAGGAACATGCCTTTTTCCGGATCGTACAGCTGGGAAATGGTGCGATTCTTGATGAAGCCGTTTTCTTTCAGGCGACCGTAGATAAGCTCGGACAACACGCGGTTCTCGTCGCTGTGCGTCGAGTGATAGTTGTCATAGCTGATACCGAAGCCGGCGAAATCTTTTTGATGCTCCTGGCTCATCTCGGCGATCATCTGCTCCGGTTCAATCCCGAGCTGCTGAGCTTTCAGCATGATCGGTGTACCGTGCGCATCGTCAGCACAAATGAAGTGAACTTCGTGGCCGCGCATTCGCTGGTAACGGACCCAGACGTCAGCCTGGATGTGCTCGAGCATGTGTCCGAGGTGAATAGATCCGTTGGCGTACGGAAGTGCACAGGTTACCAAAATTTTTTTCGCGACTTGAGCCATAGTAAGAGCTTGCTTTCTTTAGTTGAAATCAGGGGCATTGATGTTAACCGAAACGGCCTCCCTGCGTAAACAAGCGTACACCCTCATCTCCACCTGCTTCATCTATAAGAGCGACGCGCTGTTACTGCAATTCAGGTGGGTTTGAGTATATGCTACGTAGAAATATCAATGTCGTTTAATAACATGCTTCAAGGAGCCGGGATGACATCTCAATCCCCCGAGGGGCTACGCGCCCTGGTGGCCAGCGTACTGACCACTTTTACTCATTCCACCCTGCAAAAAGATTTAGTGTCGATCAAAGCCGTGCATCACTGCGCGTTGTTGGACAACGTGCTGCATCTCGACCTGACCCTGCCTTTCGTCTGGCAGAGCGGTTTTGAGGCGCTGAAAGAGCAAACCAGTGCCGAACTGCTGCGCGTGACCGGAGCTAAGGCGATTGATTGGCGTCTGCATCATGACGTCGCCACACTGCGCCGTGCCAACGACCAGCCGGGCATCAAAGGCGTGCGTAACATCATTGCTGTTAGCTCCGGCAAGGGCGGGGTGGGGAAATCCACTACCGCGGTGAACGTCGCGCTGGCACTGGCGGCCGAAGGCGGCAAAGTGGGGATTCTCGACGCGGACATTTATGGCCCGTCGGTGCCCAACATGCTCGGGACCGAGTCCGAGCGCCCAACTTCGCCGGACGGTGTGCATATGGCACCTATCATGGCTCACGGGCTGGCGACTAACTCCATTGGTTACTTGGTGACGGACGACAATGCCATGGTGTGGCGCGGCCCGATGGCCAGCAAAGCGCTGATGCAGATGCTGCAAGATACCCTGTGGCCGGATTTAGATTATCTGGTGATTGACCTGCCGCCGGGCACGGGCGACATCCAACTGACCCTGTCGCAAAATATCCCTGTGACGGGAGCCGTGGTAGTGACCACGCCGCAGGACATCGCGCTGCTGGATGCCATGAAAGGCATTGTGATGTTCGAGAAGGTGAAAGTGCCGGTGCTGGGCATTATTGAGAACATGAGCATGCACATTTGTAGCCAATGCGGGCACCATGAGCCGATTTTCGGCACCGGTGGCGCAGAGAAGCTGGCGGAGAAATATCGCTGCGAACTGTTAGCCCAAATGCCGCTGCATATTTCACTGCGGGAAGATTTGGATCGCGGTGAGCCGACGGTCGTCTCCAACCCGCAGAGCGAATTTACCTTAATGTATCGTCAGTTAGCCGCGCGCATTGCTTCTCAGCTCTACTGGCGAGGGGATGCTATCCCAACAGAAATCGCCTTCCGGGCGGTTTAACACCCAAAGTCTGCTAATAATTGCCCGATGCCAGAGTTTACCGTCCTAAATGCTGGCATCGGCAAGGTGTTGTACCTATAATTGGCGCGATCAAAGCACCGTCCCCGTGCTTGCCCTTCAAACTTCCAAATCAGGTCTTTAATTTTATGTCTGACAAGCACCATCAGTGTGTCATCGTAGGTATCGCTGGCGCATCTGCCTCTGGAAAAAGCCTCATTGCCAGTACCTTATATCGTGAACTTCGTGATCAGGTGGGTGATGAACACATCGGGGTTATTCCAGAAGATTGCTATTATAAAGACCAAAGCCACATGACCATGGAGGAGCGGGTTAAAACTAACTACGACCATCCCAGCGCCATGGACCACAATTTGCTATTCCAACACCTGCAAAGCCTGAAGGCCGGGCAGGCCATTGAGCTTCCGAGCTACAGTTTTATCGAACACACCCGTCTGGGCGAAACGGTAACCCTGAAGCCAAAGAAAGTGATCATCTTAGAAGGCATTCTGCTGCTGACCGACGTGCGCTTACGCCAAGAGATGAACTTCTCTATTTTCGTCGACACGCCGCTGGACATCTGCCTGATGCGCCGTATGAAGCGCGACGTCAATGAACGCGGTCGCTCGATGGACTCCGTGATGGCGCAGTATCAGAAAACGGTTCGCCCGATGTTCCTGCAATTTATTGAACCTTCAAAACAATATGCAGATATCATCGTTCCTCGTGGCGGCAAAAACCGTATTGCGATTGATATTCTTAAAGCGAAAATTAGTCAGTTCTTCAATTAATGGCCCCGGCATTATCAGGCCATTTTCAGCAGTAACAACACGGAGAAAGAAACGATGAGATTGTGCGATCGAGACATCGAAGCCTGGCTGGACAGCGGAAAGTTAGCGATTTCCCCGCGCCCTCCCATCGAACGTATCAACGGAGCAACGGTAGATGTCCGGCTGGGGAATGGATTCCGTGTCTTTTTAGGGCACAACGCCGGTTTTATCGACCTCAGTGGCCCGAAAGATGAAGTGAGCGCCGCGCTGGATAAAGTCATGAGTGATGAAATCGTCCTGCCTGAAGGCGAGGCGTTTTTCCTGCATCCGGGCGAGCTGGCGCTAGCCGTGACTTTCGAAACCGTTTCTATTCCCGATGACTTAGTTGGCTGGTTAGATGGACGTTCTTCTCTGGCTCGACTAGGGTTGATGGTTCACGTTACGGCTCATCGTATCGATCCCGGCTGGAAAGGCCGGATCGTGCTGGAGTTCTATAATTCAGGTAAGTTGCCTCTGGCACTGCGTCCGGGAATGCTGATTGGCGCCCTGAGTTTTGAACCGCTATCTGGCCCGGCGGCTCGCCCTTATAACAGCCGACAGGATGCCAAATATCGCGACCAGCAGAGTGCTGTTGCAAGTCGTATCGACAAAGACTGATTCAGGTCTTTACCCGCGTCATTGCGGGTGAAATGGCAAGAGGAAGGCATGAGAAGATTACTGACAACGCTAGTGATATTGCTGGTGGTGATTATCGCCGGAATGACCTCGCTGGTGTTTTTAATTAACCCCAACGATTTCCGCCAGTACATGGTTGACCGTGTCGAGCAGAAAAGTGGTTATCAGCTGGCAATTCGCGGTGATTTGCGCTGGCACGTCTGGCCTCAGCTGAGCATTATCGCTGGGCAAACGTCGCTGACGGCGCCGGGTGCCAAAACGCCGGTGGTCACTGCGGAAAACATGCGTCTTGATGTCAAACTCTGGCCTTTAATTTCTCATCAGTTAGCCGTGCGCGAAGTGATGTTGAAGAACGCGGTAGTACGCTTAACGCCTGACAGCGAGGCCGACGTGCCGGATGCGCCGGTCGCGCCAACCTCTACCGTTCAGCCTCCTTCAGAACTCGAAGCGGGCTGGAAATTCGACATTGATAAGATCAGCATTGTTGATAGTTTGCTGGTTTGGCAGCGCGGTGAGAACGACCAAATTAATGTCCGCGACATTAATATGCAGCTTGAGCAGAATGCGCACCGTCAGGCACGTCTTGAGCTTTCTAGCCGCATTAACCGTAATCAGCGCGATCTCGCTTTTACACTGTCTGCTGATTTGGACATGCAGAAGTATCCGCAAGAGTTCTCCGCCGATATCAGTAAGTTTAGCTATCAGCTGACTGGCGCCGATATCCCGGCGAAAGGCTTGCAGGGCACTGGCTCGATGCAGGCTAACTACCATCGCGATACCCAGCGTCTGGCACTCAATCAGTTGGCCTTAACCGCCAATGACAATCAGCTCAGTGGCACTGCGGCGGCGACCTTGAACGGCACCGGTGACTACCAAGTTAATCTCGATGCGGCGAAACTGGATCTCGACGCACTCTCTGGCTGGCAGCCGAAGACGCCAGATCAGACCTCGCAGGCGGCGCGAACCGTGACTTCTGCGCCAGTGATTGCGCGTGATGTTAATGATCAGCCGAATAACTTCAGCGTACTCAATAGCTTCAACGCTAACGTGACGCTGAACGTGGCGGATCTGACCTATCGCGGATTAAAGGTTCAGGATTTCAAACTGCTCGCGGACAACCAGCAGGGTAAGGTCAACATTCAAACTCTCAGTGGCAAAATGGCTTCCGGTGATTTCTCACTCCCGGGTACTATGGATGTCACCGGCAAGCTGGCGAAAATTAGTATTCAGCCGATTTTGAACAATATCGAGCTGGGTCAGTTACTGGTGGCTTATGACCTGCCAGAGGCCCTGACCGGTAAGTTCACTATGCGCGGTGCGGTCAAAGGCAGCGGGTTGACGTCATATGACTTCAGCCATAACTGGGCCGGAAAAATGCAGATGTCGATGAACGACGCCCGGCTTAAAGGCATGAACATTCAGCAGTTGGTACAGCAGGCCATTGCCCGCAATAACAACAGCGTGCAGGGCCTGGAGCGTTATGAGCATTACACCCAAATTAAGTCACTTCAGGCTGAGGGTGAGCTGAACAAGGGGACGTTGACGCTCTCCAATCTGCTGGCCGAGTCAGAAATGCTTAATGCCAAAGGCGCGGGCAATATCGACTTCGCCGACAACCAGTGTGATTTGACTCTAGGCGTGCGTGTCACCGGCGGATGGAAAGGTAACAGCGACCTGATTCAGCGGCTGCAAAATACCGACGTGCCTTTACGCGTTTATGGTCCTTGGGCACAGTTGAATTATCAGCTGCAAGTGGATCAGATCCTGCGTAACCAGTTACAGGATGAAGCCAAGAATGCCATTCAGAACTGGATTGATAGGAATAAAAAAGCTAAAGATAACAAAGAGCTGAAATCAATTCTCGATAAGTAACTGCGTGAGAAAGCATAAGCAAAAAACTAAAAAGGGCCTCGTCATGAGGCCCTTTTTGCATGACACTGCAGCTGAGGCTAGACCTCGTAATCATCACCATTAAGAGGGGCAAGTGGCGTAACCTTGACCTTCAAAAGTCGATGACTGTTCACTTCCAGTATCTCAAACTGGTAATCGCCGATAGTCAGCTTGGCTCCCTGCTGCGGCACTACCTGCGCGTGTTCCATGAGTAAGCCTGCCAGCGTGTGGTAATCACGCTTCTCTTCCAGCATCAGCGGGATATGCATCACCACATCCTCCAGCGGCATTGAGCCATTCAGCACCCAACTGCCGTCTTCGCGCTGCTCAATATCATCATCGACGTCGGCGGTTTCGTGGGTTTCTGGCAAGTTGCCAGCAATGGTTTCCATCACGTCAGTCAGGGTTACGACGCCTTCGACAGAACCAAATTCATCGACTACGAAGGCAAAGTGAGTTTTCGCAAGCCGAAATTGTTCTAAGGCTTTCAGCAGGGAGAGCTGCTCGGGGAAGATAAGCGGCTGGCGGATCAGCGCCTTGAGGTCTAATTCATTATGGAGAAGTTGCTGCTTGAGCAGGTCGATGACGTGCACCACGCCAAGCGGCTCATCGGTGGAGCTGTCTTCAGTGACCAAAATGCGTGTGTGCTGGTTTTCGGCAATTTGCTGGGTTAACACGTTGGGTGGGTCATTTAGCTCAAGATTATCGACGTCGTGTCGAGAGGTCATGATGCTGCTGACGCTGCGCTGGGCCAGCCCGAGAACGCGTTCAATCATATGGCGCTCTTGCTGGTTAAAGACCTCGTTACCTTCGTTGTCAGAAATCATATTGGAAGAGTGGTTGTCGAGCTCGGCCTCCTCATGCTTACCGCGCAACACCCGGAGAACCGTATCGGCCGTTCTCTCGCGCAAGGAGCGGCTGGATGATAGAAATCGTCGGCGGTTGAACTGAGCCAACTGGTTCAGCGCTTCAATCATCACTGAGAAACCAATCGCAGCGTAGAGGTAACCTTTCGGGATATAGAACCCAAAGCCCTCGGCAACCAGACTAAAACCAATCATCAGCAGGAAGCTCAGGCAAAGAATGACAATGGTCGGATGCGCATTCACAAAGCGGGTCAGCGGGCGGCTGGCGAGCAGCATCAGCAGGATAGCGATACAGACTGCCGCCATCATCACAGCCAGATTGTCGACCATGCCCACGGCGGTGATCACCGAGTCGAGGGAGAATATCGCGTCGAGCACCACTATCTGCGCCACCACCGCCCAGAACTTCGCCCCGGAACGCTGTTGCCCGTGCTCTTCATCCTTACCTTCTAGCCGCTCGTTTAACTCCATGGTGGCTTTGAACAGCAGGAATACCCCGCCCAGCAGCATGATGATGTCGCGAGCGCTAAAGGAATGGGAGAACAGGGTCACTAAAGGACGGGTTAGCGTCGCCAACCAAGAGATGGACGCCAGCAGCAGTAAACGCATCACCAGCGCCAGCAGCAGGCCGGTGACGCGAGCACGGTCGCGCTGCCGCTTAGGCAGTTTGTCCGCCAAAATGGCGATAAATATCAGGTTATCAATGCCTAAAACAATTTCCAGAATGACCAGCGTGGCCAGTCCGGCCCAAATCGAAGGATCGGCGATCCATTCCATAGCAATCTTGCACCTTTTGGTTTAGTGACAGTGTGTTCAAGTTGAATGATGGGTGGCATGAAGTGAAAACTCAACTTTTAGGTAACAAGACGTTTGGGAGAAAGTGCGTAATGGCGTCGTAAAAGAGGGAAGGGCGTTGAAATCTGGTTTAAGGATGCCTCATAAATCATCAGGAATTGGTTAGAAAAAACGCGAACGAGGGAAACATTCTTAAAATTAAGCGTTTCGCTTACCGTTTGTGAAAGCTTACTGGTATCGTATGAGCAAGTTAAAAATAGATGATTATTAGCTTTATGTGCTCCCTCGTTAAGGTTTGAAGGTCTATACTTATGGGATCACATTTAACGTCCTAGAATTGCAAAACGATTTCAGTGCAGTGAGCTAGGTGAGTCTCAACATTCTGACTGGCTGAACTTCCAAACTATTGGTTTCAAGGAGTATCCTTTACAATGTTAAAAGCTGTTATCCCTGTTGCCGGTCTAGGCACACGCATGCTGCCAGCAACCAAAGCGATTCCAAAAGAGATGTTGCCGATCGTTGACAAGCCTCTTATCCAGTACATTGTGAACGAATGTGCCGCTGCGGGTATCAAGGAAATCATTCTGGTAACTCACTCTTCCAAGAATGCGATCGAAAACCACTTCGATACCTCCTTTGAGTTGGAAAGCATGCTCGAATCGCGCGTTAAGCGCCAGCTGCTAGAAGAAGTGCAGTCCATCTGCCCGAAAGGCGTCACCATCATGAACGTGCGTCAGGGCCAGTCAAAAGGCCTGGGCCACGCAGTGTTGTGTGCAAAACCACTGATTGGTAACTCTCCGTTCGCCGTGATCCTGCCAGACGTCCTGATGGACGATTCAACCAGCGATCTGCGTAAAGACAACCTCGCCGCCATGCTGCGTCGTTTCGAAGAAACCGGCAACAGCCAAGTTATGGTTGAAGAAGTACCAGAAGAAGATGTGTCTAAATACGGTATCGTTGACTGTAACGGCGTTGAAGTTGAGCCGGGTGAAAGCGCGCCAATGACCGCCATCGTCGAAAAACCAGACCAGAAAGATGCACCTTCTAACCTCGCCGTAGTAGGGCGCTATGTGTTCTCTGAAGATTTGTGGCCACTGCTGGCTGTAACCCCTTACGGCGCAGGCAACGAAATTCAGCTGACCGACGCTATCGCATTGTTGATGAAAAAGAAAACCGTAGAAGCCTTCACCATGACTGGCCGTTCACACGACTGCGGCGACAAGCTGGGATACATGAAAGCCTTCGTCGAGTACGGCATCCGCCACCCTTCGCAGGGCGCAGCTTTTGAGAGCTGGTTGAAAGAGTTTGCTGGTAAGTAATTAGGCTATTGAGTCTCAGTTAAAAGCACCATTAATATGGTGCTTTTTCGTTCAATATCTATAACTTTCCGCGCTAACAATAATGTCTATTAATCATCTAATTGTGTGATATTTAGGATAATTGCGACTTGCTATAAGTGATGTTAAGCGTAAAATTCTTACGGTTTTACTTAACGATAGAGTGCGTTACATTTTGAGCTGTTTGAGAATAAGTGGATTGGTAGCTTAAGAGCCAAGGGCGGTAGCGTGCCTAGAATAGATATAAACTCAAAAAAAACGGCCCCATACTGGTAAACATGACTTTCATTTGGTTTACAAAAGGTCCAATCGCTGAAAACCGCTGTGAATTACACTTGCTAAAAACGGTTAATAAATTGCAGCGGCCGCACTTGACTTATTTATATAATGATGTGCTTTGAATATGTCATTTATTAAACGTTTTAATAGTTAAAATAGATTATTTAAAAAGCGAAACTGCATTGCTTTCACTCAACGATATTTCGTATCGATCTTAAATTTACACTAACAGCATTTATAAGGGCTTAGGGTGAAAATTCTTATAACTGGCGCCACTGGATTTGTTGGCAGCGGGCTTATCAAAACATTAGAAGAAAGAAAATATCATGTTGTAGGTACTTCGCGACAAACGCGTGCTGGAATACCTTCAAATTTGATTAATGTCGGTGATATTTCCGAAACGACAGATTGGTCCTCAGTTCTACAAGATTGCAATACTGTTGTTCATACTGCTGGACGGGCCCATATACTTGATGATCGTGCCGAAGATAAGCTCGCTGAATTTCGTAGAGTAAACTGTGCTGCAACTTTAAAGCTTGCTCATGATGCGGAGAATGCAGGCGTTAAACATTTCATTTTTATTAGTTCGATTGGTGTGAATGGCAATAAAACTGAAGGTGTGCCTTTTAATGAGCTTTCAATACCTCAGCCAACTTCAGACTATGCGATATCCAAATTAGAAGCAGAACAGGCTCTTCAGGCACAATTTGCTAATAGTCCTATGTCAATTACGATAATTCGTCCTGCTCTAATTTGCGGTGAAAATGCGCCAGGAAACATCCGTCGACTACTGAAGATCGTTGCGAGCGGCTTACCTTTACCATTTAAAGGCATTAAGAATAAACGTGGCATGGTTTCTTTGGATAATGTCATTAGCTTTATTGTCGCTTGTATCGAGAATGAATCATCAAAAAATGAGCTGTTTGTTCTTGCGGATAATGATGCACCAAGTACAGAGGAAATAGTTGATAGTTTCTCCTCGGGTATGAATAAAGCACCCAGAGTGATTTGGTTTCCATCGAGTGTCCTTGGTCTCTTATTAAAAATTGCGGGTAAGAAAAATTTATACGAGCAGCTTTTTGGCTCTCTCGAGATTGATGCAAGTAAAAGCGTACGCGTATTGAATTGGCAAGCTCCAGTAACGATTTTTGAAACAATGGAAAAAACAGCTAAATATTATAGTAAGGAAAATAAATAATGTTTGAAATAATTATTGCCATTGCGATCTTTATTTTATCTTTTTTGCTTACTTGGGGATTACGGGGCTATGCATTAAGAAACAATGTTATTGATATCCCAAACCAGCGTAGTTCGCACTCCATACCGACCCCGCGCGGTGGTGGTGTTGCAATCGTTATTAGCTTCCTTATCGGTTTAATTGTTTTAATATTCTTTGATGTTATTGCTGTTGCTCAGCTGGCATCACTTTTCATTGCTGGGGCAATTATCGCCATTGTAGGTTTTTTGGATGATCACGGACACATCGCAGCTCGTTGGCGGTTGTTGATGCATTTTCTTGCCGGTGTTTTTGGGTTATTTTTCTTAGGGCAATTCCCAGCTATTGATCTCTTCGGGTACACCCTAAATGCTGGGTGGGCAGGTATGATTTTTGGTGTGGTTTATTTAGCCTGGATGCTCAACCTCTATAATTTTATGGATGGTATTAATGGATTAGCGAGTATGGAGGCAATAACGTTTTCACTGTCCTCATGTGTTTTGCTAATTGTATCCATTCCAGGTGCATTTCAGGCTAGCCAATTTGCAATGCTATTACTGCTCTGTTTTGCTGCTTTAGGTTTTATTTTTTGGAACTTCCCCAAAGCAAAAATTTTCATGGGGGATGCCGGAAGTGGTTTTCTCGGCATGACAATCGGACTTATAGTTTTGCATGTGGCTACCTTAAGTAGTCATTTATTTCTAGCAGAAATCACACTACTTGGTATTTTTATTGTTGATGCTACTGTGACTCTATTGCGTCGTTTAGTCGCAGGGAAGAGAGTATATGAAGCGCATTCAAGTCATACCTACCAGATTCTAGCGAGAAAATATGGCAGCCATAAGGTTGTCACGCTGGGTGCATTGTTTATCAACATCGTATGGCTAGCACCGATTGCGATATTGATTGCTAATGGTTCCATTACAGGAGTGATTGGCATTTTGATAGCTTGGTTGCCATTAGTTATTGTGGCATGCGTGTCTGGGGCAGGAGTTAAGGATCGAGTAAATTCATAATTATGAAAAATTCTCTTCTGATCCTTGGTGCTGGTGGGCATGGGCGTTCAATTTATGAAATGGCTATGTCTTCAGATTTGTTTACTCATGTTACTTTTCTAGATGATGGCGCTCATTCTGCGGAGGAAGCGCTAAAAAAACATATTATTGGCCGAATAGATAAACTTTGTGAATTTGCACCGAAGTATACTCATGCTGTCGTGGGGATCGGCAATAATAGTGTTCGTGAAACATTACAAAGTAAGGCAATGGATGCTGGATTAATTGTTTCAACCCTTATACACCCCAGAGCTATGGTGAGCCAGTCAGCGCAAATAGAAATGGGTACAGTTATTATGGCAGGCGCTATTATTGGAGCGAATGTAAAAATCGGAAAGGGCGTCATTGTTAATTGTCAGACAGTTGTTGATCACGATGGCGTACTCGAAGATTTTTCCCATCTAGGTGTGGGGGTAAGTTTGGCAGGAAATAGTCTTATTGGTAGAAGTGCTTTTGTACAGGCTGGTTCGAGTGGTGGATATAATTGCCATATTGAACCCTATGCCAAATGTGCTCCTGGAACAGTTTTAGAAACTAGAGCTTGATGCTCTGATAATCTACTCGGTTAAAACTATGCTTACGTTTTTGCTTTCGTTACCAAGGCCTGTGAAAAGAATTATAACGCTGGCTATTGATGTAGTACTGTTATTGTGCGCCTTTTGGTCTGCATTTTGGGTGCGCATTGATTCAATGACGCCAGTATCAAGTTTGCCGCATTGGGTTTTAATCCTTTCTATCGTCTTTGTTACGCTAATATTCTTTATCAAACTTGGACTATATCGTGCGGTCATTCGATATATTACAGCTAAGATATTGGTCGCCGTAGCGATTGGCATGATAGCCTCATCTATGCTGGTAATTATATCTGCGTTCTACACCAATTTATTCTTACCGCGTACTGTTCCAATCATTTATTTTGCCTTTGGGCTATTGATGATCACCGGTTCCCGTCTGACTCTAAGGATGTTAATTAACCGTGGACTGACATTGGGCACCAAAATTATTATTTATGGTGCGGGTGCTTCAGGAAGACAGCTGTTACCAGCTTTGAGTCAGGCATCCGAATATTACCCCGTTGCCTTTGTCGATGATAATCCGCGACTTCAGGGGACCGTAATGCATGGTGTAACGGTTTACTCACCTAAGAAAATGGCATGGTTAGTCGAGAAATATGAAGTCAAAAAAATCCTTCTCGCTATGCCGAGTGCAAGCCGGGCGCGTAAAAATGAAGTTATCAAGCAATTAGAAGGTCTGCCTTGTGAAGTGTTATCCATTCCAGGCATGGTTGATCTAGTCGAGGGGAAGGCCCGAATAGACACCCTGAGAAAGGTTTCTATTACCGACTTATTAGGGCGTGACCCTGTTGACCCAGTTCCAGAACTCATCGCACGTAACATCAGAAATAAATCGGTTATGGTCACAGGTGCAGGTGGTTCTATCGGTTCTGAGCTATGTCGCCAGATTCTACGCAATTCACCTCAAGCTTTAGTACTTTATGAAGTATCTGAATATTCTCTTTATGCAATTGAACGCGAGCTCGCTGAGATTATTAAATCTCAGAATCTAACAACTACGCTCTATCCTATCCTTGGTAATGTTCAAGACCAAGAGCATTTAGAACGAGTATTGCGTAGCTTCAAAACTGAAACTATTTACCATGCTGCAGCATATAAGCACGTGCCATTGGTGGAATATAACGTTACTGATGGTGTGCGCAATAACGTATTTGGTACGCTCGCTTGTGCTCAGGCTGCTATAGCCTGTAACGTCCCAAAATTCGTGCTGATATCAACGGACAAAGCCGTACGGCCAACGAATACAATGGGAGCAACAAAACGCTTAGCTGAATTGGTTCTTCAAGGCTTATCCTCATCGCAGAACACGACCTGCTTCAGCATGGTGCGTTTTGGCAATGTTCTAGGATCATCTGGTTCAGTAGTTCCATTATTTGAAAAACAGATAAGTGCTGGCGGGCCGATCACACTGACTCATCCAGATATTATTCGCTACTTTATGACTATTCCCGAGGCTGCTCAATTAGTTATCCAAGCTGGCGCCATGGGTAGCGGCGGCGATGTTTTCGTTCTGGATATGGGGGAGCCGGTTAAAATTCTCGATCTTGCCCATAGAATGGTCACGTTGAGCGGCCTTAAACTTCGTGATGCTGAACACCCTACAGGCGACATTGAAATTAAGACGACGGGTTTACGACCTGGTGAGAAGCTTTTTGAAGAGTTACTGATTGGGGAAAATGTAAATAATACCCTCCACCCACGTATCTTGACTGCGAACGAAGTGATGATGCCCTGGACCGAATTAACTGAATTTCTACAGCATTTGAATGAAGCATGTAGTCGTTTTGATCAGCAACGTATTCGTGAACTATTACTTGCAGCACCCACTGGATTTACACCAACAGATAAAATCTGTGATGTTATGTGGATTAATTCTAAAGTTTAATTGTTGTCAATGCATCTATAATAAAATTAGTTGTATACGTTGATATAAAGTATATTTTATTACTCGAAGATAGAGATTATATAAATGAAGATTCTCGTAACCGGTGGTGCAGGTTTTATTGGTTCAGCTGTTATTCGTCATATTATTAACAATACAAATGATAGCGTTATTAATATCGACAAGCTAACTTATGCCGGGAATTTAGAATCTCTGGCAGAGGTGTCTTCGAGCGAGCGTTACACGTTTGTGCAAGCTGACATTTGCGATAAAGAAGCTATCGAAAATATCTTTATGCTTCAGAAGCCTGATGCTGTTATGCATCTAGCTGCTGAAAGTCATGTGGATCGTTCAATCACGGGCCCAGCAGAATTCATAGGTACTAACATTGTTGGTACCTATACTTTATTGGAAGCTGCTAGAGCGTATTGGTCCAAGCTTGATGAGTCACGTAAAAAACTATTCCGTTTCCACCATATTTCAACTGATGAAGTGTATGGTGATTTGCCACATCCAGATGAGTGGAAAGAGCAGGGGGCGTTGCCACTCTTTACGGAAAGTACAGCATATGCACCTAGTAGCCCGTATTCTGCATCAAAAGCATCAAGTGATCATCTTGTCCGTGCGTGGCAACGTACCTATGGGCTCCCGTGCATAGTAACCAACTGTTCTAATAACTATGGCCCTTATCATTTCCCAGAGAAATTAATCCCTTTAGTAATTCTGAATGCACTTGAGGGGAAAAAATTACCAATCTATGGAAAGGGCGATCAAATTAGGGATTGGCTCTATGTCGAAGATCACGCGCGTGCGCTTTATAAAGTAGTAACAGAAGGAGAAATTGGGGAAACCTATAATATAGGTGGTCACAATGAAAAGAAAAATTTAGATGTAGTGCTTAAAATTTGCGATATATTGGACGAGTTAGTCCCTAAAAAGGAATCTTATCGCGACCAAATTACCTATGTAGCTGATCGGCCGGGCCATGACCGACGTTATGCAATTGATGCTGAGAAGATTAGCCGCATGTTAAACTGGGAGCCTATTGAAACCTTTGATAGTGGTATCCGTAAAACGGTTGAATGGTATTTAGAAAATGATATCTGGGTAAAAAACGTTAAGAGCGGCTCCTATAAGAATTGGATTGAAAAGAATTATGGAGAGCGCTAAGAATGGATATTCTGCTATTCGGTAGCTCAGGCCAAGTTGGTTGGGAGTTACAGCGATCACTTGCGCCATTGGGAAATGTCATTGCGATAAATAGTCATTCAGAAAAATATTGTGGTGATTTTACTAACCCACAAGGTATCGCTGAAACAATTCGGATAATCAAACCTGACGTTATAGTTAACGCTGCAGCTTATACGGCTGTTGATAAAGCTGAAACTGAACGCCAAAGCGCAGCATTGCTCAATGCCACAACGGTAAAGTCTATAGCCATAGAAGCAGAAGCTGTGGGCGCATGGTTAATTCACTATTCTACCGATTATGTGTTTCCCGGAAGTGGTGAAAATTTTTGGACTGAGAAAGATGTGACTTCGCCTCTTAATTTCTATGGTGAAAGTAAATTAGCGGGCGAGACAGCCATTCAAGAAATATGTACTAAATACCTTATTTTTAGAACGAGCTGGGTTTATTCTGGTAAAGGTAATAATTTTGCTAAAACAATGTTGAATTTGGCAAAGGCTCGTGAAGAAATATCAGTAATTAATGATCAGTTCGGTGCACCGACTGGTGCGGAGTTATTAGCGGATTGTACAGCCCTTGCAATCACAAGTGCTATTAAAAACCCCGCACTTGCTGGACTCTATCACCTAGTTTCGTCAGGAACGACGACATGGTTTGATTATGCAAATTTAGTAATAGAGCAAGCCAAACTTGCTGGTGTTTCTCTGGCGATTAATAAAGTCAATCCTGTCGCAAGTTCAGCATACCCAACGGCAGCTCGACGGCCATTAAACTCTCGTCTGGATACAACAAAATTCAAGCATGCTTTTAGTTTAAACTTACCAAATTGGGAAAGTGGTGTGAAAAGAATGCTAGATGAGTTATTTGCTTCGTCTAGAAATTGATCAAAATTTGTTATTAACTAACATCATTGGCTTATACAAACATATTGGATATAAATTATGACTTCACGTAAAGGAATAATCTTAGCAGGTGGTTCTGGAACACGGCTTTACCCAGTAACAATGGCGGTAAGTAAACAATTGCTGCCTATCTATGACAAGCCAATGATTTATTATCCAATTAGCACTTTGATGCTAGCAGGAATCAAGGATATTCTGATCATCAGTACCCCGCAAGATACGCCGCGTTTTGAGCAGTTGCTCGGTAATGGTGCACAATGGGGAATAAATCTTCAATATAAAATACAAGAAAGCCCTGACGGATTAGCACAAGCTTTCATTATTGGAGAAGAGTTCATAGGGGATGATGATTGTGCTCTAGTATTAGGGGATAACATTTTCTATGGGCATGATCTCCAAAAACAACTCGAAAATGCTGTGGCTCAAAAATCTGGCGCAACTGTATTTGCCTATCATGTGCATGACGCTGAGCGTTATGGCGTTGTAGAATTTGATAAACAGGGTAAAGCAATATCTCTCGAAGAAAAGCCGCTCGTTCCTAAAAGTAACTATGCCGTGACAGGTTTGTACTTCTATGACAATAGTGTAGTAGAAATGGCAAAAGGACTTAAGCCGTCTGCACGAGGTGAATATGAGATCACTGATATTAATCGTATTTATCTTGAGCAAGGTCGTTTGTCAGTAGCGATGATGGGGCGTGGATACGCTTGGTTAGATACTGGAACGCACCAGAGCCTTATTGAAGCGAGTAATTTCATTCAGACAATCGAGCTCCGTCAGGGGCTTAAAGTCGCTTGCCCTGAGGAAATTGCATTCCGCAAAGGTTTTATAAATGCAGAACAGGTTAGAAAACTGGCTGAGCCATTGGCCAAGAACGATTACGGCAAATATTTGCTAAAAATGGTTAAAGATCATTAAGACAAAAGTTCTCTGTGTATAAGATAAATCCCTCTCAATTATCACTAAAATCAAGAGAGGGATTTTAACAATGGGATGTGATAAATGAATTTCAGTGTCTTGATGTCTTTGTATTACAGAGAGTCACCTAATTATCTTGAGCAATGTCTATTAAGTCTCTATGAGCAAACGTTATCAATTCCTGAAATAGTTTGTGTGTTTGATGGTCCAATAACGGAAGATTTAGAACGAGTTGTTGATTCTTGGTCTCATAAATTACCAATAAAAATAATAAGGCTTGAAAAAAATCTTGGGCTGGGTTCTGCTTTAAATGAGGGGCTAAATCATTGCAGTTTTGATATCGTTGCCAGAATGGACACTGATGATATATGTGCTAAAACTCGATTCGAAGAGCAAATTAATTTTTTGTCCAATAATCCCGATGTCAAATTATTAGGTAGTAATATTTACGAGTTTGAAGATGATATATCAAATATAACATCGTCGCGTAAAGTCCCAACTAATAACAATGATATTGTCGAATTTGCAAAGAAGAAGAATCCTTTCAATCACATGTCCGTGATATTTAGAAAAGACGCAATAATTAAGGTGGGGGGATATAAACATCACCATCTTATGGAAGATTATAATCTTTGGCTACGTGTATTAGCGGACGGCAATCAAGGTGCCAACTTAAAAGACTGCCTTGTATTGGTTAGAGCCGGCGGGAGTATGATATCCAGGCGTCGAGGTCTAGATTATATAAATAGTGAACTTCAATTAGCTAAGTTAAAGTATAATTTAAATATTCAATCTTATTTTCAAGCGTGCTTAGTTTTCATTATTCGTAGTATTCCACGTTTATTACCTGTATCAATTCTAAGTTACATTTATAAATTTTCACGTCGCTAAACTATGTCATCTTAATGCTGCATGAAATTCAATCGAATTAGAAGCATTATTTCGAATGCAGTCTTATCAGTTACCGAGGGTTAATAAGGTTAAGCCTAATTTCAGAGGGAAGTTATGAATGTCACCAAAACCGAAATTTCGGATGTTTTAGTTTTTGAACCAAAAGTTTTTGGGGATGAAAGAGGTTTTTTTTTAGAGAGTTTTAATCAGCGTATATTTGAAGAAGCAGTTGGTAAAGAGATACATTTCGTTCAAGACAACCACTCTAAATCTAGTAAGGGAGTTTTACGTGGTTTGCATTTCCAATGGGCCCCGCATTCTCAAGGTAAGCTCATAAGATGTATATCTGGTGCTATTTTCGATGTTGCAGTCGACATCCGTACAAACTCGCTAAGTTTTGGCAAGTGGGTTGGTATTGAGTTGAACGCCGAAAATAAAAAACAACTTTGGATTCCAGATGGCTTCGCACATGGTTTTTTAACGTTATCTGATAGTGCCGAAGTGCTATACAAAACTACAGCCTATTACAGTCCTGAACACGAATGCAGTATTCAATGGGATGATAATGATATCGGGATTTCGTGGCCGACATCAGATGTTATATTGTCTAAAAAAGATAAAGAATCTAAAAAATTTACTGAAGTTTTTAATAGCAGGAAGAAAATATGAATATCCAAATGATACCACTTCAGACTCATGGTGATGAAAGAGGTGCACTTGTGGCGCTGGAAGATGGTAAAAACATCCCATTTGAAATTAAACGTGTTTATTATTTATTCAAGACTATAAAAGACGTTAGACGCGGTTTTCATGCACATAAATGTCTGAAGCAAGTTGCTATTGCTGTGCGGGGATCTTGTCGTTTTCTTTTAGATGATGGTAAGGAAAGAGTTGAAGTTGTGCTTGATAATCCTGCGCAAGGCTTAGTCATAGAGTCCTTTATGTGGCATGAAATGTTCGATTTCTCAGAAGATTGCGTACTGATGGTCTTAGCTGATCAACATTATGATGAGAGTGATTATATCCGCAACTATGATGACTTCCTTATTCAATGTAAGTGAAATAGTCAAAACAGCTTCGATTTAAAGTGATAGAAATAGATTTTGATTCTTAAATACTCGTTTATGAATGTGTTATCAAATTTATTAAAAAATTAAATTTAAAATCTTAATTCAAATCACTTTCAGAGTATAAAATCTTAACGTTGTCACTACTATTTAATAGAGGGATTGAGATGATTAATTTTTTAAATTTAAAAGCAGTTAACGCCCAATATGAAGAAGAATTAAAAATTGTATGCGCTAGAGTAATTGATTCTGGCTGGTATATAATGGGGCAGGAGTTAATTGATTTTGAACAACGTTTTGCATCATTTTGTGGTACAAAGCATGCTATTGGTGTAGCTAATGGCCTAGATGCATTAATTCTAATTTTACGTGCATGGAAAGAACAGGGCAAGATACAGGATGGCGATGAAATTATTGTTCAAGCCAATACATATATCGCTTCAATTCTGGCTATTACTGCCAATAATTTAACTCCAGTTTTAGTGGAACCTGATCCTAATACATTCAATCTTAGTGTTGAGGGTGTTAACGCTGCAATAACAAGTAAAACTAAGGTGATTTTACCTGTTCATCTTTATGGCCAGCTTTCTCCCATGCCTGAAATAATGGATATTGCGAACAAGAATGGATTGTTGGTTTTAGAAGATTGTGCTCAATCACATGGTGCGCATTTAGATGGCCAAAAGGCAGGGAATTGGGGGCATGCCGCTGGTTTTAGTTTCTACCCAGGGAAAAATCTTGGGGCACTTGGAGATGCTGGTGCAATAACAACTAATGATTCCGAATTAGCTGAAGTTCTTAAGGCTCTTCGAAATTATGGTTCTCATAAGAAATATGAAAATATATATGTCGGTATCAACAGTAGATTAGATGAAATTCAAGCAGCCATGCTTAATGTTAAATTGAAATATATAGAAAATGAAACAGTTCGCCGACAAGAAATTGCCACTCAGTATTTAAACAAAATTAAAAATAAATTAGTTAAATTGCCATCTGTATCGCATCCTTCTGCTCATGTCTGGCACCTGTTCGTAGTCCAATGTGAAAATCGCCTATCTCTACAGAATTGGTTAGAAAAGAATGAAGTGCAGTCACTTATTCACTACCCAATTCCGCCTCATAAGCAGAAGGCATATGCAGAAATGAATAATGTCTCTCTTCCATTAACGGAATATATTCACGAGCATGTTTTATCTATACCGTTAGATCCTACCATGTCACAAAATGATATAGATAAAGTTATTAAAGTACTAAATGAATATACCCTATGAGGAGATTGCTAAAAGTTACGGCCATGACTGGCTTACTTACTTTGATAAAAATGGCGATGGGGTTTGTTATAGCAAAGATAGTTGCTATATATGCGGGACCCACTGGCATGGCTATGCTTGGACAAGTTCAAAGCCTTGTCACTGGGTTCAATGGTGTAATTAATGCACCGACCGGTAATAGTGTCGTAAAGTTTACTGCTCAGAATGCCGAAAAAAAATATATAGATAGCTCGCCTTGGTGGCGTGCTTCTTTATTCTGGGTGCTAATCTTATCAGCTGTAATAATTCCACTCGGGTGTTTTTTTTCCAAAGAACTCTCATACTGGGTATTTCATGATAGAACCTTAAATTGGGTTGTCATATCTACTTTAATATCACTCCCTTTGACAGCATTAGGTACTTTCATCATTTCCGTTATAAATGGTCTCCAGCATTTTAGACGATACATTTGGACAGGGATGACTTCTGCTATTATTTCAGGCGCTATTGTAATTAGCATGATCGTTTATGGAGGATTAAACGGTGCTCTTTTAGCGCTTTCAATCCAATATGCAGTCATTGCTTTGATAGCAATTGTAATAAACATAAAGCAACCATGGTTTAAGATGGTTTTTTTGTGGGGGAAAACGAGTACTTCTGTTAAAAAAGATATTCTTTCGTACATGCTAATGGCGATAACAAGTGCTTTGTGTTTGCCGATAGCAATGATCTTGATAAGAAATATCATGATAGGTTTTGTAGGTTGGACACAAACAGGTGAGTGGCAAGCTGTTTGGAAAATTTCAGAGGTTTATCTGGGAGTCATAACAATGGCTCTTGGTGCATATTATTTGCCTCGCTTATCTCAGTTGAATTCAGCAGATTCGATCAAAAAGGAAATTTATAGCACCTCTAAGTTGATCGTACCAATTGTGTTTTTTTTAGCAGTAGGTGTTTATCTTTGTCGTGATATTGCAATTACTATTTTATTTACTGAGGAATTCCGTTCTGCACGAGATCTTTTTCTCATACAACTTTTAGGGGATGTAGTTAAAATAGCAAGTTGGCTATTTGCTTACCCTATGATTGCTCGCAAGGCGACTAAGTGGTTCATTTCTACCGAAATCGCATTTTCATTGACATGGGTGCTCTTTACTTATTTATTCGTTAATATTTACGGTATTCATGGTGCTAATTATGCATACCTGATTAATTATACTTTGTACTTTGCTTTTGTATTCAGTAATGTTAATCGTTTTTCTAAATAAGAATAAAGTGGCATTAGCTTGGGGGAGTGATGATATCTATTATAGTACTTTCTTATAATCATGGTGGTTATATAGTTGAAACCTTGCGTTCAGTGTGCGAAATTAACATCGAAAAAGAAATAATCATTATCGATGATGGTTCTACAGATGACTCTATAAATATTATCAACGGTTTTATCCGCAGTTGTGATATTGGTATTAATATTCGACTGATTGAAAAAAGTAATAGTGGTTTAGTTACATCTTTGAATCTTGGCCTAAATGCTGCTAAAGGTGAAAGTATTTATTTTATTGCTTCAGATGATTTAGTATGTCCTGACGACTTCTCATCCATGTATGAGGATTTTATTAGCAATCAAAAAGCACAAATGATAATTGGCAATGCTTGGGTTTATTATGCGGGGATGCCTTGTAGTAAAAAAAGCTATACTAATAAACATAATGCTTTCTTCTCATTGAGCGATAGTAAAATCAGGAAAGAAATTTTTCTCGATTTTCCAAAACCATTATTATTACAGACTGTTATATTTAAAAGAAAAGCTTTACTCGACATTGGTGGTTGGGATGAGAATCTAATTTGGGATGATTATCCTATGTTTGTGAAATTGTTATCTAAATATTCTATTGAAGAAAATGAAATAATTTATGATCCTAGCATGCTAGTTGCAAAATACCGTCAGCATGACACCAACTCATATAAAAACACTGCCAAACAATTGGCAATGCTTAAACAAACATTTGAAAAACTCACACCCCCACCAATTTTTAAAAAAGCTTTGGCAAAACAATATGCATTCTATTTTCTAGTTGCACTCCGCAATAAGGATTATACAATCATTAATAAGTTGCTCGTCGAGGTATATAACAACAAAACTTTCTTTGTTTTTACATGTTCTTTATTTAAGCAAGTAATTGAATGGATGAAGCGGAAATTATAATTATGCGCGACTACTATTTCTTTGATTTCCTTTTCTCTAATACGATTGAATATTTAATATATGCACTTTCACTTACTTTTATTTTATACTGTTTGACAAGGAAAACAGTAGGGTATTTCCTCGATCCATTCCATTTCTATTATACGTTTACATATGGTACTTCTTATGCTGTGGTGCTCATTTTGTATGTGCACGGATATGTCAGTGATGATTATTTTTCATTTATAATCGTTTATGGATTCCTTTTTTTAATAACGTTTTTAATTACAAGTTATATATCTGTAAGAAATACAAACGTAGGGCTGTTTTATCGACTCGCTCATACTTGTGCAAGTCAGGAGAAGTTATTACTAAGACTATTTATTATTATATATAGCGTTTTGTTTTGCTTTTATTTGGCTAAGGTATCAACAGCTGTTTTTTATACTTCCCGCTTCGAGGCTAATAGAGGGTTAGGGGGAGTCGTAAGAATAATGGATGCCTTAAGGCTAATTATAGCAGCATGGTTATATGTTTATTTTATAAGAAGCCGTTATAAAAAATATTTAATTGGTGCATTACTTATATCAGTTTTTGGCGCTGTTGTATCAGGAGCTAAATTTGCACTTCTTGAACAATTGTATGTTATATTTGTTGCAGGGTTCGTTGCTGAAAGAAAACGTATTAAATTCAATGTGGTCAACTTCTTACTATTTGCACTCTTAGCAGTTCTACTTCTTATTTTTGTGCTCTTTATTTTATCAAAGACTTCTGTAGCCCTTGGTTATGTAAATTCTCAATATCTACCTGGTTTTCCAGTAACCGTAGAGCTCCTTGTCTTACGTATCCTTGCTAACGGTGATGTTTATTACTTGTCTCTTACTGGAAAAATACTTGAGTTAATAAAAATAGATTATCCGTTACTACAAATGTTTGCTAATACATTTGGGAATGGATTTATGTCTAACCTTTTCAACTTCGATTTTGCTAATTCTGACATTGGAAGACAGATCTGGTTATATTGGTACCCAAATGATCCTATAATGCGTGGGCCTGCAAATCATTTCGATCTTACCGGTTATGTGTACTTTGGATATGTTGGGGGAGCCTTATTCTGTTCTTTCGTTGGCTTCATTGTTGGAAAGATTAATGGATTTAAAAGAAAATATATTCACAGTCCTGCGGTTGTTGTTGCCATTACATCTGCTCTATATTGCCGCTCCCTGGCGATGATTTTAAATCCATCCGTTGGGATTGCTTATATTGTAGATATAACAGCTTTGCTAGTTTTCATGTGGTTTATTGCGTCATTATCTAATCTTTATATTGGGGGGAGTAGGAATGTCCGTTAGTGCAATTATAGTTACTTATAACTCCAATATTGAAAAACTGACCGAAATAGTAACGTCCCTCAATTCCGAACTTTCATATTATATTGTTGATAACTCGATTGATGAGATCTCTAGAACAGCTATATCATCTTTATGTTTGAAGCTTTCATTGCATTATTTACCTATGCAGGGTAATGTCGGAATTGCAAGTGCACAAAACATGGGTATCGAGAAGGCCATTAGTTTAGGTGCTACAGATATATTATTCCTTGATGATGATAGTGTACCTGACCCTAGTATGTTAGAAAACTTGCTCAAAGCACGACAAGCTTGTTTAGAAAAGTCCTCAAAAATTCCAATCTTATGTGCAAATGCGTTACATAATGGGGATGAAAGTCTCAATGTTTTAGGTGAGGAAGTTATTAACGGTGTTTATAAATGTCGTGATCTGATCAGCTCCGGAACTTTTGTTAATGCAACTCACATTGAAATTGTCGGCTTGCTTGAAGATGAATTATTTATTGATTGCGTTGATTTTGAATGGGGGTGGCGTGCTCAATCACTTGGGTACGAGATCTATTTAGTCAAAAATGCCATATTAAGGCATCGTCTTGGGGATGGCAGAGCAAACTATATACCAATAAAATATCCGTCTCCAATTAGGCATTATTATCAATATCGCAATATATTATCAATGCTTACCAGATCTTATGTTCCTATTGCATGGAAAGTTTCTCAATCATTAAGACTTCCTATCAAATTTATTCTTATATTTCTGGTGCTTGATAACAAATTTAAAAGAAGTAGATATGCTATTCGTGGTGTATATGATTTTTTAAGACGCAAATCAGGTGCTATTTAGTTCATTGTTTTTCGCGGCTTATAACAATAAAGAACCTATGTTTGGAGTGCTTATATGCATAAAATAAAATCTCGCCAGATCGATGGTTATCGAATTTCATTCTCTGATGCCACTGTCGATGATGCCGAATTCATTCTTTCGCTTCGTACAGATGATCAAAAATCAAAGTTTTTATCAAAAACAGAATCAGACGTCATAAAACAACAACAATGGCTAGCTTCATATGCAACTGATTCCTCGCAAGCTTATTTTATTATTAATGATAATAGTGGCGTAAATATTGGGACTGTACGTTTATATGATATTCAAGAGAAATCCTTTTGCTGGGGTTCTTGGATTCTTGCCCATAATGCCCCAGTGTATGCATCAATTGAGTCCGCATTAATTATTTACGCATATGCATTATCTTTAGGTTTCGAGCAGGCACATTTTAGTGTAAGGAAAGAAAACATTTCAGTTTACCGTTTTCATGAAAGATTTGGCGCAATAAAAACTGATGAAACTGCTGATGATTATCTTTACAAAATAGATGAGCAGGCTATTAGAACATCCATGAAAAAATATTCTCGATATTTGCCTGAAGGCATAGTAGTTCATAGTTATTAATGAGTTGAGGGTTTATTATTAAATTTTGTTTAAAATTATTTCATTTTTATCATCATAATAGCCCGTTTATAAGTTTACTCAATAGACATGTTTTAATTTAGTTCTCAATTATTTTAATTTAAGTTAAATATCGCATTTTGTGATCGCTGCGATAGGTTCCTCCTTTCGAAAACTCATGTACAATGCTGGTGTTCATTTGTATAGCCCAGCTTGTATAAACTCACTAATTACATGGGTTTAGACCACAAACTGAGCAATCAACTATTTCAGACAGGAGTTGCTAATGTCCAAACAACAGATCGGCGTTGTCGGTATGGCGGTAATGGGCCGTAACCTCGCGCTTAACATTGAAAGCCGTGGTTATTCCGTTTCGATTTTTAACCGTTCAGGCGATAAGACTGATGAAGTGATCGCTGAAAACCCGGGTAAAAATCTGGTTCCGCACTACAGCGTCGAAGAGTTTGTTGACTCGTTGGAAAAACCGCGTCGTATCCTGCTGATGGTGAAAGCGGGCGAAGCAACAGACAAAACCATTGCTTCATTGACTCCGCACCTTGATAAGGGCGACATCCTGATCGATGGCGGCAACACCTACTACAAAGACACTATTCGCCGTAACCGCGAACTGTCTGAGCAAGGTTTCAACTTCATCGGTACCGGCGTTTCCGGCGGTGAAGAGGGCGCTCTGAAAGGTCCATCCATCATGCCTGGTGGTCAGAAAGAAGCTTACGCGCTGGTAGCGCCAATCCTTGAGCAAATCGCTGCTCGTGCTGAAGATGGCGATGCTTGCGTTGCTTACATCGGTGCTGACGGTGCGGGCCACTACGTTAAGATGGTTCACAACGGTATCGAATACGGCGATATGCAGCTGATTGCTGAAGCTTATTCTCTGTTGAAACAGTCTCTGGGCCTGACCAACGAAGAGCTAGCTAGCACCTTCGTTGAGTGGAACAAAGGCGAGTTGAGCAGCTACCTGATCGACATCACCAAAGATATCTTCACCAAGAAAGACGAAGAAGGTAAATATCTGGTTGATGTGATCTTGGACGAAGCCGCTAACAAAGGTACAGGTAAGTGGACCAGCCAGAGCTCTCTGGATCTGGGTGAACCACTGACTCTGATCACCGAATCCGTATTCGCTCGTTACCTCTCTTCTCTGAAAGATCAGCGCGTTGCGGCATCTAAAGTGTTGACCGGCCCTGCTGTTAAACCTTTCTCTGGTGAGAAAGCAGAGTTCATCGAGAAAATCCGTCGCGCTCTGTACCTGGGTAAAATCGTCTCTTACGCACAAGGCTTCTCACAGCTGAAAGCGGCATCTGACGAAAATAACTGGGATCTAAACTACGGCGAAATCGCTAAGATCTTCCGCGCTGGCTGTATCATCCGCGCTCAGTTCTTGCAGAAAATCACTGATGCTTACGCAGAAAACGCGTCAATTGCTAACCTGCTGTTGGCCCCGTACTTCAAAAATATTGCTGACGAATACCAGCAAGCTCTGCGTGACGTAGTCTCTTATGCTGTGCAGAACGGCATCCCGACCCCGACATTCTCTGCTGCGATAAACTACTATGACAGCTACCGTTCTGCGGTTCTGCCAGCTAACCTGATCCAGGCACAACGTGATTACTTTGGTGCGCATACTTACAAGCGCACTGATAAAGACGGCGTGTTCCACACAGAGTGGTTGGATTAATAGTATTAAGTTAGAATATTTTTAAAAACAAGACGGCCCTTAATGGGTCGTCTTTTATTATTTATAGGACCACATAGTTAAAGATATTTTAATTATGCATAAAATATGGACATTTTCTGGTTTTTAAATTTAATTTCAATCTTAAATATGAATGATTTTATTTTGGTGTGTTGCTTGTCATCCAACTTATATTGCCAATCCAGATCGTTCACAATTTGTAAATTTATCTAGGATGCCCATGAATCAAGATAAAAGTAATGTAACTCAAAGTCACATTAGCCTTTCACATGAATCAATAGATTTAATTGATATTATTAGACAACTCAAACGTGGTAAATGGGTTATCACTGCATTTGTTATCTTAACTACTTTATTAGCTGCCCTTTATTTATTTACAGCTAAAGAAAAATGGACTTCTAATGCAATTGTGACATATCCTGACTCTGGTCAGATTGCAAGTTATACCAACGCGATGGGTTTGTTATATAGTCAGAACCCGGGTAATGCCCCTTCAGTTACTGAAGTACAACAGCGCTTTTTTGGACGTTTTAATTCTGCTACAGCCGCTTTATCTGAACAGTTGGACAATCAGGCATCTCCAGAAAAACTGGTTATAGCACCTGCATCTAAAGATCAACCAGTACCGATTAAAATAAGTTATACGGCGAGTAGTGCCGGAGAAGCTCAAAAGACGCTTACAACTTATATTCAACAAATTAATAAGCGTGTAGTTAATGAACTTAACGATGACTTGCAGACAAGTATTGATTCGAAAATAGATGGTTTGCATGAAGACTTAGCCGCTCAAGAAAAAGTCGCACAAGAGAAAAAAGATAAACGTCTTGATGTGCTTAATCAGGCATTAATTATTGCTGAACAGTCAAATATTAAAACTCCTGTCGTTCAACAGGCTGAGAGTTTATCTGAAGACACGCTATTCGTATTAGGTAGTAACGCGTTGTCAGCGACAATCAAAAATGAGTCAACTCGCCCTCTACCTCTTGATGGCTCTTACTTTGCTACACGTCAATCACTTTTGGCGTTAACTGAATTGAAATCAAAGCCAAGTGTAACTTATTCAATTCGATACATCATGAAACCTGATTTACCTTATTATCGCGACAGTCCTAAGAAGGTATTGGTTATTGTGCTTGGTGTATTAATGGGTCTTATCTTGGGGTCTGTCATTGTGCTCTTGCGCAATGCTATTAAGAACTTATCTCGTCCAATCTGAAGTTTTGAATAAAATAAAAAGGCCGGTTTATCAATTAAACCGGCCTTTTTTTTATTTGAAATTCACTAAATTACTTCTTATGCCTCTGTCGCAAGTTCTCAATCACCGTGCTCAGGTTCAAATCTTGATCCTGCAACAGCACTAGGAGGTGATACACCAGATCTGAGGCTTCGTTGGTGAGTTCGAAACGGTCATTGACCGTGGCGGCGAGGGCGGTTTCGACGCCTTCTTCACCCACTTTTTGTGCAATACGCTTGGTGCCGCTGGCGTAGAGTTTGGCGGTGTATGAACTCTCTGGATCAGCGTTTTTACGTGAAGCCACCAGTTCTTCCAGTTGGAACAGGAAACCCCAGTCGGTAGCGGCAGGGTGGAAGCAGCTGTTGTTGCCTTTGTGGCAGGTCGGGCCGATAGGGTTGACCAGCGCCAGCAAGGTGTCGTTATCGCAATCGGGATAAATGCTGACCAGATTGAGGAAGTTGCCGGAGCTTTCGCCTTTGGTCCACAAGCGCTGCTTGGTGCGGGAATAGAAGGTCACTTTGCCAGAAGCCTGAGTTACGGTCAGGGCTTCCTGATTCATATAACCCATCATCAATACTTCGCCCGACACCGCGTGTTGGACGATGACCGGCATCAGATTGTCGACTTTCTCCCAGTCCAACTGGGCAATCTGTTCTTCGCTTAAACGCGCGTTATTCAAAGTTTCATTACTCACAAGCGGATCTCCACGCCGTTTTCGGCCAGATAGCTCTTCAGCTCGCCGATATTGATGATTTGTTTGTGGAACACGGACGCCGCCAGTGCGCCATCTACGTTGGCTTGCAAAAATGCGTCGAGGAAATGCTGTGGCGTACCCGCACCGCCCGAGGCGATCAGTGGCACATGGCAAACTTCACGGATCAGCTGCAACTGCTGCAAATCATAGCCATTACGCACGCCGTCCTGATTCATCATGTTCAGCACGATCTCGCCCGCGCCGCGCTGCTGCACTTCTTTCACCCAATCCTGCGTCTGCCAAGTGGTGACTTTGGTGCGCGCTTCATCGCCGGTAAACTGGTGAACCTGATAGCTACCGGTCTCGGCGTCGTGCCACGTATCGATGCCGACCACTATGCACTGCACGCCAAAGCGATCTGCCAGTCGGGTGATCAGCGTTGGGTCAGCCAGTGCCGGGGAGTTGATAGAAATCTTGTCCGCGCCGAACTGTAAAATCTGCGCCGCGTCTTCAGCGCTTTTAATCCCGCCCGCTACGCAGAAAGGAATGTCGATGACTTCCGCCACGCGCGACACCCAGCTTTTATCTACCACGCGGCCGTCGGATGAGGCGGTGATATCATAGAACACCAGCTCGTCCGCACCTTCTTCAGCGTAGCGTTTTGCCAGCGGCACGATGTCGCCGATGATTTCGTGATTGCGGAACTGCACGCCTTTTACTACCTGTCCGTCCTTAACATCAAGGCAGGGGATTATCCGTTTTGCCAGCATGAAATTGCCTCCGTCACGCTAAATTTGCCCTCGAGCAGAGCCCGCCCGACAATCACGCCTGTTACGCCGCTATCGCGCAACTGGGCGATATCATCCAAATTACCAATCCCACCCGATGCCTGAAATGCCACTTGCGGGAAGCGTGCAGTTACTTCGCGATACAGCTCCACGTTCGAGCCTGCGAGAGTGCCGTCGCGCGAGATATCCGTGCACAGCACGTGCTTAAGGCCGAAAGGCAGATATTGCTCGACCACCTGCTCTAAGGTGGCGTTGGAGTTCTCCTGCCAGCCGCTGATGGCCACGTTTTTAGTACCGTGCTCATCAATGCGCACGTCCAGCGCCAGCACCAGAGCGTCAGCGCCAAAACGACTAAACCAGCCTTGCACTGTCTCGGGGTCTTTTACCGCCGTTGAACCAACCACCACGCGGGTTGCGCCAGCGGATAACAGGGCTTCGACATCCTGCTCGGTGCGAATACCGCCGCCGACTTGCACAGGCACTGATACGCCAGCCAGCAGCTTTTTCAGCAGTGGGATCTGGCGAGCGGCCGGGTCTTTCGCGCCGGTTAAGTCCACCAAGTGCAGCACTTCGGCGCCTTGGCGCTGATAATCTTGCAGTCTTGGCAGCGGATCGCTGCCGTAATCGCGTTGTTGACCATAATCGCCCTGATGCAAACGCACCACGCTGCCATCAATTAAATCTAAAGCGGGAATAATCATGGTGCTTACATCTCCAGAAAGTTTTTCAGCAGCTGTGCGCCTGCGGCACCCGAACGCTCGGGGTGGAACTGCACGCCGAAGAAATTATCTTTTTGCACGGCGGCGGTGAACGCCTCGCCGTAGAGCGTCTGCGCGATGGTGCTCTCGCAGATTGGCATCGCGTAGCCGTGGACGAAATAGAAGTAAGCGTTCTCGTCGATGCCACGGAACAAGTGGCTGTCAGCGTTGGCAATCACCTGATTCCAGCCCATGTGCGGCAGAGGCAAACCTAGGTCCTGCATGCGTTGCACTGGCGTATCAATGATGCCCAGCGTCGCCACGCCGCCACTTTCATCACTGCCGGAACCGAGCAGCTGCATGCCTAGGCAGATGCCCAGCACGGGCTGCGTACAAGCTTTGATTAAGTCGATTAGCTCGCGCTGTTCAAGCTGCTCCATCGCAGCCTGAACTGTGCCAACACCCGGCAAGAACAGCTTATCAGCATGCAGCACAATCTCCGGGTCACGGCTGACCTGCGGCTCATAGCCCAGACGCTGCACCGCGTATTTAACAGAAGAGAGGTTGGCACAGCCGGTATCAAGGATAACGACGTTCATCAAAGCACTCCTTTCGAGCTCGGCAGGGTGTTGCCGTCAACGCGGATCGCTTGGCGCAATGTGCGGCCAAAGGCTTTGAACAAGCTTTCCACGCGGTGGTGATCGTTTTTGCCCTTGGTGCGCAGGTGCAGGGTACAGGCCATGGCGTAAGAGAGTGAGCGGAAGAAGTGCTCGACCATCTCGGTGCTCAGGTCACCCACGCGCTGATAGCTGAACTCGGCTTTGTATTCGAGGTGCGGGCGGCCTGAGATGTCCAGCGCGCAGCGAGCCAAGCACTCGTCCATTGGCAGCACGAAACCGAAACGGCCAATGCCGCGTTTATCACCCAGCGCCTTGTTCAAGGCTTCGCCCAGCGCCAGTGCGGTGTCTTCAACCGTGTGGTGGTCGTCAATGTACAAGTCACCTTTGACTTCAATGTTCATGCGGAAACCGCCGTGGGTGGCGATCTGATCCAGCATGTGATCGAAGAAGCCGACGCCGGTGCGGATTTTGCTGTCGCCTTCGCGGTCCAGCCAGACGTCTACATCAATGGCGGTTTCGCGCGTCACGCGGTTGACATGGGCGTGGCGGTCGCGTTTGGTGAGCTGGTCGGCAATCGCAGGCCAGTTCAAGGTGTCGCGCTGGTAGCGTAAACCGGCAATGCCCATGTTGGCAGCCAGTTGCAGGTCAGTATCGCGGTCGCCAATCACATAGCTGTTCGCCACGTCCATCACGCCGCTGTCCAGATAACCTTTCACCAGCTCGGTTTTCGGCTTACGGCATGAGCAGTGGTCTGCAGGCAGGTGCGGGCAAATCAGCACTTCATCAAACACAATCCCCTGAGAGGTCAGGATCTGCATCATCAGGTTGTGCGGCGGATCGAAGGTCTCCTGCGGGAAGCTGGCGGTGCCCAAACCATCCTGATTGGTGATCATCACCAGTTTAAAGCCTGCGCCCTGTAGGGCCAGCAGAGCGGGGATCACTCCCGGTTCCAGCGCCAACTTATCCAGACGGTCTACCTGAAAATCTTCAGGCGGCTCGGAAATCAGCGTACCGTCGCGGTCAATGAATAAGATCTTTTGTACTAACGGGCTCTGGCTCACATTGGCTCCTTGCTTGGGGCAAATTCATTATTAGTGGTTACTGTTGTCTGGCCTGCGCCGGGCAGAGGGCGGAGCGCGTCGATGACTCGCTGGCACTCGGCGCGGGTGCCGACGGTGATGCGTAAGCAGCCGGAAAGCCCCGGTTGTTTGTTCTGGTCACGTAAGATAATGCCCTGATCCCACAGGGTTTTAAAGACCTGACTGGAAGCCGTGTAGCGAGCCAAAACATAGTTGGTTTCGCTGGTAAATACCTGTTCTACGCAGTCGCATTGGTTTAATTGCTCAATCAGCCAAGCGCGGGTGTCACTGATCTCCGCGACGCGTTCGCGCATCACCGCCAAACCTTGATCACTTAGCGCCTGAGCGGCAATGTCAGCCACCGGCGTTGCCAACGGGTAAGGCGCGATCACTTTCATTAATAGCTCAATCAGCTCGCTATTGGCCAAAGTGAAGCCACAGCGCAGTCCTGCCAGAGCAAAGGCTTTGGAGAGTGTGCGCAGCACGGCGAGGTGCGGATACTCTTGCAGCCAGCCGACCACCGATGCCTGCGGGCAGAACTCAATATACGCCTCATCTATAGCCACGACTGCCTTGCCGCGCGTGAATTCCAGCACGGCTCGCAAATCATCTGGATTGATCAGATTACCGGTCGGATTATTCGGGCTACAGATATAGACTAGCTTCACGCCGTCGAGCGCCGCTTCAATGGCAGGAAGATTTAACGACCAGTCTTCATTGGCTTCAACCGTGCGGCCTTCGACGCCGATAGTCTCGGCGCTGACGCTGTACATGCCGTAAGTCGGCGGGCAATAAAGGATGGCGTCTTTACCCGGCTCGCAGAATGCGCGGATCAACAGCTCAATGCCCTCGTCGGCGCCACGGCTGACGATCACCTGACTGGCATCCAAACCAGCGTAGGCCGCATAGCGCTCCACGACCAGCTTCGGCTGGCATTCCGGGTAGCGGTTGAAGGTCTGCGCGGTCAGCTCGAACTGCGGAGCCAGCGGGTATTCATTGGCATTCAGCCAGACATCGCCATTGCCACCCAGACGGCGAGCAGACTGGTAAGGCGTCAGCTCGCGAACGTTTTTACGGGCCAGCGCCTGAACGCTGAGATTGCTTTTATCACTCATTGTCCTTGCTCCTTCAGCGCATTGACGCGCAGGGTTACGGCATTTTTGTGAGCAGTCAGTTGTTCAGCCTGCGCCAGCGTTTCAATGGTGGTCGCCAGACCCAGTAGGCCCTGCGGCGTTAGCTGTTGCACTGTCATGCGCTTCTGGAAATCCGCCAATCCGAGGCTGGAATAGGTGGCAGTATAGCCATAGGTCGGCAGCACGTGGTTAGTGCCTGAGGCGTAATCGCCGGCGGATTCCGGTGACCAGTCACCGAGAAACACCGAGCCCGCGCTGGTGATGCTGTCGACCAAGGCTTCCGGCTCACGGGTTTGTAAAATCAGGTGTTCCGGGCCGTACGCGTTACTGATTTCAATGCACTGTGCTAAGTCTTTCGCCACGATCAGACGGCTGCTTTCCAGCGCCTGACGGGCAATCTCTTTACGAGAGAGCAGGGCCAATTGGCGCTCAACGGCTTCGGCGACGGCTTTCGCCATCTCAAGGCTTGGCGTCAGCAACACCACCTGTGAGTCCGGGCCGTGTTCTGCTTGCGACAGCAGGTCAGAAGCCACGAAGTCAGGCGTTGCGCCACTGTCAGCAATGACCAGCACTTCTGACGGGCCGGCGGGCATATCAATCGCCGCGCCGTTTAGGCTTTGACTCACCTGACGCTTAGCTTCGGTAACGTAGGCATTGCCCGGCCCGAAGATCTTAGCCACTTTCGGCACGCTTTCTGTCCCGAAGGCCAGAGCCGCGATGGCCTGCGCGCCGCCGAGTTGGTAAACCTCACTGACGCCGCACAGCTTGGCGGCATATAAGATTTCATCGGCAATCGGTGGCGGTGAGCAGAGCGTCACCCGCTGGCAGCCTGCGATTGCGGCTGGCGTCGCCAACATTAATACGGTGGAAACCAACGGCGCAGAGCCGCCAGGAATATACAGACCCACCGACTGAATCGGGCGAGTCAACTGCTGGCAGCGCACCCCCGGCTGGGTTTCAATATCGACCACTGCCAGCTTTTGCGCTTTATGGAAGGTGGTGATATTGCGTACCGCGTGCGCCATCGCCTGTTTTACGTCGTCGCCAAGGCGAGCCGAGGCGTCTTCGATTTGCTGGGCCGTCACGCGAATGTCGGCAACATCGGTTTTATCGAATTTGGCGCAATACTCGCGCAGGGCGCTGTCGCCTTCATTGCGGACGCGGCTAAGGATCTCGCTGACTGACTCGGTGATTCGATCAGAGGCGGAGATTGCCGGGCGAGTCAGCAAATCGCGGCGCTGCTCTTCGCTGCACTGTTGCCAGTCAATAGGGGTGCTGAACGCGGTTGGCTGCATGGTCTTACTCCATCATTTTTTCGATTGGTAAGACCAGAATCGAGCTGGCGCCTAACGCTTTCAGCTTTTCCATGGTTTCCCAGAACAGGGTTTCACTGCTGACCATGTGCATGGCGACGCGCTGTTGGTCACCTGCCAGTGGCAGAATAGTAGGGCGCTCGGCACCTGGCAGCAGGTCGATGATTTCGTCCAGACGCTCGCTTGGCGCGTGCAACATAATGTATTTGGATTCGCGAGCCTGAATCACGCCCTGAATACGGGTCATCAGGCGGTCAATAAGCAGCTGCTTCTCTTGCGGCATTTCGCCGTCGCGCTGAATCAGACAGGCTTTAGAACGGTAAATGACTTCTACTTCGCGCAGGCCGTTGGCTTCTAAGGTGGCGCCGGTAGAGACTAAGTCACAAATGGCGTCGGCCAGACCGGCGCGCGGAGCGACTTCCACAGAGCCGTTCAGCAGGCAGGATTTGAACTCTACGCCTTGTTTATCGAGGTACTGTTTAAGGATGTGTGGGTAAGAGGTGGCGATACGGGCATTTTGCAGGCTTTGCGGGCCGGTGTAGTCACAGTCCAGCGGCGTGGCTAAAGACAGTCGGCAGCCGCCGAAGTCCAGACGACGCAGGGTGAAGTAACGCGGGTCTTCGCCCTGTGCGCGGCGATTCAGCAGCTCTTCTTCCAGCACGTTTTCGCCGATAATCCCTAAATCCACCACGCCGTCCATTACCAGCCCTGGGATATCGTCATCGCGCACGCGCAGGATGTCGATTGGCATATTCTCTGCGAAAGCAATCAGGCGCTGCTCTTGCAGGTTAATTTTGATCCCGCAGCGTGCCAGCAGTTCACGTGAATCGTCGCTCAGGCGACCTGACTTCTGCATTGCTATCCGTAAACGTGATTTATCCAACATAAAAACCTCGACCTTATAAGTATTTAATTTTGTTGTGTTTGCTTAATATTTTTACCCAAAATAATTCGAGTGACAGGAAGGCGGCCAGTGAACGAATCCCGATGAGCTTACTGAAGTAAGTGATTCGGGTGAGTAAAAGCAGCCAACGCACCTGTAACTTGAATTATGAAGGGGAGGGGCAAAAAAAAACCCTCGGAAGTTGATCTTCCGAGGGCTCTCTTTAGGTTCTGCGCCACTGGAAGATCTTAACAGTCTCCCAGCACCAAACGCCTGAAAGACTAGTCAGGGTGATGGTGATGATGGTGGTTGAACAGAACGTTAGTCATGTGTGTATCTCTAGTCAGTGATGCTTAGTAACTGCGTCGCGAATACCGTTAGAGGTATCATTCACAGCGCGTATCAATTCTTGTGTCAATAAAACTAAACTATCAGGTGGCCGCGACGCAACCTTTTTTTAGGATGATAAATTTTTCTTATCTCGTGCTCTACTTTCATCTAAAACGTGAATGATCGGCGGGTGGACCCAGTCTGTAACATTTATAAGAAAAAGCTGACAGCTTCCGACATTGCCTGAACGAATGAACAGGCATAAATTGTTAAACTAAGTGAAGTGAGAAGTGGAATGAGAAGTTTCGACCTTGATCATGCAGGAACGCATGGCGCGAACAGAATGGAGTAATAAATGAAAAAAGTCGCAATAGTGGGGTTGGGGTGGTTAGGTATGCCACTCGCAATGTCTCTGGCCATGAAGGGGTATGAGGTTGTCGGCAGCAAGACTACGCCTGACGGCGTCGACGCCGCGCGCATGTGTGGTATCAACTGTTTCCCTCTGGTCTTCAAGCCGGAGATGGAGTGTGAAGCCGCCGATCTGGACGTGCTATTAAATGTCGACGCGCTGATCATCACTCTGCCAGCACGCCGGACGGTGGAAGGCAGTGAGCTCTATTTTCAGGCGGTGCAGCAGCTGGTGGACAGCGCGCTGGCCTATAATGTCGGCCGTATCATCTTTACCAGCTCGACGTCTGTTTATGGTGATGGCACGGGAACCATGCGCGAGAATTCACCGCTGAGTCCAGTAACGCCGAGCGGTAGAGTGCTTGAGGAGCTGGAAAACTGGTTCCATCGCCTGCCCAATACCTCGGTCGATGTGCTCAGGCTTGCAGGCTTAGTGGGGGCCGATCGCCATCCGGGAAGATTCCTTGCTGGCAAAACTGACGTGCAGGGCGGGGATGATGGTGTGAATCTGGTGCATCAGGATGATGTAATTGAGGCCATCACGTTGCTGCTCGGTTTGCCAAAAGGCGGGCATACCTACAACTTATGCGCACCAGTGCATACGCAAAAGCGTCACTTCTATCCGGCCTTTGCTCGCCAGCTGGGGCTGACCGAACCGCAGTTTGCTGAAGTTGCTGAAAATCAGCCGAAGGGCAAGTTAATCGACGGCAGTCTTATCTGCAAAGAGCTGGGTTTTGAGTATCAATACCCTGATCCTGAAATGATGCCCGTGAGTTAATTAGCTAGTTAGCTAATTAATTGAATAAACCCTCTCAATCAATAGAGGGTTTTTTTTCGGTTAGATATAAAGACCGCCGATGAATAACAGGAAATAAGGTGAAAAAATTTCACTGTTAACGTTTTCAGTTCAACTTTTAATTATTTATTGTTCGATATTGAGCTGCTTTTATTACCAATAAAATGACAAATGTGTGATGGATATTTTAATTATTCTTTACTGTTGCTGGGTGAAATAAATTTCTAACAGCCTTAAACCGGCTTCTGCTAGCGCTTTTGGGCCGGTGAATACCATGCCTTATGTTGTCTACGTAATAAAATTCCTAAGACTAGTCTGAGCATTTCCTCTTCGATGGCATAAAACTCTTTTTAGGTTTGCCCCTAAAGTTTCCGCTCCCTGTGCCGATACCCCAGTTGCCCGCAGATCGGGCCGCACACTTCACCCTGACTTCTGTATCCTCCCTGAGGGCAGAAGGTTTTCTGCTGCAAAAATTATTTGTTACACACCTTGACTTTGTACGCTTATAAAGCCGTACTTACTGACGGTATCCCCACGCTTATTCCTGAATTATCCTGAAAAACCTTCCTAAACAGTACTTCAACGACCATTTTTTAAAGAACAAGCTGTTTTTAAAGCAATGCGGATTTTTTGCTATTAAAAGTCACAGCAATGGCTTTAAAGGCTAAAATTCATACATTAATCATGTTTTTATATGGTTAATTTGGCTTTAATCAGATGTTGTACTAAATGATCTAAAAATGGATAAAAAAACGGGGCTGAGAAGGGATTTTAAGACGCATTTTTACTTTTGGATAAATTTTGAGCTGTTTTTTTACTCAAATCACTCTTTTTGGATAAAAATAAGTTTTATTTTTGTGATGTTCATCACACTTTATCCAAAATTCGCTGAGGGCGAGATTGTATGTGCTAATGATTCGGGGTTACATTTGCGTCGTATTAAGATTAATCCTAATAATGTATGTAAAAGCGTTTCACTGAATGACACGCAATCACAGCAACGGACCCTGCCGAAAAGCTACAACTGATAAATTATTAAATTTAATTAGCCGTGAAATTGTCACATTTATAGTTTACATCAGGAACTACTTTGTATTGGCGGTGAATCATAAACCGCGAGATAAACCCGTTTTGTCCTCGCAAACATTTCTTTGAAAAAATGAAATGTGATGTTCATCGTCCAATGGCCAATTGTTTTGATAGTAAAAAAATACTCTGTCGGACTTAAAAACCAAACAGTGATTATATCTATCAACCAGTTATGAATTCATAGCTGACGGTATGGGGTAAACAAGCATGTCAGAATTGCTTAAACATATTTATGACATCAATCTGTCATATTTGCTGTTAGCACAGCGGTTAATAAACGACGAAAAGGCTTCCGCGATGTTCCGCTTGGGGATCGACGATGTCATGGCTGATGCGTTGGGGAGCCTTACTTTGCCGCAAATGGTGAAGTTGGCTGAAACGAATCAGTTGCTGTGTCAGTTTCGTTTCGACGACAGCAAGACAATTGAACGTCTGACCCAAGAGTCGCGAGTGGATGATCTTCAGCAAATCCACACAGGTATCCTGTTGTCTAGCCATTTGCTGAAAGGGCTTTCAGCTAAAGACAGCAGCGCCTCTAAGAAAAGGGCATAACCATGTCCTCGATAAAAGCATCATCGACACCGAAAGAGGCTGCGGCCAAACCCGTCGAGAAAAGTATTGTTCAGGAAGCGCGGGATATTCAGTTAGCGATGGAGTTGATTTCGCTGGGTGCCCGTTTACAGATGCTGGAAAGTGAAACGCAGCTTAGCCGTGGTCGGTTAATCAAACTCTACAAAGAGCTGCGTGGTAGCCCTCCACCGAAAGGGATGTTGCCGTTCTCCACTGACTGGTTCATGACGTGGGAACAGAACATTCACTCCTCCATGTTCTACAACGCCTACACCTTCTTGATGAAGAGTGGGCATTGCAATGGCGTTGAGGCGGTTATCAAGGCATATCGTCTGTATCTGGAGCAGTGTCCAGAGCAGCCGGGTGAAGCGCCAATTTTGGCTCTGACTCGTGCATGGACACTGGTTCGATTCGTTGACAGCGGCATGCTGCAACTCTCTTCCTGTAACTGCTGCGATGGTTCTTTTATTACCCATGCACACCAGCCACGTCACGGTTTTGTGTGCAGTCTTTGCCAACCGCCTTCACGAGCAGTAAAAAAACGTAAACTTTCCCCGGAAGCTGCCGATAGTACATCTCAAGAGCTGGACGAAAAGGTCAAGCGCGCGGTTTGAGATGATGTGGGCAGCATAGTGCGAAAGGTCACGTGATGCTAAAGAGTGGTGAAATGCCACTCTTTACAATACCTCCCCAACATCCCCAATAGTTTTGGTTGTCAGCTGACAAGACAAAACCTCAATTCTCTCTTCAAGCGCGCTTCCTCTGGTCTGGCCTATACCCAAAAGCCACATCGAATTAAGGAATCATCGTGCTAGTACTCATCGGTTACATCGTGGTCCTGGGCTCAGTCTTTGGCGGCTTCATGCTGGTTGGCGGCGAGCTGGGCGCGCTTTATCAGCCCGCAGAACTGCTGATCATCGGCGGCGCCGGTATTGGTGCGTTTCTGGTCGGCAACAACGGCAAAGCCATCAAATCGACACTTCGCGCACTGCCGAAACTGTTTCGCGCATCGCGTTACAGCAAGGCGCTGTATATGGATCTGATGGCGCTGCTCTATCGCTTACTCGCCAAATCACGCCAGCAAGGGATGCTGTCGCTGGAAAATGACATCGATAATCCGCAGGAAAGCGATATTTTCACTAATTATCCGCGCATTCTTGCCGATAAACATTTGGTGGAATTTCTCACTGACTATCTGCGCCTGATGGTCAGCGGCAACATGAACGCTTTTGAAATCGAAGCGTTGATGGATGAAGAGATTGAAACCTACGAGCAAGAGAGCGAAGTGCCCGCCAATAGTCTGGCGCTGGTGGGGGATTCACTCCCGGCGTTCGGTATCGTGGCGGCGGTGATGGGGATTGTTCACACCTTAGCTGCGGCAGACCGTCCGGCTGCTGAACTGGGCGCACTGATTGCCCACGCCATGGTCGGTACCTTCCTCGGTATTTTGCTAGCTTACGGTTTTATCTCTCCGCTGGCTGCGGTGTTGCGCCAGAAGTGCGCTGAGAACACCAAGATGATGCAGTGCATCAAAGTGACTTTACTCTCGAGCCTGAATGGCTACGCGCCGCAGATTGCGGTCGAGTTTGGTCGTAAAACGCTTTACACCTCCGAGCGCCCTTCATTCGTCGAACTTGAAGATCACGTTCGTCAGGTTAAATCGCCTAACAAGCAAGCGGAAGAAGAAAACGTATGAAGCATCAGAGTCATCCCATCGTTGTGGTGCGCAGGAAAAAGGGCAAGCACGGCGGCGGGCATCACGGCGGGTCGTGGAAGATTGCTTATGCCGACTTTATGACGGCGATGATGGCGTTCTTCCTGGTGATGTGGCTTATCTCCATTTCCAGCCCGAAAGAGCTGGTGCAGATTGCTGAATACTTCCGTACTCCATTAGCCGTGGCCATTACCAATGGTCCGCGCAGCAGTGACGCAACCAGCCCGATCCCGGGCGGCGGGGATGACCCGACGCAGCAGGACGGCGAAGTGCATAAGATGATCCAGTCGCAGGGCGACCAGCGTGAAATCGGTGATTTGCAGCGTCTGCAAGAGAAGCTGGAGCAGATGCTAATTTCCGATCCGCGTCTGAAAGATTTGCGCCCGCACCTGATGATTAACCTCACCGAGCAGGGGCTGCGTATCCAGATCATCGACAGCCAGAACCGCCCGATGTTCCAGCTGGGCAGCGCCACGGTTGAGCCTTACATGCGCTACATCCTGCGAGCGATTGCCCCGGTGCTGGATGATTTCCCTAACAAGATAAGCCTTGCCGGTCATACCGATGACATGCCTTACGCCATGGGCGAACGCGGCTACAGCAACTGGGAGCTGTCTACCGATCGCGCCAACGCCTCGCGCCGTGAATTAACCGCCGGTGGCCTGAGCGAAGGCAAAGTGCTGCGCGTGATGGGCATGGGTTCAACCATGCAGTTGAAAGACCATCCATCTGGCGACGCGATTAACCGCCGCATCAGCATTTTAGTGCTGAATAAACATGCCGAAGAGGCCATCGAGCGCGAAAACAGCGAGGGTGAAGCCGTCACCATTAGCGACGCGGGCGAACTGAAAAAAATGGTTCCGGGCAATGACACTGCGGCTCCGGCCCCGGTGGAACCGCCAAGTGCTAAAGCGTCATCGGCTTTCGCGCCGCACCTGACGTCCAAGGAACCGGCAGCAGAATCAACAACACCACCAACATCAGGGCAATCTTTACCGACGCAGCCCTCACAAGAACAACAACAACCCAAGAGTGAGACGGTGACTCCGGTAGGTTCTTCCTCGTCTAACAGACCAACCACGGCTGTTCCTGCCGCGGCGGACGTTACGGCGCAACCGGCATCATCGGCAAGCCGCGATTCACAGCAGAGGTGATCACGTGAGCATGGATATTAGTGATTTTTACCAAACGTTTTTCGATGAAGCAGACGAACTGCTGGCGGATATGGAGCAACACCTGTTGCTGCTTGACCCCCAGACGCCTGATATCGAGCAGCTCAACGCGATTTTCCGCGCGGCGCACTCGATTAAAGGCGGGGCCGCCACCTTTGGATTCTCGGTTCTGCAAGAAACTACCCATTTATTGGAAAACCTGCTCGACGGTGCAAGACGCGCAGAAATGAGCCTGAGCACTGACATCATCAACCTGTTTTTGGAAACGAAAGACATTATGCAGGAGCAACTGGACGCCTATAAATCCTCTCAGGACCCTGATGCTGAAAGCTTCGAATACATCTGCGCCGCGCTGCGTCAGCTGGCGCTTGAAGCCCAGCAACAGCAGCAGGGCGCACCGGCGGTGGATCTTCACGTCGTGGCTGAAACCCCGGCAGCGAGCACGCCAGCCGCGGCGGCTTCCTCCGGCGGTTTACGCATTCTGCTTTCTGGCCTGAAAGAAGCCGAAGTGCCGCTGATGCTAGAAGAGCTGGGTAATCTTGGCGAGGTGCATGATGCTGTGCAGACAGCAAACAGTGTCGAAGCGACCCTCAATACCACGCTGAGCGAAGACGACATTAGCGCCGTGCTGTGCTTTGTGATCGAACCTGAGCAGATCAGTTTCAGCCCGTCGGCGGCCAACGACGTCGAAGCTGCCGTTGCTGAACCCGAGACTGTCATCGCGCAACCTGTCGCGCCCGTTGAAGAAGCTGCTCCGCGCGCGGCACCTGCTCTGGCTGCCGTGCCTGACTCGGCGGCTCCGGCCAAGGCCCGTGCGCCAAAAGCCGCTGAATCGACCAGCATTCGCGTGGCGGTTGAGAAGGTGGATCAGCTGATTAACTTAGTCGGCGAACTGGTGATCACCCAGTCGATGCTGGCCCAGCGTTCTGACCTGCTGGACCCGGTGGCGCACAGCGATCTGCTCAACAGCATGGGGCAGTTGGAGCGCAACGCCCGTGACCTGCAAGAGTCGGTGATGTCCATCCGTATGATGCCGATGGAGTACGTTTTCAGCCGCTTCCCGCGTCTGGTTCGTGACCTTGCCAGCAAGCTGAATAAGCAGATTGAGCTGACGCTGCTCGGCAGTTCGACCGAGCTGGATAAGAGCCTGATCGAGCGCATCATCGACCCATTAACCCACTTGGTGCGTAATAGTCTGGACCACGGCGTGGAATCCCCGGACGTGCGTATCGCCAACGGCAAGCATCCGACGGGTAACCTGACGCTTTCTGCAGAACATCAGGGCGGGAATATCTGTATCGAAGTGGTGGATGACGGTGCTGGCCTGAATCGCCAGAAGATTTTAGCCAAAGCCGCGTCGCAGGGTCTGAACGTCAATGACAACATGAGCGATGAAGAAGTCGGCATGCTTATCTTTGCGCCGGGCTTCTCTACTGCTGAAAAAGTCACTGATGTCTCCGGCCGTGGCGTGGGCATGGACGTGGTGAAACGAAATATTCAGGAGATGGGCGGTCACGTCGAAATCCATTCCCAACAAGGGAAGGGCACCACCATTCGCATCCTGCTGCCTCTGACGCTGGCCATTCTTGACGGCATGTCAGTCAAAGTGGGCGAAGAAGTGTTCATCCTGCCGTTGAACGCGGTGATGGAATCTCTGCAACCTTTGGCGGAAGACTTACACCCGCTGGCCGGTGGCGAGCGCGTGCTGCAAGTGCGTGGCGAATATCTGCCGCTGGTCGAGCTGTACAACGTGTTTGACGTGACCGGGGCGAAAACCGAGGCGACACAGGCCATCGTGGTGATTCTGCAAAGTGCCGGACGCCGCTATGCGCTGCTGGTGGACCAACTGATTGGCCAGCATCAGGTGGTAGTTAAAAACCTCGAGAGTAACTATCGCAAAGTGCCGGGGATTTCCGCCGCAACCATTTTGGGCGACGGCAGCGTGGCGCTGATTGTTGATGTATCCGCCTTGCAGGCGCTCAACCGTGATAAACGTGCCGTCGATTCGGCCGTTGCATAACAAACATTTAAAAACGAAAAAGCCCTCACTGGTGATGCCGGTGAGGCTCAATTTTAGCCGAACGATGAAGGGTGAATAACATGGCCGGACTTGCAACCGTGACAAAAATGGCAGGTGAAACGGTAGGACAGGAATTCCTGATTTTTACGCTGGGTGATGAAGAATACGGTATCGATATTCTGAAAGTGCAGGAGATCCGTGGTTACGATCAGGTAACCCGCATCGCCAACACCCCGGCATTCATCAAGGGTGTCACCAACCTGCGCGGCGTCATCGTTCCCATCATCGATCTGCGCGTGAAGTTCGCCCAGCAGAACGTTGAGTACAATGAAAACACCGTGGTGATCGTGCTGAACTTCGAAAACCGCGTGGTAGGTATCGTGGTCGACGGCGTTTCCGACGTGCTGTCTCTGACTCAGGAGCAAATTCGCCCCGCGCCAGAGTTCGCGGTAACACTCTCCACCGAGTACCTGACCGGGCTAGGCTCGCTGGGCGACCGTATGTTGATTTTGGTCGACATCGAGAAGTTGCTGAGCAGTGAAGAAATGGCATTAGTAGAAAGTGTGGCAAAAGCTTGATTTAGCCATTGGGGGCTGTGAGCCCCCAAACCCCCGTTTTGGTTTTTCATTTCAAAGTTAAATCTAAATTCAAATTCAAATTCAAATTCAAATTCAAATTCAAATTCAAGGTCGTGGGCGTCGACCCACACCGACCAAGGGAGGCGTAAACGCGCCTCCCTTGGAACCCTGCGTTTTTTCTGCTGCGTGATCGAGGCTGCGCAGGGTTGGGATGGACATGTTTCAGTTGCTTCTGTGATCGCCACGAAATGCCGCCGCTTAGGCGGTGCCCTCGCTGCGGGATTACAACCCGCGTAAAAAGACACGCGGTTTTCCACCTCTTGCTCGGCGTCATTTCTGAATGTGGCCTACTGGCATTTAGACCGTGCCGTTTCAATGGGTTTCAATGTGGTTTTGGTTTGCTCCTCCCCCCGGCAAGGGGGAGGCTGGGAGAGGATGTTACAGAAAAATCAGTGGCTTATGTGAGAAATACCCCACCCCAACCCTCCCCTAAATAGGGGAGGGAGCAAATCAAACTCCAACCAAACCCAACCAAAAACCATCTGAAATGGCACGGTTGGAATGCCAGTAAGTCGCGTTCAGAAGTGACGCCGAGGGAGTGGTTCGAGACCTATGGCTCGAAACCCGAACTGAGGGAACCGCCTAAGCGGCGGCACTTCGCGACAATCGCAGTGGTTGCTGAAACATGTCCACCGCAACCCTGCGCAGCCTCGATCTTCCAGCAGCAAAAAAACGCAGGATTCCAAAGGGTTTCGTTTAAAACCCTTTGGGCCCGTGTGGGCGGCGAGCCCACGGTTTTGACCTTAAGGCCGGTGTGGTGCCAGCGCACGACCTTGCCCTTAAGGCCAGTTTGCGTGGCAACGCAAGGTTTTGCGGGTGTGGGCGGCGAGCCCACGGTTTAGAAGTTAAGTTTTCAGCGGTTTTACAAAACCGCTCTCAAGTTATACATCGCCCTGCCGATAACCCTCTGTAGATGAATTAATGGAAAAAGGCAAAACATGATGTTTAAGCGTATGAAAGTGGTGACGGCCATCGTGGTCTTACTGGTGGTCTTTGGGGCGTTACAGTTGGTTTCTGGTGGGCTGTTCTTCAAATCGCTTAAAACCGATAAAGATAACTTTGCCACTTCACAGCAAATTCGTGTGCAACAGGCTGAGCTGAATGCTAGCTGGATCTATCTGCTGCAAACTCGCAACACCCTTAACCGGGCTGGCATTCGCTTTATGTTGGATGCTAACCAGATGGGCAGTGGGGCGACGGTGAAAGAGCTTATCGACGTCGCGCAGAAGGATTTGAAAATTGCCGGCGAGCACTACGCCAAATATCAAAAAATTCCCAGCGATGCTAGCCAGAATCCTGCATTAGCTGCTGAAATCAAAAAGAATTATGACGTTCTGAATGGTGCGTTGAGTGACCTGATTGACCTAATCGGTCTGGGTCGCATCAATGACTTCTTCGAACAGCCTACCCAACAGTATCAAGACGGCTTCGAAAAGGCATTCGTCAACTATATCGACCAAAACGACAAGCTTTATAGCCACTCGGTCAACGTCAGCGAAGACTCCTTTAGCAACTCACTTTGGGTGCTGGGCGTGATCCTCGCGGTGCTGGTGCTGTTTATTGGTCTGGCATGGTTTGGCGTGCAGCGCGTGCTGGTTCATCCACTGCGTTCACTGGTCGAAAGCATCCAGCACATTGCTCGCGGTGACTTGACCCAAGAAGTGAAAGTTGAAAGCCGTAACGAAATTGGCCTGCTGGCTGAAAGCATCAAAGACATGCAAAGCGAGCTGATCCGCACGGTTTCTGGTGTGCGTCAGGGCGCGGACGCTATCTATAGTGGCGCGAGCGAAATCTCTGCCGGTAACAACGACCTCTCTTCACGCACCGAGCAACAGGCTTCTTCACTGGAAGAGACCGCTGCCAGCATGGAGCAACTGACCGCGACGGTGAAACAAAACGCCGAAAACGCCCGTCAGGCAAGCCAGTTGGCCCTTAGTGCGTCTGAAACCGCGCAGAAGGGCGGTAAAGTGGTATCAAACGTGGTGCAAACCATGAGCGATATCGCCGCCAGCTCGAAGAAAATCACTGACATTACCGGCGTTATCGACGGTATTGCCTTCCAGACTAACATTTTGGCGCTGAACGCGGCGGTCGAAGCAGCTCGCGCCGGTGAACAAGGTCGCGGCTTTGCCGTGGTTGCTGGGGAAGTTCGCAGCTTGGCGCAGCGCAGCGCCCAGGCCGCCAAAGAGATTAAAGGCCTGATTGATGACTCGGTAAGCCGCATCAACACGGGTTCCGTATTGGCGGAAAGCGCCGGTGAAACCATGAGTGACATGGTAAGTGCGGTGACTCGCGTGACCGACATCATGGGCGAAATCACCTCAGCTTCTGATGAACAGAGCCGTGGCATTGAGCAAGTGGCGCAGGCCATTACTGAAATGGACCGCGTGACCCAGCAAAACGCCGCCTTGGTTGAAGAATCTGCTTCCGCCTCCGCAGCGTTGGAAGAGCAGGCTAGCCTGTTAACCCAGTCCGTGGCCGTCTTCAGCCTTGGCCAGCATCAGGTCAACGTGGTGCGCCCGACGACCACCTCGGCGCGCCAGCCTTTGCTGACGCCGAACCTGTCTTCAACCCCAGCCACCAAAGGTGCCGCTAGCAATAACCTGACGGAAAACTGGGAAACTTTCTAACGAGCAACAAAGCGTTTAGCAGTAACAACAGCATGACAGGGGCGGTTTCCGCCTCTGATGCTTCGGTGATGAGAGTAGGGAAGCCATTTGGGCAATAGCAATAGAATCTGTCGTCTAAGGAGTCCGCATTATGAGTGCTCCTAATTCAAACCAGGATCCGGATAACGCGTCGATTATGGCGCAAATGATCCAACGGCTGCCGCTGTCGGATATCCATTTTCGCCGTATCAGCGAGCTTATCTACCAGCGCGCCGGTATCGTGCTGGCGGATCACAAAAGAGAGATGGTTTACAACCGACTGGTTCGTCGATTGCGAATTCTAGGAATTAATGATTTTGGCCAGTATTTGGCGATGCTGGAAAGTGATGCCAACAGCGCTGAGTGGCAGGCATTTATCAATGCTTTAACCACTAACCTGACGGCTTTTTTTCGCGAAGCGCATCACTTCCCGATCCTCGCCGAACATGCCCGCTCACGACCGAATAATTACAGCGTTTGGAGTACCGCCGCCTCGACCGGAGAAGAGCCTTACTCCATCGCCATGACCCTGAGTGAAGCACTGGGCCCGCGCATGGCCAGTTGCAGCATTCAGGCCAGCGACATTGATACCCAAGTGTTAGAGAAGGCGGTCGCTGGTGTTTACCGTCAGGAAGAATTGCGCACGCTAAGTCCTCAGCAGATGCAGAAGTTCTTCCTGAAAGGCACGGGTCCGCACAGCGGGCTGGTGCGAATTCGCCCTGAGCTGGCGCAAATGGTGGCTTTCCAGCAGATCAACTTGCTGGCCAGCCACTGGCAGCTTAACGGGCCATTTGATGCGATTTTTTGTCGTAACGTGATGATCTACTTCGACAAACAAACGCAGGAAAAAATCTTACGCCGATTTGTTCCGTTACTAAAACCGGGCGGCCTGATGTTTGCCGGACATTCCGAGAACTTCAGCCAGATTAGCCGGGAATTTTATTTGCGTGGCCAAACTGTATACGGTCTCGCCAAGGAGAGGTAATGAATAAAATCAGAGTGTTGAGTGTCGATGACTCGGCGTTGATGCGGCAGTTGATGACCGAAATCATCAACAGTCATCCGGATATGGAAATGGTGGCAACTGCGCCCGATCCGCTGGTTGCACGCGACTTAATTAAGAAATTCAACCCGCAGGTTTTGACGCTGGACGTCGAAATGCCGCGCATGGATGGCTTGGATTTCCTCGAAAAACTGATGCGCCTGCGCCCGATGCCGGTGGTGATGGTCTCTTCATTAACTGGGCAGGGATCGGAAATCACCTTGCGGGCGCTGGAGTTGGGCGCTATCGACTTTGTCACCAAGCCGCAGTTGGGCATTCGCGAAGGCATGCTGGCCTATAGCGAGCTGATTGCTGACAAGATCCGCACGGCTTCCAAGGCGCGACTGAACAAGAACGTTAATGCTGACATGCCGCGCATGCTCAGCCATACGCCGCTGCTCAGTAGTGAGAAGTTAATCGCCATTGGCTCCTCTACCGGCGGCACCGAGGCGATTCGCCATGTGCTGCAGCCGTTACCGCCAACCTGTCCGGCATTAATGATCACTCAGCATATGCCGCCGGGCTTTACTCGCTCTTTTGCCGACCGGCTCAACAAGCTGTGCCAAATCACGGTGAAAGAGGCGGAAGACGGCGAGCGCGTGCTGCCGGGACACGCCTACATCGCGCCGGGGGACAGACATATGGAGCTGACCCGCAGCGGGGCGAACTATCAGGTTAAGTTGAACGACGGCCCGGCGGTGAATCGCCATCGTCCGTCGGTTGACGTGTTATTCCGTTCGGTGGCGCAATTCGCCGGACGCAATGCTGTCGGGGTGATCCTGACAGGAATGGGCAATGACGGCGCTGCCGGCATGCTGGAGATGCACCGCGCCGGGGCTTACACATTGGCTCAAAACGAAGCCAGCTGTGTGGTGTTCGGGATGCCCCGTGAGGCGATTGCCTCCGGTGGAGTCAACGAGGTGGTGGATCTCAGCCAAATAAGCCAGCGCATGCTGGCACAAATATCAGCCGGACAGGCTTTACGTATTTAATTTTTCATCCCACTAGGGTGATGAAGCAGCACAATTTAGGAGCACTAAACATGGCCGATCCAAATCTGCGTTTTCTGGTGGTAGATGACTTTTCAACTATGCGCCGCATCGTTCGCAACCTGTTGAAAGAACTTGGTTTCCAGAATGTGGAAGAAGCCGAGGATGGCGTTGACGCACTGAACAAATTGCGTGCCGGTGGTTTTGACTTCGTGGTGTCTGACTGGAACATGCCAAACATGGACGGTCTTGATCTGCTGAAAACAATTCGCGCCGACGCCGCGCTGGCCAAAATGCCGGTATTGATGGTGACCGCGGAAGCCAAGAAAGAGAACATTGTGGCCGCCGCGCAGGCGGGTGCCAGTGGCTACGTAGTTAAGCCATTTACCGCCGCGACTCTGGAAGAGAAGCTCGGCAAAATCTTTGAAAAACTAGGCATGTAGGAGCAGATATGGCTGACTTACTTCCTCCAGGAATGACAATGCCTGCAAACGATGCAGCAACCGCGGGCGATATTATCGCCCGGATTGGGCAACTGACGCGCATGCTGCGCGACAGTATGCGCGAATTGGGGCTTGATCAAGCCATCGCACAGGCGGCGGAAGCCATTCCTGATGCCCGCGATCGACTGGATTACGTGGTCACCATGACCGCTCAGGCGGCAGAACGTGCTTTAAACTGTGTTGAAGCGGCACAACCGCGTCAAAACAAACTGGAAGCTGCGGCGAAAAAACTCGATGCGCGTTGGGACCAATGGTTCGAAAACCCAATCGAGCTGTCCGATGCCCGTGAGCTGGTGACGGACACCCGCAGCTACCTGAAAGAAGTGCCTGAGCACACCAGCTTTACCAATGCGCAGTTGTTGGAAATCATGATGGCGCAGGACTTCCAAGATTTAACAGGGCAGGTTATCAAACGCATGATGACCGTGGTCCAAGAGATTGAAAATCAACTGCTGTCCGTGCTGATGGATAACATTCCTGAGCAGAATATTAAAACCAAGCGTGAAAACGACAGCCTGCTGAATGGCCCGCAGCTCAATGCCGAAGGCGTTGGAGTCGTGGCGTCTCAAGAGCAGGTCGATGACTTGCTGGACAGTTTGGGCTTCTAAATCTCGACCTCTTCTTATCTCTCTACATCCCTTATTCCATCCGTTTGTATTCTGGGCAAACGGATGGATTCAGTTATAGTCCTTTTAGTCCCACTTAATTATCTCTTTTAAAAAATAATTATCTGACTTATTAAAATAAATTCGAGCAAAAGATCTAATATTCTTAGGTAATTCGAAGAATTTATAGTGGTTCTATTTGTGCATCGCCTTGTTTTATTTCAATAGGCTAGAGTTTGTTTTTAACAAACTCCCTAGGCGACCTAAGAAATATCCTGTTTAATGAGTTGAAGTGAATGTGCTTTTAATAATAAATGCAATTCTCCAAGTATTGCCCCACTAAAATGCTGTCGTTATACTGCGCCGCATCAAGAAGCAGGTAGTCGTATCAATAACGCTTCTTGTTATATTCCTCGATTTAATAAAAAGAGGGAATAAATGGATATTGGTTATTATTGACCAATACCTCTAGCGGTAAAAAATCGATTGTAAATAAGGAAGTTACTCATGAAAAAAATGGCTATGTCACAAGCAGCGAACATTGTTGGTGGTACTTTTAAACACAGCGTTTGCAAAAATTATTTTGAAGGCCTTGTGGTTGTTGGTAAACCATCAACCTGTTATTCAGTTAAGGAATGTACTGATAAACACGGCGTAATTAATAAAGAAATGAGAGTTGCACCAGCGTCGAACTGCCCAAAAAACTAATTGCTGATTAGGCAATTTTAATCAGTGGGTACATGGTTAACTGTAACTCTGTACCCATTTTGTATAAGTATCCACCATACTCAAGGATTGAGTGGTCTATGCGTAAGAAAATAATCATTGTTGCTCTGTATACTGTTTTCATTGCGATTATCTCGGCTTTAATTACCACGGCTTATTTCCACGCCTTCGTTTTGAACCAAAGCGAACAAATTCCACAAGACTCATTAACCTCTCTCAGTACAGATAAAGTCACCAATAGCGTCATCAAAGATGGGCAGGATATTATTGAAATTCTCTCCTATGGCTGCCATTACTGTGCATCTAATGAAGACAATGTGGAGCAGCTCGAAAAAAGGCTGCCAGCAGGAAAGAAACTGGTACGTTTACATATTAGTTATGACGACCAATCTGGGCTTGGTCGATATGCTGCGGTATTTGCCACACTGGATGTCATGGGCATTGAAGCAAAATATCGCCATAGCGCTTATCAAGCCGTGAACAAAGATAATATTGATTTAGGTGATGTATCCCAGCTAAATGCTTGGCTGAAGAAGAATAATATTAACGAAGAAGTGTACAATAAAACGCGTCAATCCGCTGAAGTTAAACAGCAATTGGATTACATGACACAAATAACCCGCGATTATAATATTAATGTCACTCCCGCTTTTATCGTGGCAAAGAAGTGGGTGGCTATTCAAGATCGCGAATTCCCTGATTTTGCTAATCAGTTGTTATCTTTGCTAAATAACGACCGTCCGCTGGAGCAGTAATGAAACTTCTGGTGCTGCGCCTCCTGTTTACAGGGATGAACCTTGCCAGCTACTTTGGGCGAGTGGGCTATTTAGCCCGGCAGCTAGGCGATCAGCTGGCTTATTTCTTGCTGCGCCATATTAACTATCGCTGGCTTTTGATTTTGCCACATATTAGCCGACAGTTAGGGATGAGCGGGCATGCTCTTAAAATGAGAGCCAAGGTCGCAGCGGCCAACAAACAGTGTCTGCTGCCCAACAGCGCCAGCCTTAATTACATCTGGCTAACCCAGCGCCGTGAGTGGCTGGTGCGGGCGGCGACCTATGGCCGAAATGTGCAGATTCTCAAAGAAATAGCCGAATGCACCGCCCAGCTCAACGCGGTGGTTGAACCCCTACATCGAGCTGGGCAGCCAGTGATATTGGCCCCGCTGCATACGGTGTCGGACATTTTGGCAACCATGATAGGGGCGGGTGTTTATCCCAATAAGGCGACGGTGATCGCCTCCTTTGGCAACCACGTACATTCTGCGGAAGAGCTACAACAGGGTGGCGTGAATCTCGACTATTGTTCAATTCATGACAAGAGCGATGTTGTCGCCGGGAACTTGTTGAGTTCCTTGATGAGCGCAGCACGGGGAAAGCGCAATATTATTCTTTTCCCAGATATTACCCCCGAATTCACCCTCGGCGCTTATCAAGGTCAGACCTCGAAGCTGACGTGCCAATTATTCCAGCGCCCGGCAGCCTTACACAATGGCATTATCAGGCTATCGCGAGCCATCTCCGCCCGCGTGGTGTTTTACTCTCTCCACTATGACCGGGGAGTGAAGATAAATATCCATTCCCCTTTGCAGGCGGCGCAGTTAAAGCAGCAGATGCCAGCCATTATTGAGAATACTATTCGCGAGCATGCCAATGACTGGATGTTATGGCATGCGCATTCGCTCTACTTTATTAATGAGTAACCTCAGATAACTCATCACTGCGCATTAATATAACAGGATGTTAAGACAGTAGATTATGGAAAATATAATTCCTAAATTGGTTTTTCAGAGTGAGACCAACGAGTGCGGCTTAGCCTGCATCGCCATGCTTGCCGAGACACAGGGGATCGACATCTCGCTGGAAGAGCTGCGCGAGCGTTTTCCCGCCTCCGCCCACGGCACTACCTTATTAAGGCTGTGTGAAATCCTCGGCGAGCTGGCTATTCCTGCCTGTCCTGTGGTTTTCGAGCATCACGAACTCGCCGAGCTGCCTCTGCCCGCCATTCTGCATTACGGCTCCAGCCACTATGTGTTGCTTGCCTATCGACAGGGCGGCTATGTCTGCGTGATGAACCCAGGGATTGGCGAACAACTCTTGCCCGTCGCGGCGCTTAAGTCGGAAATCAGCGGTTACGCGCTGGTGATTGACGCTGAGTCTCAGCCGAAGGCAAAACCGCAGAAGAGAGCCGCCGCCGGGCGCATGCTGGAGTGCATGAGCCTCAAACAGACGGCGGCCATTCGCGGCATTTATGGGCTGATGATGTTGGCGTTTTTGGTGTCGCTCACGCTGTTTATCATGCCGGTAATGGTGAGTAGCGCCATCAATACGGTCTACTCATCGGCGGGCGCGGCCGATTTTCCTTACTTCTACTTCCTGTTGGCCTTTGTCATCTCAACCCTGCTGGCCTACGGGGTGCGCAACGTCACTGAGCGATTTATTAAGCGTTTTGTGGTGTTGCAGAGCGTGGCGGGGTTTTCCCGCTTACTCAGCAACTCTCTGAGCTTTTTTGACAAACGCGCGCCGGGCGAAATTTTTAGCCGCTTCTCAAGCTGGCAGATGGCGGCGACGCAGAAAATCGAGCTGGATAACGGCCTGCGAACTGACTGGATAGTTGGCACCATCGCCTTTGGCGTGATGTGTTACATGAGCCCGCTGCTGGCAATGGTGTCGGCGGCGGGGGTGACACTGATGGGGCTGGTGAGCGTCTGGGCGATTTATCGCGACCGTTTTTACACCCAGCAATTACAGGCCAAAAGTGCCGAGCAGAGCGACTTCTTACTGGAAACCATTCAGGGTTTTTCCACCATCAAGTCGGCAGGCATTGGCGCTCAGCGCCAGCAAGTTTTCGCTGCCTACGCGCTATCACTTTTTAGCTGTCAGCAAAGACAAAAGATGTATGAACAGGTGAAAAGCAGCCTGTATCAGTTCATCGGCAGCCTTGAAATGGTGCTGTTCATGCTGCTGGCACTGCCTTTGCTGAAGAACAATGTTATCTCGCTGGGAGAGTTTTTTGCCTACAGCTTCGTACGGCAGATTTTCACCAGCTACATTACGCAAATCTTCTTTTCTGTTTTGCAGAAAAACCAGCTGCACGTCATCGATACCCGCGCCAATGACCTGTTCCCAAGGGCCGTCAATGAAGAAGAAGCTTCGCCAGTCGGGCCGGTCAATTTCCAGAAATGCTTGCACTACCGGCAGATTAATTTCGCCTATGACGCGGCAAAACCGCTTTTACAACAGCTGTCATTTAGCCTCCAGCGCGGTGAGAAAATTGCCATTGTCGGTGAGTCCGGCGCGGGCAAAAGCACCTTGCTAAAAATTATCGCCGGGCTGGTTAAGCCACAGTCGGGAGAAATAGTGGCCGACGGGCAGGTACTGGGCGCCCAGCCTCTGCAAAAGCTGTTCTTCTTACAGAGTCAGGAAGACATCTTGTTTAGCACCTCGGTGCTGGAAAATATCACCCTGTTTGATAGCCATGTTGATGGCGAAAAGCTGAGTCGCATCAACCGCTTTTTGATTGGGCTGAAGTTGCACGAGGTGATTGAACAGTTGCCCGGTAAAGAGCACGCGCTGATCCGCGAAAGCCACGCCGCGCTCTCCTTAGGCCAGCGCCAGCGCCTGTTGCTGGCCAGAGCCATGTACAGCCACTGCCCGGTGTTAGTGCTAGATGAACCCACGGCCAATCTCGATGATGAGACGGCTTATCGCGTCATGAAGTATCTGATTGAACACTGTCGCGAATTTAACAAATCCCTCATAACCGTTACGCACAGTGAAGCGATATTAGCCCTGTTCGACAAGGTGTATCGCATGTCCTCGGGCCATATTGCTCAGGTAGAACATGAGGTTGCGCCAGCATGAAGAGGCTGATGAATTCGAAACTCAAATCCAGCAAAGTGACAGCAATAGCCTGCGTCGCCATGCTCATGCTGCTGGCTGGCCTGATCGTGCAGCAAAGCAATTCAGCCGACCAAGGCCCAATTGAATCTGTCACCGTTAGCCGGGGGGATATTGAGAAAACCGTGCTGGCGACCGGCACACTCAAGCCTTCATTACAGGTCAATGTGGGTGCTCAGGTGAATGGTCAATTAACCAAAGTTCATGTCCGTCAGGGCGAACAGGTGCATAAAGGCCAACTGTTGGCAGAAATTGACCCGACCCTGCAACTCAGCGAGTTACGCAAATCTCAGGCTGAACTGGCCAGCGCCGAGGCGCAAAAAAGGTCGGCAGTTGTCACTCTTCAACAATTTCAGTTGGAACTGAATCGCCAACTGCGTCTCGACCGAGAGGGAGCAGGGACGCGAAGCATTCTAGAGCAGGCGCAGGCCAGAGTGGCGACGCAAAAAGCGCAGATTGAGGTCAATCAGGCTGAGATTGTGCGGGCGCAAATGTCGCTGGAAGCTGCACAGGCCAACCTAGGTTTTACCCGCATCGGCGCACCGATTGATGGCGTGGTTCTCGGCATTGTGACGCAAGAGGGACAAACCATTGTGTCCTCACAGAGCGCCCCGACTATTTTGGTGCTCGCTGACGTGAGTACGATGTCGGTCCACACTCGCATCTCCGAGGCGGATATCCTGAAAGTGAAGGTCGGCCAGCCACTGTGGTTTCACGTGCTCGCCGAACCACAGCGGCGTTATGAAAGCCAAATGCAGATGATTCAGGATGCCCCAACTCAAGCCTTGCAAGACAACAATAGCGATAACTCCTCTCAGGACCAGCCTTCTGCGGTCTATTACAACGGGATGTTTAACATCGCTAATCCCCAAGGCGTGCTGCGTACCTCAATGACTGCGCAGGTGTTTGTGGTGGTTGAGCAAGCAAAGAGTGCGTTGCTGTTACCGGTTGCCGCGCTAGGAGCCGAGCAGAGTGAAAATCGCTATCAGGTGCAAGTCCTCAAGCTGGGCCGCGCAGAGTCGCGCTTAATTAAAGTTGGTATCAACGATCGGCAATTTGTTGAAGTGCTTGAAGGGCTGCAAGAGGGCGAACAGGTGATGGTGACGGCGGCTGCTTCGGCGGAGATCGAACATGGCTGATTCAACCGCACTGATTGAACTTAAAGGTATCTCCCGGCATTTTGTCTCCGGCAGCGAGTCGGTGGAGGTACTGAAAAATATCTCTTTGAGCATTCACAGCGGTGAGATGGTTGCGATTGTTGGCGCGTCGGGTTCTGGCAAGTCGACGCTAATGAACATCATTGGTTGTCTGGATAAGCCGACGCAGGGCGAAATGCGCATCATGAGTGTGCCGACCGATACGGCCAGCAGCGCGGAACTGGCGCAGCTTCGTAGCCAATTTATCGGATTTATTTTCCAACGCTATCATCTGATCCCTTATCTCACGGCGCAGGAGAATGTTTCCATCCCGGCGTTATACACTGCCATGCCTGCCGCAGAGCGCGAGCTCAGGGCGCAGCATTTACTGACTCGGCTGGGACTTGCCGGGCGCATGTTGTATCGCCCGGCACAGCTTTCTGGCGGTCAGCAGCAGCGCGTGAGTATTGCCCGCGCTTTGATGAACGGCGCGAATATTATTTTGGCCGATGAACCGACGGGGGCGCTGGATAGCACCAGTGGGCAGGAGTTGATGGCAATTCTGCATGGCCTGCATCAGGCGGGGCATACCCTGATTATTGTCACTCATGACCGAGCTATTGCTCGCCAGTGCCAAAGGATCATCGAAATCAGCGATGGTGAAATCGTGGCGGATAACCACAACCCGGAGTGGGAAAAGTCCACAATCAGTGCCGCTTTACCCCTCGCCGTTGCTACCGGGAGATCTCCCGCATGGCGTGACGTCAAAGAGTCGATTCGCATGGCGTGGCGTTCGCTGCTCGGCCATCGCGGCAGGGCATTTTTGTCAATGCTCGGGATCATTATCGGTATCTCATCGGTGGTCTCTTCCATGGCGGTGGGGGAAGGCGCCCGCCTCAGCATAATTAACCAAATCAACCAGTTGGGTAGCAGTACGCTGGATATTCTTCCGGGAACCGGCTGGGAGCAAACGCGGCCGGAATTCCTGCGCGCGCTGAAAATCAGCGATGTTGAACTGCTTCAGCGCCAACCCTATGTCGACAGCCTCTCACCAGTGGTGGTGAAGCAGGCCACTGCGGTTCGCGCGAGCAAACAGGTTTGGACTTCAATCAATGGCGTCAGCGAAGGCTACTTTGACGTTCTGGGTGCGACTTTCAGCGCAGGTCGTCGCTTCAATCAACAAGACGTGGCGAATGGCGATCCGGTGGTGGTCATCGATTCCAATATCCAAACTACGCTTTTCCCTTACCACGAAAACCCTCTCGGGCAGATTATCCAACTCGCCGGCGTGCCTTTTCGCGTGATCGGCGTGGCGGACAAGCCCGGTCCGAAATATAGCGGTGCTTACTTAGAAGCTTGGATCCCCCATACCGCGCTGCTTCAGCGGATGTCGGGTGATATGCCACTCGGCTCAATCACCCTGCGGGTCGCACAAGGCTATGACATGAATAATGTGCAACGTAAGGTTGAGAATTTGCTGGAGGCTGAACACGGCCAGCGCGACTTTTTCATCATGACCAATGACGAAATGAGCAAAGCGATTCAAAGCGCTTCTGATTCGATGACCCTGCTGATCACCGCCATTGCCGGTATTTCCCTGCTGGTGGGCGGGGTGGGCGTGATGAATATCATGCTGGTGTCAGTCACTGAGCGGACCCATGAAATCGGCATTCGTTTGTCGGTCGGGGCGCGTCCGAGTGACATCATGTGGCAATTTCTCATCGAAGCCATGGTGATTTGCTCGCTGGGCGGCGCTATTGGCATTATCGGCTCTGGCATCGCCGGACTGATTTTTGCGCAGCTAACCGACGCGTTCACCATGGTATTTACTTGGCCGCCGGTCGTCATGGCCTGTGCATTTTCCGCATTGATTGGTCTGGGGTTTGGCTTCGCCCCAGCGCGCAATGCGGCGCGCCTGCATCCGACGGAGGCACTGGCTCGCGAATGAAAAAACTATTTGGAATAGCCCTGTTATTCGCCTTAGTTGGCTGTGGGCCCGCGCTGAAAAGTGACTACCAGCGCCCGATGCTGTCGGTACCGGAGCAGTGGCGTGTCAATGACCTTCCAGGCGAGAGTGGTGCGGCATATCTTAGCCAGAGCAGCCACTGGTGGGATAATTTTCAGGATCCGCAGCTTTCAAGAGCGATTAGCGCTTTGCTGGAGAGCAATAACGATTTGGCATTAGCCACTATCGCGCTGCATCAAGCGCAGCTGGCCGCCGGGCTGCGAAATACCAATATGACGCCAGATTTCAACGCGTCCTTGGGTGCTAGCAACGGTAAAAACATCAGCAACGGCAGTCGCGCCAGTGAGAGTTACAGCAGCTCGTTAAATGCCTCCTATGAGTTAGACCTGTGGGGACGGCTAGGTCGCAGTAGGGATCAGGCAGAATGGTTGGCAAAAGCCTCCGAGCAGGACCGACAGGCGACGGCGTTGACCCTGATTGGCACGCTGTCACAGCTCTATTGGCAACTGGGCAGCCTCAATCAGCAGATTTTAAACGGTCAACAGAGCCTGAATATCGCCGCGGATTCACAGCGTTTGGTGATATCGCGGTTTAACGCCGGAGAGACCAGTCGGTTAGACGTTGTGCAGGCAGAGCAGTCTCTGCTTAGCCGTCGCGTGTCGCTGCGCGACCTTCAACAACAGCGTGAAGAAGCGCGCAACGCAATGGCTATTTTGTTTAACCGTTCCCCTGCGCAGCGACAGGCCGAGCCGCTGAAACTGGATATTAACCAGACGATTGCGGTTACCCAGCACTTACCTCTGGAGGTGATTGCCAGACGACCGGACGTGCAGGCCGCTGAGTGGAACCTGCGGGCGGCACTGGCGGGTTCGGACGTGGCGCGCCTCGACTTTTACCCTAAGTTGACGCTGGATGCCAGTCTGGGGGCGGGAGCGACGGTTTTCCAACAATGGTTCAGTAATCCGGTGCGCACGCTGGGAAGTTCGCTCGCCTTGCCGTTTATCGAGTGGAACAAACTGCAGTTAACCATCGAGCAGTCAAAGCTGGAAGTGCAGCGAGCCGCGATTCAATTTCGCAGCAAAGTCTACAGCGCGCTCAGTGACGTGGATAACGCCATGTCGCAGCGCTTAACCTATCAACAGCAGAAACAGAATCAATTGACTGATTTGCAACTGAGCCAACAGCGGCTGCAACTGGCCAACAGCCAGTACCGCGCGGGAGCGGTCTCCTATCAGACACTGCTTGATGCGCAGGACAGTTTGCTAAGCAGCGAAAATACGCTGGCGCAGACGCAATACAACTATCTCAATGCCACGATGAAATTGTGGCTGGCGTTGGGCGGAGGTTGATTTGACCGCCAAGAATTTAAAAGGGAAAAATGATGAATAAGGATATGTTTGGCGCGGGAAAAACTGCGCGACGGGTGGTGGTCACCGGATACGGCGCAGTGACGCCAATCGGTGGCAACGCCGCTGAAAGCTGGGACGCCATCATGCATTACCGCCTTGGCTACCGTTACTACGACAGGACGGCGGCGGGGATTAAATCGCGCTTTTTTGGGCTGATTGATAATGAGCCTGCACTGCAAGCCGTCCCCGCTTCGATCCGCCGCCGACTGCCACGCTTCGCCCGTCTGGCCTTGCTTAGCGCCCAACAGGCGATGCAGATGGCCTTTGGTGAGCAGCGCCCCGAGCAGTTTTACGATTTGCTCGATTGCGGCGCAATCATAGGCTCTGGCTGGGCCGGGCAGGATGAAACGCTGGCGCAACACGAAGATTATCTGCGTAGTAAAATGGGTTCTCCTTTTGGCTGCTTCTTTTCTATGCCCAGCTCGGCAACTGCCGCAGTCAGCCTGTTGTGGGGGCTGAGGGGGTATCAAAATACCCCGATTGCCGCATGCGCGACCGGTACGATAGCTATCGGTGATGCTTTTGAAGCGATTCGGTCCGGGCGAGCTAGCATGATGTTGGCAGGGGCCGGAGAGTCTTTGCGCTCTGATTCCTCAACGTGGAACATCGATATCCTAGGCGCGCTTTGCCGCGAACAGCAGGACATCACTAAGGCCTGTTGTCCGTTTAGCGCCGAGCGTAATGGCTTTGTGTTGAGCGAAGGCGCGGCCGTGCTCTGCCTAGAGGAGCGAGAAAGCGCACTGGCGCGAGGAGCCACCATTCTTGGCGAAATTAAAGGCTACGGGAATTTCTCCGACGCCTTTGATTTCACCGCCCCGGCTAAAGATAAAATTGCTCGCGTAGAAACCATTCGCCGCGCGCTAACTCAGGCCGACATGAGTGCGGATGATATTGATTACATCAATGCGCACGGCACTTCGACGCCTCTCAACGACCTCAATGAAACTCAGGCCATCAAGCTGGCCTTTGGTGAGCGAGCGGCTTACAACACCCCGTGTTCCAGCACTAAATCCTATACCGGGCATCTTATTGGCGCGGCGGGGAGCTTCGAAACCATCGTTTGTTTACAAGTGCTTAAGCAGCAAATCATGCCTGCTACGCATCATATGCGACAGGCCGATCCTGAATGTGATCTGGACTATATCGCCGAAGGACATCGGCGCGGCGTGGTCAGCAATACGCTAAATCTCAGCTTCGGCTTTGGCGGTGCAAACGCGGCGCTGGTAATAGGTAAGGCGCAATGATGACAAAGCAATATCAATTGCAAGATGCCGAACAGTGGGCGGCATTCTCTGGGGATAACAATCCTATTCATTTTAGCTTACAGGCTGCACACCAATTAGGGTTGAATGCCTTATGCATCCACGGCATGCGCGCCATGCTTGATATCAAAGCAGCGCTCAGTGCTCAGGCCCAATCGGCATTGCCGCAGGAGCAAAGCCTGCTGTTTAGCTGCCGCCTTGATAAGCCGGTGTATTACCAGCGAGCCTACCAGTTCAAGAATGAGCAAATGTTACTCAATCATAGGCGACAAGTACGCAGCACGCTGTGGGATGAGGTAAACCAAGAGCATTGTGTTCAAGGCAAATTAGCGGCTGTGCCAGCCATATTGCCCAACATCTCAGGCGAGAACGGGCAGATTTCAGGCGAGGAAATGGCCGCGTCTTTTGAGGCGCTGTCGGCCATGACCGGGCAGAGCCTGTCTCTATGGAACGCGCTGGACGCCCTGTTATTCAGGCAGCTTATTCACTCTCCTAACACCATGAGCCGGGTGCGCGCCGTGCTTCCAGAACTAGATTGCCCAAATTTGATGGCGATCTTTAAGCACATTCAGGTGGTGCAAACCCATCATGAAACGCATTTCTCATCCAGCCTGTTACCTACTGAGAACACGGCATTATTCGACCAGCCACTGAACTACTCGATTTTACCTGCGCTGGTGGCGGGAAAAAGTAAAAACGGCTTCATTTTACAAGTTTCAATTCAGGCTTCTTCTGGCAAGAAAGCCTTGATAAAAAGCTCGGCGACATTGAAAACAACCTTCTCTGACGCTAATGAAAATACCTAAGACTAAATTTTAAGGGAATAAAAATGATTGATTACAATGATGTTTATAGCAAAGTCTGCGGCATGCTGTGCGAGGCCAAGGACATGGAATTGGACTCACTCTCGCAAGAGATGCCAGTGTCTCAGTTGAAATTAGACAGTCTCGATTACGTTGAGCTGATGCTGTTGGCTAATAAAGAGTTTGGAGTCACGATAGAAACCGACTTTTTCGCTGACAAACCTGAGCTCAGTCTGCGTGAACTCTGTGAATTTATTAGTCAGCAGAGCCTGTAACCTATGTTGGATAAATGGATTTTGGTCACCGGTGGCAGCGGGGTGATAGGTCGCGCGACGGTTCTCGAGCTAGCGAAAGAGTGGAACGTAGTGTTCACTTGGCACAGCGGTGAAGAACAGAGCCAATCACTGCTGACGCTGTGCGAGTCTTTACCGGGAAGGGTCGAAGGGATCCGCTGTGACGGCCGTGACGAGGCGATGGTCAATGATCGGGCTGCCAAGCTGATTGAGCGCCTCGGTGCTCCTTACGGCATTATTCATAATGCGGGGATCACCCTCGACGCCCTGCATCTGCTTCAGACCTCTGACAACTGGCGGCAGGTGATGGATACCAATCTGAACGCGGTTTTCCATTGGAACAAGCCGCTGCTGCCCGCGATGATTGCCCAAAGGGAAGGGGCGATCGTCATGATGTCATCCGTCTCTGGTATAAAGGGTAATGTAGGGCAAACGGCATACGCAGCCAGTAAAGCCGCGATGATCGGCCTCAGCCGTTCGCTGGCGGTTGAAGTAGGCAGGTTTGGTATTCGCGTAAACAGCTTATTACCCGGATTTATTGATAGCGAAATGCTGCAATCTTTAACCAAAGAGAAAATGGCGGCTATTCGAAGCCTTATTCCGATGAAACGATTGGGGCAACCTGAAGAGATTGCCAGCGCCGTGGCTTGGCTAGTAGGCAACGGTTCCCGCTATATGACGGGGCAGACGCTGGTTATCGACGGCGGCATCACCGCCTGACACCGTTTTCTCCCTCTTCGTATTAAATGAGACGGTAAGGGCGCCTTGCTCTTACCGTCCAATACTTCTTTTAATCCTCTATTCCACACCTTCATATCAAACACCCTCTCCCTCCAACTTATTTGTTACACCCTCTTGTCGAGATTAAGAGTAAAATCAGAAAGTAAATGTTAGAAATATCTTAGTCGCACTGAATAAAAATAATCATTGATGTAATTCATATCGTTATGAGTACACAACGGAACTATATGGCTGTTATCACTCCCTTTTATTAGTTGAATGGATAACTTATTCGATTATAATTCGATCTGGATCTGAAGTTTTTCTGATTATAAAAGGAGATTTATATTCTATAGCTAACATACGTATGTTGGTTTGATTTAAAAGAGTCACTTCTTACTGAAATGACCCATTTGGGTTTATATCCTGTCCATGGCGAGTTAACAGCTGATAAAACCATGGCTGTGTAATTTAATAGTGAGATAGATTAGCGTGTTCGCATCAGGTGAACATATAAAAGTAAAGACTAATTCTTAGACAAGAAAATACTTAGATTAAAATTGGCGAATAGTTTGGATTTTTATTGGCTAACCATGTGATATATATGTCTTTATTTTGTTTTTGGAACAGTGTTGTGCTCTATGTTGACACTTTTTTTTTGTAGAACTAAAGTAAGCCCACTTTGATTCGGAATGAATTGTTTGACGTTTTACTTGAAAGGCTCAGACGTTTATATAAGAGATGGAGTCTCTTAAGAACAAAGTAATGGAATGGCAGATGGTCTTGTCAAAAACAATGCGAACGCCAATGTCGGCGTTCTACGAGCATATGTTCAAAGGAAACTTTAAATGAAAAAAAATATCACTGGTGTTGCTCTGTTAGTTGCTTCTTTAATTTCTTCTTCAGCTTTTGCTATTGACGGTACAATTAATTTCAAAGGTAACGTTATTAGCAATCCTTGTACCATCAGTGCTGCTTCAAAAAGCCTTGATGTGGAAATGGGTAAAATCAGTACTGCTGCTTTCCCAGCCGCTGGCGCGGTATCAGCAGCGCAGAAATTTACTTTAGTATTATCAGGTTGCCCAACCACGGTCACCAGCGCTAAGGTCCGTTTTGACGGTACACAAGTCGCGGGCGATAACAGCATCTTGGCTATCCAAAGTGGCACAGGTAAAGCGACCGGTGTTGGGATCAAAATTTATGATAAAGCAGACAATCAAGTAAGCCTATATCAGGACTCAGCTGCATATCCTCTGACTACCTCAGCGAATAACCTTGAGTTTAAAGCACGCTATATCTCTCTGACCAATGCGGTTACCGCAGGCGCAGCAGAAGCCGCAGCTCAATTCACCATTATCTATCAATAAGCCTTACTCATTAATTTTAATGAGTTAAGTCAGATTTGATATATCAGACCAAGGGTAAATATTACCCTTGGTCTATTTGGGATATTTTTATTGGGTAAACATCATGGAAAGATGGCAAGCTTCGGTTTTAACAGTACTGCTGCTGTTTATAACCTCATCGGTACAGGCTGGGATTGTAATTGGTGGAACACGTCTTATTTATGAAGGTAATAAAAAAGAAGCGTCAATTACCATCAATAATCCTGACAAAGTGCCTTATCTTATTCAATCATGGGTAGATGGCGAGCTAGTTTCTGGGCAGAGCAAAGCAGCTAAAGCACCATTTATTGCTACGCCGCCATTATTTCGTCTGGATGCTGAACGGCAGAACGTTTTACGAGTAGTGCGTGCGGGGGGGGATTTGCCGGAGAATAAAGAATCCATATTCTGGATGAATATTAAGTCTATTCCCTATGCGGAAAAAAAGGGAAACACTCTACAAATTGCCATCAAGACACGTATTAAAATGATCTACAGACCCGCTGGCATCGAAACAACGCCTGAAGAAGTGGTAAATACCTTGGTGTGGAAAAGGGTGGGTGATTCTGTGCAGATCAACAATCCTTCATCCCACTATTTTACCTTCTTCAACGTCAAGATAAACGGCGTTGAAATAAAAGATGTTCCCATGGTGGCACCGCAATCAAGTGTCAGCTTGAGTATGCCGAAAAATACCACTGGCAATTCTGTTAGCTGGCAGTACATCAATGATTATGGCGGCACCAGCCAATCATTTGTTCAGACATTATGATCGCTCATTTTCACTAAGCAGACGTAATTAACGTCAGGGCGCTATGGATGCGCACTACCTATCACGCCGGTTATTTGGCGGTGATAAGAATGGAATCAAAATAATGAAAAAACCGAAGAGTAACCGCTCCGTCGGATTCAAACATTCCTATCTCGCTTGGTTCATCTCGTGCCAGCTTACTGCAATGCTTGGCGGGATGGGGACAGCGAACGCTGAGGAGTATTTTAGCCCGGCTTTACTTGAAATCGACAACCCTATGCAGGGAAATGCCGACCTTTCCATCTTCAGACAAAGTGGCAATCAGCCACCCGGTATCTATCGTGTTGATATCTACCTCAACGGGACGATGATCACTACTCAGGATGTCGACTTTAGCTTATCTACTGATGCAGCGGGTAATCAAAGTCTACAACCTTGTCTGAACGCCGAGATGCTAAAAGAGTTAGGCGTCAAAGTCGCACTGTACCCAACCATCAGCACTACGCAAGAGTGTGTGAATTTCCGCCAGGATATTCCTCAGTCCTCCGCTCGCTTTGATTTTGAACAGCAGCGATTGGATCTAAGCCTTCCACAGGCTTCACTCAATCTTCAGGCTCGCGGCTATGTTTCACCAGATAAATGGGATGCAGGTATTCCCGCGCTGCTGATGAACTATAACTTTACGGGTGCGACTCAGCAGATTGAAAACAGCAGCAGGCAGCAGGACGGTGAAGACTACTATTTGAACCTGCGAACCGGCATCAATCTGGCCGACTGGCGTCTGCGCAATTACTCCACCTGGAGTCGAGACAGTGACGGCAACAATCGCTGGAAGTCAATTAACACCTACATGCAGCGCGATATTAAGGTATTAAAAAGCCAATTGGTTTTGGGCGACAGTACTTCACCTAGTGAGGTGTTTGATTCAGTTTCATTCCGCGGTGCGCAAGTTGCCTCAGACGATGACATGCTTCCAGACAGCATGAAGGGTTACTCCCCGGTAGTCAGAGGTATTGCTCGCAGCAATGCCCAAGTCACTATCAGGCAGAATGGCTATGTGATTTACCAAAGCTATGTCGCGCCGGGTCCATTCAATATTTCAGATCTCTACCCGACATCAGGCTCCGGTGACTTGCAGGTTACGGTAAAAGAGGCCGACGGAAGCGAGCAGAATTTGGTCGTGCCTTTCGCAGCCGTCCCCGTATTGCAGCGTGAGGGCCGACTTAAATATAGCCTCACCAGTGGTCAATATCGTTCCTCCAGCAGCGATGCTGAGAAAACTCTATTCTCACAGGGTACGGCTATTTACGGTATGCGTTATGGCGCCACGGCCTACGGTGGTATACAGGCAGCGAGCAAGTATCAAGCCTTGGTCGCTGGTTTGGGGCAAAACTTAGGGCGTATTGGTGCGTTATCTGCTGATGTCACACAGGCTTGGACAACGCGGAGAGATACGCCAAAAACCAGTGGTCAGTCCTATCGTCTGCGCTACGGCAAGAGCTTCGTGGATACGGGGACAAACTTCAGTCTGGCAAGCTATCGCTACTCAACGGCGGGCTTCTATACCTTGCAGGAAGCCTTAGACAGTTACCACTCGGGTAATAATTACAGCACAGATCAGAAGAAGAACCGTTTTGAGCTGACTATGAGCCAGAACCTGTGGCAACAAGGCGGCGCAATTTCAATCAGCATGGTCAAAGAAAAGTACTGGAATAATAATCGCAGTACTGAATCGATTGGCGTTGGTTATAACAATACTTGGTCGGGTATTTCCTACGGCCTGAATTACACCTATAGCAAAAACGGTCTGGACAGCTTCGGGGCTCGCACTTTATATACCGACCAAATCTTTGCCCTGAACATCAGCGTACCATTGAATAAATGGCTAGCAGGCGGGTATGCCACCTATGGCATGAGCAGCAGTAAAAAAGGCAATACCACTCAGAACGTGGGATTAAGCGGCACCGCACTGGCTGATGATAACTTAAACTATAACCTCACTCAGGGTTATGGCTCACAGGGTCAAGGCTCAAGCGGCAGTGCTGCCGTCGACTATAAAGGTGGTAAAGGCGAATTAAATGTTGGTTATAGCTATGACAAAAACCAACGCCGTCTGAACTATGGGTTAGAAGGCGGGGCAGTAGTTCATGAAAACGGTTTGACTCTCTCTCAACCGCTGAGTGAAACCATGGTGCTGGTAAAAGCTCCGGGTGCCGGGAACGTAAGAGTCACGGGCAATTCTGGGGTTAAAACCGATGGTCGTGGATACGCGGTAGTGCCTTATGCCACGCCATATCGTAATAACCAAATTCTGCTGGATACCCAAACCCTGCCTGACGATGTTGATATCACCATGAGTTCAACATCGGTTATTCCTGCCCGTGGAGCCGTGGCTCGTGCTGATTTCAACCCGAGAGTAGGCCAGCGCGTATTGATGACGCTAACCCGCAGCAATGGCCAGCCAGTGCCATTTGGCGCCATGGTAAGCGATCTCAATAATAAGAGTTATAGCGGAAATATCGTCGGTGACGATGGTCAGGTTTATCTGACAGGGATGAGTGATTCAGGACGATTGGGCGTGAAATGGGGCAATGGCCCATCGCAAAGCTGCGAAGTGGATTATCGCCTGCCTAAATCAATTGAAGCCACTAGCATCGAACTGTTAAAAGGGGAATGCCGATGAAACGGAATAGGGATATGAATAATTTAAACAGCACTGTTTTCCGGCAGCTAAAGCTGTCGGCTAAATATAAACTTGGTAACGCCAGGACATTAACACTGCTAGGTGCAGGTGTATTAATGAGTCTATTGAGTGGCGCGGCCAATGCCTATACTTGCGGGCCATACACCAGCACAAAAGTTTATAATTTTATTATGAATTATAACTTAACCACCCCTGAAGAAAACACGGCAGGGATGGTAAAGGCCAATGCATTTACTTGGAACACCGTCGGTGATTACTCAATTAAATGCAGTTGCAGTGGCACCTTTATTGCCCCCTATATTACGGCCACCGTTCCCGAAAGCGGTGGGCTGGTATATAACGATGGTACTAATAAATATTACGCACTTAATCGTTACTTAGCCGTGTCTAGTACGGTGTTTGTTGCTGGGGGATTAAGAAGAATGGTGCCGACACCATTCAATCTGAGCAATCAAAATACCATGGCTTCGTCATGTGGAGGGAGCCCTTTCTGGGAAACCGGCAATAGGGGTACGGTTTCGCTGTACTTCAGAAGAGCCTTCGTTGGTGTGCAAACCATTCCAGTGACAAAAATTGTGGATCTTTTTGTTGCTACGGACTCAACAAGCAAATCTACAGTGCCAGTCGCATCGGTCTATATGAGTGGAACGGTGACAATTCCTCAATCCTGCACCATCAACGGTGGTGGCGTGATCACGATTCCATTTGGCGATATTGTTGCGTCAGATATCAATACTAAGGGTGAAATGGCCAAAGGTTTTGTACCGAAGAACCAGCAGCTAAACGTGGCTTGTAGCAATATTTCCGAAGGTGTGAAGGTGAGCTTGTCATTTCAAGGAACACCGGACCCAAGTGAACCGAGCGTTCTGTCGACCACTAATAAAAATGTGGGTGTAAAAATCGAAAGTGCTTCGGGGCAGGTTATCACGCCTATAAGCGGAGAACTGCCGCTAAATATGAATTACGCCACGCAGTCTGCGACATCACAAATCAAACTTTACCCAATCAATACAACTGGGCAAATGCCAGATACAGGTAATTTTACTGCGACGGCAACGGTCCAGGCCGAAATTGAATAATTGGGTAGGCTGCGTCCCTAGCATTCATCACCAAGATGAATGCTAATTAACGTTTACAAGGATGTCGATATGACAATTTTTACAGCGGCGAAACTTAAACTGGTTTCATTAATAATGCTGATTATTGGGGCTATTCCTTATTCCGTACAGTCAGCAACAACTTTGCAAATTACTGGGAATATAAAGGCAGGGGCCTGTCGGGTAAATTTCCCCACCTCTGGTGTTGATGTAAATCTTGGCGAGGGGATACGGCAATATACTTTAGAAAGCGCTGGCTCAGCGGCGCCTTGGGTTAACTTTAGGCTTGAACTAACGGGTTGTCCTCAAACCACCAAAAACGTCACGATGACGGTGAGCGGTACACCTGATCCGGCAGCGCCAGATACCTTTATTAATACGGGTTCTGCCACCAATATGCAGATCCAAGTGCAAAACATGAGTGATAGCCGAGTATTAGGTAATGGCGCTAATGTTACGCAAGCTGTTGATATAGGAAGCGCTACAACAGAATTTAACTTACAGGCTCGGGCATATTCTGTTGCTGGAAATACCACGCCAGGAACAATAGTTGGCACCATGCAGGTTAGCTTCACATATCAATAAGTTGTTTTTTATAGGGAAGAAGCGAAGATAATTCGTTTTCTTCCTTTTATTAAATTAAAAATTTTCACTACTGCTGTGAAATACAGAGATGAAAATATTGAACCAATGTCGTAATAAATCTATTTTTTTGAACTTAAGATGAGAAGGTGAATCACATTGCCAACGTCGCCATTACATCGTTACGGATCGCCGCCATCGGTGAAACCCTCAGCTACTAAAAATAGCGGGGTGATCATTATGGAGGGCTGCCCTGTGACAGCTTTAGGAATGCGTCGACTATTGCTTGAAAGTTGCGATGTCGGCAAAGAGATTATTCATACCAATGCGCTAGCCGATATTATGCCGCTGGTTAAGATACACCGCCCGAAGCTGCTACTGATGGATTTATGCGGAGAAAATGAGTCCGTGCTAGACGGTTTAAGACTTCTGCCAACTCTCTATACGCGTTGGCCTGAGATGAAAGTCGTCGTCTGCACCGCGTTTAGCGAATACACGATCTTGCAATTGGTTGTTTCGTCCGGTGCCCACGGTATTTTGTTAAAAAGTGAACCTGCGATTGCCTTCGTGCAATGTATTTCACAGATTGTGGTTGGTGAGAATTTTTATAGCCCCAAGCTGCGTCAGTTACTGCGTTTGTCCGAATCGGACAAGGAGATAATGGCATTAACCCGTCGGGAGCTGGATGTACTGACTTATCTTTTTTCTGGCATGAATGTCTCTGCGGTGGCGGCAAAGATGCACCGTGATATTCGTACCATTAGTACCCATAAGCGTAACGCCATGGCTAAGCTGGGCTTTAAGAACGACAGTGAGCTGTTTGCGCAAGGAATATGGATGATGAAAGCCTGGCCGGGGGTGAGTTTCTAAAACAGGAACAACTGGCCTCTCTTCATGGCATACATCAAATAAAACAGGGAGTTATATTGTGCATGTGATGCCAACTTCACCACTTAAAATAGCGCTGATGGATAGCAGCCCGCTAGCACTGGTAGGTTTAAGTTATTTTCTTGATTCGCTGGGGATCGCGAAAGAAGTGATAGTACAAGAAAGTAGCCTTAAAAAAGTGAACGAAGCCTTTATGTATCAATCGGTTGATGTGCTGATCACTGATCTCTACAGCCAGCATGAGTCCTTCACCGAAGGGCGAGATATTATACTGAATTTATGCTCGCAATATCCTAATCTGATTCTGATTGTCTACACGTCATGTCAGTCTGGGGAAAATATGCGGCGGTTGCTTTGCGAGCCCAATATCAGCCTTATTGCGCGCAGTGAACCCTTAGCCAAAATTGTTGACTCCTTTAAGCAGGCTTTACAGGGCCGGCGTTTCCTCAGCCAGAAGATCTGTGGCTATCTTTCGTTGCAAAACAGCTCGATAGAACTTTCCGCTCGCCGACTTACTTGTAGTGAAAAGGAAGTGCTTAAACAACTGTTTAACGGAATGAGTTTAGGAGAGATAGCCAGCTATCGTAACCTCAGCATCAAAACCATCAGTGCGCATAAGTGCAATGCGATGCGCAAGCTATCGGTCAAAAATGATGCTGAATTATTTATGATGAAAGATAAGCTCTATCTCTAAATAGGCTGGCTGAATTGAGATAAATAGCGGATAAGTAGAAAATCGCCCTTCAACTATCTATTGATAGGGCGACAGACTATTTAAAGGCGGCAGAAGTGGGGGAGTTTAAATAGTTTGGTCAGATCTCCACCGCGACAAATTGCGCCGCCGTATTAGTGGTATAAATCGTCGTATTTTGAATATTTCGGTGACCTAAATATTTCTGGATCACAATAGTATCAAGACCTTTGTCCGCTAATGCATAGCCACAGGCATGTCTGAGCATATGAGGATGTACCTGTACATCAAGTCCCCCCGTTTCACCATATTTACGCACTAATCGATAGAATTGCTGCCTCGACAGCTGGCCTCCATGCTTTGATAAGAATAGCCAAGGCATATCCGCATCTATATAGCCCGAACGCACTGTTAGCCATTTCTCAATCGCTACCACTTCGCGAGGCTGTAAAGGGTGTTGGACCGCAAAACCGTTCTTCAAACGAGAGACGGAAATCCTGTTAGTTTTTAAATCAATGTCGCTAACCCGTAAATTAATCAGCTCGGTGACGCGCAGGCCGTGTATAAAACACATTAACAACATACACTCATCACGGGCGCTATTTTTCCCCATTGCTGTCGCTGCAATTATTTTCTCTATCTCTTTTTGATTTAAAATCTTGTGCATCGTTACTGGCTACCTATCCATGGTTTTGAAGCTGTATGTATAACGATTTGTATGAGTTAGTGCCGCTTATTTAATTATTTGATTTTAATTCACGGCGCCCAAAATAAGCTAATTGCTTAATAATCAATAAAGATCCCGACAGATCAAACAGCTTGCTGAGGGTTGCAGCGTGCCGGAACTTCGGAAAGCGGGCAATCTTCTGTGTCTCAGCTAACCCATTCATCTAATGAATAACCGCCATTTATTCCCTTTGTTCCAGCAATCAGACCCACAAGGTTTTGGCATGCTATGCCTGAAATTGTCTCCATGGCTCTTTGGCGATGGGGGATGCACCAACAGGAACCGACCGGTGGCTGAAGAAAGCGATCTCGAAAAAAGCGAAGCCCCCACACCCCACAGGCTTGAAAAAGCCCGAGAAGAAGGGCAGATCCCGCGCTCGCGCGAACTGACCTCCATGCTGATGCTGGGGGCCGGTTTCTCTTTGCTTTGGATTTCCGGGGAGTCAATGGCGCGCCAGTTGGCGGTGATGATCTCTCAGGGTCTGAATTTTGACCACGACATCATCAGCAATGACCGGCAGATGCTGCGCCAGATGGCGTCGCTGCTAGGCCGCGCCGTCTGGGCGCTGTTACCCGTGATCGGCGGGCTGGTGCTGGTTGCGCTGGCCGCGCCGCTGCTGCTGGGCGGGTTGAACTTTAGCGCCAAATCCTTTGCGCCGAAGTTTAACCGTCTAGACCCTATTGCCGGGCTGAAACGCATGTTTTCGGCGCAAGTGTTGGCAGAACTGCTGAAAGCCGTGTTGAAAGCCACCATTGTTGGGTTCATCTGCGGCTTGTACCTGTGGCACCACTGGCAGGACATGATGCGCCTGATGGCGCAGCCGACCATTCCCGCGCTGGCCGAGGCCCTGAGCATGGTGGCGTTTTGCGCCATGATGGTGGTGTTCGGCCTGATCCCGATGGTGGCGTTTGACGTCTTCTGGCAAATCTGGAGCCACATTAAAAAGCTGCGGATGAGCAAGCAGGACATTCGCGACGAGTTTAAAAGTCAGGAAGGCGACCCGCACGTTAAAGGCCGTATTCGCCAACAGCAGCGAGCCATGGCGCGCCGCCGCATGATGGCCGATGTGCCGAAGGCCGACGTTATTGTTACCAACCCGACGCACTACGCGGTGGCGCTGCAATACAGCGAAAGCAAAATGAGCGCGCCGAAAGTGCTGGCGAAAGGGGCGGGCGAGGTGGCGCTGCGCATTAAAGAGCTGGCTGCCGAACACAGGATTCCGACGCTGGAGGCCCCGCCGCTGGCGCGTGCGCTTTACCGTCATAGTGATATTGGTCAGCAGATCCCCGCCGCGCTCTATGCCGCGGTCGCGGAAGTGCTGGCGTGGGTGTATCAGCTCAAGCGTTGGAAGCGCGAGGGCGGATTAATCCCGAAAAAACCTGAACATTTACCGGTGCCTGAAGCATTGGACTTTGCTGGAGAGACAGAAACACATGGGTAATCTGGCCGCGCTGCTGCGCTTACCGGGCTTCAAAGATACACAATGGCAGGTGCTCGCCGGGCCTATCCTGATCCTTATTATTTTGTCGATGATGGTGCTGCCTTTGCCGCCGTTCATCCTCGACTTGCTGTTTACCTTTAACATTGCGCTGTCGATCATGGTGCTGCTGGTGGCGATGTTCACCCAGCGTACGCTCGACTTCGCCGCCTTCCCGACCATTCTGCTGTTCTCGACCTTGCTTCGCCTTTCGCTCAACGTGGCCTCGACGCGTATTATTTTGCTCGAAGGCCATACCGGCGCGGCAGCTGCCGGGCGGGTGGTTGAAGCCTTCGGCCACTTCCTGGTCGGCGGCAACTTCGCGATTGGTATCGTGGTGTTTATCATCTTGGTGTTGATCAACTTTATGGTTATCACCAAGGGTGCCGGGCGTATTGCCGAAGTAGGCGCGCGTTTTGTGTTAGACGGCATGCCGGGTAAGCAGATGGCTATCGACGCCGACCTCAATGCCGGGCTGATTGGCGAAGATGAAGCCAAAAAGCGCCGTTCCGAAGTGACACAGGAAGCTGATTTCTACGGCTCAATGGACGGTGCGAGTAAGTTCGTGCGCGGTGATGCCATCGCGGGCCTGATGATCATGGTGATAAACGTGGTCGGTGGCCTGCTAGTGGGCGTATTGCAGCACGGCATGGATCTCGGTCACGCGGCTGAAAGCTACACCTTGCTGACCATCGGTGACGGCTTGGTCGCGCAGATCCCAGCCTTGGTTATCTCGACTGCGGCGGGCGTTATCGTCACCCGCGTCGGCACCAACGAAGACGTCGGCGAGCAGATGGTCACCCAGCTGTTCCGCAACCCGCGCGTGATGATGCTCAGCGCGGGTGTTTTAGGCTTACTCGGTCTGGTGCCGGGCATGCCAAACTTCGTTTTCCTGCTGTTTACCGGCGCTTTACTGGCTCTGGCGTGGTGGACTCGCGGCCAGCAGCAGAAGCCTGCGGCGGCCAAAGAGACGGTGCAGGTGGCTACCGAAAGCCAACAGCTGGTGGAAGCCAGTTGGTCTGATGTTCAGTTGGAAGACTCTCTGGGGATGGAAGTGGGTTACCGCCTGATCCCAATGGTCGACCACGCGCAAAACGGCGAGCTGCTCGGGCGTATCCGCAGTATTCGTAAGAAGTTCGCGCAGGAGATGGGCTATCTGCCGCCGGTGATACATATTCGCGACAACCTTGAACTGCCGCCGGCTGGTTACCGTATCTTGATGAAAGGGGTGGAAATCGGTTCTGGCGAAGCCCATCCGGGGCGTTGGATGGCGATTAACCCCGGCAATGCCATTGGCCAGTTGCCGGGCGAAGTGACGCAAGACCCAGCCTTCGGTCTGGCCGCCGTGTGGATTGAACCGGCGCTGCGCGAACAGGCGCAAATTCAGGGCTTTACCGTCGTGGAAGCTAGCACCGTGGTGGCGACCCATCTTAACCACCTGATCAGCATGCACGCGCAAGAGCTGTTTGGTCGCCAAGAGACGCAGGAGCTGATGGACCGCGTCAGCAAAGAATTGCCGAAGCTGACCGAAGACTTTATTCCGGGCGTGGTGACGCTGACCACGCTGCACAAAGTGCTGCAAAACCTGCTGGCCGAGCGCGTTTCTATTCGCGACATGCGCACTATTATTGAAACCTTGGCCGAACACGCGCCGAACCAGACTGATGCCAACGAGCTGACTGCCGTGGTTCGTGTCGCGCTGGGCCGCGCTATCACTCAGCAGTGGTTCCCGGGCACCGGCGAAGTGCAGGTGATTGGTCTGGACACCGCGCTGGAACGCCTGCTGCTGCAAGCATTGCAGGGCGGCGGTGGATTGGAGCCGGGCTTGGCCGAGCGCTTGCTGACGCAGGCTCAGGCCGCGCTGCAACAGCAAGAGATCAACGGCGCGCCGCCGGTGCTGCTGGTAAACCACGCGTTGCGCGCTTTACTGTCTCGCTTCCTGCGCCGTTCACTGCCGCAAATTGCCGTGATGTCGAATCTGGAGATGAGCGACAGCCGCCAGATCCGCATGACCGCCACCATCGGCGGGGAGTAATCGATGAAACGAATGGCTACAGTGCTTTTAATGGTGTGCTGCTCGGCGTCCGCTCTGGCGGCGTCGGGATCATGGTCGGATAGCAAGGCGGGGGTGACGCTGCAAAATCGCGGCCAGATGGCATCTGCTGCCATGCTCAGCCCTTCGGCCAACGCGCCGGTGATGCAGTCGCCCTCGGCGGCTATCGACACTATTAGCTGGAGCTACAGCCTGCTGGGCCCTGAACCCGCTGGCTTGCAGGTGCAGCTATGCAGTAGCAGCAACCGCTGCCAGCAGCTCGACGCCGCGCAGGGGCAAACCCGCAACTTCTTTGGTCAGTCGGCCCAGTCTTCCTTCAGGCTGGTGTTTGGCGTCGCGGGGCAGGGCAGGCTTAATCCGCCGCTGCGCGTGGTCAGCCAACAGGTGATTGTTAATTATCATTAAAAGCGCTGCTGAAGATTGGGGTTGAAGCGACATGCTCCCCCGCCAAAAACAAAAATATCGCCGATTGAGCGATATTTTTTTGTTTGAGTTTTGGCTTGTCTGGATGTAATACGCAGTAGAGAGAGTGAGAAATTTGGGGGAAGTTATACCGAAATCTTGCGCACGGTCTGTCCGCTGACCGAAGTCTGGCCGTTCGGGCCATAGAGCTTTTGCGTTTGGCTGGCGCCGAGAATGGCCATGGCCTGCGTGTTGTAGTCAATTTGCTTATTGAGCAGCATGCCGTTGTGGCGGTTTAGCGCGCTGAGCTTCTCACTCAGTTGCACCACGGCTTTCCACATGGCGGCAATTTCAGGCTGGCGCGAGTAAGGCGCAGTCTGTTTCAGTCTCGCGTCATGTTCCCGACGCTGTTTATCAAGATAATCGACGGTGGTCAGCAGGGAGCTTTTTTGTTCAGTTATATTTTGCAAAGCTACCCCATTGACGCGGCCAGAGCAGAGCAGGGTTTGTTCATGTTGAATGATCAAATCCAGCGCTTCCAGCGTTTCCACCAGCGTCTTCATGGTCTTGATAAAATCTTTCATCGGGCTTCTTTACCTTTCAACTTAAGCTTAATGACTTAAATATCGTTGAGATAGGCCTGCGTGTCCTGCAACAACGCATCGGCAATTTTGCCGGTATCCATGGTCAGTTTGCCGTCACGGATAGCCTGCTTTAACTGTTCTACACGCGCAGTATTGATATCTTGTGAGCTTGATTTGGTCAGCACGGCCTGAGCGTCACTCAGGGTGACGGCGGTGCCGCTAACCGGTGCGCTGTTGGTGCTCTCTTTGCGTGTCACTTGCGCATTGGTTTCAGACGGATCGCGCTGTTGAATCGGGCTAACCGGTTGCGATGCCTGAGTGCGTTCGATGCTCATAATACTTCTCCCAATCTGATATGCCGTCAAATTGCGGCTTTGATATCAGGTTATCGACACTTTACGGAAAAACTTTAGCCTTTATTGCAACGGCAATGAAACAGTCGTCAGATGGCGATACTCACCGTGCCGTCTGCTGCCACTTTGCCGTTAACAATCTGCCCGGAAGGCATTCTGACCCGCACCGTTTCACTGGCGGCGGCGTTATTCATCGCCTTGCCCGAGCTGGAAACATTAAAGCCAGTTCCCGTTGCCTGCACCTGAACTTCCTGCCCGGCGTGAACCATCCACGGGCGGCGCAGCATCGATAAAGTGAGCGGTTGGCCGACATTAATGTTGCGCAGCGTCACGGCGTTGACCGCCTGCTGGCTGTCAAGAATAGCCCTTGGCGGCAATAAGTCCAATCTGCCGGTTTTCTGCTGCATATCGGCCTGCGTCAAATGCGCGCCGGAAGAGACATTGCGCGCCGCCACCCAGTAACGCCCGCTGACCTGCACCTGCGCCTGCACGTAGCTTTTCTGCCCGTTACAGTTGACCGCCACGGAGACATTCCCCCACGGACGCGCGTTGGGCGAAAGCGAAAGCTGCGGCGACAGGCACTGCGGCTGGCGAGCGGCAGGGGTGTTGATGATGCTTTTCACCTGTGTACCGTTAGCGGCGTATTGCTGACTGAAAAACTGCTGAATATGTCCCGCGAGTGGCGTGCTGTTATTGTCTGACGACGCAGCCGGCGCTGCTGCCAGCACCGCGCCCGGTATCAGGCTCAGTAAAAACACGCCTGCTTGTCCACTCTTCAGCTTAGTCATTTCGCCTTACGCCTCGTCATGATGGCCTCTGGGGGGAACCCCACTTCTGACGACAAGTCTACCCGCAGTTTGCTTTTCCTAAAGGGACAAATAGCGGGGCATTTTACGCTTATTCCCGCGATAGGTTGTTGACATAGGGATTTATGCTGTCGGCTCCAAATTCTCACTTTGCGGAGGGCGCATGCTCGACAAATTGAACGCCGCACTACAGTTCCAACAGGAAGCGCTCAACCTGCGCGCCCAGCGGCAAGAAATTCTTTCGGCGAATATCGCCAACGCGGACACCCCAGGGTTTCAGGCGCGTGACATCGATTTCGCCAGTCAGTTACAGAAAGTGATGGAAGCAGGGCGCGCTAACGGCAGCGGCATGTCGCTGGAGTTAACCAACGCGCGCCACATTCCTGCGGCGACCAGCTCAGGCCCGGATCTTGATCTGATGTACCGCATTCCAGACCAGCCGTCGATGGATGGCAACACGGTGGATATGGACCGTGAGCGTACCAACTTCGCGGATAACAGTGTGCGATATCAGACTGACCTGACCGTATTGACCGGGCAGGTTAAAGGCATGATGTCGGTACTTCAAGGATAACCAGTATGTCGATGCTTAACATTTTTGATATCGCCGGTTCGGCGCTTTCCGCCCAGTCGCAACGCATGAACGTCAGCGCCAGTAACATGGCCAACGCCGACAGCGTGACCGGCCCGGATGGTCAGCCTTATCGCGCCAAGCAGGTGGTGTTTCAAGTCAACGCCGCGCCGGGCCAAGAAACCGGTGGCGTGAAAGTGGCCGAAGTGGTGGATGACCCGGCACCGATGCGCATGGTGTTTCAGCCGGGCAACCCTATGGCCGACGCCAAGGGCTATGTGCAGATGCCCAACGTCGACGTGGTGAGTGAAATGGTCAACACCATCTCCGCCTCACGCAGCTATCAGGCCAACGTCGAGGTGTTGAATACCACCAAGTCGTTGATGATGAAAACCCTGACATTGGGTCAATAACGGAGCCGCTTATGTCAGTTTTAAGTTCAGTCAACGACAGCACCGACAACACCATCAATACCAATAATGCGGCACCGAAATCCACGGCGGATGACCTGTCGAGTAACTTCCTGACCCTGCTCGTCGCCCAGCTTAAGAACCAAGATCCTACCAACCCGATGGACAATGCCCAGCTCACCAGCCAGTTGGCGCAGATCAACACCGTGAGCGGCATCGAAAAACTCAACACCACCTTGGGCAGCATTTCCGGCCAGATCAACAGCAACCAGTCGGTTCAGGCCACGGCGCTGATTGGTCACGGGGTGATGATTGAAGGGCGGGCGATTCTGGTGGGCAGCTCAGACGGCAAAGTCAGCACCACGCCGTTCGGCCTGCAACTCGAAAGCGCGGCAGACACCAACAACGTGGTGATCAGTGATTCCACCGGCAAAGTGGTGAAAACCATTGCGCTGGGTTCACAGACTGCCGGTGTCCACAGCTACACCTGGGACGGCAAGCAGGATGACGGCACGGCGGCACCGGACGGCGCTTACACCTTCAGCATCAACTCGACCAACGGCGGCCAGCAGATGGTGGCTACCGCGCTGAACTACGCGTTGGTCAACGGCGTCACCAATGACAGCTCCGGCGCAGTACTGGATCTCGGCGTGCGCGGCACCACCACGCTCGCCAATGTTCGACAGATTTTGTAGCAGATTGAAGATTTCACACAGCAGCATAAACAGAAATTTATAACTTTAACCCATTGATTTTGCTTTAAATCGCTCTTGTTTCAGAACTGGAGACAGCCCTGCAACAAGAAGGATGACAAGCAAAAGGAGCAGACCATGAGCTTTAACCAAGCAGTCAGCGGCCTGAATGCAGCATCGACCAACCTGGACGTGATTGGTAACAACATCGCCAACTCCGCCACCTCTGGTTTCAAATCAGGCACCGCCTCATTCGCCGACATGTTCGCCGGTTCACAAGTGGGTATGGGCGTCAAAGTGGCAGCCATTACTCAGGACTTCAGCGACGGTACCACCACCAATACCAACCGTGGTTTGGACGTTGCGCTGAGTGGCAACGGCTTCTTCCGCCTGACTGACTCGAGCGGCGGCGTGTTCTATTCACGTAACGGCCAGCTCTCACTGGATGACAAACGTAATCTGGTGAACACCCAAGGTTTGAGCGTGACGGGCTACCCGGCAACAGGGACTCCGCCAACCATCGCTCAGGGCGCACAGCCTGTGCCGCTGACCATTCCGAACACCATGATGATCGCCAAGCCAAGTAGCAGCGGCCTGATGGTGGCTAACCTGAACTCCAGCGACAAGTTGCCGAAAAACGCCACTTTCTCAAGTTCAGATCCGGACAGCTACAACTACGTCAACACCATTACCACCTATGACTCACTGGGTAACAAGCATGACAACAACGTTTATTTCGTGAAGTCATCTAACCCAGCGACGCCGAACTCTTGGGACGTTTACTCACAAGATTCCAGCGTTTCGGGTTCAACGGCTGGCAAGCTCGGCACCTTGAATTTCAATCAAAACGGCACATTGGCGAGCACCACGAATCCAGACGGCACGCCTACCGCCACGGCTTTTGCTTTCACTCTGCCAATGAACAACGCCACTAACGGTGCTGCGACGCCGCAAAACGTCTCACTGAGCTTCCTCGGCAGTATCCAGCAGAACACCGGCAGCAACAGCATCGGCGCACTGAATCAGGATGGTTATGCCGCAGGCCAGATGACCGGCTACCAGATCAACCCAGACGGCACCATTACCGGCGTTTACTCCAACCAGAAAACCCAACTGCTGGGCCAAATCGTGATGACTAACTTCTCTAACCCAGAAGGTCTGAAATCCGAAGGCGACAACGTGTGGTCTGCGACCCAGTCTTCTGGTCAGCCAATCACCGGCATTGCGGGTGCAGGCGGCTTTGGTGAGATGAAAAGCGGGGCGCTGGAAGCGTCAAACGTCGACTTGAGTAAAGAGCTGGTCAACATGATCGTGGCTCAGCGTAACTACCAGTCGAACGCGCAGACCATCAAAACCCAGGACCAGATCCTGAACACGCTGGTCAACCTGCGCTAATCGCGCTGAATGACAGACGCAAAAGGAACGCACTATGGATCACGCTATCTACACCGCGATGGGTGCTGCCAGCCAGACGCTGAACCAGCAGTCGGTCACCGCGAGTAACTTGGCCAATGCCTCAACGCCGGGTTTTCGCGCCCAACTGATGGCGCTGCGCGCCGTGCCGGTCAACGGGCCAAGCCTTGAGACTCGTACCTTGGTGACGGCCTCCACGCCGGGTGCCGATATGACTCAGGGCCAGCTTAACTACACCGGCCGCCCGCTGGACGTCGCGTTACAGCAGGACGGCTTTTTGGCGGTGCAGATGCCTGATGGTTCTGAAGCCTATACCCGTAACGGGGATCTTCAGGTTTCGCCGAACAATCAGTTAACCATTCAAGGGAACCCAGTGATGGGTGACAACGGCCCGATTGAAGTGCCGCCGAATGCGCAACTGACCATCTCGGCCGACGGCACCATTTCGGTGCTCGAGGCGGGTGCGGACCCGAACACCATGGGCCAGCTTGCCCAGTTAAAACTGGTGAAAGCCAACGGCAGTGAAGTGACCCGTGGTGATGACGGCATGTTCCGTCTCACCCCGGCGACGGCTCAGGCCCGGGGCAATACTCTCCAAGCCGACCCGACCATCCACGTGATGCCGGGAACGCTTGAAGGCAGCAACGTCAAACCGGTGGAAACCATGGTTGACATGATTGCCAACGCCCGTCGCTTCGAAATGCAAATGAAGGTCATCCACAGCGTGGATGAAAACGAACAACGCGCCAACCAACTGCTGTCGATGACCTAACGGCGGCAGAGGAGTAACAACATGATCCCATCGCTATATATCGCGAAAACTGGCCTTGACGCGCAGCAGACCAACATGGACGTCATCGCCAACAACCTGGCGAACGTCAGCACCAACGGGTTCAAACGCCAGCGCGCGGTGTTTGAAGATTTGCTGTACCAGACAATCCGCCAGCCGGGTGCCCAGTCTTCCGAGCAGACCAATCTGCCGTCAGGCTTGCAGATCGGTACCGGTGTTCGCCCGGTCGCAACCGAGCGTATCCACGCGCAGGGCAACCTGTCGCAAACGGATAACAGTAAAGATATCGCCATCAAGGGGCAGGGTTTCTTCCAGGTGCAGCTGCCTGACGGGACCTCGGCTTATACCCGCGACGGCTCTTTCCAAGTTGACCAAAACGGTCAGCTGGTGACCTCCAGTGGTTATCAGGTTATCCCGGCCATCACCATTCCGGCCAACGCCTTAAAAATCACTGTTGGCCGTGACGGTATCGTCAGCGTGACCGTGCAGGGGCAGGCGGCACCGCAGCAGGTTGGGCAACTGACGCTGAGCACTTTCATCAACGACTCTGGCTTAGAGTCCACCGGTGAAAACTTGTATCAGGAAACCCAAAGCTCTGGCGCACCGACCGAAAGCACGCCGGGCCTGAACGGCGCGGGCCTGCTGTACCAAGGCTATGTTGAAACCTCAAACGTTAACGTGGCGGAAGAGCTGGTCAACATGATCCAGACCCAGCGCGCGTATGAGATCAACAGCAAAGCAGTATCAACATCCGACCAGATGTTGCAGAAGTTAACTCAGCTTTAAGAGTAAGAAAGGTAACGCCCGGCGTTATCTTGGCCTGCGGGGGACGGTACGCCGCCCCCGTTACTTCAGGCTCCGATTCATTCTTTTTCGAAGGCGATTTCCGTGGTGACCATGAAATTAACGTCGGTAAACAGTGCACATTTTCACCGACATGGCGTGTTGGCTCTGCCGCTATTAGTGACCTTACTGCTCAACGGGTGCGCGTATATGCCGCATAAACCCTTGGTCGAAGGCGCCACCACGGCTCAACCTGCTCCTGCGGCACCACCGGTTCCGAACGGTTCGATTTTCCAATCCGTTCAGCCGATGAACTATGGCTATCAGCCCCTGTTTGAAGACCGTCGACCGCGTAACGTCGGCGATACCTTGACGCTGGTCCTGCAAGAAAACGTCAGCGCCAGCAAAAGCTCCTCCGCCAACGCCAGCCGAAATGGCTCAAGCAAGTTTGGCGTGGCGACCGCACCGCGCTATCTGGAAGGTCTGCTCGGCAATGCCCGCGCCGATATGGATATCTCCGGTGATAACACCTTCGGCGGCAAAGGCGGCGCGGCGGCGAACAACACCTTCAGCGGCACCTTGACCGTGACGGTCAGCGAAGTGCTGGCGAACGGCAACCTGCGCGTGGTTGGCGAGAAGCAGATTGAAATTAACCAGGGTACCGAGTTTATCCGCTTCTCCGGCGTGGTGAATCCGCGCACTATCAGCGGCTCCAACAGCGTGGTGTCCACGCAGGTGGCGGACGCCCGAATCGAATATGTGGGTAACGGCTACATCAATGAAGCGCAGAACATGGGCTGGTTGCAGCGGTTCTTCCTAAATGTATCGCCGTACTAATGAGGCACTCATGCGAAAACTAATTTCCGGCTTACTTTGTATTACGCTCTGCGCGGCGGCCGCGCTGCCGGCTTCGGCGCAAAGAATTCGCGATCTGGCGACCATTCAGGGCGTGCGAGATAACGCCCTGATCGGCTACGGCTTGGTGGTTGGCCTCGACGGCACTGGCGACCAGACCACGCAAACGCCATTTACCACCCAGACGCTGACCAACATGCTTTCGCAGTTGGGGATAACGGTGCCGCCCGGCACCAACATGCAGCTGAAAAACGTGGCGGCGGTGATGGTTACCGCCAAGATGCCGCCGTTCGCTCGCAGCGGACAGGCCATCGACGTGGTGGTGTCATCCATGGGTAATGCCAAAAGTATTCGCGGCGGCACCTTGCTGATGACCCCAATGAAAGGGGTAGATAACCAAGTTTACGCGCTGGCGCAGGGTAACGTGCTGGTGGGCGGCGCGGGAGCCTCGGCGGGCGGCAGCAGCGTGACGGTTAACCAGCTCTCCGGCGGCCGTATTACCGGCGGGGCAACCATCGAACGTGAGCTGCCAAGCACCTTCGGCACCGAAGGGGTGATCAACCTGCAGCTTAATGATGAAGATTTCAACCTAGCCCAGCAGGTGACTGACGCCATTAACCGCCAAGGCACCATGGGCACGGCGACCGCGCTGGATGCTCGTAATATTCAGGTGATGGTGCCGCGTGGCAACAGCTCTCAGGTGCGCATTTTGGCACAGATCCAGAACGTGGAAGTGACCGTCGGCCCGATGGACGCCAAGGTTATCATCAACTCGCGTACTGGTTCGGTAGTGATGAACCGCGACGTGACGTTGGATTCTTGCGCCGTGGCGCAGGGTAACTTGTCCGTGGTGGTTGACAGACAAAACGACGTTTCCCAGCCAAATACGCCATTTGGCGGCGGCCAGACTGTGGTAACGCCGAACACCAATATTTCCGTGCGCCAGTCGGGCGGAGCCTTGCAGCAAGTGCAGTCCAGCGCCAGCCTGAACAACGTGGTGCGCACGCTGAATGCGCTGGGTGCGACGCCGATTGACCTGATGTCAATTCTGCAAGCCATGAAAACCGCAGGTTGCCTGCGCGCTGACTTGGAAATCATCTAATGAGCGATCTTATGTCGATGTCCGGCGCTGCGTATGACGCGCAGTCGCTGAATAAACTGAAGGTAGCGGCCAAGAACGACCCGCAAGGGCAGGTCAGAGAAGTGGCGAAGCAGTTCGAAGGCGTTTTCGTGCAGATGATGCTGAAAAGCATGCGTTCCGCACTGCCGCAGGACGGCCTGCTGAGCAGCGACCAAACCCGGCTTTATACATCGATGTACGATCAGCAAATTGCGCAGGACATGTCCGCCAAAGGGCTGGGCATGGCCGACATGATGGTGAAACAGCTGACCGGCGGTAATCCTGAACCCTCTGAGAAGGCGGGAACGGTGCCGATGGCGCTGGACAACGAAGTGCTGAGCACCATGCCGGTTCAGGCGATGGAGCAGATGATCCGCAAAGCCATTCCGAACGCGCCGGACCGCACTTTGGGCGGCGCGCCTTTGCCACAGGACAGCGGGCAGTTTGTCTCACGCCTGAGCATTCCGGCGCAGGTCGCCAGTCAGGAAAGTGGCATTTCACACCAGTTGATCATGGCGCAGGCCGCGCTGGAATCCGGCTGGGGCCAGCGCGAGATCCCAACCACCGACGGCAAGCAGAGCTACAACGTGTTTGGTATCAAGGCAGGGGGCAACTGGACCGGGCCAACTACAGAGATCACCACCACCGAATACACCAACGGCGTGGCGAAGAAGGTGCAGGCCAGCTTCCGCGTCTATGGCTCCTATGTCGAAGCCATCAGCGATTACGTCAAATTGCTGACCAACAACCCGCGCTATGCCCACGTGGCCGCCGCCAACACGCCAGAACAGGCGGCCCACGCGCTGCAAGCCGCCGGTTATGCTACCGATCCGAACTACGCCGCCAAGCTGGTGAATGTTATCCAGAAAATCAAAGGGGCGGGCGCGCAGGCGGTGAAAGCTTACAGCACGGATCTGAGCAAAATTTTCTGAAAAAACTCTCTTTTACGGCTCAAGTTCTCAAGGCATTAGCCGATAACTCTTTCATAGCGGAAACAGGGCGCGAGTCACGGTTTCCATAACACCTTGATTTTATATCATCCGCCGGGCTGGTTCCGGGAGCAGAAGGGTCACTCATGTCCTCAAATGGCTTAATTAATACCGCAATGAGCGGACTGAATGCGGCTCAGGCTGCACTGAGCACGGTGAGTAACAACATCGCCAACGTCAGCGTGGCAGGCTACAACCGCCAGACGGCCATCATCGTTCAGAGCAACGGCAACAGCACCGCGGCGGGTTACATCGGTAACGGCGTTAACGTCAGCAGCATCAACCGTGAATATAATGCCTTTGTTTCCAACCAGTTGCTGGGTGCCAGCACCATCAACAGCGCCTTGGGAACCCAGTACGCTCAGGCGAGCCAAATTGATAACCTGCTGTCGAACACCACCACCAACTTGTCGAGCACCATGCAGAACTTCTTCAAAAGTCTGCAAACGCTGACCAGCAACGCCGGTGACAGTGCGTCACGTCAGGCGGTTCTTGGGCAAGCGCAGGGCATGGCGGCACAGTTCAATAGCGCGGCAAAATATCTCGCTGACATGAACACCGGTATCAATCAGCAAATCACCGACAATGTGAATCAAATCAACGATTATGCTTCACAAATCGCCAAACTGAATCAGCAGATCACCGCCACGCGCGGCAGCACTGGCCAAGAGCCAAACGCGCTGCTGGACCAGCGTGACGAGATGGTCAGCAAGCTCAATGACATCGCGGGCGTTACCGTGACGCAGCAAGACGGCGATGCCTATAACGTCTCCTTCGCCAACGGCGTGCCGTTAGTGCAGGGCTCGGATACTCGCAAAGTCGTGGCCATGCCATCCAGCGCGGATCCAAGCAAAATGACCGTCGGCATGACCCAGCCTGATGGCAGCGTGACCGAAATTAGCGAGAGCCGCATTACTACTGGCGCTTTGGGCGGCGTGTTGTCCTTCCGCAAAGACAACCTTGAGCCAGCCATCAACCAGCTCGGCCAGTTGGCGCTCTCCATTGGCAGCAGCTTTAACGGCGTGAACAAAGCCGGATTTGATGTCTCCGGGAACGCCGGAACGGACTTCTTCAGCTTCAGCAATCCGTCGACTATATCGAATACCAAAAACACCGGTAGCGCCAATATGACGGTGACCTACGCAGATGCCACGGCGGTGAAAGCCAGCGACTATGTGATGTCTTATGAAGGCGGCAAGTGGACAGCAACGCGCACCTCCGACGGGGCAAAAATCACCCCAACGCAGAGCACCGATGCCAATAACGTCACCACCATGACCTTCGACGGTATCAAGATTGATGTCACCGGCACCCCGGCTGAGAAAGACAGCATCACGGTGAAAACGGTGAGCAGCGCCGCGAGCAGCCTGAATGTCGCCCTGACCGACGGCTCACAGATTGCCGCCGCTAGCAAAGCAGACTCAGGTGCCAGCGATAACACCAACGCGCAAAAACTGCTGGATTTGCAAACCGCCAAGCTTGTGGAAGGTAAATCTACCCTGACCGGCGCGTATGCCAGTCTGGTCAGCAGCGTGGGTAATCAGGTTGCCAGCTTGAAAACCAACACCACGGCGCAAACCAACATCGTGACCAACTTGCAGCAGCAACAGCAGTCTATTTCGGGCGTTAACACCGACGAAGAATACGGCGATTTGCAGCGTTATCAGCAATATTATCTGGCTAACGCGCAAGTGATTAAGACGGCATCCACCATTTTCGATGCGATCATTAACCTGTAACGCATTCAGCGCGACTCGATAAGGAACTGATGCCATGCGCCTTAGTACCAACATGATTTACCAGCAAAACATGAACAGCGTCTCGAATGCCCAGTCGCTGTGGCAGGACACCGGCGTGCAGCTTTCCACCGGTAACCGCGTGAACAAGCCGTCGGACGATCCGCTGGCCGCCTCGCAGGCGATTATGGTGCAGCAGGCACAGGCGCAGAATGACCAATACGCTATTGCTCGCACCTTTGCCAATCAGAACATGAGTCAGGAAGAGAACATCCTGAACAACGTCACCACGGCAATCCAGAGTGCGCAGAGCCTGATCGTTAACGCCGGTGATGGCGCGTTGAGTGACGATGACCGCGCGTCATTAGCCACCAAGTTGCAGGGCATCAAAGACCAAATCGTCAATATGGCGAACAGTACCGACGGTAACGGGCGTTTTATCTTCGGCGGTTACAAAAGCGATAAGCCACCGTACAGCGTGAATGCGACCACGGGGGCAGTGACTTATAGCGGCGGGGATGAAGCTATTTCCCAGCAGGTTGATGCTAGCCGCACCATGACCATCAGCCACACCGGCACGCAGGTCTTCAACACACTGACAGCCAACGCGACCAAAGAGCCAGACGGCTCTGCAGGCGAGAGTGACATCTTTAAAACCATCGACGGCGCGATTGCTGCGTTGAAGACGCCAAAAGCGAATTTCGCCAACCCGACGGATTACACCGCGGCCATTGATAAGAGCAACCGTGGCCTGAGCAACTCGCTAAACAACGTGCTGTCCGTGCGCTCGCAGTTGGGTACTCAGCTCGATGAGTTGGATAAGCTGGATTCGATGGGTGACGACACCAAACTGATTAACGGCGACAAGCTCAACGCGCTGGTCGGCACCGACTGGACCGCGGCTATTTCGCAATACAGCTTGCAGCAGGTTGCGTTACAGGCGTCGTACAAGACCTTTACCAGCATGCAGGGTCTGTCACTGTTCCAAATGAATTCTTAATTCCCCAAGAATTCATCTCAAAACGTCTTACCGAGAGGAGCCCGCTGGCTCCTTATCAGCACACCTTTTCTGAGCGTACTTAAACCGGGTGCGTTCAGTTTGTATGTCACTTTGTCAGCCTAAGGGCAGGGTGACATACACTTTTTATTTTCAATTGCATCTTGAAGGGTAAGGTCAAGGTCGTGCGCTGCCGCCACACCGGCCTTGAGGTCAACACCTTGCGTTGCCACGCAAACTGGCTTTAAGGTCAAAACCGTGGGCTCGCCGCCCACACTGGCCCAAAGGGTTTTAAACGAAACCCTTTGGAATCCTGCGTTTTTTGCTGCTGGAAGATTGAGGCTTCGCAGGGTTGGAATGGACGTGTTTCAGGTACTTCAGTTATCGCCGCGAAAAGCCGTCGCTTAGGCGATTCCCTCAGTTCGGGCTTCGAGCCATAGGTCTCGAACCACTCCCTCGGCGTCATTTCTGAACGCGGCCTACTGGCATTTAAACTGTGCCGTTTCAGTGGGATGGGTTTGCTTTGCTCCCTCCCCTAGTTAGGGGAGGGCTGGGGTGGGGTATTTCTCACATAAGTCACTGAGTCTTATGCAATACCCCCTCCCAACCTCCCCCTTATCAGGGGGAGGAGCTGAACACCGGGAGAAGGCAGGGAAAAGAAGTAGCTTCAACCCAACTAGCCAAATATCGCCAGCAGCACCGGGAACAGGAAAGGGGCGATAAGTGACGTCAGGATGCCGCATATTACCAGCGCCAGCGAGCTGAAGGCGCCTTCTTGGAAGTCGACTTCTGCGCAGCGGGCGGTGCCTAGGGCGTGGGAGGCGGTGCCCATGGCTAGGCCGCGGGAGGTCTTGGTGGTGATGCGCAGAATATTCAAAATCGTGTGACCAAACACTGCGCCGAGAATACCGACAAAAATCACGCACACGGCGCTGATCGCCGGAATGCCGTTGATTGAGTGAGCCGTTGCCATGGCGATGGGCGTGGTGACGGATTTTGGCAGGATTGAGGCGGCCAGCTCAGGCGTGGCACCCATCCACAGTGCAATCGCCGTGCCGCTGGTCATCGCCACCATACTGCCGATAAAACAGACGCTGATGATCGACTTCCAGCGGGCGCGTATCTGGTGCAACTGCTCATACAGTGGGAAAGCCAGTGCCACCACGGCGGGTTGCAGCAGATCATTCAAAATCTTACTGCCAGCGAAATAGCGGGCGTAGGGAATATTGGTCACCAGCAGCAGCGGGATGATCACCACCATCGACATCAACAGTGGATTCAGCAGCGGCAGTTTCAGCTTAATGGCCAGCTTACGGGTGGCGAAAAACACCAGCAGCGTTAAAGGTAACGACCAGAGAATGTCGATCATGGCTTCTCCTCCACATCGCTCACCAGCGGCTTTTCGCGATGGATGAAGTGCGAGCAGTAGGCTGTCACCACCAGTACCACCAGAGTACTGACCAGACAGGAGACCACCAGAGGGCCGAACTGGGCGCGCAGCATATCGTAATAGGTCATCACCCCGACGCCGATGGGCACGAACAGCAGGGCCATATAGCGAATGAGCACGTTGCAACCCGGTTTCACCCAGCGATAAGGCAAAACCTGCGTTGAAAGCAGGCAGAAGAGGATCAGCATGCCGATAATGCTGCCCGGAATGGTGATCGGCAGCAGTGATGAAATTCCGATGCCAGCGTATAAGCAGGCGTAGATCAAGATAAATGACCTTAAATATTGTAAAAGCAGTGTTATTACGTTGCGCATAGCCTTCATCCCAGTAAGGTGACGCATTCATCATACAATTAAACTGTGATCTAAACCACAAAAAGGAGTATGAAATTAATGCATGAAGTGTATGCCATTTTGGAAACTGCCTGCATAACTTTGCGGTTTTTATCTTAGTTTTGAGGGGAGTTGGCGAACATCTTCTGACCTGTGAAATTATTGCATGCAAAAAAAAGCCCCCGGGCACCGGGGGCAAGAATAACAATGCTTGATATTTCTTCGGCCTTTTATGGCTCTTTGACTTCTTGATACCCGACGAGCATTAACGTGGCGATTTTTCCCCCTTCTTTGCTACTCATCGAAATAACTCTCCCCTGACGTTCTCCCCCTACAATGTAGGAAATTTCAGTTTTGCCCGCGGCCAGAGCGGCCCTGACGGGGGCATCGACGTTGACAGAACGGAACTGCTGAGTGTTGTTCAACTCCATACTGCCATCGGCGGTGTAATTGAACGGTGGCCGAGTATTCCAAGTCACACTCTTTTCGCTCCAAGCATCTGGATCCGTTGGATAAAAGAAGATGTCTCTGATTGCTGTGTCGGTGGTATTGCCGTCCCAGACGCGAATTTTATAGGTGAAGGTGACCCCCGGATAATCCTCCATATTGGTCGGTAAAGGTGGAATAGTGAATTTCAGTAACGTCATGGTTTGCTTATTCTGGTCGCGACCCGGAGAGTTCCAGTTATCTTCAATCAGTAACGTTGGCTGACCGTCAAAATTGGTATCACTGTCTTCCTGATTGCTAATATAGGTATCTTCACTGACATCGGAATAGCTATAAGGAATATCTTTTCCGCAATCCATTTTATAATTCATACAGCGATCAATCATAAATATCGTGGCCTGCTCGGTCCATGCATTCATAAAGTCACCGTGCGCGGTGTAAATGCTCCCCCAGCGAGGCGTCACCACACCATTAATCACTTCCGGGTCGAGTGATAGTTGTATTTTACTGACATCCAAAGAAGTGAGTTGAGGCAGGACATAGGCGATATTCATATTAACGGTGGCTAATTTAATCGGATAATCCGCCGGACATTTATTATCGGTGCTGTAAATGGCGTTAGTAATTCCGCCGCCGGCTTTGAGGTTTTTACCATCCCAACAGTTAGGGAAGTTAATACCAATATTAAATTGCACCGCGTCACCCGTGGCCCTTAGTCCGCAGATTTGGTCCGCGACGTTGGTATAGCCATTGCCGTTGCCGCACAGGAAATCTAAATGAGGGTTTGGGCCGGTACCGTAGTGGTCCCCGGCCAAAAGTTGCAGGCCGTGGGGATAGGGACTTAATGGATTATTAATGACATCATTTGCCTGATAATAATTTTTAATATAGGTCGGATTGACGATTTGACCATCGGGCAGTTTCATGGTCGGAACCCAATAGGCTGAGCTATCCGCTGCATTATTACAGGTGGTTGCTGAGTTAGTTAATAATAGATCGGCAGTTGAGAAAGCGTCAGTTGAACGGTTACCAAAGAAGTCATGGGACATTGCCATGCCGGGTTGGCCGAACATTAAAATTGGGTCGTCGGGTTTCATGTGGCTGAAATTACAATCAACGTCAATTTGCGAACTTGCCGCTTGAACAGGTAATGGTTGCAGCATCGCCAGCCCAGAAAATATAGACAAGGTGAGTAATGTTTTTTTCATGATTTATTCCTCATTAAATTCCCTAGTGCTGGCTGGAAATATTTTATGAGAGAAGTATTAGCCAGAATCAAATTATTAGAGAACTAAAATATTGCTTTCCTGTTAGTAATAACAGCAGGCTGTTTATTGTTTGCCTGAAGACTGAAAAATAGAGGTTGGCTTGGCAGAGCCAATTTTATTACGTGGAAAAGCGGTGCTTCGCGACATTTGGCTCTATCCTTAACGGACGAAAAATAATCGAATGGAGTCCTGATGAAATCACTTTTTCGTCCCGCAACCTTATCCATGCTGGCGGCGCTACTTATCTCACCCGCCTATGCCGTGGATAAATCGCCTGATTCGGTCCCTGAGACCAAAGCCAAGGTTGAAGAGTTGGCAACCGGCTTGGATCACCCTTGGTCTTTGGCATTTTTGCCTAATCAGCAGGGCGCGTTAATTACCGAACGCTCCGGGCAGTTGAGGCTATGGCAGGCGGACAAAGGCTTGTCGAAACCGCTGTCTGGCGTGCCCAAGGTGTGGGTTGCCGGGCAGGCCGGGCTGTGGGATGTCCGACTGGCACCTGATTTCGCCACCAGCCGTCGCATCTATCTGAGCTTCGCGCAGCAGGGCGACAAGGGGCAAGCCAATGCCGCGCTGGGATACGGGCGTTTAGCCGAGGATGGCAGCGGCCTGCAAGACTTCAAAACCATTTTTGTGCAGCAACCGGCGCTGAGCAGTGGGATAAATCTCGGCGGCAGACTGGCCTTCGACCCTCAGGGCAATATCTTCATGTCCACCGGCGACAATAACCAGCGCATGGCAGCCCAGCGATTGGATAGCCTTAAGGGTAAAATCCTGCGTCTGACCCCGGAAGGCGGAGTGCCGCAGGATAATCCTTTGGTTAATAAGCCACAGGCCAAGGGGGAGATCTGGACCTATGGCAATCGCAATCCGCAGGGATTAGCCATTAACCCGTGGAGTCACGCGCTGTGGGAAACCGAGCACGGCCCGCGCGGCGGGGATGAAGTCAACCTGCCTTTGGCGGGGAGGAATTACGGCTGGCCGCTGGCAACCTACGGCATCAATTATTCAGGGCAGCCGATACCCGAGGCCAAAGGCACTCGGCTAAAAGGGGCTGAAGATCCTCTCTACTATTGGCCGGTCTCGCCCGCGCTGAGTGGCATGGCGTTTTACAACTCGGCGAAATTCCCGCAGTGGGACCACTCGCTGTTTGTTGGCGCGCTGGCGGGGAAATCCTTAATCAGGCTGACGTTACAGGGTAACAAAATCACGGCGGAAGAGCGGCTGCTAAGCGAACGTAATGAGCGTATTCGTGAGGTGCAGCTGGGCGAGGATGGCTATATCTATCTGCTGACCGATGAGAGTAACGGCAAGCTGTTGAAGGTCGCGCCGGGAGCCTAGCGCGCAGGGAATAATGGCCGGAAAGTTTCCGGCCATTGAGAGATTAGGTCAGAGCAATCATCACGTGCTGCTGATAACCCGGACGTTGCGTGAGCTGTTGATACCAGCGCTCGACGTGCGGGTGTTTCTGCCTTTCAATGTCCAAACTGAACCACGCATAGGCTAAGCAGCCTACCGGGATATCCCCCAAACCGAACTGCTCGCCGGAGAGCCAAGTTTGCTTGGCTAGTACTTCATCGAGCATCGCCCAAGCCTTCTCAAAAGCCGCCATACCGGTGGCGATCACCTGAGGATCGCGCTGATCTTCAGGCGTGCGGATCAGGCTGACATACACCTGCCGGAAGGGAATGGCTAAGGTGCCGCTGGCCCAATCCAGCCACTTATCGGCGGAGGCGCGCTGTTGAGCGTCGGAACCCCAGAACTGCGGCTGCGCGGCGCGTTCGGCCAGATAGCGCAGAATGGCATTGGATTCCCACAGCACGAAGTCGCCGTCCTGCAAGCAAGGGACTAAACCATTAGGGTTGAGCGCCAAAAAGCTCGCTTCGGTATTTTTGCCATATTGGCCCCCGGCGTTAATCAACTGGTACTGCTCACCAAGCTCTTCCAACAGCCACAAGACTTTCTTCACATTGGTCGAATTTTCACGACCCCAGACAGTTAACATGATAATCACTCCAACAAAGTAAAAAGAGGGGCGGCTCAGCTGTGAAAACGCGTCCAGAGCGAAATCAGCAGCCAAGCGGCAAGTGTCCAGCACAGTACGCCGCCGAGTAGCGCATAGGGCAGTTTCATTGAGCCGACGAGGAAATAGAGGGCAATCAGGTAGACCATGTAAGGGATCACGGCCCACAGCCCGAAGATGATGGTAGTGCGTAATGCTTCAATGCTGCGTTCGGTGCCGACAATGTAGTGGGCGATCAGCGCAAAGGTGGGAAAGAGAGGTAATAATCCGGCGATATAGTAATTTTTGGTTTTCGACAATAAGCCGATCGCCACCACCATCAGTGCGCCAATCAACGCCTTTATGAGCAGACCCATCTTCAATTTCCCGTCATCTTACCGCGCTATGTTGAGAGTCCATTGCGAGTAAGCGCTTTATAGTTATCGTAAATACTCCATGCCGTGGCACAAACTTGCCCGAGTCACACTTTGTGGTCAAGAGGCGCAATAAGAATAAATATTGCGCGGCGAAACTCAACAAAGCCTAAAAATCACGACTATTCTAACAATCTTTACATTGCAACGGTTTCATCGCCGCGGATAAAACGGTAGGTTTTAGTCTCGGCGAACGTTTCACTTTTCAGGCGTAAATCTGTTTGAAAGATAAGATAATTTCAGTTACATGGACAAAAGCGCTGATAACCTATGACAATTTCTCCTAAATTCCAACGGACCTTCCTATGCGCGCTCGGCGGCGGCGTTATGCTGCTGGCGCTTCCTGCTGCTCAGGCAGATACCAACCCCGTAGCCCCGCAGATTAACGCTAAATCTTGGGTGTTAATGGACTATAACAGTGGGAAAATACTCACTGAGTCCAACCCTGACGCCCGTCTTGACCCGGCCAGCCTGACTAAGATCATGGTCAGCTATGTCGTGGGGCAGGCAATTAAATCCGGCAAAGTGACCCCTGATGACATGGTGTCCGTGGGTCAGGACGCGTGGGCGACCGGCAACCCGGTGCTGCGCGGCTCCTCGCTGATGTTCCTCAAGCCGGGCGACAAAGTGCCGGTTTCTGAGCTGAACAAAGGGATCGTGATTCAATCCGGCAACGATGCCAGCATCGCCTTGGCGGACTACATCGCCGGTAGTCAGGACTCCTTTGTTAGCCTGATGAATCGCTATTCACAGCAGCTCAAGTTGGATAATACCCACTTCAAAACTGTCCATGGCTTGGATGCCGACGGCCAGTACAGCTCGGCCAAAGATATGGCGCTGCTGTCACAGGCGCTGATCCGCGATACGCCGGACGAATACGCACTGCACAAAGAAAAAGAATTTACCTTTAACCGCATTCGCCAGATTAACCGTAACCGCCTGTTGTGGAGCAGCAACCTCAACGTTGACGGCATCAAAACCGGTTACACCTCCGGCGCGGGCTATAACTTGGTTTCTTCGGCCAGTGATCCAAGCGGCATGCGCCTGATTGCCGTGGTCATGGGCGCGCCAAGCGATCGTATTCGCTTTAGTGAAAGTGAAAGCTTGCTGACTTGGGGTTTCCGTTTCTTCGAAACACTGACACCGATTAAAGCCGGTAATGTCTTCACCACCCAGCGCGTGTGGTTCGGTGAAGAGAAAATGGTGCCACTGGGCGTGGCGGAAGACGCCTCCCTGACCATGCCAAAGGGCCAGTTGAAAAACCTTAAGGCCAGCTTCAATCTGACCAATAAAGAGCTGGAAGCCCCGCTGAGCAAGAATCAGGTAGTGGGAACCGTTGATTTTAGCCTAGACGGCAAAGTCATCGACTCGCGCCCGCTGGTGGCCTTGCAGGAAGTGAAAGAAGGTGGCTTCTTCAGCCGCATTTGGGATTTCGTGATGATGAAAATCAGCGGCCTGTTTGGTTCGATTTTCGGCAAGTAATCTAGACTTTCTAGCCAATTAAAAAGGCCCGGCATATTCAGCCGGGCCTTTTCTTTTTGTGGCGCTTCAACGGCTGTTATTCGCGAACCCAGCCTTTGCGGATTGGTAGGGCAAAGCTAAAGCGATAGAGCTTGTCCAAGCCTGCTGAGATCTGCTCACCAAACAGGTTCCACACCAACTGCGAGAACAGACAACCCACCATGCCGACCAGCAGGCCGCCGAGCATGTCCAACGGCCAGTGTACGCCGAGGTAAACGCGGGACCACGCAATGCCGAGGGCGGTGACGATTAACAGCGCGCCGGACCACAGGCGATGCCAGAACAAGAACGCAATGGCAAAGGTGAAAATCGCCGTGCCGTGGTCACTCGGGAAAGAGTCATCCGGCGAATGGTGTAGGAAGTTATAGCCAAAACCTTCAACGAAAGGACGTGCGTGCGGGAACAGCATCGACAAGGTTTTTGCACAACTCATTGAGAACAACAGCGCGATGACGGTCTTGGTCACCAAGGTACGCTGGAAAACGATATGTTCGCGGTGTCCCCATAGCCAAAGCCCGATAATCAGCATCGGCACAATCATAATCATGTCATTCGCCATAAAAGTGGCAAATTTGATCAGCGCGGGCGGAGAGGCTGGCGTCGCGTTAATCCAGAGAAATAAAATATGGTTTAGTTGCTCCATGCTTGGCACCTCAGCACGGTTTTTTGTTCACTTTGAATCTGCAAAATTACTACCCTCATCATCATCGGAGTCAACCAAATAGGCGGCTGAAAAGGTTCTACTCACTTACTGACCATAATTCCAAATTTCGGTTCAACGTTAGTTTGAGTTAAACGTCGGGTAAAGGGGGATCGTCTGAATATCCCGGTTTCATTGAGCTACGGTATAGGTTCAGAGTGAAATCAGTTTATGGGATATAAATTAAGAAATCCTTAAGCTGGGGGAGGACCAGCCTCCCGACGTAAACAGTCTGAACAATATGATGGGGTAGAAAAGAGAGTGTGTTTGAAGCAGCACGCTATTAACGCGGTTTTTGTGTGGCGAGCAGGAACATCATTGGGCGTTCGGTTTCTTCTTGCAGGGCAGGCATGCTGGCCAGTTGTTCGGCAGAAGGCCCCCATTCATCAACCTGAGTGATAATAAATCCACTCTTGATCAGCAGATTAATATAGGTTGCCAGCTTGCGATGCTGCTTGATAACCCCTTCGGCAAACCAGTGCGTGACGCGTTCGCCTTCGCGCTGATAGCCATCTACCGGCCAAGTTTTCTGCCCGCTGGTGGTGGTCAGCCAGCACGGTTGCGCCGGTGCGGTGAAGATTGGGTGCTCGGCGGAAAAGACAAAATGCCCTCCCGGAACCAGCGATTGATACACTTGGTCGAACAACCCAGACAGGTTTTGCAGGTAATGTAGCGCCAGTGAACTGTAAGCCAAAGAGTAAGTCTCAGCCGGTAATGTCAGGTTATCCAAGTCTTCGCGACGGTATTCGATGTTGTCATCAGCCGTCATACTGCGGGCTTTTTCCAGCATCTTTGCAGAAATATCCAGCCCTAAGATCTGTGCCGCGCCCTGTTCGCGCATATGGCGGCAGAACCAGCCGTAACCACAGCCGAGGTCAACCACCTTTGTGCCGCGAACCTCGGGCAGCATAGCTTCTAAGGCAGGCCACTCCGGCGCGCCGTCTAGGCCATGGACCGAGCGGTTAAGTTGTGAATAACCCTCGAAAAATTGCTGATCGTCATAAATGTTTTGAGCCATGTTAATGATTCCTTTAAAACGTTATCCTGTGCCGTATAGGCCCACATAGTGTAGTGAAAAAAGTCAGGGAGAAAAACGTTTGGAAATTCGACAGGCGGTTCAAGGAGACATTGAGCTACTGCGGCAGCTAGGGATTTCAACCTATAAGCACTATTTCGGCGCGCTGTGGCAAAGCCCGGCGGAGCTTGAGGCCTTCCTGCATAGTGACTTCTCCCGCGAAGTTCTCACTCATGGCTTATCCGACCCACAACAGCAGTGGTGGGTTGCCAGTGAACAGGGAGAGCTGTTGGGGTTCGCCAAGGTGCATGACCAGCAGCCGCTGCCGGAGAGCGAACGCAGCGGTGCTATGCTTTGTAAGCTCTATCTCCAGCCGGGAGCAAAATCGCGCGGTTTGGGTTCGCGCCTATTCAAGCATCTGGAGCAGCAGGCGCGCGGCCGCCAGCAAGGCTTACTTTGGCTGACCGTGCTGCAAAGCAACACGGCGGCCATCGCGTTTTATCAGCGTCAGGGCATGGTTATTCACAGTGAATCGGCCTACGTGACGCCGACACAGTCCACCCCGTTGTGGACAATGAAGAAGGAGTTAGCATGAGAAGGGAGGAACAATGGTCAGAGTAAAACTGGGCGGGCTATTTATCACGCTGGCAGAGGATGAAGAGATCCCTGCGGAAGAAGAGCTTTACGAGCATTACACCTACATTATTCGCTCCCAGCCGCGCGGTTTTGAGATCTTACGCTACGATCCTTATGCAGGCTGGAAACGCAAACCGGACCGCTGGTTCTCGACCGGGCACAATGCCTTTGTCTTTGCCTACGAGTCCTACGTTGAAGAGTGGAATCAGGTCGATGGCCGCATCGGCGGGCCTTCTCATACTGTAAATCGCATTATTTAGACCTTCCCAAGGAATGCCCATGGACCACCCTTCAGCAGACAAGATTATCGATTTATACCAGCGCAATAGCGCGCATTGGGATGATATTCGCAGCGACCGGCTGATTGAGTCGCCGTGGCTGGAGAGCTTCCTCAATCTGCAACCCGCCGTGGCCGATATTCTGGATATTGGCTGTGGCTCCGGCAAGCCGATAGCCCAGTTCTTTGTCGAGCAAGGGCATCGGGTGACGGGCGTCGACTCTTCAGAGGCGATGATTGCACTCTGTCGCCAGCGTTTCCCTGCCCATCAGTGGCACGTAGCTGATATGCGCCAGCTGGCCCTCGGGCAGAAATTTGATGGCATTCTGGCATGGGACAGCTTCTTCCATCTCAAACGCGACGATCAGCGCGCAATGTTTGCCCTCTTTGCGCAGCATGCCAAACCCAACGCGGCGCTGATGTTTACCAGCGGCCCGGCCGACGGCGAGGCGATTGGTGAATTGAATGGTGAAACGCTGTACCACGCCAGTTTAGCGCCAGAAGAGTACCGCCAACTGTTAGCTGATCACGGTTTCCGCGTAGTGAAAACCATAGCTGAAGACCCTGAATGCGGCGGCCACACCATTTGGCTGGCGCAGACATTCCAGCCTTGAAATCAAACAAATAGAGCATTAATAAATAATCACCAATGGTTATATAAATTAATGCTTTTAAAAATTTATTAAATTATCTTTTCATAAAAATCATATGGATGTGATTTTCTTCTCGTTAAGCCCACCTCATACACATTGCATTTGCTAAACCATGGTCTAATTTTTAATCAGGTGTCGGCGACATGCAAAAGCAGCCCACCTACACAGCCCGTATTTAATAGCTCTGGCTTAATCATTCAACTGCAATAAGGGTATATTCATGAAAGAAAACAAAGAATTGCGCGAATTGTCTATGGACGAAGTTGATGCTGTAAGTGGTGGTGGATTGATCGGTGATTTGTTGGGTACCGTGGGTCAAATTGTGACACCACTGCCTATTGTCGGCCCGCTTTTTGGCGGGATCTTGGGTAACATTGGCGGCAAAATCCCTCTGTAACTTTTCCCAAAAGTATTTGAAGAAGCTCCGTTTATCGGGGCTTTTTTATTGGGTCAATCTCAGATAACGATTAAGCTAAGCCAACTGATTTTCAGGCCGGAGCAAAGCATGACCTTCGATTGGCACAGCGCACCTTTATCCCGCGGCACGGTGATAGATAACACCTATAAAAACACCCAAAACGTCCGACGCTTCCTCACCCAAGAGTGCGGCGAAAACTTCAAATTCGACCGAGATCTAATGGCCTGGATCTGCAGCGGCGCGGCTAAGAATCTGGGGGATGTAGCGGATGAGTGGGTTAGGCGCTGGGGCGGTACAAAAGAAAAAACCCGATAATCTTGAACCTAAACAGGCGGGATTATCGGGCTCTCCAAAGTGGGGACTTCAAAGAAAAGCAGTGGCATTAATTAAGACTGCCTTTCCTGAACAAAGTTCGTTCAATGCTGCAAAAATCTAAAAAAATTATTGATTTTTTTAATGCGCATTGCGAATCAATGAGTTAAGTCAGCCTCCCGGCCAGACAATCACTATCAAGGTACCTGCCAAGGTTAGCAATACGTTAGCGATAGCGTAGGTTCCGGCGTATCCGAGGGCTGGTATGTTGCTGCGCGCGGTGTCGCTGATGATTTCCATGGCTGGTGCGCAGGTGCGGGCACCCATGATGGCGCCGAACAGTAGGGCGCGGTTCATGCGCAGCACGTAAGCGCCGAAGATAAAGCAGATAACTACCGGCACCAGACTGACGATTAACCCTGAAATCAGCATCTGGCCGCCAATCGCGCCCAGACCCTGGTTGATCCCCGCACCGGCACTCAGGCCGACACCGGCCATAAATACCATCAGGCCGAACTCCTTCACCATGTTCAACGCGCCCTGCGGGATATAGCCGAAAGTAGGGTGGTTGGCACGTAAGAAGCCGAGCATGATACCAGCGAACAGCAGCCCGGCGGCGTTACCGACGCCAAAACTGAAGTTCTTAAACTGGAAGGTGATCAGGCCAATCATCAGGCCGAGAATAAAGAAGGCGCAGAAGGCCAGCAGGTCGGTGACCTGACTGTGAATCGAGATAAACCCAATGCGATCGGCCACGGCTTTAACACGACGCGCGTCGCCGCTGACCTGTAACACGTCGCCTTTATTGAGCACGATGCTGTCGTCAATTGGCATCTCTATCTGGCTGCGGATCACGCGGTTGAGGAAGCAGCCGTGGTCGGTCAGGTTCAGCTGGCTCAGGCGTTTGCCCACCGCGCTGCTGTTCTTCACCACCACTTCTTCGGTCACGATGCGCATGTCCAGCAGGTCGCGGTCGAACACCTCTTTGCCGTTACGGAAGCTTGGATCAAGGCGTGAGTGAGCGTCAGGGTAGCCCACCAGCGAGATATCGTCGCCAACCTGCAATACCGCGTCGCCGTCCGGCGTCGCCAAAATGCCGTTACGGCGAATACGCTCGATGTAGCAGCCGGTCTGGCGGTAGATACCCAACTCGCGCAGGTTCTTGCCATCGGCCCATGCCACCAACTCCTGACCCACGCGATAGGCGCGGATCACCGGCAGGTAAACTTTGCGTTTGCTGTCAGTATCGAGGCCGCGCTCGCGAGCGATTTGCTGGGCGCTGGTTGGTAGGTCTTGGTGCTGTAATTTTGGCAGATAGCGCGCGCCAAAAATCAGGCTCACCAAGCCAATTAAGTAGGTCAGGGCATAGCCGAGGCTCAGGTTATCCAGCTCCGGCCCGAGCAGTTTATTGCCGCCGAGAGTGTTCCTGAGCGTGTCTCCGGCCCCCACCAACACGGGCGTAGAGGTCATGGAGCCTGCCAGCATACCGGCGGTCAGCCCGATGTCCCAGCCGAACAGCCGACCAAGGCCAAACGCCAGCAGCATCGCCGTGCCGACCATCACCAGCGCCAGCATCAGATAGTTTTTGCCATCGCGGAAGAAAATCGAGAAAAAGTTCGGACCGGCTTCGACCCCGACGCAGAAAATAAACAGCATAAAGCCGAGGTTGAGCGCCTCAGTATTAATGCTGAAATGTTGTTGGCCGAGCAGCAGGGAAACGACTAATACGCCGATGGAATTTCCGAGTTGGACCGAGCCCAAACGTACTTTTCCCAGACAAAGTCCGAGCGCTAAAACTACAAATAATAACAGGATGTAATTCCCGTTTAACAAACTAGCGACGTTTATGTTCACAAAGATAACTTATTGTTTACCAACAAATTCTTGATATGAGGGGTTGTAAGGGATAAATTCAATAGCATTATATTTTAACCGCTTATTCTAAGGCTAAGGATATAAACGATCACTGAAACAACGCCATTTTGCGCGTTATTTTAGTCATAGATTGTTCATTCAGCCAGATAAAAGCGGGTGTTAGCACCTTTTAAGCATGTTTTGTGTTGCACAGGCTGTGCAGCTAAGCAGGGGAACTGCGGGGCGATGACGAATTGACTCAATTCTGTTACCGCCTATTAGCAAAACTTTAAGGAGGAAGAACTGATGCATGTGCGTTCAAGCGTCGGCCCAATTATTTGCTGCGTGCTGTTTACGTTGATTTTTGTCTTACTGAAAACCGAAGTCATTGTGGTTCGCCACATTACCCCCGGCCCGGAATATGGGCTGCTACTGTTTATTTTCCCCGGCATTATCACGGCTCACTTAGTGAAGCGCTATGCATTACGCTACGCCTTCCTTGGGGCGCTGCTGGCCATCCCGGTGTGCTATTTATTGCGGATACTCTATTTCGTCCGCGTGCGCACCTTTATACAAGAGTTAGCCTATGCCGGAAGCGCCATTTTCTGGTGCGTGATGGGCGCGCTGTTCTACTTATTGATTCGAGCTATCGTGCTGCACATGACCAAAGAGTAGTGGGGCATTAGCCAAAAAAGAAAGGCGCTCAATGAGCGCCTTTTTGCTGTGTGGTCTTTGCCACGTCTCAGTCAAATTAAGACTGGAACAGAGCCAGATGTTCTTTAGCGTAAGCTTCGAAATCTGTGCAACCACCGATGTGGGTGGAGTCGATGAAGATTTGTGGAACAGTCTCAACCGGCTTACCGACCGTTTTTTCCAGATCGGCTTTAGAGATGCCTTCAGCGTGGATATCAACGTAACGGAAATTGAAATCATCACGTTCTTCAGTCAGTTTTTCAGCCAACTCTTTTGCACGTACACAATAAGGACACGCCGGGCGCCCGAAAATCACTGCAAACATGGAGACTCCTTGATATTTTAATGCCAGTAAAATGAATAAGTTAAAGTGTGACTGGTCTTAATTTTGTTAACTGCGTCACCTTTTGATGACGGTACTATGCCTGTTACCTACGTCAAAAAAAAGTAGGATTTACCTGTCAGTTTGATGCCCTGCGCCTATCAGTCAGGCGAACGAACTTATTTATCACACTTTTGCCGCCCTGAAAAATGCCGCGTTTTGTTACAGCATTTGAGGTTAACGCGCTTGCAAAGCAATGAGCTAGCATCAATGATTGTCAGCCATTAGGCTCTTATTTTGTTTTTGTTCAAGGATTTCCCATGACGCCCACGATTGACCTCCTGCGCTCCCACCGTTCTATCCGTTCTTTTACCGATCAGCCCGTTACCGATGAACAGCGCGAGGCTATTCTCGGCGCGGCGCAGGGCGCATCGACTTCAAGCTTCTTACAGTGCTCGTCAATCATCCGCATTACCGATCCGGCGCTGCGTGAGAAGCTGGTAGAGTTCACCGGCGGGCAGAAATATGTCGCCAGCGCGGCTGAATTTTGGGTTTTCTGCGCCGACTTTAATCGCAATCAACAAATTAACCCGCAGGCCGAGCTAGGGTTAGCTGAGCAGCTGCTGCTGGGCTGCGTGGACACCGCGCTGCTGGCGCAAAACGCCATGACGGCGGCGGAATCACTCGGGCTGGGCGGGGTGTTTATCGGCGGTATCCGTAATCAGGTGGAAGAGGTGATTGAGCTGCTGAAGTTGCCGAAATTCGTCATGCCGCTGTTTGGCATGTGTATCGGCCATCCGGCGCAGGACCATCAGGTGAAGCCGCGTATGCCGCAGTCAATGCTGGTACACGAGAACAGCTATCAGCCGCTCAACCCACAGACGCTGGCTGATTACGACGAGCAGCTGGCCGCCTATTACTTGCAGCGTGACAGTAATGCGCGTCGCGATACCTGGAGTGATTTGATTATCCGCACGCTGAAAAAAGAGCAGCGCCCACATATGCTGGCCGCTCTGCACAAACAGGGCTGGGCAACTCGCTAAACCTCTTCATCCTTGACGGGGCGTCTGATGAAAATAGCTATTCTTTCCCGCGATGGCAGTCTCTATTCGTGCAAGCGGCTGCGTGAAGCGGCGGAGTGTCGCGGTCATTCGGTCGATATTATTGACCCGTTGTCCTGTTATATGAATATCAATCCGGCGGCGCCGAGTGTGCATTATCGCGGTCGCCAGCTGGATAAATACCACGCGGTGATCCCGCGCATTGGTTCGGCGATCACCTTCTACGGCACCGCCGTGCTGCGACAGTTCGAGATGCTGGGCAGCTTCCCGCTCAATGAATCCGTCGCCATTACTCGCGCCCGTGACAAGCTGCGCTCGATGCAGATTTTGGCTCGTGAGGGCATTGATTTGCCGACCACCGGCTTTGCCAATATGCCTGATGACACCTCTGACCTGATTGCCTTGGTCGGCGGCGCGCCGCTGGTGGTCAAGCTGGTGGAGGGCACGCAGGGCATTGGCGTGGTGCTGGCCGAGACGCGGCAGGCAGCGGAGAGCGTGATTGACGCCTTCCGTGGGCTGAATGCGCATATCTTGGTGCAGGAGTATATCCGCGAAGCCGAGGGCAGGGACATTCGCTGTCTAGTCGTCGGCAAGAAAGTGGTGGGAGCCATTGAGCGTCAGGCCAAGCCCGGCGATTTTCGCTCAAACCTGCATCGCGGCGGCACGGCTAATAAGGTGGAAATCACCGCCGATGAAAAAGCCATTGCGGTGAAAGCGGCAGCAACCTTGGGTCTGGATGTCGCCGGTGTGGATATCCTTCGCTCTAACCGAGGCCCGTTAGTGATGGAAGTTAACGCTTCGCCTGGCTTAGAAGGTATCGAAAGCACCACCGGTCTGGACATCGCGGGCATGATGATTGACTACATTGAGCATCGCGCTCGCCCCGGTTTTCGCTTGAAATCCGGCGGCTAAGCGCCTTCACCCGCATTAATGTGCAGCAAGCGCGTATTGATCATAGCGCTTACTGACATAATTCCGTAAGCTATGTCCCCTTCGCGCCCTTTAAGGGCGCGCTTTTCTGCTGTCGACTTCATTGATTTAAACTTGTGAGGCATTTTATGGATTCGCTCATCGTCCCTGATTTGGCGTTGCTCCGGCGCTGGCTGGATCAGTTGGGGATATCATTTTTCGAGTGTGATTCCTGTCAGGCTCTCCATTTGCCGCATATGCAGAATTTTGATGGCGTATTTGACGCCAAGTTGGACATTGTTGATAACGTGATCTTGTTCTCCGCGCTGGCCGAAGTGAAGCCAACCGCGCTTATCCCCATCGTGGCCGATCTCAGCCAAATCAACGCCAGTTCGCTGACGGTGAAAGCTTTTATCGACATTCAGGATGACAACTTACCTAAGCTGATTGTCTGCCAGTCGCTGGCGATTGCCGTGGGTGTGACGGTGGAGCAGTTTGGCTACTTCCTGCAACAGGCGGAAGAGCAGATGTCGATGATCATCCTCGAAGCCCATGCTAACGACATGCTGTTCGTGGGCGAGCCTGATGAAGGCGAGCCGCTAACCAACCTCAATGTTCCCATTCTGCATTAATCCTCTCTCGCCTTAACACTTCCCCATTGCAAATTTCTCGCATAAGCCGCGAATTCCCGCGGCTTTGGTGATTTTTTCCGCTTCCACTACACTCTTTAACAAACAGTTATTCTGTTATTTGCACATTGTTGCCATACATTTCACTTTGTTAATGGCTTATGTGCCACAGGGCATAGAGCAAAATTGCATAATTAATCGATAAATTGTGGTTTTGCCCGTGCAGTCTAGTACCGAGGGGGCGCAGGGGGTATTCTGCTGATTCTGCGCTATAGGTTAATTACACCGTAAAACCAAATGGTTATTCGGCTCGCAGCGTTGGGCCTGTCAATGCATGCTTATGCAGATTCGGGCGCGACGGTTGGTCTGGTTATGAAAGGTTTTGTATCCATTTGAGATACAAGTTCAATTTTCCTTTTCCCCCTGTATTGGAGGTAGTAACGGATGTTCACCCTGCGTAAAAAGTGGTTATCGGGTGTTGTCGCCGGTCTGGTTATGGCCGCGTCCGTCACAGCGTCAGCGGAAGAAAAAACGCTGCACGTCTACAACTGGTCTGACTATATCGCGCCGAATACGGTGCCGGATTTCCAGAAGGAAAGCGGCATCAAGGTGATATACGACGTTTTCGACTCCAACGAAGTGTTGGAAGGCAAACTGATGGCGGGCAGCACCGGCTTCGACTTGGTGGTGCCATCGGCGAGTTTCCTTGAGCGCCAGCTGGCGGCAGGGGTGTTCCAGCCTCTGGACAAGAGTAAGCTGCCAAACTACAAAAACCTCGACCCTGAGCTGTTGAAAATGGTCGCCCAGCACGATCCGGGTAACAAATACGCCATTCCTTACCTGTGGGCGACCACCGGCATCGGCTATAACGTCGATAAAGTGAAGGCAGTGTTAGGCAAAGACGCGCCGGTGGACAGCTGGGATCTGGTGCTCAAGCCTGAAAACCTCGAGAAGCTCAAAAGCTGCGGCGTCTCCTTCCTCGACGCACCGGCTGAAATCTACGCCACCGTGCTGAACTACCTGCACCTCGACCCGAACAGTACCAAAGCCAGCGACTACACCGGTGCCGCCAATGATCTGCTGTTGAAGCTGCGCCCAAGCATTCGCTACTTCCACTCTTCCCAATACATCAACGACTTGGCGAACGGCGATATTTGCGTGGCGATTGGCTGGGCGGGTGATGTGATGCAAGCCTCCAACCGCGCGAAAGAAGCTAAAAACGGCGTCAACGTGGCGTACAGCATTCCCAAAGAGGGGGCGCTGGCCTTCTTCGACGTGTTTGCTATTCCGGCCGATGCTAAAAATCTGGATGAAGCCTATCAGTTCCTCAACTACCTGATGGAGCCGAAGGTGATCGCGCAGATCAGCAACACGGTGTACTACGCGAGTGGCAATCTTGCTGCGACGCCGCTGGTGAATGCCGACGTGCGTAACAACCCGGGCATTTACCCATCGGATGCCGTGCGCGCCAAGCTGTTTACGCTGAAGGTGCAGGATCCGAAGATTGACCGCGTCATTACCCGTTCTTGGACTAAAGTGAAAACCAACAAATAATACTCGTCACTCTTCGAGCTGCCGCCTTGGTGCATCTCAAATGATAGTGAGTATTACCCCAGTGGCTCTGCGAAATAAACGCGCGGAGCCGCTGCTTCTATTTCGGTTCCTCAATCTATGCGGCTTTTTACCGCCTTCTGCCGGAGATGTTTCTGAGTGAATGATGCAATCCCCCGTCCTCAGCCGAAAACTCACAAAGGCTTCACGCCTTTGCTGGAAATCCGCAATTTAACCAAATCTTTTGATGGGCAAGCCGCCGTGGATGACGTCAGTTTGACCATCTATAAAGGCGAAATCTTTGCCCTGTTGGGCGCGTCTGGCTGCGGTAAGTCCACCTTGCTGCGCATGCTGGCCGGTTTTGAAACCCCGACTCAGGGACAAATCGTACTCGACGGCGTCGACCTGTCGCAGGTTCCGCCTTATCAGCGCCCAATCAACATGATGTTCCAGTCCTATGCCTTGTTCCCGCACATGACCGTGGAGCAGAACATCGCCTTTGGTTTGAAGCAGGACAAGCTGCCGTCGGCGGAGATCAAAAGCCGCGTGGCGGAGATGCTGACGCTGGTACATATGGAAGAGTTCGCCAAGCGTAAGCCGCACCAGCTCTCCGGCGGCCAGCGCCAGCGCGTGGCCTTGGCGCGCAGTCTGGCGAAAAGACCCAAACTGCTGTTGCTCGATGAGCCTATGGGGGCGCTGGACAAAAAACTGCGCGACCGCATGCAGCTCGAAGTGGTGGATATCCTCGAGCGCGTCGGCGCGACCTGTGTGATGGTGACTCACGATCAGGAAGAGGCGATGACCATGGCAGGGCGTATCGCCATCATGAATCGCGGCAAGTTTGTGCAAATTGGTGAGCCGGAGGAGATTTATGAGCACCCGACCAGCCGCTTTAGCGCGGAGTTTATCGGCTCAGTGAATATCTTCGAGGGCGTGCTGCAAGAGCGTCAGGACGACGCGCTGGTGATCAGCAGCCCCGGCCTAGTGCATCCGCTGAAAGTCGACGCCGACTCCTCGGTGGTGGACGGCGTACCGGTGTTCGTGGCGCTGCGCCCGGAGAAAATCCTGCTGTGCGAAGAGATCCCGCAAGATGGCTGTAACTTTGCCGTCGGCGAAGTGGTGAACATTGCCTATCTCGGCGATTTGTCCATTTACCACGTCAAGTTACACAGTGGGCAGATGATCACCGCGCAGTTGCAGAATGGCCATCGCTTCCGCAAGGGGATGCCGACTTGGGGCGACGAAGTGCGCCTGTGCTGGGAAGCCGACAGCTGTGTCGTGCTGACCGTTTAAGGGGAGTCGAAGCCATGTCCTTTATTTCCGCACATCCTGAGCCTGCCAAACCACCGGGTGGGGTGAAAGCTTTTATTGGCCGCATGCAGCAAAAGCACGGGCGCAAGCTGGTGATCCTGCTGCCACTGGTGTGGTTCCTGCTGTTATTCCTGCTGCCTTTCCTTATCGTGTTCAAAATCAGTCTGGCGGAGATGGCCCGCGCCATTCCTCCTTACACCGATTTAGTCACTTTCACCGACGGCATGCTGGATATTGCTCTCAATCTCGGCAATTACATCTCGCTGACCGACGACCCGCTGTATATCGAAGCTTATCTGCAATCGCTGGAAGTGGCGGCCATCTCGACGGTCTGCTGCCTGTTGATTGGCTACCCGCTTGCGTGGGCGGTGGCGCACAGCAGTAAGTCCATGCGTAATATCCTGTTGTTATTGGTTATTCTGCCGTCGTGGACCTCATTCCTGATCCGCGTCTATGCTTGGATGGGCATCTTAAAAGACAACGGGGTGCTGAATAACTTCCTGATGTGGCTGCACGTCATCGACCAGCCGCTGGTGATTTTGCACACCAATCTGGCGGTCTATATCGGCATCGTTTACTCCTATTTGCCATTTATGGTGCTACCGATTTACACCGCGTTAACTCGCCTTGACTACTCGCTGGTGGAAGCCTCGCTGGACCTCGGCGCGCGTCCACTGAAAACCTTCTTCAAAGTGATTATGCCGCTGACCAAGGGCGGGATTATTGCTGGCTCGATGCTGGTGTTTATCCCGGCGGTGGGGGAATACGTCATTCCTGAGCTGCTGGGTGGGCCGGACAGCATCATGATTGGCCGAATTTTGTGGCAGGAGTTCTTCAATAACCGCGACTGGCCGGTGGCCTCTGCGGTGGCGGTGATCATGTTGCTGCTGCTCATCATGCCAATCCTCTGGTTCCACAAATACCAAAACAAAGAGCTGGGAGACAAAGAATGAACAATTTGCCGGTTGTTCGCTCACCGTGGCGAATTCTTATTCTGGTGCTTGGCTTCACCTTTCTCTACGCGCCGATGTTGATGCTGGTTATTTACTCGTTCAACAGCTCCAAGCTCGTTACGGTCTGGGCTGGCTGGTCAACTCGCTGGTATACTCAGTTATTCCATGATTCTGCAATGATTAGCGCGGTAGGCATGAGTTTGAGTATCGCCACGGCGGCGGCGACCATGGCGGTGATCGTCGGGACTCTCGCCGCGGTGGTGATTGTGCGTTTTGGCCGATTCAAAGGCTCCACCGGCTTCGCCTTTATGCTGACCGCGCCGCTGGTAATGCCCGACGTGATCACCGGCTTGGCGCTCTTGCTGCTGTTTGTGGCGATGGGACACGCCTTTGGCTGGCCCGCTGAGCGCGGCATGTTCACCATCTGGCTGGCGCACGTCACCTTCTGTAGCGCCTACGTGGCGGTGGTGGTGGCAGCGCGACTGCGCGAGCTGGACAGGTCAATCGAAGAGGCGGCAATGGACCTCGGCGCGACGCCGTTGAAGGTGTTTTTCATCATCACGGTGCCGATGATTGCCCCGGCGCTGGTCTCCGGCTGGCTGCTGGCCTTTACGCTGTCTCTCGATGATTTAGTGATTGCCAGCTTTGTCGCCGGGCCGGGTTCGACCACCTTGCCAATGCTGGTATTCGCCAGCGTGCGCATGGGGGTGAACCCGGAGATCAACGCACTGGCGACGCTGATTCTGCTGGTGGTTGGCATCATCGGCCTGATTGCCTGGTGGTTTATGTCGCGGGCGGAGAAGCAGAGAATCAAAGACATGCAGCGCGCTTATCGGCATTAATTTTTAACCTTATACATAAACCCAAAGTCATGGGCGTTGATGTTCTGAGCGCCGCGGAAACGCCCAAAACCCAGTGGATCTAAGGAAAGATGAGATTTATACCCGTACCCGTAATGATTGGCGCGTCGGCGATTGTCGCGACGCGCTGCCTAGAGTTTATTTTGCTGTTCGATGCCATGGGCGTGGCGGGTGTGGTGGATTTTGTTCAGGCCAGCGCGGAGTCGTGGGTTAATTGCTTTATCCTGCTCGCTAGCCTGCTGATTGTATGGATTGAATGTCACGCGTCTTACGCCATGATGCGCGGGCGCAACTGGGGTCGCTGGGCCTTTGTCGGCTGTCAGGCGGTGGTGGTGAGTTACATGCTGCTGGCGTCATTCGAGTGGTTCGGGCCGAAGATTTTCCGCTTCGAAACTGAGACTCAGGGGCAGTTTCTGCACGCGCTGTTAATGCAAAAAGTCCCCGACATAGTAGTGCTCTTGCTGCTGTTTGCGCCTCAGAGCAGCCGTCAGTTTTTCCTGCGCCGCAGAGCAGCCTTTCAGGCCGCACGGTGATACACTGCGCGCCACGTTTTTCTCCGCTCATCCAATAACGGTCAATTTTCATGCATTGCGCACTTTATACCGCCGGGACCTGCCGTTCCTGCCAATGGCTGGACAAGCCTTACTCTCGCCAACTGGTCGATAAACAACAGGACCTGCAACAGCTGCTGGCTGACGTGGCGGTAGGGGAATGGCTGGAGCCGGTCACCGGGCCGGAAAGTGCGTTTCGCAACAAAGCCAAAATGGTGGTGAGCGGCAGCGTGGAGCGCCCGCTGCTCGGCATGTTGCATCGCGACGGCACGCCGGTGGATTTGTGCGACTGCCCGCTGTATCCCGCCAGCTTCCCCGAGGTGTTTGGCGTGCTGAAAAGCTTTATCGCCCGCGCCGGACTCACTCCCTATAACGTCGCCCGCAAACGCGGCGAGCTGAAATTCCTGCTATTAACTGAAAGCCAGAAAGAGGGCGGCATGATGCTGCGCTTTGTGCTGCGCTCCGAAGCCAAGCTGGCACAGCTGCGCGCCGCGCTGCCTTGGCTACAGCAGCAGTTACCGCAGTTAAAGGTGATTTCCGCCAATATTCAGCCGGTGCATATGGCGATTCTGGAAGGTGAGCGCGAGATTGCCCTGACCGAGCAGCAGGCGCTGGAAGAAGAGTTTAATCAGGTGCCGCTGTTTATCCGCCCGCAGAGCTTTTTCCAGACCAACCCGCAGGTGGCGGCTGCGCTGTACGCCACGGCGCGCGACTGGGTGCGCGAGCTGAATATCGGCAGCATGTGGGATCTGTTCTGCGGCGTCGGCGGTTTTGGCCTGCACTGCGCCACGCCGGAGATGAAACTGACCGGGATTGAAATCAGCGCCGAGGCCATTGCCTGCGCCAAAGCCTCTGCTGCCAGATTGGGGCTGAAACAGGTGGAGTTTCAGGCCTTGGATTCTACCGGCTTTGCCACCGCCAAAGAGAGCATTCCCGATCTGGTGCTGGTCAATCCGCCGCGTCGCGGCATTGGTCAGGCACTCTGCGACTATCTCAGCCGCATGGCGCCGCAAACCATTCTCTACTCCAGCTGTAATGCGCAGACTATGGCGAAAGACTTGGCCGCCATGCCGGATTACCGCGTTGAGCGCGTGCAGCTGTTCGACATGTTCCCACACACCGCGCACTACGAAGTGTTAACGCTACTTTCGCGCCGTTAACGGTTCGCCATCTCACCAAGGATAAGCACCAGCTTATCGAAGGTTTCACTGAACAGGTGCTCGCTGAACGGCGCGAGCATCGGCATCATCAGGCTTATCGCCAAAATCCCAATACTCAGCGTCAGCGGGAAACCAATGACGAACACCGACAGCTGCGGCGTCACGCGGTTGAGCAGGCCGAGGCACATGTTGAGCGTCAGCAGCAGGGTGACAATCGGCAGGGCCAGCATCAGGCCGCTGCTAAAAATCATACTCCCGCCTTTAGCCAGTGCCATAAAGCCGTTGCCATTCAACGGGTGAGAGCGGATAGGCAGGCTCTGGAAGCTGTCAGCCAGTAGCGATATCAGCCACAGATGGCCGTCAAAACTCAAAAACAGCAGCACCGCCAGCAGGTTGAGGATCTGCGCCAAAATCGGTGAGTTGAGGCGGTTGCTCGGGTCGAAGAAGGTCGCGAAGGAGATACCCATTTGCAGGCCGATGATTTCACCCGCCATGCGCACGGCGGCAAAGGCCAGCTGCATGGTTAAGCCCAAGGCGCTACCGATAATGATTTGCTGAACGGCCAGCCACAGTGCGCCGCTGGAGAACATCGGCACCTCAATTGGCGGCAGGCTGGGGGCGATCAGGAAGGTGATCATCATGCCGAGGCCAAGCTTCACGCGCTTCGGCACCTGTTTTTCGCTGGTGACCGGCGCAGTGCTGATCAGCGCCAGAATGCGCAGCATCGGCCAGAAGTACATGCTGAGCCAGGCGGCAAGCTGGGTGCTGTCGAAGGAAACCATGGCTAGCCGATGATGTAAGGCAGGCTGGTGAACAGCGTGCGCATGTAGTCCAGCAGCAGATTGAGCATCCACGGCCCGGCGATAACGATGGTTGCCACCACGGCCAGAATCTTCGGAATAAAGGAGAGGGTTTGTTCGTTGATCTGCGTTGCCGCCTGCAACAGGCTGACGATCAGGCCAGTCACCAGCGCGGCCAATAGCAGCGGAGCAGCCACCGCCAGCGCGATTTTCATCGCCTGATTACCTATCGCCATTACCGATTCAGGAGTCATTTACTTTGTATTCCAATGTGAATGTGCTTGGGCTAGCTTACTTGCCATTTTGTCCCCCGGCAGTGCTCGCGCTCCTCACGTACTCATGTACGCTGCGGGCTCTGCGCGCTGACGGTGAACAAACTGGCTACGACGCTGACATTACGTTAACTGTTCGAGTTAGCTATAAAAACTCTGTGCCAACGAACCCAGCAGCAGCTGCCAGCCGTCGACCAGTACAAACAGCATCAGCTTGAACGGTAGCGAGATGGTGGCGGGGGGCACCATCATCATACCCAGCGCCATCAGCACGCTGGCGACCACTAGGTCGATGATCATAAAGGGAATAAAGACGGTGAAACCAATCTGGAACGCGGTTTTCAGCTCGCTGGTGACATAGGCGGGCAGCAGAATGCGCATCGGCACGGCTTCCGGGCCTGCCAGCGGCGGCAGATTGGCTAAACGGGCATACAGCGCGAGGTCGGTTTCACGGGTCTGGCGCAGCATAAACTGGCGCAGCGGCTCGGCGCCTTTGTCCATCGCCACCTGCATGCTGATTTTGTCTTCGCTGAACGGCTGGTAGGCGTCGGTATAGATTTTGTCGAACACTGGCGACATCACGAAAAAGGTCAAAAACAGCGCCAGTCCGAGCATCACTTGGTTCGGCGGCGCAGAAGGAGTCCCCAGCGCGTTTCGCAGCAAACCCAGCACAATAATAATGCGCGTAAAGCTGGTACACATCAGCAGCATGGCGGGCAGCAGGGTCAGGGTGGTGATGAACACCAGCGTCTGTACCGGCAGAGACCAGCTCTGTGCGCCATTCGATAATTGCTGGCTGACAATGCCCGGTAGTTGCGCGAAGGCGGCAGGGCTTGCCAATAACAGCAGCGGCAGGCTCCAGCGCAGAGAAGATTTCAGCACGCTCATTCTTTATTTCCCGGACGTTTCAGTACCTTGGTCAGCAGTTGAGCAAAATCAATCGGTTTCTGTGACGTTGTCACCTCAGTGCTCTCCGCAATCACCGGCAGCGAAGAGAGAGTATGCAGCGGGGTGATTTGATGCGAGGTCACGCCCAGCACCAGCCAGGTGTTATCCACTTCGACAATAACCACTTTCTCGGAACGCCCGACCTGACAGCTGGCGGTGACCTTCAACAGCTTGGAATTCTTGGTCTGCGGCGCGAAGCCCAGACGTTTGGCTACCCAGCCAATCAGCAAAATCAGCAGCAAGATGCCGCCGAGCACGGTGCTCACCTGCGTTAACGCCGAGCTTGCCGGAATAGCGGGTGCAGCCTGTTGCTGCACCGTGCCGTGGGTTGCCGCTGGCGTGATGTAAGGTGAATCGCTGTTGGTCGAGCTGTTAGCGGTAGTCAAAGGAGTTTCTCACTAGCGGCTCAGGCGACGCATACGCTCTGACGGGGTGATGATGTCAGTGATGCGCACGCCGTATTTATCAGCAACCACCACCACTTCGCCTTGAGCAATCAGGTAGCCGTTGATCAGGATATCCAGCGGCTCGCCCGCCAGTCCGTCCAGCGCCACCACCGAACCCTGCGACAGGCGCAGCAGCTCTTTGATGGTCATCTTGGTGCGGCCCAGTTCAACCGTCAGCTTGACCGGGATATCCAGAATCATGTCGATATCTTGCAGGCTGCCGGTGCCTTCTTGCGCGCCCAGCGCGGCGAACACGCCTTCGGTAGAAATTTTCTCATTGCCACCGGCGGCTTGCTGTTCGTTAAACGCATCAGCCCATAAATCGTCTACGTTTTCCGAGCCGCTGTCAGACGGTTTATTGATGTCACTCATGGGGCTGTTCCTCATCCAGGGAATTCAAAATTGGGTTAATCAAATGTTCAACGCGCAGGGCGTATTGTTCGCCAAGCGTGCCGTATTTACTGGTTAAGACCGGGACGCCGTCGACGTGAGCGATCAGGCGGTCCGGCTTCTCAATCGGTAAAACGTCACCCGGCTGTAATTTGAGGATTTGCGACAATCGCAGTGGAATATCAACGAAGTTCGCCACCAGTTCGAGCTGTGAATGCTTCACCTGATGCACTAAGTTTTCGCGCCACTGACTCTCTTCATTGCGAGAGTTTTCTACCGGTGGGTTGGTTAACAGTTCGCGTATCGGTTCAATCATGCTGAACGGGATACAGATGTTGAAATCGCCACTCAGCGCGCCGATCTCCACATGGAATGGGGTGGTGACCACGATGTCGTTTGGCGACGACGTGATGTTGGTGAATTTCACCTGCAACTCGGCGCGCACATACTCGACACTCAGCTTATAAACGCCGCTCCACGCATCCTGATAGGCATCCAGCGCCAGCGTCAGCATGCGTTTAATCACGCGCTGCTCGGTATGGGTAAACTCACGACCTTCCACTTTGGTCGGGAAACGACCGTCGCCGCCGAACAGGTTATCCACCGCGATAAACACCAGACTTGGCGCGAAGACGAACAGCGCCGAACCGCGCAGCGGCTTCAGGTGGATCACGTTAAGGTTGGTCGGCACCGGCAGGTTGCGGGCAAACTCGTGGTAGGGCTGAATTTTGATCGGGCCTACCGTGATGTCCGGGCTGCGGCGCAATAAGTTGAACAGCCCCATGCGGAAGTGACGGGCAAAGCGCTCGTTGATGATCTCCAACGCCTGCAAACGCTCGCGAATAACGCGACGCTGCGTGGTCGGGTCAAACGGCTTAACGCCATCGTCAACCTTAGAGGCACTGTTATCAACCGGTTGCGCGCTGTCCCCGTCGCTATCGCCGTTAAGCAGTGCGTCAATCTCGGCCTGTGAAAGAATGCTGTCGCCCATAATTTGATTATCGCAGTATGAAAGCAGTGAAAAGCACGTCGCTGATCACCTGATTAGGCTGACCTTTGACAAAAGGAGTACTCAAAACTTGTTTGATGTCCGTGATCAGCTGCTGTTTGCCGGTTTCGCTGACCAGATCAGAACTTTTCTGGCGAGAGAGCAGTAACAGCAGGCGGCTGCGGACTTCTGGCAGATATTCGTTCAGCGCGGTGCGGTTTTTCTCATCCGGCAGGCGCAACGTCAGGCCGATATACAGCACGCGGTCTGGGTTGTTATCTGCGTTTTGCAGATTAACTGTGAAGGTGTCCAGCGCCAGAAAAACAGGCGGGGCAGGCGGTTCCTCTTTCTTAACCTGAGCTGCGCCGGGCGCAGACGATTGACCTTGCAGCATCCACCAGGCGTAACCACCTCCGGCCGCGGCAATCAGCGCCAGCAGAACCAATAGGATGATTAATTTTGAGCGCTTACCTTTTCGCTTGGTCGCAATAGCAGAGTCAGACATGGATAAGGGAATTTCCTGTAAATGATAATTCTGTGAATGATTATCCCGCCTATCCCCAATTTCAATAGAGGGAATAGGCGGGTTAAACGCGGTTAGCTCTGCCGTTTACCCGCTATCTTTCAACGTATAGCGGGGGCAAATAGGGGCAATCAGGCGAAGATATCGACGCCGCCTTTGCCGCTAGCCAACTGCTGAAGCGAGGCTGGAACGGGAAGGGCGTCGCTGGTCGAGGCTGCGCCAACGCCGTTAAACGCGGCCCAACTGGCATCACTGCCTTGCGATGAGCCTGACTGCTGGCCAAATTGCTGCTGCGCGCCATTAGAAGCCTGCTGCCACTGCGAGGTGTCGCTGCTGACATTGGTCTGGTTCAGGTTAATGCCGCTATCAGCCAGCGAGGTGCGCAGCTGCGGCATGGCGGCTTCCAGCGCGGCACGCACGCCGCTGTGGCCGGAAACAAAGTGCATCTGCGCCTGACCGTCTTCAATCTTCATGCTTATCTGGATAGAACCCAAATCCTGCGGATGCAGGCGAAGCTCGGCGGTTTGCTGCCCTTGGCGGTTAAACATCAAGACCTGCTGACCCAGTTGCTGCTGCCACTCCGGGCTGCCCAACTGCGCATTAAGCTGCGGCACGTTAGGCGCTGAAACCAGCGTGGTGCTGGTTGGCGTGCTCGACACCGGCACTGAAGAGGCCGCCATCGCCGCGCTGTTCACCTGATTGAGGTTTTGCAGCAGCGCGCTGTTATCGCCGTGCTTCACATCGGTGCTGTTCTGCTGGCCGGGCGCGCCGTTGGCCGCGCTGCTCATGGCCGCCAATGCAGTGTTAAAATCGTTCGACTTGCTGGTCGCCGAGCGGGCATCGCCGTGCTGGCTAACCACTTTGCCGCTGGTATCGGTCACGGCGGTTTTGTGGTCTGCGGCCTTGTCGTCACCCTGCATGAGCAGTGATTTGGCGTCGCCACTCAGTGCCTGAAGCAGGGCGGTTTTATCTTTATTATCGCCGTTATTGGCCAATGCGCTATTTTGCGCCGAGGCGGCGGTGGCTGGCGTCACTTGGGCCGCAGGCTGGGCGGCGAGCATGGCAAACAGCGCCTGAATCGGCAGGGCGTTGGCGTCTGGGCTTGCTGAGTCTTTAGTCTCCTCTTGGTCACCGAGGGCGGCATTTTTCAGCTGGCTGGCATCGGCGGTTTTCAAGTTGCCGTTCGGCAGGGCCTGAATCGCCGCCATGATTTGGCTCAGCTGATTGTCGTCGAGCGACAGCGTGCCTTCCTGCTCGCCGCTGTTTACCGCCTGCGTCAGGCTGTTTTTATCCACCACCTGACCTTTGGCCGCCAGCTGCTGGCCTAACTGGCCAAGCTGCGAACTGAGTTTTGGCCCAAGCTGGGCTTCCAACTGGCTGGCAAAATCTTGTGTCGAATTACCGGCGTCGAGGTCGGCCAACAGGGCGGCTGCCCCGGTCGCTTTGCCGTGTCCGGCACCTTTAACCGCGGAGGCAGCGGCGGGCTGAATATTTATATTCATGACTGTGATTTCCTATGAGTTCCGCGCTGGGCGAATTCATCCGTTTGTTTTTGATCCAGCCGGTTGGCCTGCACCCGTTGCTGCTCGCTGGCGCGGCTTTGCAACGTCTGGTAAGCGTTGAGCCGCTGCTGCTTGTCCTGCCACTGGCTGACGGCGGCGTCCAGACGCTGGTTCCACTGCATCAGCTGCTGGCGATGCTGGTCGATAGCCACTTCCAGCGTCGAAATAAACTGTTGATAGTTCTGCCACGTATTGGCAGCAATCCCGCCGGTCATGGTGGTGTTGAGCTTCTGTCGGTACTCATTTTGATAATTGAGCAGCATCGACAACTGTTCTTGCACCTGACCGTGCGACTTGCGGACCTGACCTAAATGGTTGGTCGCCTGATCCAACGCTTTCTGCGCCAGAGAGCAGAGAGTGACTAAAGGTGATGAACTTTCCATACACAAGTCCTCTGGTTATTAGCTCGGTAACATCATCTTCAATTGCAAGCAGGCGTCTTCGTAGGAGCTGCGCTCCATGATGTCCTGCTGCAAGAAGTCTTCCATTTGCGGGTAGAGCCGAATGGCGCGATCCAGCATCGGGTCACTGCCTGCGGCGTAAGCGCCGACGCTCACCAGATCGCGGTTGCGCTGGTAACTCGACAGCAGTTGTTTGAAGTCGCGCACGCGACCGTACTGGTTATCGTCAATCAGGGCGGTCATGGCGCGGCTGATAGAGGCTTCGATATCAATCGCCGGATAGTGGCCGGATTCCGCCAGACGGCGCGACAGCACCACGTGGCCGTCAAGAATGGCGCGCGCGGAGTCGGCAATCGGGTCCTGCTGGTCATCACCTTCGGTCAGCACCGTGTAAAAAGCGGTGATCGAGCCGCCGCCGCTGATGCCGTTACCGGCGCGTTCAACCAGCGCAGGCAGCTTGGCGAACACGGACGGCGGGTAGCCTTTGGTGGCCGGAGGCTCGCCGATAGCCAGGGCAATCTCACGCTGCGCCATGGCGTAGCGGGTCAGGGAGTCCATGATCAGCAGCACGTGCTGGCCGCGATCGCGGAAATCCTCCGCAATACGGGTGGCGTAAGCCGCGCCCTGCATACGCAGCAGCGGGGAGACATCCGCCGGGGCGGCGATCACCACCGCGCGAGCGCGGCCTTCGTCACCCAAAATATTTTCGATAAAGTCTTTAACTTCGCGACCACGCTCACCAATCAGCCCGACCACAATCACGTCGGCTTGGGTGTAGCGCGCCATCATGCCGAGCAGCACCGATTTACCCACGCCGGACCCGGCAAACAGGCCCATACGCTGCCCGCGACCGACGGTTAGCAGGGAGTTAATCGCCCGCACGCCGACGTCGAGCACGTCAGTGATTGGCGTGCGCTGTAATGGGTTGAAAGGAGGGGTAATTAGCGCGGCGCGATAGCCGGTATCCGGCGGCGGCAGGCCGTCGAGCGGCTTGGCGCTGCCGTCGAGCACGCGGCCCAGCAGCTGTGGCCCAAGGGGCAGCTGTTTACCAGCGGTGTGGCCCTCTGGCGAGATGCGGGCATACACCCGCGCCCCCGGCAGAATGCCTTCCACTTCTTCCAGCGGCATTAAAAACAGGTGCTGGCCGTTAAAACCGACCACTTCGCTTTCGACTTCCTGCACCACATTGCCGTCATGGCGTTCAATCAGGCAGGTCGCGCCAAGGGGGAGTTGCAGTCCGGTGGCTTCGAGCACTAGCCCGGTAGCGCGGGTCAAGCGACCGTAGCGGCGCAGCGCAGGGGTGCGCTCCATGCGCTTTTCAGCGTCATCGAGGGTTTTTAGCAGCCGACTGAGGCGGGCGGTCATCAGAGATCACCCGGCGCCGCGAGGCGGCAGAGTTCGTGCCAGCGAGTCGCCAGCGAGGCGTCCATATCACCGTCTTCGGCGCTGACTTTACAGCCTCCGGCGTGGATCTGGCTGTCAGCCAGCAGACGCCAGCTGTGCAGGCTCAGGGTGACGCCAAGATGCTGCTCAACGCGCTCGAAATCAGCCGGGTTAACCCGCAGTTGCGGCTTGCCTTTGAACATCGGCTCTTGCTGGATCAACTGTTGAATCTGAGTCAGCAGGGCGGAGCCGTCGCAAATCGGCGGCTGGCCGAGCACCTGCTTGGCGGCGGTCAGCGCCATTTGCATCAGGCGCGAGGCGATCACGCTGTCCAGCGCGTCCAGCGTCTGCTGGAAGTCAGTAACCAGATGCTGCCAGTGCTCGGTAAGCACCGCCTGATGCTGTTGGGCTTCTTGTAGACCTTGCTGCTGGCCCGCTTCCTGACCGGCCTGATAGCCAGCCTGATAACCTTGCTGTTTGCCCGCTTCAAAGCCTTGCTGGTGACCCTGCTGCTGCGCCTGAATTTGCAGGCGTTGCAGCTCGTTCTGGTCAACCTGAAACTGGCTCAGCGTCTCGCCGCTCTCAGTCTCGTGCTCTTCGCCATCTTCTTCACCAAACAGCGGTTCGATCGGCGTTTTGTACTCTTTACTCGAGTAAGAGGGCATATTGAGGTCGTTGAGCTTCCACGGCTGCCATGGCAGGGCGTTGAGCTGTTCGGCTTTGCGCTCGGCCAGCGTTTTTTTCTCGGCCGGTTGGTCTTGCGGCGTCAGGGCATCAGACATAGGTATCTTCGCCTCCGCCAATCATCATCTCGCCAGACTCGGCCAGACGACGCACGGTTTGCAGAATGGCTTTCTGTTCGTTTTCCACCAGCGACATGCGCATTGGGCCACGGTTTGCCAAGTCGTCGCGCAGAATATCGGCAGCACGTTGTGACATGTTGCGCAGGAATTTCTCGCGCAGCGGCGCTTCGGCACCTTTCAATGCAACCAGCAGCGATTCGCCTTCGATCTCTTGCAACAGGCGCTGGATGCTGCGGTCGTCGACATCCACCAAGTTCTCGAACAGGAACATTTCGTCGATGATTTTCTGCGCCAGCTCGCCGTCGTAACCACGCATGGCTTCGATAACCGCTTCTTCCTGCTGGCTTTTCATCAAGTTGATGATCTCCGCCGCAGTACGAATACCGCCCATCTTCGAACGTTTGAGGTTCTGGCCGTCGAGCAGGTTGTTGAGCACTTCGGTCAGCTCGGCGAGGGCCGCAGGCTGTACGCCGCCGAAAGTGGCGATACGCAGCATGACGTCGTTGCGCTGGCGCTCGTCGAACAGCGCCAGAATGTCGGCTGCCTGACCGCGTTTCAGGTGCACCAGAATGGTAGCGATGATCTGCGGATGCTCGTCGCGGATCAGGTCGGCCGCAATCTGTGGCTCCATGAAGTTGAGGGTTTCCATGCCGGTGGTGGTTTCGCGCGACTCGAGAATATCTTCCAGCAGGCTGGCGGCGCGCTCTTCGCCCAAGGCTTTGGTCAGCACCGAACGCAGGTACTCGCTGGTGTTAACACTCAGCGCGGCGTACTGCTCGGATTCGTCTTCAAACTCGCTCAGCACGTCGCTGAGCTGTTTGTTGGAAATCTGATGGATGTTGGCCATCGCGCCACTGATTTGCTGAACTTCACGCGGGTTGAGGTGCTTGAACACCTCCACCGCGCGGTCTTCACCCAGCGTGACCATTAGGATGGCGCTTTTTTCGGTTCCGGTCATAGTCATGGTTGTTCTGTACTCATCCATTGGCGGATAACCAGGGCGACGACGCGAGGATCTTTATCCGCCAGCTCCTGAATTCGTTGGGTTTGAACTTCAACACTGACGCGCTGCTGTGAACGGCGGCGCTTGGCCAGCTCGTCGTTAGACAGTTTGGCGGGCTGAGTACCTTCCGGTACTGGCATTGCCGCGGCAGCAGTCGCCGCAGCCTGCGCTTCGCGGTCAGCCTGCTGTTTGAGCAGAAGAGGGCGAACCATCTTGCGCCACAGCAGCCAGGCAACAATCAGCACCAGCAACCAGCGGCCCGCGTTCAGCAGTTGGTCGAAGAAGGCCGGAGATTTCCAGAACGGCAGTTCGGTGGATTCATCTGCGGTTTCATTAAACGGCGTGTTGACCACGTTCAGGGTATCGCCACGCTCGGTGGAGAAGCCCATCGCTTCGCGCACCAGAGAGTCAACCTGCTTCAACTGCTCGTCGGTCAGCGGCTTGACTTTGCCATCCACGCCCGGCTGATAGTTGACCACCACCGCTGCCGACAGGCGCTGAATGCCGCCCGCGCTGTGCTGGGTGTGAGTAATGGTGCGATCCAGCTCGTAGTTAGTGGTTTCATCATGGCGATTGCTGCTCGGACCGGACGGCGCGGCGGTGGCAGCATTGCGGTTAGCCGCGTTGTTCTGCCCATTCGCCTGCTGGCCGTTGGCCGCGTTCGGGTTATTAACGTTGGTCGCCTGATTGGTAATAGGCGCGGTGGCCGGAGCCGTTGGCTGGTTGGAAAGGGCACCCGGCACGCCGCCGACGCCTGAACCGCCAATTTGTTCGTTGGTGCTTAACTGACGCGAACGCACCGCGGCTTTGTCCGGCGAACCGTTAGGCTGGTAGTTTTCATCAGTCTGCTCACGCACGGCGTAATCAATCTGCGCGGTGATTTGTGCATGCACGTTGCCGCTGCCCACCACGGGTTGCAGGATGGCTTCGATGCGGCGTTGCAGGCGGCCTTCCACTTCATTGGCGTATTTCAGCTGCGCGGCGTTGAGGTCACGCCCGTTGCCATCGGCCTGAGTCAGCAGGTGGCCGCTCTGATCAACCACGGTAACGCTGGCCGGAGGCAGGCCCGAGACGCTGCTCGAGACCATATAAACGATGGCGTTGATCTGGCCGTCATCCAGCGCGCGGCCGGATTGCAGGTTCAACGTCACCGAGGCAGAAGGGTTTTTCTGTTCGCGCACGAACAGTGAAGGTTTAGGGATTGCTAAGTGAACGCGGGCGCTCTGCACCGGACCCAAAGTCTCAATGGTGCGTGACAGTTCGCCTTCCAGCGCGCGCTGATAGTTGATCTGCTCGCTGAACTGGCTGATACCAAACTTCTCTTGGTCCATCAGCTCAAAGCCTACCGCACCGCCTTTTGGCAAGCCGGAAGAGGCCAGTTTCAGGCGAGTTTCATAGACTTTATCCGCCGGGATCAAGATGGCACCGCCGTTATCAGAGAACTGATAAGGGATGTTCATTTGGGTCAGCTGGGTGACGATGGCGCCACCGTCTTTGTCGTTCAGGTTGCTGAACAGTACGCGATATGTCGGCGCTTTGGCCCACAGCGTCAAGACAACAACAATGGCCACTGCGGCGGCTGCGGCAATGGCCAGAGGGATTTTTGGATTCGCACGCAGGCGGTTGATAAACGCTGTCAATCCGCTTTCAGGGTTTTCTGCGCCAGCAATTGCAGAACTCATACCAGATCCCTATTCAGCTGTTGAACGTTGATGTTCGTGTTGTGTCGTGACAAAACAGACTCCCAAGTGCGCAATCCTGCTGATGTAAAACAGACAAGCGTGTCATTTTTTTAGCCCCTCTCCACAATAAAAGAGGAACCTGATTTTTCAGGTGAGCCATTATTTGCTGCTTTATGCAAAGTTAATGGCCCGATAAGCCATGGTTTTTGCGGTCAATTAGCGCGTTTAGGGAAATTCCTATGTGATAGGGTGTCGTTCCATGAAACACAAATCGGTTTCATCCCCCATTCAGAACCGTGCGAAAATCGAGGAATCTATGGCAATTCAAGGCATTGAGAGTGTTTTGCAGCAGTTGCAGGCCACCGCGCTTCAGGCAGGAATGAAGCAACCTGTCGAACCTTTACAGGAAGCCGGTTTCGCCAGCGAGATGAAAGCCGCGCTGGGCAAGATCAGCGAAACGCAAAACACCGCCAAATTGCAGGCGCAGAAGTTCGAACTCGGCGTGCCGGGCGTAGGCTTAAACGACGTGATGGTCGATATGCAGAAATCCGCCATCTCCCTCCAGTTAGGCATCCAAGTGCGTAACAAGCTGGTGGCGGCGTATCAGGATGTGATGAATATGAGCGTCTAAACGCTCAAAAGGCTTTTAGCCCACATGCAAGATGGCCTGTGGGCGGGGGAGGTGAGAGCAGGAATTATTCTGGCATCAGCCCATTAAAATCTTCTTCATACAATGCCTTACACTCGTCCATAAACTCTGGGTAGCCGAGTTCCGAGGTTTGAACTTCGCGGCCTAGACGGGCTTCGAGATCAGCGTGGAACCATTCGAACTCGCCGTGGAGGATGCCGGTAAAGCCGGTGAGGATCACACACTGCTGTTGAGTTAGCTTCTGCATTTCAATTCCTTGTTTCATTTCAGGCTGACGGTAGCGGGCCATCGGCAGGACATTCATTTTATAAATCTTCCATCAGCAGAGATAAAAACTCCGCCGTCGGGCGGTCAGGGATGTCGTCATTATTGCGGCCGTGGTTGAGCCATGCAATCACCAATTCCCAGCATAAATCGACGTCAGATACCTCGACGCTGCGCAGCGCTTCGCCGTGTAAATCCACCACGGCCTGTGGGATCAGTGCGATGCCAAGACCTTCTTTCACCAGCCGAACCAGCGTGTCTAAATCGCTGACTTCAAAGGCAATACGCCGGGAGAGGTTCTGGGCGTTGAAGCCGCGGTCTATCAGCTTGCGGGTACCTTGGCCCTGTTCGAAATCGATAAAAGGGTAGTCACTGATCTCGGCCAGAGTGACATTCTCCCGCGTGCTCAGTGGATGGTCTGGGGCGAAGGTCACCACCATTGAGTCACAGGCCACGATGCGATTAGCTAGCTGCGGCGCGACTTCTTCCAACGGCATCAGCGCCAAATCAATCTGCTGGTTGACGATTTTGTCATTCAGCGACGCCGAGCTGCCCTGTGAGAGCTTGACCTCGAAATCGGGATGACCTTTGAGAAAGGTCGACAGGGTGGCGGGCAGATTGATAAAAGGCGGCAGGCTCTGCACCGTGCCAATAGAAAGCGTACCGCGTTGCAGCGTGCTAACGGCCTTCACCTCTTCAATACCTTTATCGAGATGATGCACCGCCAGCTTGGCGCTGTGCAGGAACAGCCGACCGGCCATGGTCAATTTGACCTGACGGGTGGTGCGGATGAACAGCACCGCGTCCAGCTCCTCTTCCAGCGACTTGATGGAGGTCGAGAGCGCCGACTGCACGATATGGCAGCGCTGCGCCGCGCGGGTAAAGTTCTCTTCTTCAGCCACCGCAATAAAATGCCTAACCTGCCTTAACTCCATCACTCATCTCTCTGTTAGATAGATTTCAAATCAAACATACATTCAGTGGATGGATTGTAGGGGGAGATCAGGCCTTAGGCAATCAGCGCAAAACTACTCACCAATTGGCAAGTAGCCTTGCCATGCGGGCTTGAAGCGTTCGCCGTCGGCGTCAGGCTCAAGGTGAATATAGTAGTCGCCGATTTTTTCCAGCAGCAGGCAGTCATCCACATCCACCAGATTGTCTTTATGCTGCTGGTTGAAGCCGCACAGCAGGGTGCCTAATGCTTTGGCTTTGGCCTGCGCCGCGTTTTCGGCGACGAACAGGTCGAACTCATGCAGCTCGGCCAGCGTGTCGCTGCGGTAGGCTCCGGCATTGACAAAGAACAGCTTTGGCGAGGTGCCCGCCGGTTCGCGAGACAAAGAAATACGGTAGCCGTCGGCCCAGTCAATAATGGCGTAGCCGTCGAGGTGGATCTTGTTTTTGTCGCCAAACCAGGCTTCGCGCAGCAGCGGCCAAGCGTCTTCCGGCTTGCTCACCACGGCAAACTGCACGTCGTGAACTTCAATATTGGATTTCCCTGCGTTACCGCCAACATAAAAAATATATAAGTTCATGCTGTTATCTCACTCCCATTGGTTATGCATTCGATTATATAGCGAAAAACTGTGGCGATCTCCCATTTATCTCTCTGATAGATAAACGCTATTTAAATTAAGCATTTCACAGCCGCCGTTGCCAATGCCAAGATAGCGGCCAATAATCCTCAACTCCGCTCCTCTTTTGAGAGAAGCCCACAACCTAAGCACAATGACAAAGCACAACGCAGTTCGCAGCCTCTGCCTGCTCTATTTATTCAACGGCATGGTGTTTTCCACTTGGGGGATTTTCATTCCCTACTTTAAGCAGTTTCACGGCATCAACGACGCCGCGCTGTCGATGGCGATGTTCTCGATGTCCGCCGGGGCGATTTTGGTGATGGGCCGGGCGGGGCGACTGGTAAATGCCATCGGCACCCGTAAGTCGCTGATTATCTTCAGCGTGCTCTATCCGCTGATGCTGCTCCTGCTGTTTTTGTCTCCCTCTTTCTTTCTGGCTTGCGGCTTTATGTTGCTGTTTGGCATGAGCCTCGCGGTGCTCGACGTGGCGATGAATGTTGAGGCGACGGCGCTGGAGAAGCATCTCAACCGGCCTATTTTATCCACCATCCACGGCATGTTCAGTCTCGGCGGCATTGTCGGCTCACTCAGCGGCCTGCTGGCGCAGGCATTGGGGCTGAAGCCTCTGCCTTACGTGATATTGATGATGCTGCTGATCGCGCTGTTTTCTCAGTGGCTGTCGCGCAATCTGCGTGGCGTCACCACGGTGGAACAGGGTGAAGAGATAGTACACGTGGCGATGCTCAAACAGCCGCTGCGCCTGTGGCTGGTGGGCACTCTGGCCTTTCTGGCGCTGTTCTCCGAAGGGGCGATGTATGACTGGAGCACGGTTTACATCAAAGAGATCCTGCGGCCGGACCCGCATTACAACTACCTCGGCTACGCGCTGTTTTCTACTGGCATGACGCTGGGCCGTTTGACCGGAGATCGCCTGCGCAAGCGCGCCGGTGATGCCAAATTGCTGACGGTGATGGCCTGCGTCGGCGTGTTCGGCATCGCGCTGATCTTGCTGGTCAACAGCTTTGGGCTGTCGCTGGTGGGCTTCTTCCTGCTGGGCCTTGGATTGGCGAATATGATGCCGCTGCTGTTTATGGCGGCCGCCAAAGGCGACAGTCCTAACACCAGTGCCAGCATCGCGATGGTGACGCGGCTGGCCTATGCCGGAATGCTGACCGGCCCGGTGATTATCGGCGGCATTAGCGTGCATTTTGGCTTGCAGGCTGCGCTGTGGGTGATCAGCGCCACGCTGGCATTAATCGCGCTAACCGGCGGGCGGCTTATGCGTTAATTCAATCCGCCGCAAGCGCCAAATGAGCAGATTGCGGCATGGATTGCAGAAGGCTTTCATTTTCAGGCGACGGGATGAGAAGTGTTCTATCCTCTTATTAATCAACCTGAAAGAAGGAAAAGCCAGATGAATGAGGACATTTTTGAACAAGCCCCGTTGCCGATGCTGACCCGCTGGCAAGTGGGCGATAAGGTGAAACTCCTGACTTTTCCTTTCGGCGATGGGTCGGGGAGTTATCAGTTGGATGTCACCATCCGCGAAATCAATGACGGTGAGTTTGAAGGCGTGGTGACTAAGGCTTCCCCGGTCGGGCGTTTTGCACCTTCCGCCAAACGCCATTTTGAAAACGGGACGGTGGTGGAGTTCCGCGCCGCACATATTCAGGGCAATGCCGGACGAGACTAAAGATTTCTACCGCCATAAAAACAACAAACCCCGCTAAGGGCGGGGTTCTTAACTTTATACAAAGCTGCTAAGGATCAACCTTCTCAGCCACTGTGTTACATCATGGGCTTAACGTTGTTATCCAGTATCAAATCAGTCAGTTCATCCACGGGGATCTCAGGTCTTGCCCCACAGTAACCGACCAGATACCAATTGCCGTCAGCACATTTCTCTGGAGATACTTTATAACGCTCGTTTTGCACTGCAAAAATTGCTGAGTCAGACTGACGCTCTTCGAGCCGATTGTCTGCCCAGAAATAGAGTGAAAACTGATGGCAACGGTCGACATGCTTCTGCCCATGCCGACTTCCTCCCAGAAGCAAATAATGGTATTCAGACATTATTACTCCTCCAAATAAGTGATTGATGATACAAGCACTTTCTCCCACACGGGAACGCTCAAATGAGGCGCTGCGAACAATGAATGAAATCGCGCAGCAAAAACAGGACATCAAGCAAACCGCCAATTACCTGCCCGAGCAGCAGATAATTAGCTTGGTATAAATTATAGGGCAGGACTGAGAACACGACTTAAGCAAAAACTTAAATGTGATCGACATCACAAAATGTTTTTGGCAGCAGAAGGGCGACCATTACTGTTCGAGCATTTTCTTATGCAGCTGTGAGGTCAGGACTTCAATCCTTTCACTCAGCTGTTTGGTGATATTGGTCAGCTCGGTGTTCTGTTTTAACAGCTCAAGCATCTGCTGCGTGTGCTGCGCGGCCATCTCCTGACGCTGCTCATTGGCCTGCGCCAGCTCTTCGCGATGCTGGGCATCGGCGTCTGAGTGAGCCTTGTCGCGCTCGGCCTGCCGGGTCTGCGCCAGTAGAATCAGCGGCGCGGCGTAGGCGGCCTGTAAACTGAACGCCAGATTAAGCAAGATAAACGGGTAGACGTCGAACTTCACCAGCCCGGTGACGTTTATGATGATCCATACCGCGACCACCACGGTTTGCGCACCCAAAAACAGCGGCGTGCCGAAGAAGCGGGCGAAGGCTTCTGCCTTCAGCGCAAACCAGCTCTCGCCGAAGGTCGGGGCCAAGTGGGAGTGTTTGCGATGAAAGCGGAAGGGATCGCGTTTTTTAGCAGGGGTATCTGAAGAGGTTGGCTGCATGACGACTTCCTTTATATGAACTGATGAGCGTGCTGATAAGAGTCACCTTAGGGTGAAATGGGCAAAACCGATATCTTATTATTGCCGCCAATGCAGTTCGTTGACGGACGATTTATCTCTCTGAACGCCAACTGCTTTTCCCGAACTATCTGATTGTTAGGCTGAGTTGCCTAGGCTACCTTTAGAGCATCAATCGTGAAAAGGAGAGAAGTATGGGTTTTTGGAGAGTATTGATTACGATTCTGGTGCCGCCACTGGGCGTGCTGATTGGTAATGGCCTTGGCCTTCAGTTCCTGTTGAACATCGTTCTGACCCTGTGCGGCTATTTGCCGGGTTTGATCCACGCATTCTGGATCCAGACACGTAAGTAATAAATTAAGGTTTTTTTTGGCAAAATTTCCTCGATTTCATAAGCCCAGCCAATAGGTTGGGCTTTTTACTGCCCAAATATCACAAACATTTAACACGAAACGAAAAGACTCCTTATTGCCTCTCAGGCATCATGTCGCCTCTAAATTGTGAATTATATTGTTGTTTTTGTTAGCCGCTTGGCGCAATTGGGCAGGGGATTCTGCTGCTCGATTTAAAAAATCATACCTCTCTGTGAAATAAGGAACTTTCATGTCTAATCCGTACGCCGAGATATTCCGGCGCCCAGGCACCAAAGGTTTTTCTGCCGCAGGTTTTATTGCTCGTCTGCCTCTGCCGATGACCACAATCGGTATCGTGGCGATGTTGTCCCAAACGCATGGTGAATATTGGCTGGCTGGCACGGTGTCCGCCACCTTTGCCATGGCTAATGCTTTTATTGCTCCGCAGGTATCGCGCTGGGTGGATGTCAAAGGGCAGGCGAAAGTGCTGATCCCGATGGTGACGCTGGCCTTTTTGGCATTGATCGGTTTATGCCTCGCGGCGTGGCTTAGCGCGCCCAATGAAATGCTGTTTATGCTGGCATTAATCGCCGGCGTGATGCCGAGCATTGGCTCGATGGTGCGTGCGCGCTGGACCGAGATTTATCGCGGCAAGTCGCAACTGCACACGGCCTTTGCCTTTGAATCGGTGCTGGATGAACTGGTGTATATGGCCGGGCCGGTGTTTGGTATCGGCCTGAGCATTGCGCTGTTCCCCGAAGCTGGGGTGCTGGCGGCGGCCACTTTCCTCGCGGTGGGCACGCTGCTGTTTGTGGTGCAGAAATCCACCGAACCAAAGGTGAATCCTATCAAGCAGAAACGCACGCTGTCGGTGATGAAGCACGGCGCGATGTGGTACGTGGTGATGGTGTTTGTCGGCATCGGCATGATTTTCGGCACGGTAGAAGTGGCGGTGATTGCCTTCGCGCAGGAGCTGGGTAACAAGGGCGCGGCAACCTATATCTTATCGACCTATGCCGTGGGTTCTTGCGGCATCGGTCTGGTATTTGGCGCGATCAAGTTCAAAAAGCCGTTGGCCAATCGCTTATTGATCGCAAGCGTGGTGGCGGTGTTGACCACCTTGCCTCTGCCGTTCGTCACCTCACTGTGGATGATGACGCTGATGGTGTTTGTCGGCGGGGCAATCAGCTCACCGACCTTTATCACCGGCATGACCCTGATCGAACGTATCGTGCCAACCACCCAGATAACCGAAGGCATCACTTACGCCATGACCGGCGTGCTGATTGGTTTCTCGGCGGGTTCCGCCGCATCGGGATGGGCCATCGATAACTTCGGTGCTTCCAACGGATTCTGGATTGCCGTGGCGGGCGGCGGCGTAGCGTTACTCGCCATGCTGACGGGATATCGCCTGTTGGCGGCATTGTCGCAGCGAGACGCGCCGGAAAATGACCTGCAACTGAGCCACGAGTAACGGCAACCTTCCGGCAGAAAACAATCTGTCGGAAGGTTGTTCCCCAAAGTTTTAGTTGTGCCGAGTCCCTAAATCTCTATCTGAAGCATCCCCTTCGAGTAAATGACTAAGTTCATCCACGCGACGAATCAGCCCATCCTCTATCTCGTACAGCGCCACGACCTTCACTTTCAAGCTCTGTCCATTGTGTTTAATGGCATTAACAATATGCACGCTAGCCAGTGATTGGCCGCTGGCAATCACCTTTTCAAAGTTGACCGTGGCGGATTGTAATGTGGCTTTTAAGGTTCGGGCGTGCTCGATAAACAGAGCGTGATCCAACACTTTGCCATCAGCATGCTGCTGGTAATCTGAGGCGAAATAGCGACCCGTCTGCTCCGCCGTTTCTGCGGGATCGAACAGAGAATTAAAAACTTTTGTCAGAAATTGGTGTGCCTGAATGTGTGTCATGGTGCGGTCCTCGTGGTGGATGAATTGACGAGGGTTACAATAGAGCGATATTTTTGGCGTCATGACTGCTATTAAGCCAACTTATACGGTGATCACGCCATGATTTCACAATCTGACACGGATAAGGCATTACGCTGGGCCGATTTCGTCGCGCCGCAAGGAAAGACCACGCCGGTGCATCACCACACTGACGGCCAGCTGCTGGGCACTCATCGGGGGTTACTGACGCTGGATTTTGAGCACAGCCATCGGGCGATCCCCGCCACCTACGCGGTTTGGGTGCCTTCGGGATATCCTCACGGTATGCGTTCGCATGGGGCATTTGACGGCTGGAGTCTGTATGTCCGTGAGGATTTAACTCGAGGATTGCCGCAAACGCCGAAAACATTCCACGTGGAAGGGCTGCTGCGGGAAGCATTAAAACGGGTCAAAAGCTTGGACGAGAGAGGCGCGGCGGAACAGGCCAGCGGGGCGCTAACGCAGGTCATTTTAGATGAAATTCTCACACTACCCGCCACGGCATTGGAGCTACCGATACCCAAAGATCCTCGTCTGATTAGTCTCGTGCGACGATTGCTCAGTGATGTGAGTGTGCAACTGCGTGAAGAACAGTGGGCAGAAAATGCCGGATTATCAGTCAGAACGCTGGTGAGGCTCTTTCCGGCACAAACCGGTTTGACGTTCACAGCATGGAGGCAGAGAGCCAGAATGATGCGGGCGATGGAGCTTTTAGCAGAAGGAATGGCAGTGCAGAACGTCGCGCTGGAGGTCGGTTACGACAACGCCAGCGCCTTTATTGCAGTATTTCGTAAACTGACCGGCAAGACGCCGGGCCACTATTTCTAATCAAAAGTGGCCATTAAAACAGAGAAAACAGCACCACCACCGGTAAACTCATTGGCCAAGTAAAGCCGATCAGCGCCGAGGTTAACAGACGGATTTTAAACGTATCGCGGCTGACCAACAGAGTGAAGACCGCTGCCAGCGCCAAACCACCCCAATAAATTGTTTTTATGACTTCCCACCACACGTGCACGACATACCCCTAACAACAGCCAAAAATAGATAAAGCAGGGCATATTCTAGGGCGTTAACATTTGGTAATCAAATAATGTGTGTTTTAGCTCACATTTTTACAGAGTTTACATCTGCACATAGATTTACGCGTAGAAACAACAGGGCGTTAACCTTCCACCCTGATGCGTTACAGCGAGCGCAGGTGGCCGCGAATGGAGGTCGGCGCAAAGCCAAAGCGTTTGCGAAAACGTTCGGCAAAGCGCGATCCGCTCTCATAGCCGACCTGATGGGCAATGTGGGAAATGGCTAAATCTGTACACTGCAGCAGGCGCAGCGCATGAGTCATGCGTACATCTATCATCAGATTACGCAGCACGCTGTTCTCAGTCGCCAGCCTGCGGCGCAGCATCACTTCATTCATCATCAGCTTCTCAGCCACCTCGGCGGCCGTAAAAGATTTGTGCAGATTATTGACCAGCAGATCGCGCACTTGCTGCGTGACGCTTTCGCTGTGCTGCCGAGAGTAGCTAATGCCCATATGAGACAGCCATAGCAACTGCTCAATCATCCGATGGCGGGCGATGGTTGGAGGCAGGCTGTTTTGCCACAGCATGGAGTGATGGGTGTCAGTAAACGATTGCTTAAACGCCGGAGGAATATGCGGAATGACGCGAATGTCTTCGACCGTGATCAATGCCCCTTCAAAGGGCGAGACGTACAGGCGGGAATCGCAAAATAGCGAGCTATCCCACGCCATAATGGCGCAGCTGAAAATGCCTTCATCAGAAGGAACATTGGTAATACTCAGAGAATGGCCGCTATTTACCGCCAGCATCTCGCCACTTTGGATCGCGGTTTCTTGTAAACCGTGGCGCAAGGTGGAATGGCCCTGAAGGATTAATATGAGTTCGGGTTTATCGACGAAAATATCGCTGGTATGCAGCTCACTGTGCTGAATAAGCAGTGAGGCTGTACCAATCCCTGGAGATACTTTTATTTTACGAACCATCGCGATTTTGCCCGAAGCCGCACGTCATATTGCCGACGCTGTTCCAGGGTTTAATTACCCTTGAACCATTGCCGATATTTTCGTCGGTGAAAACGATATTAGTGAGGGCGACAGAGAAAAGACACCGGGTCAGGGCGGCTTATTCTCTGTCTATGAAGCCTTTAATATACACAAGAAGCTAAGAAAGTGGCTAGCAATGGTGTTAGGGAAACTATTATTGATCGCGCATGGCGATTGCTCTGTCGGTAAAACGCCCATAGGTCGAATTGACCTCCTGCTGTTTTACGGACTGGCCAATAAGCTCAGCCAATTGATCCATCCGTGCCTGCAATAGAGTTTTAATCTGAGTTTCATTATCCAGAATACGTCGCAGACTCTGACGGACAATATTTTGGATATTCAATGAGGTCTCTTCTGACAGCGGCAGTGTGGTGGTTGCCTCTACCGCCTTCAGGTAACTGACTTCAAGTTCTACCAATTCATCCCACTTTTCTTCTTTCGCCAGCAGCAACATTTGTTCGCTTAGCGTCAGGATCATCTGATACTCATTAACCAGGTACTGATGTCGATCCATTATATTGGTCCTGCGAGGGGTGATAGTTAGGGCCGATTTGCCGCCAGGCATCGGCTATATTTTCCAGCAATGCCATAACTTCAGTAATAGCCTGCTGATCGTTATGCAAATTGGCATGTATTAAACGGCGAACCATGTAGGAATAGAGCGCTTCCAGATTATCAACTAATTCTGGATCGCCTTTCTCACGGCTTAAGCCAGCAATGAGTCCGTTATCGATGATATTAATGGCCTTCGACAGCGCATTGCCTTTCCCTGGAATATCCCCCTGCTGGATAAGAATACCGGCACGGATAAGGGCGCTGCGCGCCCCGTCAAATAACATCACCACTAACTGATGGGGTGATGCACTCATTACCGCACTTTCCAGACCGACTTGCGCATAGGCCTTAGCGCCGGAGTTCTTGTACATAATCAGTCCTTATTAACTTCCACTCATCGCGGCGAATTGCTGCGTCAAGTAGCTACCGGTGTTGGTTAATTTGTTAACCAGTACGGATAGGTTAGTAAATTGGTTTTTGTAGTTAGTCAGATTGAGCGTGATGCTGGCTTGGGTCTTGGTCATCTGATCTGACAGGTTTTTCAATGACTTGTTGATACCGTCTTCAGCAGCCTGAACGGTGCCGTTGGTTGGGTCCAGCATCTTGGTCAGCATGTTGGTCGCTTGAGTACCAAAACCGGTGGTTTTGCCGTCGCCCGCGAAGAACTGCACCACGCTGCCCGGCTTTTTGGTGATCGCGTTGTTTAATTTGGTGCTATCTACCGTCAGCTTGCCGTTAACGTCTTGGGTGATACCCATGCTTGCCAGAGTTGAGAAGTCGGCATTTGGCTGGGAAGAGGCGATGCTGCCACGCAGCTGGGTAGAAATAGTACGCACCGTGCCGTCGCCGAACAGGGCGCCGTTGTTGGCGTTTTGGCTGTCAGAACCTTTATCTACCGCGGTATAAGCCGTCTGGCTGGCGATGGTGGTTTGCAATGAGTTGTAGGCATCCACGTAGTTCTGGATAGCCTTAGTCATCGCGCTGGGATCTTGAGTCAGCGTTAAGGTTTCAGGGCCTGAAGAACCTGAGCTTCCTGAATTTCCAGAATTGGCGCTGGTCAATGATTTCAAGGTCAGCGTCACGCCGTCCAATGCGTCAGAAACCACGTTGCTGCTACGAGTGATTTCAATATCATTGTTGATAGTGAATTTGGCGTCTTGGGCCACCGTGGTGACTTTCATGCCATTAGTACTGGATGACGGGTTATAACCCACCACGTTGTTTAGCGCGTCATCGCCGGATACGCTTACGGACATAGCATTTGCCACGCCGGTATCATTGGCGGTGATAGACAAGTAATAGGTGTTGTCGTTTGCTTTAATTACGCTGGCGGTTACGCCGGCTTGCTTGGCGTTAATGGCATCACGCACGCCGTTCAGGCTGGTTTGATCATCCGTCAGCGGAATAGTGACTGGGTCTTTACCCGTCTGCGCAATAGTAATGGAGCGGTTAGCCGCGCCCGTGGTGCCTAACGCGGCTTTAGGATCTGATTTGGCCGCAGAGAGCAAAGACTGCGCCTGCGCTAACTGCGTGACGTTGATTTGGTATGAGCCCGCCGGAGCAGAAGCGTTTGGCGTCAACGCCGCGCTAAAAGAGGTGTTGGTGCTGGTAACCGAGGTGCCTGCGATTTGGCTGGCGTTTTGCAGCGCGGTGGCGGCAGTCTTCAGTTTATCCAATGAAGTTTGCAAAATACTGAAAGAGGTCAGCTTCGCTTTATAAGATGTTTGTTGATTGGTCAGCGGTGTTAGACGATCATTTTCAGCTTTGGTCAGTGAATCCATCAAGCTGTTGAGGTCAAGACTGGTACCTGCACCGAGAGAACTTACACTAGCCATTATTTATATTCCTTAGAGAGAAGGGTGTTACCAGTGTTATCGGCAAGGATGGCACGAAGTTTATACCCGGCTGGATAAATTTTATGGCAAGAATAACCGCGCATATTAGGGGCAATTTGCGCCATTATTTGCAGGTGCAATAAAGGAAGGAATTAGCGTTCGGGGATTATTTTATAATTTTTTTAAATTCTGACTAAAGGTTCTGGGTGTAGCGCCGATACAAGTTTGGACGGTGATAAAGCCGTAGGCCGAAAGCCTAAACCTAAATAACAGAATTTAAGGAAATCATACTATGGCGGTAATCAACACTAACAGCTTGTCCCTGATGACTCAGAACAACCTGAACAAATCTCAAGCATCCCTGGGCACCGCCATCGAGCGTCTGTCTTCAGGTCTGCGTATCAACAGCGCAAAAGACGATGCAGCCGGTCAGGCGATTGCCAACCGCTTCACTTCTAACATCAATGGCCTGACCGTTGCTTCTCGTAACGCAAACGACGGTATCTCTCTGTCACAGACCGCTGAAGGCGCACTGAGCGAAATCAACAACAACTTGCAACGTGTTCGTGACCTGACCGTTCAAGCGCAGAACAGCTCTAACTCCGCATCTGACATCGACTCCATCCAGTCTGAAGTTAACCAGCGTATGGAAGAGATCAACCGCGTAACTAAGCAAACTGACTTTAACGGCATCAAAGTTCTGGACAACCGTACTGCTGCTACCAGCAACTACGATTTCCAAGTGGGTTCTAAAGATGGCGAGCAAATCAGCATCGGTATCGGTTCAAGCGCTGGCTGGAACCTGGCTGCTTCTAACGGTGACGGTACTTCAAGCGACAACATCAACACCTACAAACCAACGACTGTTGCTGCGCTGACTACTGCACAAACAGCTGCTAAAACTGCTAACGATGCTTACTTAGCTGCTAAAGCAACTTCTGACGCTTCTGGCCTGCCAGCTGACGTTACTGCAACTCAGACTGCTAAAACTGCACTGGACACTGCTAACGGCGCTGTTACCACTGCACTGAAAGCTTCTACTACTGCTAAAGAAGCAGTAAACGGCAACGCACGTACCGTTGCAGCAGAAGGCTTCGACGTTCTGAAAGGTACTGTTGATAACACTGGTAAAGCTAACGGTTCAAGCCCACTGGCTGACATCGATGCTGCACTGAAAGCGGTTGATACTCAACGTTCAGCTCTGGGTGCTTCTCAGAACCGTTTCGAATCTACCATCACTAACCTGAGCAGCACTGTTGATAACCTGACTTCAGCACGTAGCCGTATTCAGGATGCTGACTACTCTACCGAAGTTTCCAACATGAGCCGTGCGCAGATCCTGCAACAGGCTGGTACTTCAGTACTGTCTAAAGCTAACCAGGTTCCTCAGTCAGTATTGTCTCTGCTGCAGGGCTAATAGCTTCTCAGTTTTAATGCTTATAAAGGCGGCCTTTTGGCCGCCTTTTTCTTTGATTAAATGCCGAATTCACAGGGCATACTGCGGGCTGGTTATTGGAGGTATAACGCAATGAAAGAGATTCTGGTAAGCCAACCTGAGTATGTGCAGAACTTCAGCTGTATTGGTTCCGCATGCGAAGATCACTGCTGTAAGCAATGGAATATCACGCTGGATAAGACCACCTATAACAAATATCTAAAGAGTGAAATTCCCGGCGTAAAAAATATTGCGATTGAAAACATTACCAAGACCAAAAAAAGCCATAGCAACTGGGCCTTGGTTAAGCTCAACGGGCAGGGCAATTGTTCCTATCTTGAGTCTGATAATCTGTGCAAGATCCATAAAACCATGGGGCCAGAGGCGCTAAGCGGCACCTGTTCTCTCTATCCACGCCAATATATTTTGTATAAAAAAGAGCGCATTGAGAGCCTGAGCCTGTCCTGCCCGGAAGCGACCCGCAAGGTGCTGCTCACTGATACCGCCCTGAATATTAATAACTTCAACGTTACCCAAACCAATTTCAATTCCCGACCTGATATCGGCATTGAAGGCAAAATCGTTAATTTGTTCTGCGCCAATTTACTGATGGTGCCGCAGGATAGAATTGAACAAAACCTCTACGCGATGACCTGTTTCCTGCTCTATGCAGAAAAGCAGACCGGCTCGTTGGATGACAAATTCGCCGCGCTAGAAAATGTCTATTCAGCCCTGAACCAGCAATTGCAAAACGGTGAAACCTTCAAGGCTATGGTGAATATCAACAGCGAGCCTTTCTTCGAATTAGCCTTAATTTACGGCATCCGTGGGGCGATTGATGAAGCCAAGGGGTGCCGTGGCAGCGCTACCTTGGGTAAATTCACCGATAGACTGAATCAGCATTTCGCCACGACTCATACTCAGCAAGAGCTGGATGCCAACTTGGCTAAACTCAAGCAGGGCTGGGACAATACCGCGCTGCCGTGGCTCAACCAGCGCCCGTACATTTTGCGCAACTACTTCCAATACCGGCTGTATCACGACCGTTTTGCTATTGATAAATCAATTCCCGTTATGAAGCAGCTCTACCTGCTGGTGGTCGACTATTTCTATATCAAATCTCTACTCTCAGCCTACGTCCTGGAGAAAGGGGAGTTGACGGAGCGGGCAGTGGTTGACGTGATGTACAGCTACCACTCCTATCGCCAGCACAATGACCTCGCCAAAGCGCAATTCATGGCAGGGATCGACAGTGTCAAACGCAACGACGATCTTTCCGTCCTCCAGCTTCTGGTTTAACCCGCAAACGCGGGTTTTTTCGCTTTTATTCATCACTTATTCACTTTTACTTACTTTTTTACTGTAATCTGCGCGGCGCATTCACTGATATAGTCACTGTGCGTTATTTGTACAGGTGCGCCGACATAATCCAAATAGCCGCGCTTTTCAGTCCTTATTCTGGCGATTGGAAAAAGCGGGCATACGCATAATAGTACAGACCCTCAATTTGCCAGGTTACGACAGTGAGCGATCTGTATACCGCCAGCGGCGTGATAGACAAAAATTCTTTGTGGCAGCGCTATGTTCCTTTAGTGCGCCATGAAGCCCTGCGTTTGCAGGTTAGGCTTCCCGCCAGCGTAGAGCTGGACGACCTGCTGCAAGCGGGGGGCATTGGGTTATTGAATGCGGTTGAACGGTTTGATGCCATGCAGGGCACGGCGTTTACGACTTATGCTGTGCAACGCATTCGCGGCGCGATGCTCGATGAGCTACGCAGTCGTGACTGGGTGCCGCGCAGCGTGCGGCGTAATGCGCGCGAAGTGTCTCAGGCTATGCATCATGCCGAGCAACGGCTAGGACGCCCACCGAGCGAAGGCGAAGTGGCGCAGGCGTTAGATATTCCCATTGAGGAATACCGCCAGATATTGATGGATACCAATAGCAGCCAGTTGTTTTCTTATGACGAATGGCGCGAAGAACACGGCGATACCGCCGAAGCGTTAATGGAAGGGCACGAAGAGGCCAACCCATTACACCATTTGCTGGAGGGTAATTTACGCCAGCGGGTAATGGACGCCATTGACGCACTGCCAGAACGGGAAAAAATGGTTCTGACACTTTACTACCAGGAAGAGTTGAATTTAAAAGAGATCGGGGCAGTACTGGACGTCGGGGAATCCCGCGTTAGCCAGCTACATAGTCAAGCGATCAAGCGTTTACGCGCTCGCTTGGCGAATGACCATTGATCCGCTTTTTCCTGGCCGGTTTTACATTTGATCATCCTTCACCAGGAATAAGTTTATGCCAGCCGGACTCAAAACGCGGCCGTTAAGCCGTTACTTAAAAGACTTTAAACATAGCCAGACTCAATGTTCACAATGTGGCAAAGAGCTGGATCGCATGGCGCTGGTGTTTCGCGGCCAGATCATCAATAAAGAGGCCATCGCCAAGATGGACCAGCCTATTGATGACGAAGTCTGGAACAACCTGTCGCAAGAACTGACCGCACTGTGCCGCTTTTGCAGCGAAATTAGCTGCAACAGCCATTGGTCTTACTTCGACATCATGGCGTTCAAGCAATATCTGTTCGAACAAACCGAGATGAACCACAGCACGGTGCGTGAATACGTTGTCCGTCTGCGTCGTTTGGATGAGATTCTGGTTGCCCAGAACTATCCTCATGAACGCACCAAGGGCGATAGCATTCACGAGCGTATTATCAATGACTTGCCGGTGGCAGCTCATGATAACTACCGTATCGCGCTGCGTAAGTATGACCAGTATCTGGCGTGGCAGAAATCCGCCTAATCGGCAGATTAATGTCTGACACCCTGCGCAATATCAGCAACAGGCTCCCACGGGAGCCTGTTTTTTTTGCCTGACATCTGTCATCGCTTGTATAAATTCGCTATATAATTTATTGATAACGTCCTGTGCATCTTATCTCAATCTGACTTTATACATCATAACGATAGCGGCTCTCGCAAGCGCTTCAGGGGAACACTGTGCCTGCTCAAATTTCATTGCTTAAAAATCGGCTGGAAGCCTTCTCGCGCGTGGACTTGTTGGGCTGCGTCACGCCGCTCGAAAGACTTAACCGTCTTTCAGACTACTTTGGTCGCCCAATCTACATTAAACGTGACGATGTCACGCCACTGGCGCTCGGTGGTAACAAGCTGAGAAAGCTGGAGTTTTTGGCTGCAGCCGCGTTAGAAGAGGGGGCTGACACGCTGATCACCGCCGGTGCCATTCAATCTAACCATGTGCGCCAAACCGCCGCCGTGGCTGCCAAACTAGGCTTGAAATGCGTCGCGCTGCTGGAGAACCCAATTGGCACCACGCAGGCTAACTACCTGACTAACGGCAACCGCCTGCTGCTCGACTTATTTAATACCGAAGTGGTGATGTGCGACGCGCTGCATGACCCAATGGGCCAGCTTACTGAAGAAGCCGAAAAGCTCGAAGCACAGGGCTTCCGGCCTTATATCGTGCCAGTGGGCGGCTCCAACGCGCTGGGCGCTTTGGGCTACGTGCAGTGCGCACTTGAGATTGCCGAGCAGAGCGCGTCTAGCTTTGTGGATTTCAGCGCGGTGGTAGTGGCGTCAGGCAGTGCGGGGACTCACGCCGGATTAGCCGTAGCCTTAAGTCACCTGATGCCTGAAACTCAGTTGATCGGCGTGACGGTGTCACGTACAGCCGAAGCGCAGCGCCCGAAAGTTGAAGCTATTGCCCGCGATGTCGCCAAGAGATTGCAGTTCGACGAAGCTCTGCCGGAGATCCACCTGTGGGACAGCTATTTTGGCCCACGCTACGGCGAGCCGAGCGAAGAGGGTTTAGCCGCTATTAAACTGCTGGCGGAGAAAGAAGCCATGCTGCTGGATCCGGTTTACACAGGCAAAGCCATGGCCGGGCTGATTGATGGCTTAGAGCGCGGCCTTTTCCCCGGCTCAGGCCCGATTCTGTTCATTCATACCGGCGGCGCACCGGCGCTGTTTGCCTATCATCCTCAGGTGTAAAAACGAGGGTAACTGGCTGATATTTATTGCAACGCAGAGCGGCAATGGCATTGATAGGCTCAGCCTTTTGCCGCTCTTATGCTTGTCGGCTCCTACTTATGCTTTTCTGCACTAAGATTAGAGGATTATATTCCTGATAATCTTTTCAACCGATGCTAACGTGCGCCACGAGTAAAATAATTAATTCATAATTAATTCATGAGGTGAATATGGGTTTTTCAACACTGCGTCGTCGTTTACTTCTGGGTGCGGTCGCTGTCACTTTGACCAGCGGCATGGTCACAAGCAGCTTCGCGGCTGATGAAGGCCTGCTGGCTAAAGTCAAAGAGCGCGGCTCGCTGATTGTTGGCCTTGAAGGGACTTACCCTCCATTTAGTTTCCAAGGCGAAGACGGCAAACTGACCGGCTTCGAAGTCGAATTCGCACAATCTCTGGCCCAGCACATGGGTGTTAAAGCCAAGCTGCAACCGACCAAATGGGACGGCATGCTGGCTTCGCTGGAATCCAAGCGTATCGACGTTGTTATCAATCAGGTGACTATCTCCCCTGAGCGCCAGAAGAAATATGACTTCTCCACCCCGTATACCGTTTCAGGTATTCAGGTGCTGACCAAGAAGGGCAACGAAGGCAACTTCGCTACGCCTGATGCGCTGAAAGGCAAAAAAGTTGGCGTGGGCTTGGGCAGTAACTATGAGCAGTGGTTGCGCGCTAACGAGCCGGGCGTTGATATCCGTACCTATGATGATGACCCGACTAAATACCAAGACCTGCGCGTAGGCCGTATCGACGCGATTCTGGTTGACCGTCTGGCCGCGCTGGATCTGGTGAAGAAAACTGGCGATACCTTAGCAGTTGCGGGTAAACCTTTTGCTCGTCAGGAATCTGGCGTAGCGCTGCGTAAGAACAACCCAGAGCTGCTGGCGGCTATCGATAAAGCCATTGCTGATATGCAGAAAGACGGCTCACTGGCCAAAATCTCCGACAAGTGGTTTGGTGCTGACGTCACTAAGTAATGTCCGTCATGCTTGGGGCTGTTTCTCGCGACTTGGCGTAATTCAGCCCCAAAGATTTTGCGTTAGAAATACGTTGAAGATGTAAAAGACCTAAGGGTTATAGATGCAAGAAAGTATTCAACTGGTGCTGGATTCAGCACCATTTTTATTGAAAGGCACGCTGTTCACGCTGCAATTAAGTTTAGGCGGGATGGTGTTCGGCCTGCTGTTGGGCTTTATCCTCGCGCTGATGCGCCTGTCCAAGTTCTGGCCGCTGTCATGGTTGTCGCGATTCTACGTGTCTATATTCCGTGGAACGCCGCTGATTGCTCAACTGTTCATGATTTACTACGGCCTGCCGCAGTTCGGCATTGAGCTGGATCCTATTCCTTCGGCGATGATTGGTTTGTCACTCAATACCGCCGCTTACACCTCCGAAACCCTGCGCGCCGCGATTTCATCCATTGAAAAGGGCCAGTGGGAAGCCGCCGCCAGTATCGGCATGAGCTCATGGCAGACCATGCGCCGCGTGATTTTACCGCAGGCCGCCCGCACCGCGCTGCCGCCGCTGGGTAACAGTTTTATCGGTCTGGTGAAAGACACCTCCCTTGCTGCGACCATTCAGGTGCCAGAGCTGTTCCGTCAGGCGCAGCTGGTGACCTCGCGCACGCTGGAAGTGTTCACCATGTATCTGGCCGCCTCGTTGATTTACTGGGTATTGGCCACCGTATTGTCCTTCCTGCAAAATCGTCTGGAAGACCGCGTTAACCGTCAAGACAGGGAGCAGCTATGAGCACGATTGACGTTAAACAACTGACCAAGAAATTCAACGGTCAGACGGTACTGCACGGTATCGATTTACAGGTAAATTCCGGTGAAGTGGTCGCCATTATCGGGCCAAGCGGCTCGGGCAAAACTACGTTGCTGCGCAGTATCAATCTGTTGGAAGAGCCGAATTCCGGCACCATTAAGGTCGGTAATATCGAGATCGACGGCAGTCGTTCCATCAGTAAGCAGAAAGAGAATGTGCGTAAATTGCGCCAGCAGGTGGGGTTTGTGTTCCAGAACTTCAACCTGTTCCCGCATCGTTCAGTTCTCGACAATATTATTGAAGGCCCGGTCATCGTTAAAGGCGAGTCACGCGAGAAAGCCGTGGCCTACGCCCGTCAACTGCTGGAGAAAGTAGGGCTAAGCGGCAAAGAAGATGCTTATCCGCGCCGTCTGTCCGGCGGCCAGCAGCAGCGCGTCGCCATCGCCCGCGCACTGGCCATGAACCCGGAAGTGATTTTGTTCGACGAGCCGACCTCCGCGCTCGACCCCGAGCTGGTAGGTGAAGTGCTCAACACCATCCGCGCCTTGGCGCAAGAGCACCGCACCATGGTGATCGTCACCCACGAAATGAGCTTCGCCCGCGACGTCGCCGACCGCGCGATTTTCATGGACCAAGGGAAGATAGTCGAGCAAGGCCCCGCCAAAGAGCTGTTCTCGAATCCGCAGCATGCGAGGACAAAACAGTTTCTCGAGAAGTTTTTAACTCGCTAGTTAAGAAGTGGGAGGCGGCTGCCCAAACCTGTAACTTCAACTTCAAAACCGTGGGCGCCGGCCCACACCGGCAAAACCTTGCGTTGCCACGCAAACTGGCCTTTAAGGTCAAGGTCGTGCGCTGCCGCCACACCGGCCTCAAGGGGCGCCTATCGCCGCGCCCCTTGAGAATCCCCGGCTCTTTACTGCGCGCTCCGCTCGTTGGGCGGACATGTTTCAGATACACCTGTTCTCCACCGCAAAATGTCGCCGCTTAGGCGGTGCCTTCGCTTCAGGCTTCGAGCCATAGGTCTCGAACCATTCGCTCAGCGCCATTTTTGACTGCGGTTTTGAGACATCTCAACCGGACCGTTTCAGTGGAGTTCTATTCTGCTCCTCCCCCTGGCAAGGGGGAGGCTGGGAGGGGGTATTGCAGAAAATTCAGTGGGTTATTTCAGTCTGGGAATGGATTTACTCCTTCTCCTCTCAGTGGAGAAGGCAGGGATGAGGAGTGGTTTAAAACCGCGCTCAATGCAGCAAACCTCACCCCAGCCCTCTCCTTAAAAAGGAGAGGGAGTAAACCCAAAAACACTGAAACGGCACGATGTAAATGCCAGTAGGTCGCGTTCAGAAGTGACGCCGAGCAAGAGGTGGAAAACCGCGAGTCTTTTTTCGCGGGTTGTAATCCCGCAGCGAGGGAACCGCCTAAGCGGCGGCACTTCGCGACGAACACAATGGCTGCTGGAACATGTCCATTCCAACCCTGCGAAGCCTCGATCTACCAACAACAAAAAACGCAGGATTCCAAAGGGTTTCGTTTAAAACCCTTTGGGCCAGTGTGGGCGGCGAGCCCACGACCTTGACCTTAAAGATTTAAAGCGGGTTTTGGGCAGCCAGCCCAAAGGTGCCCGACGATCACCCGATCGTCATCAAACTGGCATTTCCCCCCGCAGCCGCGGTATTAACACTCAGTGAACGCTCGATCAACAGGCGTTCCAGCAGGATATTATCCTCACCTCGTGCGAAACCTTGAACTGACACTATGGCACCCGCGCGTTTAGCGATGGTCTGGCAAAGCTCGCGCAGCTGATCGGCGTCGCCGTGGTAGATAACCGCGTCGAACTCTGGCGCGGCGGTCTGCCACTCTTTGGCGAAATCGACGCGTTCTTGAACCGCTTTTGGCAGCTGTTTGAACAGGTCGCGCTGAAGCGCTGCCTCAGGCCACAATACGCGACAGCCGGTGGCGGTGATGGCGGCGAGCTGAGTCAGCGCGTCTTGCTGATTATCAGCCAGCGCCAGCACGCGTTCACGCGGCAACAGGGCGTAGGTGTTGCGTTCACCCGTTGGGCCCGGCAGAGTGCGAACGGTGCCGCCCTGAGCCGACAGAGCGAAGCGTTCCGCCAGCGCGGCCAGCGATTCATCTTTCTGCTCCACGGCCCACTGTTGCAGCGCACGGTGCGGCGCTAACAGGGCTTCGCGCAGCGTGACGTCCAGCGGCAGGGCTTTGTCCTGCACGCTCAAGGTCTGCGCCACGGCTTCCTGTGGGCGGCTGCACAGCAGGCGATACAAGTACATCGGGCCACCGGCTTTCGGGCCAGTACCAGACAGACCTTCGCCGCCGAACGGCTGCACGCCAACCACCGCGCCAACCATATTGCGGTTCACATACAGGTTGCCGACGTTGGCTTTCGACGTCACGCGGTTAATGGTTTCGTCGATACGGGTGTGGATCCCGAGCGTTAGGCCATAACCGGCTGCGTTGATTTGGTCGACCAGCTTATCCAGATCCTGACGGGCGTAGCGCACCACGTGCAGCACCGGGCCAAAGATCTCTTTCTTCAGCTCGTCGAAGCTCTCCAATTCAATCAGCGTCGGCTGGATAAAGGTGCCGCGCGACCACTCTTGCTGATCTTCACCTTGCTGCTGGGCGGCTTGATACACGCTGCGGCCCTTGGCGCGCATGGCGTCGATGTGCTTCTCAATGCCCGCTTTGGCCTCTTGGTCAATCACCGGGCCGATGTCGGTCGACAGGCGCTCAGGGTTGCCCATGCGGCATTCGGCCATTGCGCCGCGCAGCATTTGCAGGGTGTGCTCGGCGACGTCGTCCTGAATACAGAGCACGCGCAGTGCAGAGCAGCGCTGGCCCGCGCTGTCGAAGGCGGAAGCGACTACGTCGGTGACCACCTGCTCAGTTAAGGCCGAGGAGTCAACGATCATCGCGTTCAGACCGCCGGTTTCAGCAATCAGCGGAACAGGGCGGCCCTGAGGATCCAGACGCCCGGCGATGCTGCGTTGCAAGATACCAGCCACGTCGGTGGAGCCGGTGAACAGCACGCCGCGAACGCGTTCGTCATTCACCAGTTGAGCACCCACGGTCTCGCCTTGGCCCGGCAACAGTTGCAGAACGCCAGCTGGAACCCCGGCTTCATGCAGAATGCGCACGGCCTGAGCGGCAATCAGCGGGGTCTGCTCGGCAGGTTTTGCCAGCACGCTGTTACCCGCGGCGAGGGCGGCGGCAATCTGGCCGCTGAAAATCGCCAGCGGGAAGTTCCACGGGCTGATGCACACCACGGTACCCAGCGGGCGGTGAGTGTTGTTGTCAAACTGCTCGCGAATCTGACCCGCGTAGTAGTGCAGGAAGTCGACCGCCTCGCGCACTTCGGCAATGGCGTTATTAAAGGTCTTTCCGGCTTCACGTACCAGCACGCCAAGCAAGCTTTGTAGCTCGCCTTCCATCAATTCTGCGGCACGTTGCAAGATTGCAGCGCGCTCTTCGGGAGGTGTCGCAAACCAGATAGGGCCAGCGGCGGCAGCGGCGTCCAAGGCGCGGCTAACTTCGCCCTCGGTGGCTTCGCGGACTTGCCCAACCACGTCTGTCGGCTCGGCTGGGTTGACCACATCAATGAATGGACCTTCATCTAACTGGGCGTCAATCATTGGCTGCGCGGTGATGGGCTGTGCCGCGCCGCTGAGCAGGGCGCTGGACAGGGAGGCCAGACGGTGCTCGTTGGACATATCCAATCCGGAAGAGTTGACGCGTTTTTCACCGTATAAGTGACGCGGTAACGCAATGCGCGGATGCGGCAAGCCTACCTGACCTTCGCTGGCGGCCAGAGTTTCTACGGCTTTCACCGGGTCAGCAACCAGCTCGTCTAATGGCAGGGTGGCGTCGGCAATGCGGTTAACGAAGGAGGTGTTTGCCCCGTTTTCCAGCAGGCGGCGCACCAGATAGGCCAACAGCGTTTCGTGAGTCCCGACTGGGGCATAAATACGGCACGGACGGTTCAGCTTGCCATCGGCAATTTTGCCCACCACTTGCTCGTACAGCGGCTCACCCATGCCGTGCAGGCATTGGAATTCATACTGGCCGGGATAGTAGTTGTTGCCCGCCAGCTGGTAAATCGCTGCGAGCGTATGGGCGTTGTGGGTGGCGAACTGCGGGTAAATCAGGTTTGGCACCGCCAACAGTTTGCGGGCGCAGGCCAGATAAGAGACGTCGGTATAGACCTTGCGAGTATAGACCGGGTAGCCCTCAAGGCCGTCCACTTGGGCGCGTTTGATTTCGCTGTCCCAATAAGCCCCTTTCACCAGACGGATCATCAGGCGACGGCGACTGCGCTGGGCCAGATTGGTCAGGTAATCAATCACCATCGGGCAGCGTTTTTGGTAAGCCTGAATCACGAAGCCGATACCATTCCAGCCCGCCAGTTCAGGCTCGAAGCAGAGTTTTTCCAGCAGATCGAGGGAGATCTCTAAACGGTCCGCTTCTTCGGCGTCAATGTTAATGCCAACGTCGTACTGGCGCGCCATCAAGGTAAGCGACAGCAGGCGCGGGTAGAGTTCGTCCATCACGCGCTCATACTGGGCGCGGCTGTAGCGCGGGTGCAGGGCGGAGAGCTTGATAGAGATGCCCGGACCTTCGTAAATACCCCGGCCGTTGGAAGCTTTGCCGATGGCGTGAATGGCTTGCTGATAGGAGAGCAGGTAAGCCTGTGCGTCTTTCTCGGTCAGAGCCGCTTCGCCCAGCATGTCGTAAGAGTAGCGGAAGCCTTTCTCTTCATGCTTGCGCGCGTTAGCCAAGGCTTCGGCAATGGTTTCGCCGGTGACGAACTGCTCGCCCATCAGGCGCATCGCCATATCCACGCCTTTGCGGATCAGCGGCTCGCCGCTTTTACCGATAATACGGTTCAGCGAGCGGGAGAGGTTGGCTTCGTTGTGGGTCGCCACCAGTTTACCGGTGAATAACAGACCCCAGGTCGCCGCGTTGACGAACAGCGACGGGCTGCGGCCAAGGTGCGAGTGCCAGTTACCGGTGCTGATTTTATCGCGGATCAGCGCGTCACGGGTTGGTTTATCCGGAATACGCAGCAGGGCTTCGGCCAGACACATCAGCGCCACGCCTTCCTGCGAGGAGAGTGAGAACTCCTGCAACAGGCTCTGCACCATACCGGCACGGCCATTGGCGCTTTTCTGGTTACGCAATTTGCTGGCGAGGTCATAAGCCAGTTTGTGCGCGGCCTGCGCCATATCCGCTGGCAGGCGAGCCTGCTCCAGCAGCATAGACACGGCTTCTGGCTCTGGGCGACGGTAGGCGGCGGTGATCGCCGAACGGTTAACCGACTGCGGCAAAATCTGCTCGGCGAAATCAAGGAATGGCTGGTGAGTTTCCAGCAGGCTGAGGGCAGGTTGCTCCTCATGGTCACTGATGCCCGTCGCGTTCAGCGCAGGGATTTCCGGCAAAGCATCGCCATTTTCCAGGCGTTCCAGATAGGAATAAATAGCCTGCTTAATCAACCAGTGTGGCGTGCGATCAATACCCTGCGCGGCCACTTTCAAACGGTCACGTGTCGCTTCGTCCAGCTTCACGCCCATTGTCGTCATTCCCATCTTTCACTCCATAAGTCAGCCTGATAGGGCAATCGTTGATGTTTTCTGAGCAGCAATATCTTCTATGTTGCAACTTTGTGCAACCCTGTTAATTGCATGATGTGCAGCAATGCTAAATCTGGCTCAATTATTAACATTTTTAGCTGTGACGGGGATCGCTAATGGCGTTGATTGACGGGAGTTGTGGGCGGTACAACTGCGCGCAATGCAAGGTGCAACCCGCAATCATAATAAATGTGACTGGTGACCAGTTTCATGTGACTGGCATGTTAAAAATCTTGTAATTGCGGTTTATGTCGATAACTATCCTGCCGAATTGGATTTTTACGCTGATATTTTTCATCCATAAAACGGCCCGCAGAGGCATATCAGCAGACAGGGGATTTACAGATTGAAAATTACAAGTGGAGAACTTGCATGACAATGAATACACCAATGGCGGTGACGTTTTGCGTTTATATCTTCGGAATGATTCTGATAGGGCTGATTGCCTATCTGCGTACTAAGAATTTCGACGACTATATTCTCGGCGGCCGCAGTCTGGGCAGCGTGGTGACAGCACTATCAGCTGGCGCCTCGGACATGAGTGGCTGGCTGCTGATGGGCCTGCCGGGCGCGATTTTTATCTCTGGAATATCAGAAAGTTGGATTGCCATCGGCCTGACGATTGGCGCTTATCTCAACTGGAAGCTGGTGGCGGGGCGCTTACGCGTGCATACCGAAGCCAACAACAATGCGCTAACCCTGCCAGACTACTTCACCCACCGTTTTGAAGATTCCAGCAAGTTACTGCGCATTATCTCGGCCATCGTGATTTTAGTGTTTTTCACTATTTATTGCGCTTCTGGCATCGTGGCTGGCGCGCGCCTGTTTGAAAGCACCTTCGGCATGACCTACGCCAACGCGCTGTGGGCCGGGGCTGCTGCGACTATCATCTACACCTTTATCGGCGGTTTTCTGGCGGTCAGTTGGACCGACACCGTGCAGGCCAGCTTGATGATCTTTGCGCTGATCCTCACGCCGGTCATCGTTATCTTGGCGGTCGGCGGCATTGATACCTCGATGATGGTGATCAACGCCAAAAACCCTGAATACACTGATATGTTTAAAGGCATGAATCTGGTGGCAATTCTGTCGCTGCTGGGCTGGGGATTGGGCTATTTCGGCCAGCCGCACATTCTGGCGCGCTTTATGGCCGCTGACTCTCACCGCACCATTCGCAGCGCCCGTCGCATCAGTATGACGTGGATGATCCTCTGTCTGGCGGGCACCATCGCGGTGGGCTTCTTCGGCATCGCCTACTTCAACAACAACCCGGCGCAGGCTGGAAATGTGACGGAAAACGGCGAGCGAGTGTTTATCGAGCTGGCTAAAATCCTCTTCAACCCGTGGGTGGCAGGCGTGTTGCTGTCGGCAATTCTGGCGGCGGTGATGAGTACCCTGAGCTGCCAGCTGCTGGTGTGCTCCAGCGCCATTACCGAAGATTTGTACAAAGCTTTCCTGCGTAAAAACGCCAGCCAGTTTGAATTGGTGTGGATTGGTCGCGTGATGGTACTGGTGGTGGCGCTGGTGGCGATAGCACTGGCGGCGAACCCGGATAACCGCGTGTTAGGGCTGGTGAGCTATGCGTGGGCAGGCTTCGGCGCGGCATTTGGCCCGGTTATCCTGATTTCAGTAATGTGGCGTCGCATGACCCGTAACGGCGCGCTGGCCGGGATGGTAGTGGGCGCGGCGACCGTGCTTATCTGGAAACAGTATGCGTGGCTCGATCTGTACGAAATCATCCCAGGCTTTATCTTTGCTTCCATCGCCATCTGGGCGGTGAGCCTGATGGGTCGCAAACCTTCAATTGCGGTTGAAAACCGTTTCAACGCCGCAGAGGCGGAGTACAAAACCGTCTAATCGCCGACGTTTTGTATTGAACATTACGCCTAAGTGAGAGGGCGGAGCGGGGAAACCGGCTCCGCTCTTTTTTTAACTCAGCCATTTTCTGGCGTTTTCTCTGAAATAATCAGCAATAAAATTTCCTGCTAAAAGCCGACAGTTGGCGCAAAAAAGCGCGGATAGCCACTTGTTTTTATTTTTGCAGGAATGATAATCACTATCGTTTTCATTTTTACTTATCTTTACATGCTTTCCCTTGGATCCGCGCGGTTAGCGGGCATTGCGAAGGCGGGTAATTCTTGTTTTCAGCACCTCGGTGCCCGGAGTGTCAGCTATGTTCGTCCCCTTTCTCATCATGTTTCGCGAAGGGCTTGAAGCCGCGCTAATCGTCAGCCTGATAGCCAGTTACCTCAAGCGCACCCAGCGCGGACAGTGGCTTGGCGTGGTGTGGATTGGCGTTTTCATCGCCGCCGCGCTCTGTCTGGCACTGGGCATCTTCATCAACGAAACCACCGGCGAATTCCCGCAGAAGCAGCAAGAGCTGTTCGAAGGCATCGTGGCGGTGATTGCCGTCTGCATCCTGACATACATGGTGTTTTGGATGCGCAAGGTGTCGCGCTCAATCAAAGTGCATCTGGAAGGGGCTATCGATAACGCGCTTAACTCAGGCCGCGGGCAGGGCTGGGCGTTGGTGGCGATGGTGTTCTTCGCCGTGGCGCGTGAAGGGCTGGAGTCGGTCTTCTTCTTGCTGGCGGCGTTCCAGCAGGATGTCGGCATTGCCGCGCCAATCGGGGCGATTCTCGGTCTGGCCGCCGCCGTGGTTCTGGGCTTCTTGATTTACTACGGCGGCGTCAAGCTGCACCTCGCTAAGTTCTTCAAATGGACCAGCCTATTCATTCTGTTTGTGGCTGCTGGTCTGGCCGCCGGGGCTATTCGCGCCTTCCACGAAGCCGGTCTGTGGAACAGCATGCAGGACATCGCCTTTGACTTGAGCAACGTGCTGTCGACGCATTCGCTGTTCGGCACCTTGCTGGAAGGCATGTTTGGTTATCAGGAAGCGCCAACCGTCAGCGAAGTTTCGGTCTACTTCCTCTACCTGATCCCGGCACTGATTCTGTTCTTCTTGCCGCAGGGGAAACAACCTGTGGTTGCACCGGCCGCTGGTCAGAAGACCCCGCGCTAAGCGTGACGATTTCTTTAATAACAGTGATTTAATAATTTTAACAACCGCCTTTAACAGGGCGCCTTTAATAGGGGTGTTACCCGATGTCCAAGTCAAACACGCTGTTCCGCCGTACTGCTTTGCAGGTTGCTCTGCTCTCCATGCCGCTGTTCGGCCTGAGCGCCAACGCACTGGCGGCGGATATTCCACAAGTCAAAATCACGGTAAACGATAAACAGTGTGACCCAATGTCACTGACCGTGCCTGCCGGTAAAACGCAGTTTGTGGTACATAACGCCAGCCAGAAAGGGCTGGAGTGGGAGATCCTCAAAGGCGTGATGGTGGTGGAAGAGCGTGAGAACATCGCGCCGGGCTTTACTCAGAAGATGACGGCTAATCTGGAGCCGGGCGAATATGACATGACCTGCGGCCTGTTAAGCAACCCGAAGGGCAAGCTGACGGTGACCAGCGAAGGCGCAAGCACCGCCACCAAACCTGACGCCATGGCGCTGGTTGGGCCAATCGCGGAATATAAAGTCTATGTGACTCAGCAAGTGGGCGAACTGGTTTCCCACACTAAAGCGTTCACCGACGCGATTAAGAAAGGCGACCTGAAACAGGCGCAATCTCTGTACGCTTCAACCCGCATTTACTACGAGCGCATCGAGCCAATCGCCGAGCTGTTCTCTGACCTCGACAGCAGCATTGACGCCCGTGAAGACGACTTTGAGAAGAAAGCCGAAGACCCGAAATTCACCGGTTTCCACCGTCTGGAAAAAATCCTCTTCGCGGATAAAACCACCAAAGGCACCGAGCCTTATGCTGATAAGCTCTACACCGACGTGCAGGATCTGCAAAAACGCATCACTGACCTGACCTTCCCACCAAACAAAGTGGTTGGCGGCGCGGCGGACCTGATCGAAGAAGTAGCCTCCAGCAAAATCAGTGGTGAAGAAGACCGTTACAGCCGCAGCGACCTGTGGGACTTCCGCGCCAACCTTGATGGTTCGCAGAAAATTGTCAACCTGCTGCGCCCACTGCTCGAAAAAGCCGACAAGCCGCTGCTGGATAAGATTGACGCGAACTTCAAAACTGTCGATGCCCTGTTGGATAAATACAAAACCAAAGACGGCTACGAGAGCTATGAGAAGCTGACCGATGCTGACCGCATCGCGATGAAAGGGCCGATCACCACGCTGGCGGAAGATCTGGCGAAGCTGCGTGGCGTGTTGGGCCTCGATTAATTCCTCTGCATACTTCGCGCCGCAGGTGCGTTGGCTGCCCTTAGTTACCCGAATCACTGACTTGAGTCAGCTCATCGGGTTCCTTCGGTTGCCGCCTTCCTGCGACACGAATTATTTTGAGGAAGTGCAAGTTAGGCGTTTGAAATATCACAATAAAGGAGCGCCACGGCGCTCCTTTCGCGTAGTGGCAAGCAGTAGAGTTTGTTGAGGCAAAGCAATGAGTGACAAAAACGACAAAGCGCCTGAATCTCAGGACGTTTCCTCCTCGCGCCGCCGTTTGTTGAAAGGCGTCGGTTTGATGGGCGGCGTATTGGCCCTTGGCGGCGCGGCGGCGGCCGGTGTTGAAAACCAGCAGGCGTCGAAGACCACGGGGTCGAAGCCGGGCTATCAGCCGGGCACGGTTTCCCCTGACGAGCGCTGGAGCAAGCAGCCTTTCCACGGCGTGCATCAGGCGGGGATTCTGACGCCACAGCAGGCGTCGATGATGCTGGTTTCCTTCGACGTGCTGGCGACCAACAAGGCGGATCTTGAGCGGCTGTTCCGTTTGCTGACCACCCGTTTTGACTTCCTCACCACCGGCGGCACTGCGCCAGAAGTTGATCCGAAATTCCCGCCGATGGATTCAGGCGTGATGGGGCCGGAGATTTACCCGGATAACCTGACCATGACGCTCTCCGTCGGTGATTCGCTGTTTGACCAGCGTTTTGGCCTCGCCGCGCACAAGCCGCTGAAGCTGCAACGCATGGAGCGTTTCCCGAATGACTCGTTGGACGCCAAGCTGTGTCACGGCGATATGCTGCTACAGATTTGCGCCAACAACAGCGACACGGTGATCCACGCGCTGCGCGACATCATCAAGTACACGCCGGACCTGCTCAGCGTGCGCTGGCGTCGCGACGGTTTTATCTCTTCCCACGCTGCGCGCAGCCAAGGTAAAGAGACGCCAATCAACCTGCTGGGCTTTAAAGACGGCACCGCCAACCCGGACACCAAAGACGCGCCGCTGATGGATAAAGCCATTTGGGTGACGCCAGAGCAGGGCGAACCAGCGTGGGCGGTGGGCGGCAGCTATCAGGCGATGCGCATTATCCCAATGCACGTCGAGTTCTGGGACCGCACGCCGTTGCAAGAGCAGCAAACCATCTTTGGCCGCCAAAAACACAGCGGCGCGCCTTTAGGAATGGCAAAAGAGCACGACGTGCCGGATTACAGTAAAGACCCGGACGGCAAGGTGATTCCGCTTGATGCTCACATTCGCTTGGCTAACCCGCGCACCAAAGCCACCGATGACAGCCTGATGCTGCGTCGCGGCTACAGCTACTCGCTGGGAGTGACCAATTCAGGACAGCTGGAGATGGGGCTGCTGTTTGTCTGCTTCCAGCACGACTTGGAGAAGGGCTTCCTCGCGGTGCAAAAACGCCTTAATGGCGAGCCGCTGGAAGAGTACATTCGCCCGGTTGGCGGCGGCTTCTTCTTCACGCTGCCCGGCGTGCAGGATGAGAACCACTATTTAGGTCAGTCGCTGATCGAAGCATAATTCGGCAAACCGCAGAATATCCCCCTTAGCTCTGTCAGGAGAAAGGGGGATAGATTTCATTTTCTTACGCCTCGTTACCGAATTCACCGCCTGTTAATACTCCTGCTAATTCATAAAAATCTGAGGAATGTCATGATGCTAAGTCGTTACGACGTCCGAGGAAACCCTGTTTATGACCATCAATCATCAGCGCCGAAAACTGCTTATTTTGGGTGTTGGCATGGCACTCACTGCACCACGCGTGTATGCAAAATCTGTTGCCGTGCCGGTCTCGCTGACCTCTGACGCCGCGCAAATCAACGTTACTATTCCGTCTACGGATAAACGCAGCCGCGTCTTCACCCTCGACAACCCGCAGCGGGTGGTGATTGATGTGCCGATGGAGGCTTTTCCTCCGGCGCTTATCCACTCGCTGACCGTGTTGAAGCAAAAATTCCCTTGGCTGGTTCACACCCAGATTGCCCATTTCACGCCGCAAATTACCCGAATTGTGCTGCAACTGAGCGCCACGCCGCGTTTGCAGCGCACCAAGACGGCGGGCCAGCTGCAAGTCGGTATTAGCCTGCCGAGTGGCGCCGTCAGTCAGGCTCTGCCAAACGCCGCCGCGCCGGTTGCCGCCAAAAAGCCGCTGCTGGTGATGATTGACCCCGGCCACGGCGGTAAAGATCCGGGAGCGATTGGCAATGAAGGCACCTATGAAAAACATGTGGTGCTGCACATCGCCAAACGGCTACAAACCCTGTTAGATCAGGAGCATGGCATTCATGCCGTGCTGACGCGGCAAGATGACGTGTTTATCCCGCTGTACCATCGGGTCAGTCTGGCGCACCAGCACGAGGCCGACCTGTTTATCTCGATTCACGCCGACGGCTTTACCAATGATGACGTCTCGGGGGCCTCGGTGTTTGCGCTGTCGCCGCACGGCGCGGGGAGTGCCATGGCGCGCTACCTTTCGCAGAGTGAGAACAGCGTCGACGTGCTGTATGACGATGATTTCAAAACCGACGATCCCTATCTGAAGGAGACGCTGTTTGACCTCGACCAGCGCGAAACCATCAGCCGCAGCCTAGATTTTGGTCGCCATTTGGCGTCGAACATTATCAAGGTTCACCATATGCACAGCCCGCACCCCGAGCAGGCGGGCTTTGCGGTGCTGAAGTCTCCGCGTATTCCGTCGGTACTGGTGGAAACCTCCTTTATCACCAATAAGCACGAAGAGAAGCTGCTCGGCGAGCCTATATTTCAGGAGAAGATGGCCCGCGCGCTGGCCGAGGGGATCAACAGTTATTTCCTCAATGAAAAGAAAAATAATCTGCTGAGCTGACCTGCCGTTTAACCGTTTTCTTGTAAATTGAATGAGTAAGCTAAAAAATTTACTCATTGGCGCAGTAGCTTAGGCCAAATTACGGAGAGAACAGTTGAGTCAGACACCAATTTCCAGCCCGATTTGGCGCTTAACCCTTGCCACAGTCGCCACCGGCGTTTTAGCTGGGCTAGGCGGCATGATGCTGGCGCTCATTCTTCACAGCATCCAGCATTGGGCGTTTGGCTACAGCCAGCACGCCATCATCAGCGATGAAAGCTTTTTGCAGGGAGTGACCTCCGCGACGCACGGGCGACGTTTCGCCGTGCTGGTGGTGTGTGGCTTGGTGGCAGGGATCGGCTGGTGGGCGCTCTATCGCTGGGGCAAGCCGCTGGTGAGCATCGCGGCGGCGGTGAAATCTGACAAACCCAATATGCCTTTCTTCAGCACCACGGTTCACGCTTTGCTGCAAATCATCACCGTGGCTTTGGGTTCACCACTGGGCCGCGAAGTCGCGCCGCGCGAAATCGGCGCAATCTCCGCCAACTGGCTCTCCCAGCGTTTTGATCTCACCGTGCGTGAAACCCAGATTATGATTGCCTGTGGTGCAGGCGCGGGGCTGGCGGCGGTGTATAACGTGCCGCTCGGCGGGGCGGTCTTCGTGCTGGAAGTACTGCTGGGCGCGTTTAGCTGGCAGCTGCTGCTTCCGGCGATTTGTACTTCTTCTATTGCCGCCTTGGTGGCGTGGATTGGGCTGGGCAATGAGTCGCAGTACCACCTGATGCCGCTGGATATCACGCCGTCGCTGCTGGTCTGGTCGGTGGTGATGGGGCCGGTGTTCGGCTTTGCGGCTTACTGGTTCACGCGCTTGACCAACAAGGCCAAGGGGCAGGCTCCGCGCGATGCCAAGCTGATTGTGCTCAACCTAATTAACTTCGCCATTATCGGCATTCTGGCCGGTTGGCTGCCGCAGTTATTGGGCAACGGCAAAGGCCCGGCGCAAATCAGCTTCGACAACCAGATAACCATCGGGCTGGCGGCGCTGCTGCTGGTGGCGAAAGTGGCAATCACTTGGAGCACGCTGCGAGCGGGCGCGCAGGGCGGGTTACTGACGCCGGGGCTGTCCAACGGGGCATTGCTGGCCTGCGTACTGGGCGGGCTGTGGAATATTTATTGGCCGGGCACCTCACTTGGCGCTTTCGCGATTATTGGCGCGGCGGCCTTTTTAGCCTCTTCAATGAAAATGCCACTGACGGCGGTGGTATTAATTATGGAATTTACCCGCGTCGGGCATGATTTTTTAATCCCGATTTTATTCGCGGTAACAGGTTCAATCGCGGTACAGAGCCTATGTACCAAGGCTTTCGAAGCTAAAAAGAGTTAATCAGCGCGGGTAAAAGGGCGGTAGGATCTTTTTTAGATCGTGAAAGATCCTATTGACCTTCCCAACAAACTTTCTTACATTTCAGTAACAGGTTAGTAATGAAATTTCGTAGCAAAGATGGCAGCTGTCACTATACTGTCATTATCAGGCGGTACTTTTTAGTTAACGCTCAGTAGCTTCAAATAAATAAGTTGAATTGAGCAGGATTAAAAAGTTTACTCGGTGAGCGGTGAAGGCCGTAAATATCACAGCGGGGATCGCGAATGAGAAAGTCCTATTTTGGGCTGAGTAATAAGAAAACATATTTACACCTCTCCACTCGTTGTCACTGCTTAAAAGCAAACGAGGGCCAAGACTTCGACTCTCTGATATTAACCGACAAGACTTCTTCCACTCCTTTATTATTCCGTGATTTTTTAACCACACAACAGCGCCTCCGTTCTTTAACTGACCCCACACTTACACTGCAACCAACTGGCTATTTGTCTGGCCGTTTAACTGGCTCCAATGCTTTGAAGGTCAGCGGTTTGTCATTAATGGCAATGCCTCCTCGTGAACAGACAGTATGTCTAAAGAAAATAGCAGGGCGCTCATTTATTAATCACCCGACGTTATTTTCCTCTTCACGTTATTCATTGGCTCAACTTGGTCTAAAAGGAGACCAAAACCTCATTTGTTAGTGAAACATAACCGTGCGGGCCTATGCCTTAGCGTTAAGTGAATCAAACTGTAAGGTGCCACTATGGGAAGACAGAAAGAAGTGATCAAAGCTCGTCGTGAAGCGAAACGTGTTATTCGTCGTGATTCACGCAGTCACCGCCAACGTGAGGAAGAATCTGTGACCTCTTTAATCCAAATGGGCGGTGTGGAATCGATTGGAATGGCGCGCGACTCTCGCGATACCTCTCCAATCCAGGCACGAACTGAAGCTCAAGGTCATTACTTATCAGCCATAGAGAATAAGCAGTTAATTTTTGCTACCGGTGAAGCAGGCTGTGGCAAAACATTTATCAGCGCGGCGAAAGCTGCCGAGGCATTAATACATAAAGAGATAGATAGGATTATTGTTACCCGCCCAGTATTGCAGGCCGACGAAGACCTCGGTTTCTTGCCCGGCGATATCTCTGAGAAGTTCGCACCTTATTTCCGTCCGGTATACGACATCTTATTACGTCGTCTGGGTTCATCATTCATGCAATATTGTCTGCGACCGGAAATAGGTAAGGTTGAAATTGCACCTTTCGCGTATATGCGCGGGCGTACTTTCGAAAACGCGGTGGTTATTCTGGACGAAGCCCAGAATGTCACGGCCAGCCAAATGAAAATGTTCCTGACCCGTCTCGGTGAAAATGTGACGGTGATAGTTAACGGGGATGTTACCCAATGCGATTTACCGCGTGGGGTAGTATCAGGGCTTAGCGATGCAATGTCTCGCTTCGAAGAAGACGAGATGGTTGGCATCATTCAGTTTGGTAAAGAGGACTGCGTGCGTTCAGAGCTGTGTAAACGCACCCTGCACGCTTACTCTTAATTCTTCCCTCGCACCTGTCTCCAATAAAAAAAGGCCGCCCAATGTGAATTGAGGCGGCCTTCGTTTTATCTGGAGCCAGCTTACAGCATGATTATCATCATATAAGCCACAAACAGCGCCAAGTGAGCCGTGCCGTTTAATACATTGGTACGGCCGGTGGAGAAGGAGATCTGGCACAGGATCAGCACTGACAGCATCACCACGATGTTTGCTGGGTCCAGACCGAAGATAAGCTCTTGGCCGGTCAGGGTGGCAATCAGCGTTACCGCAGGTACGGTCAGGGAGATGGTCGCCAGCACCGAACCAAAGAACAGATTCATCGCACGTTGCACCTGATTCTTCATCACGGCTTTCAACGCACCCAAACCTTCAGGGGAGAGGATCAGCAGGGCGACCAGGAAACCGGTGAACTGCGCCGGGGCGTTCAGCTCGGTCAGCAGCTCTTCCAGCGGGTTAGCGTTGAACTTAGTCACCGCGATAACCAGCGCCAGATGGACAATCAGCCACAGGGTGTGAGTCAGATTGCTCTTGGAAGAAGGCTTACCGTGGCCATCTTCTTCGCCTTCATCTTCATGCTCATAAATGAACAGGCTCTGGTGCGTCTTGGTCTGAATCAGCAGGAACACGCCATACATCGCGGCGGAAATCACGGCGACAATCAGCGCCTGCGCGGTGGTGAAATTACCGTTTGGCAGGGCGGCAGGCAGCACCAGCACGATGATAGCCAGCGGGAAAATCGCCATCAGGTACTGTTTGATACCACCCAGATTGACATACTGAGTCGCGAACTTACGGCCACCCAGCAATAAAGAGAAGCCAACCAGACCGGCGGTGACAATCATGATGATGGAGAACAGCGTGTCTCGCATCAGCGCGGGGGCGGCGTCACCGGTCGCCATCAGCGCGGAAATCAGACTTACTTCAAGGATAACCACCGACAGGCTGAGGATGAGTGAACCATAAGGTTCGCCTAAACGGTGGGCAAGAACATCGGCGTGGCGCACAACGCTAAAGGCGCTGGCAAGAATACCCACCAGTGCAATGGCGTTGATACCGACGACGGCGAGGAAATTGCTGCTATCACTCCAAAAGACTAAGACTAATAAGGCAGCAATAGGGAAAACGAGTGAATATTCTTGATGGCGGGATTTATGCTTCGGATGCTCCTGAGATGACACCATGATGATTATTCTCCTGTGCAAAACTTACGTGGCTCGGACTAACCGGCTTCACGAAACAGCAGTGTTTTCACTGCCAGCAAAGAACGCGTCATAGAACACGACAAACGAGTCATGCCATGGCGCGTTAACTCGTTCACTATATAAGAAAAAGGACTTAATTGATAGATATAACCATGGTTTGGTAATTAAAAATCGCAAGACAGCGATTTTACCGGCTATAACTTAATATAAGACGCTAATTAAGTTATGAAGATGTGCTTTTTGTGATTTTTTAATTTCATTAAAACAATGAGTTAATTGGATAAGTCGGGCTTATGGCTATGATGAAGGTTTTTCATCTGAGTCGTCAAATAACCCCATTTTTCACTGGATTTCCAGTCTGAGCTTACGCTGCTTTACGTTAACTGAATTATCTTTATCATTTTCAGCACCATCGGCCTTATCAGAGGATCACCTATAACCCTATTTAGCGTAGCAGCTAGACTTTGTTGTGTAGCAAAACGGGTGATGAAACGCCGATCAAAGCAGCAAAAATTGCGCTTTTTAGACTTTGTTGCTTTATCAAATAACCCAGACGACTAACAAGGAGACTGGAAATGCCTTATGACAACCGATCATCTTTACCGGATTCAGTACGAAATGTGCTGCCGCCCCATGCTCAGGACATCTATAAAGAAGCCTTTAATAGCGCGTGGGATGAGTATGCTAAATCCAAAGATAGACAGGGTGATGATAGCCGCGAGGAAACCGCGCACAAGGTAGCCTGGGCGGCGGTTAAGCACGGTTATCAGAAAGGGGATGATGATAAATGGCATCCCAAAAAGAAATAAAAAATCCTTTATTCAGATGCTGAAAACATTTCGCCCGGCCATCGCGCCGGGTTTTCTTTTTCATCAATTCTGCGCTTTATTCTGATTTGTGCCGCTCTTATATCAATGTTCACTAAATGTTCATCATATTTTCGTTTTGTGATCACCTTCAATCTTGATTGCTGACGCAGAAACGCATAAGGTTTGAACTATTAACGACATAAAGAAATTCTTATGTTTTTTTCCTTTTTCGCCGTGACGAAAAGGAATAAAGCGCAATAACGGAGAAAACAGCGTCAACAGTATGGCAAGTTCTATAAGCAGTGGTTTTGAAGGAGGCGATGAATGTTAACCCGAGATTTTCTGCGTAACGCAGATTGCAAAACAGCATTCGGCAGCATCGACGAGTCGATGTTATTGACCTCCGAACAACGTTCCGCCTCGCTCGACTGCACGCTGGCGCGACGCCCGGACAATAGCCCGGTATGGATATTCGGCTACGGCTCTCTGATGTGGAACCCGGTGTTTGATTCCGACGAGGCTCGCCCGGCGACGCTCAACGGCTATCACCGCGCTTTCTGCCTGCGTTTGACCTCAGGGCGTGGGACGCACTCCCAGCCGGGCCGCATGCTGGCGCTGAAAGAGGGGGGCCGCACCACCGGACTGGCCTTCCGCCTGCCGGAAGAGAAGCTGCGCGAAGAGCTGGAACTGCTGTGGAAACGTGAGATGGTCACCGGCTGTTACTGCCCGACATGGTGCGAGCTGGACCTCGACGATGGCCGCAAAGTGACCGCGCTGGTGTTCATCATGGACCCGGCACACCCGCTGTTTGAAGCTGACACCTCCTATCAGGTGATAGCGCCGCTGATTGCTAAGGCCAGTGGGCCGCTCGGCACCAACGCGCAATACCTGTTCGCGCTGGAGAAAGAGCTGCAAACCTACGGCATGCGCGATGACTGCATGAGCGAGCTGGTGAATCAGGTGCGCATGCTGCTCGCCGTCTCTCCGGCTGAAGGGGTTCCCGGCCTCGGCTAAGACTCACTGACGCCATTCACGCGACTCAATAAACCGCCGCAAGATGCTTATCTGACGGCGGTTTTTTATTGCAATCGAGCAGTCAATACGCATAATCCCAATCTTTATGAGAATCATTGGCATTCTCATTTTTGTTGATTGGGGAACCTCTATGCAAACGCCACACCGCTCACCGCCTGCGGGTCGCATGACCCGTAGCTTATTATCCGTGCTTATTTGCTCGGCTATCGCCAGCCCGCTGGCCCATGCCGCCGCGCCTGCGACGGCAGCGCCAGACAGCACAACCAGCCCAAAGGGTGAAGATACGCTGACTGTCACCGCCGTGGCGGATGACTTCAAAGCGGGGGGCAACACCCCGGTACCGGCCTATCTAGACGGCGGGGTGGCGAACGGCGGCAGGCTGGGGATCTTGGGCGAGCAGGATGCCAAAAACGTGCCGTTCAACGTGATTAGCTTTACCGACAAACTGATTCAGGATCAGCAGGCGCGTTCGCTGGCCGACGTGCTGAGCAACGATGCCTCGGTGCAGAGCGGCTACGGCTACGGCAATTTCTCCGAAGCCTTTATGATCCGCGGCTTCGCGCTCAATGGCGATGATATCTCCTACGGCGGCATGTACGGCGTACTGCCGCGTCAGGTGGTCGCCACCAACTTCGCCGACCGCGTCGAGCTGTTTAAAGGCTCCAACGCCTTTATCAATGGGGTTAGTCCAAGCGGTAGCGGGGTGGGCGGCGCGATTAACGTCGAGCCAAAACACGCGCCTTCCACGCCATTAACCCGCGTCACCATGGATTACACCAGCTCTTCGCAGATTGGCACCGGCATTGACGTCGGTCGCCGTTTTGGCGACAACGACCAGTGGGGCGTGCGGGTCAACGCCTTGCATCGCGAAGGGGACGCCGCGGTGGACGACGAATATCGCCGCACCACGCTCGGCTCTATCGGGCTGGATTATCGCGGAGATCGTTTCCGCAGCTCCCTCGACCTTGGCTACCAGAAGCAGGTGGTGGGGAATGGCCGCCCGCCGGTCTACGTCAGCCCAACGCTGACCAAAATTCCTGACGCCCCCTCGGCAACGCTCAACTACGCCCAGCCTTGGTCTAATACCCATACTGAGAACGAATTCGGCATGTTGAAAGGGGAGTATGACCTCACCGACCACTGGACCGCCTACGCCGGATTGGGTGCCAGTCATGCGCACGAAACCGGTGATTACGCCTCGCCAACCATTACTGATGTTAATGGAAATGGCACCGTGGGCCGCCTGAGCGTGCCTTACTTCGCCGATCGCATCTCCACCATGGCGGGGCTGCGCGGCGACTTTGACACCGGCTTTGTGTCGCACAAGGTTAACGTCGGCTTCTCCAGCGTCTATGTGAAAACTCGCACCAGCTACACCATGCCGAAAACCGCCGATCGCGGACCGTTCAACCTCTATGATCCTGAGCCTATAAACTACCCGCCAACCAGTTTTACCGGCGGCCATATGGATGACCCAAAAGTGCGTAACCGCAGCCGCAGCAGTGGCATCGCGGTATCTGATACCTTGGGCGTGTTAGATGACAAAGTGCTGCTGACGCTCGGGGGGCGCCGCCAAGAGGTGCTCACCCGTGGCTACACCTATGAAGGCGTGCAGAGTGCGGCCTTCGACGATACCAAGGTCACCCCGGCTTACGGGCTGTTGGTCAAGCCGTGGGAGCACGTCTCGCTATATGCCAACCATATCGAAGCCCTTCAGCCGAGCGACCCGGCGCCAAGTACGGCAGTCAACATGGGCGAGGTCTTCCCAGCCATTACCTCGAAGCAAAATGAAGTCGGCGCTAAGTTTGATTTCGGCACCCTCGGCGGATCGCTGGCGCTGTTTGAAATCAAAAAACCGGCTGCTTATACCAATAGCGTGACGCGCGAATATGGCCTGTACGGCATGCAGCGCAACCGTGGCGTTGAGTTGAGCGTGTTTGGTGAGCCGATGTACGGCGTGCGCCTGCTGGGCAGTGCCATGTGGCTCAAGCCTGAGCTGACGGACACCAACGGCGGCCTGAATGATGGCAACGACGCCATCGGCGTGCCGAACTATCAGGTCGTGCTCGGCGGCGAGTGGGATGTTCCGCGCGTGCAGAACGTAACGCTGACCGGCAAGGTGATCCGCACCGGCTCGCAATATCTCAATGAAGCCAATACCCAAAAACTGGATGCCTGGACTCGCCTCGACCTTGGCGTGCGTTACGCCATGCCGATGCAAGAACACACCCTGACGTGGCGCGCCAATCTGGAAAACGTCACCAATGAGAACTACTGGGCGTCGGCCACCGGCGGTTATTTGACGCAGGGTACGCCGCGCCAGTTTAAACTCTCCGCCACTTACGACTTCTAACCTTCAAGGCCCCCCTTGCATGTCGGGGGAGGCCGCGCATTTCTTGGCGTTTTGCCGCACTTTGATACTGAACATTTGGCTAAACGCCGCTTTAATAACCATACTCATAATCTTATGCGAAAAATGCATAAGGTTAGTCGTTAAACGACTTTCTTGTGAGTTAGTGACTCACATACACTCAGGAAATTATTAGCAATTTCGCTATGTTGGAGAGTCATCACCATGAAAGCCTTTATCCCTTCCGTTCTGTTCGCTGCCATCGCGGCCAGCTTTACCGTTCAGGCCGCTACACCAGCGAATACCTTGGTTATTGCGCAATCTATCGATGACACGTCAAGCTTCGACCCGGCGCAGGGCTTTGAGCTGACCACCGTGCAGGCGTTCAACAACATTTATCAGCGTTTGGTGCAGTCTGACCCGAACAACCCAATCGATTTGAAACCGACGCTGGCGACCTCGTGGGAAGCAGGCAAAGACAACCGCAGCCTGACCTTTACCCTCGACCCGAAAGCAGTATTCGCCAGCGGCAACCCGCTGACCGCCGACGACGTGATTTTCTCCCTGTCTCGCGTGGTGAAGCTGAACCTCGAGCCATCCTTCGTGCTGACCCAGCTTGGTTGGGATGAGAAAAACGTCGATAGCTTCCTGACCAAGGTTGACGATCACCACGTGAAGGTGAGCTGGACCGCCAACGTCAGTCCAAACTTCGTGCTGAGCCTGCTCTCTGCGCCGGTTTCTTCTATCGTCGACAGCAAGCAAGTGAAAGAAAATGCCAAAGGCACCGACCTTGGCCACGAGTGGCTGGCCAGCCATTCCGCAGGCAGCGGCCCGTACAAAATCCGTACCTATGTGCCGCATGAAGTGGTGGTGCTCGACGCCAACCCAACTTCGCCAGAGGGCGCGCCTAAGCTAAAAACCATCTTGATCAAAAACGTGCCGGACCCGGCTGCTCGTCGCCTGCTGATTGAGCAGGGCGATGCTGATATCGCACGTAACCTCGGCGCAGACCAAATGGCCGCGCTGGAAGGCAAAAAGGGCGTTAAGCCGCTGGCTATTCCTTATGCGTCCCTGTACTTCCTGCAATTTAACGCCAAAGCTTCTCCAGCCTTGGGCAACCCTGCTTTCTGGGAAGCCGCGCGCTACCTGTTTGACTACAAACACATCGCCCACGACCTGATGAAAGACACCTTCCAGGTGCATCAGGCCTTCCTGCCAGAAGGCTATCTTGGCGCGCTGAATGACAACCCGTACACCTACGACCCGGCAAAAGCTAAAGCTATTTTGGAAAAAGCGGGGCTGAAAAACGTCACCTTCACCATTTCAACTTCTAACCAGCCGCCGTATCTGGACATCGCTCAGGCCTTGCAGGCGAGCTTCGCGCAGGGCGGCGTGACGGTGAAACTGGATCCGGGCCTAAGCCAGCAGATTTCCACTAAGGTTAAAGCGCACGAGTACGACGCTTACATGTCTTCATGGGGCCCGGACTACTTTGACCCGAACACCAACGCCTCGGCCTTTGCCTACAACGCAGAGAACGGTGGCCAAACGCTGGCATGGCGCGCCAACTGGTCAATTCCAGAGTTGAACAAACTGACGCTGGCAGCGACCGCCGAGCCTGACCAAGCTAAACGCGTGGCGGATTACCACAAACTGCAATTAGAAGTGCAGAAAAGCTCGCCGTTCGTAATTGGTTTGCAGGCCAAGAGCCTGATTGCCGTGCGTGACAACATTCAGGGCTACGTACAGGGCATCAACCCTGACATGGTCTTCTACAGCAAGGTCACTAAGTAATGACTGATAGTTCAACACCCGCCGGATTCGTCCGGCAGGGTTGGCGCTGGTCAGGCCGTCTGCTGACCGGCTTGGTTTCGCTAGCGCTGACACTGCTCGGCCTGCTGGCGTTTACCTTCACGCTTTCCCACCTCGCGCCGATTGACCCCACGCTGCAAGTTGCTGGCGACCACGCCAGCGAATCGACTTACGCTCAGATCCGCAAAGATCTCGGGTTGGATCAGTCGGTTCCGGTGCAGTTTGGGCGTTATATCGAGCATCTGGCTCACGGCGATATGGGCATGTCGCGCATTACCGCGCAGCCGGTAGCCAGTGATTTGGCACGCACCTTCCCAGCCACCGTGGAGCTTGCCACCTGTGCCATTATATTCGGCGCTTTCTTTGGTATTTCGCTGGCGCTGCTGGCGGTATGGAAACCGGGAAGCTGGCTGGATAACACCGCGCGGCTGATTTCGCTGCTCGGCTATTCGGTGCCGATTTTCTGGCTCAGCCTGTTAGGGCTGCTGCTGTTTTACGCCGTGCTGCACTGGGCAGGTGGGCCGGGGCGGCTGGATGATGTGTATCTCTATAGCATGGAGCCAAAAACCGGGTTTGTGCTGATTGATACTTGGCTGTCCGGCGATCGTGAGATGTTCTTCAACGCCATCAGCCACCTGTGGCTGCCGGTCACCGTGCTGGCACTGCTTTCGATGGCGGGGATCACGCGCCTACTGCGCGCCTCGATGCTGGGCGAAATGAACAAAGAGTATGTGATTCTGGCGCGCTCGAAGGGCGCTGGCCGGGGCCGCGTGCTGCTGCGTCACGTCTTCCCTAACGTTTTGGGTACGCTCATCACCGTGTTAACGCTCTCCTACGCCAGCCTGCTGGAAGGGGCGGTATTAACCGAAACGGTATTTGCTTGGCCGGGCGTGGGGCGCTATCTGACCACCGCGCTGTTTGCTGCCGACACGCCAGCTATCCTTGGCGCGACGCTGCTGATTGGCACCTGTTTCGTGCTGCTCAATGCGCTGGCGGATGCCCTGACTTACCTTCTTGACCCGCGAACCCGATAAGTGGCTGACTGATATGACTCAACTTATTCCTGACCAGCCAACGCAGGTCGATGCCTCGACCGAATGGCGTCCGGCAAGGCGTATCACCACCTTGTCGATTGGCACCGTGCTGGTCATCATCCTGATTGCCTGCGCGCTGCTTGCGCCGCTGCTGGCACCTTTCGACCCGAACATTCAGCACATTGAATTTCGTCTGCTGCCGCCGTCTGCCGAGCACTGGCTGGGCACTGACGGTTTTGGCCGTGATTTGCTCTCCCGCGTGATTTACGGCGCGCGGCCAACGCTGCTGCTGGTGTCGCTGATTTTGATCCTGACCATTCCGATTGGCCTGCTGGTGGGTATCAGCGCGGGTTACATCGGCGGCTGGTATGAGCGCATTATCATGCGTCTGACTGACATCGTGCTGTCGCTGCCAAGCTTGGTTATCGCGCTGGCGCTGGTGGCTATCCTTGGTCCGGGCTTGATGAATGGCGCACTGGCGCTGGCTTTCACCAGCTGGCCGCCGTTTGCCCGTCAGGCGAGGGCGGAGACGCTGGCGCTGCGCCGCAGTGACTATTTGGCGGCGGCGCGTATGCAGGGCATTGGTGGCTTACGCCTGATGTTCGGCCATATTCTGCCGCTGTGCCTGCCTAGCGCCGTGGTGCGCGCGGCGCTGAGCCTCGGCGGCATTATTCTGGCTTCTGCCGGTTTGGGCTTCCTCGGCATGGGTATCCAGCCACCGACCGCCGAATGGGGTTCGATGGTTGCCGAAGGCAGCAAAGTGATTTTCGACCAGTGGTGGGTCGCAGCCGCGCCGGGTGGCGCAATTCTGTTCGCCAGTCTGGCATTCAACCTGCTGGGCGATGGCCTGCGTGACAAAATGGACCCGCGACATGGCAAATGATTTCGAGAAGAACCAACAAAAGACCCTGCACAATGACGTGCTGGTCGCCAAAGATCTGACGGTCTATCTGCCCGGTCCGCGCCCGGTGGAGCTGGTGAAGTCGCTCTCTTTCAGCGTCGGCAAAGAGCGCGTGGCGCTGGTAGGAGAGTCCGGCTCGGGTAAATCCTTAACCGCCCGTGCCCTGATGGGGCTATTGCCGCACCCGTGCGAAGTGCGCGCCAGCCAACTGACCTTGGGTGACCAAGACCTGCTGACCCTGCGCGAACGCCAGTGGAACCAGCTGCGCGGTAACCGCGTATCCATGGTGATGCAGGATCCAAAACACGCGCTGAATCCGTCGCAGCCGATTGGCTGGCAGGTGGAAGAGCCGCTGCGCCTGCATACCCGTCTTGGTCGCAAAGAACGGCAGGAGAAGGTGCTGGAGATGCTCAACGCCGTGGGCCTGCCTGACCCGAAACGCCTGTGCAAGCAGTATCCGCACCAGCTTTCCGGCGGTATGGGCCAGCGCGTGATGCTGGCGATTGCTCTAATCAATGACCCACAGTGGCTGATTGCCGACGAACCGACCTCGGCGCTGGATTTCGACATGCGCGAGCAGGTGCTGGGCCTGATTGAACGTCTGGTTGAGCAGCGCAACATGGGGCTGATTTTGATTAGCCACGATTTGCAGCAGGTGTCGCAGTTCTGCGAACGCGTGCTGGTGATGTACAAGGGCGACCTGCTGGATGAGCTGCCAGCCGACCAGCTGGCGCACGCCACGCACCCGTACACTCACACTCTGTGGTCATGCCGCCCGAGCAAGTTCACCCACGGTGAACGCCTGCCGGTGCTGGACCGCGCGCTGCTTGAGTCTTTGAAATCCGCTTCATCGAAAGATGCTTCCTCACAGGAGCCACAGCCATGAGTCAGGTCGTTGCTGAATTAGCACACCTCAGCGTTTCACACCGTCACGGCTATGAGCTGCGCACCGTGGTGCATGACGTGCATCTGAGCATTAAGCAGGGCGAGTGCTTCGGGCTAGTCGGGCCATCCGGCTGCGGTAAATCCTCGCTGCTCTGGGTGTTGGCTGGGTTAAACGGCCAATGGTCAGGGAACTTAACCATGCTCGGCCAGCAGCTGGTGCCGGGCAAGCCGTTTACCGGCAGCCTGCGCCGCGACGTGCAGATGGTGTTTCAGGACCCCTATGCCTCGCTGCACCCGAAGCATCGCCTCAGCCGCACTCTGGCCGAGCCGCTGAAAATCCTTAAAGAGCAGGATATCGAGCAGAAAATCGCCGAAGGTTTCCGTCAGGTGGGCCTCGACCCTAGCCTGATGAATCGCTATCCGCACCAGCTTTCCGGCGGCCAGCGCCAGCGAGTGGCGATTGTCCGCGCTCTGCTGCTTAAACCAAAGTTGCTGCTACTGGATGAGCCGACGTCAGCGCTGGATATGTCAGTGCAGGCCGAAATTCTCAATCTGCTCAATGACCTGAAAGCCTCAACCGACCTCACCATGCTGCTAGTAAGCCACGACGCCGATGTGATCGACCACATGTGTGACAGGGCGGTGCATATGGCGAAAGGGCATATTGTTGGGTAATGATTGGTCCTGCTCCTCCCCCTGATAAGGGGGAGGCTGGGAGGGGGTATTGCAGCAAACTCAGTGGTTTATGTAAGAAATACCCCACCCCAACCCTCCCCTAAATAGGGGAGGGAGCAAAATCAAAATCTCATCCCTAAGCCATTCTGCTTCCTGACAAGGCGTAGGCTGGGAGGGGTATTGCAAAAGCCGCCAACTGTTATCCATTTTGATTATTTCTAATGCATTTATAAGTATTTAGCTGCTCAGAATCCGCCCCGTAAACTCCCTAAACAAATCATTTTTCGGGAGTTTTGCCTTCATGAAAGTTCGTCTTCCTTCTTTGCTTTTCTTGGCCGTTACGGCGGCGTTCAGTGCTCATGCGGCGACGCCGAAAGATACGCTGGTGATCGCTAGTACGCTTGAGGGGATCATCAGTCTGGATCCGGCCGAAAGCTTTGAAATCATGAGTTCAGGGAATTTAATCAATATTTATCAGCAGATTGTCTCCCCAGACCGCCAGCACCCAGATACGCTGGATCCGGACGTGGCGTCGAGCTGGACCAAGGGCGACAGTGACCACAGCTTGGTGTTTACCATCAAGCCGGGTGCGAAATTCGCCAGCGGCAACCCGGTGACGGCGGATGACGTGATTTACTCCTACACCCGCGCGGTGAAGCTCAACAAAAGCCCGTCGTTTATCCTCGGCGAGCTTGGCTGGACGCCGGACAACATTGATACCCAATTCAAAAAAGTCGGTGACGATAAGCTGCAAATCAGCTGGCCTGCGGATATCGGCAGCGAGCTGGTGCTGCGCGTGTTGACCGCGCCGGTGGCGGCGATTGTCGACAGCAAGCTGGTGAAATCTCATGCGGAAAATAACGACTTCGGCAACAGCTGGTTGCGCTCTTGCTCGGCGGGCAGCGGTGCCTTTGAAGTACGCAACTACGTGCCGCACGAGGCGCTGGTGCTGAAACGCAACCCGAATGCGCACCCTCTGGCTAAGCTGGAAAACGTGCTGTTTAAAAACGTCGCGGACCCGGCAACCCGCCGCCTGCTGGTACTTAACGGCGACGCGGATATTGCCTATGACTTGGGTGCCGACCAGTTCGCCTCGCTGCAAAAAGAGAAGGGCGTGCGCGTCTCTGAATTCCCGGCGACCAAGGTGTTCTATCTGGCCTTCAACACCGGCGACACCACCCAGCCCGCGCTGAATAACCCGGCGCTGTGGCAAGCGGCTCGCTGGCTGGTGGACTACAAAGGCATCTCGCAAGACTTGCTGAAAGGCCAATACACCATCCACCAAACCTTCCTGCCGGACGGTCTGGCCGGGGCAATCGACGATCAGCCATTTAAGCTGGATGTCGCCAAAGCTAAAGAGATCCTCAGCAAAGCGGGCATCGCTGAAGGCACCAAAATTGACCTGCTGGTGATTAACCAGCCGCCATATTCTGATATCGCCCAGTCGCTGCAAGCCAGCTTCGCCAAGGCGGGGATTAACTTAGTGGTGCATCCGCTGGTGGAAAGCGACGTGCTGACCCGCATGCGTGCCCACAAATTCCAGTCCATCTTCACCTACTGGGGCGCGGATTACCTCGACCCGAATACCAACGCCAGCACCTTCGCCTATAACGTGCCGGACGGCCCGAAAACCTTGGCCCAGCGCATTCAGTGGGTGATCCCTGAAATCAGCAAGCAGACCCGCGAAGCGGCGGCAGAGTCTGACCCAACCAAACGTCTGGCGCGCTACGCCGATCTGCAACGTGAATTGCAGCGCAATTCGCCATTCGTGGTGGCGCTGCAAAGCAAACTACTGGTAGCTTTACGTGACAACGTAACGGGCGCCAGCCAAAACGTCGCAGGCAGCCAGCTATATTTGGATACGGTGAATAAATAAAAGAACAGTGAAAATTAAAAAGCCCCGCGATGTTAGCGGGGCTTTTTGCATCTGCGGCAAAGCTTTTAGTAGCTTAATCTAGCTTATAAACCTGCGCAGAAATCGCGCCAGCGTGGATGGCATCACTCTGATCGCCCGGCTTATAGCTGCCTTGGGTGTTATCTCCGGCCACCAGTTTGGCGGTTTTCACCTTCAGCGCGGCGACGGAAACATCGCGCGGCTGCTCGCTTGGGTTGAGCACCACCAGATAGCGGTCATCGCCCGAGGAGCGCAGATAGACCATCGGGTAGGGCTGATTGACGTCGCTGACTAGCTTCCAGTCGCCATCCGCCGACAGCGCCGGACTGTCTTTGCGCAGCGTCAGCAGTTGGCGGGTGTAGTTGAGCAGCGAGGCAGGGTCTTTGTCCTCTTTAGCCACCGTCGGGCGATTGGCGTCTTTATCCACTGGCAGATAGAGATTCCAGTAATCTGCGGTGGAGAATCCGGCGTTCTTTGAGTCATCCCACTGCATTGGCGTCCTTGAACCTGCGCGGTTCTTGGTGGCGCGCCCCTGACTGCCTTCTTTATTCCACAGCCCGGTCTGGAATTTCATCCCAATTTCATCGCCATAGTAGATAAACGGCGTGCCCGGCATGGTGAGGAAGAAGGTCATGGTGACTTTCAGCTGGTCGAGGGTGTTACGGTCACCGGCGTTTAGGCGCTGGATATCATGGTTGCCGGTCGGCAGCGAGATATAGCTCTTGCCCTTGGTGGCGTTGTATTGCTCGGTATAAAGATCGTACCACTCCTTGATTTGGCCTTTGCCCTGCTTGGCGAAGTAGCTGACCTGCGGCTCGAACTCGCCGCCGACCTTGTTAAAGAACAGCGAGGAGAAGTTATATTTGCCGGTGTGCATCATGAAATCGATGTTGAACCCTGCCGCAGAGGACTCTTTCGGGTTGCTCCATTCGGAGATAAGCACGCCTTCGGGATACTTGGCTTTGTACCATGAGGAGATGTCCTGCCAGACCTTGATGGAGGCCAATTTACCCGGATCGTTTTTCACCACGCTGGAGGCCATATCCACGCGGAAGCCGTCGGCACCCTTATCCATCCAGAATGCGATAATGTTTTCGATTTCGCGGCGGACCGCCATCGGGCCGGGGGCGTCAATCGGCTGCTCCCACGCGTGTTGCGGGTTTGGATTGGCGTAGCCGTAGTTCAGCGCTGGCTGGGAATCGTAGTAGTTTTTGATATAAAACGGCGAGCGACCTGAGTCGGTTTTCACAAAGCTGTCTTCACCAATTACACCGCTGATTTGGTCTTTCTCTTTGCCTTTGACGTCATCGGGAATTCTGTCTGGCCAGATGTAGTAGTCGCTGTAGCGCTGGTCCGGGCCTTTCTTCGACGCTAAGAACCAAGCGTTTTGGTCGGAAGTGTGTCCCGCCACCAAGTCCAAACAGACGCGCAGGCCGCGCTTGTGGGCCTCCTCCACCAGTCGTTTGAAGTCGGCGTTGGTGCCAAAGCGTTTGTCGATGGAGTAGAAGTCGGTGATGTCGTAGCCGCCGTCTTTGAATTCAGAGGAGAACATCGGATTGAACCACAGGGTGTTTACGCCGATGGATTTTATGTAATCCAGCTTGTCGATCACTCCCTGAATGTCGCCGACGCCGTCGCCGTTAGAATCTTTAAATGAGGAGGGGTAAATCTGGTAAAAAACCGCTTTGCTGACCCATTCCGGCGCGTCGTTTTTGGCCTGCGCCTGCCCTGAAATTGCCGCGACGGCTAACGCGGTGAATATCGCAATGCTATGCTTCTTCATGTCACTTTCTCCTGAGTAAAAAAATAATAAAAAGTACCAATCGCGTTTCATTTTTAATACGAGGAGTTATGACAGTAGCAGCTATTTAGCCATGCAATTTCAACAAGCTAGGGTAGAGCGCAGCTTTGTGAGTAGGGTCACAATCAATGATCGAGCTAATGAAATGTTGCATTTTGATAGAGGTTTTATCATCTGAACTTTGAAGATTTAAGGGGCTTATGCAGCAGGCAACAAAGAGTCAAATTGGCGGCGCGGGGCAATAAGCAGCAGGCGGCCTGAAACCGCCTGCGAGCCAGCTTATTTGTTACCAAAACGGCCAATAATCCCGGCGGCACCTTTGCTGTGTCCGTCGAGTTTTTCAAACAGCTGTTCACGCGTCAGGCCAGCAGGCAAGGCGTCCGGCGCTAAATCGGTGGCGATCAGCGTGAAGGTGTAGTGGTGAACCCCGGCGCTGACCGGCGGGCAAGGGCCATTGTAATGCCCGTTACCTTGCGTGCTTTTCCCGCCGACAAAGCCTTTGCCCTTCGCCAAATCGTTTTCAGCGAAGCCTTTGGCATCCGGCGAAATCCCGTAAGCCACCAGATGATTCACCCCCAGCCCGCCGCGCCCCTCGGGGTCAACCAGCGTCAACGCCAGACTCTTAGTACCTTCCGGCACATTTTCCCAGCTCAGCGCCGGAGAGGCGTTTTCGCCGGTACAGAACTGATTGCCTTTGATATTCCCGGCGAACTTCTGCGCCATCATCTCACCGTCTTTGAAGTCCCCAGACTTGAGGGTAAAGATCCCCGCAGCATTAACCAAAGGTAGCCAAGCAGCGAGCGAGACGGCGAGAGTCGTTTTTAACAGTGTTTTACAAGCGGGCATGTTGAATCCTTGCGATGGGAATGTGTTTGAAAAGCATAGCAGGAGGGGGGAGTTATACGCATAACAGGCGGGGAGAGGAAAAGTGGTTAATTGTTATTGGAGGGGTTTTTAATTGCAAATTTTGGGGGGGAATTCAAGACCGTGGGCGCCGGCCCACACCGGCAAGGGGGCGGCCAGTCGCCGCCGCCCCCTTGACCCCCGGGCTATTTAACTGCGCGCTGTCGCTGGCTGAATGGACGTGTTTCAGGTACATCTGTTCTCCACCGCAAAATGTCGCCGCTTAGGCGGTGCCTTCGCCACGGGATTCGAGCCACAGGTCTCGAACCTCTCGCTCAGCGCCATTTTTGACTGCGGTTTTGAGGCATTTCAACCGTGCCATTTCAGTGGATTTCTTATTTGTTTTGCGAGGTGGAATGGAACGGTTCGGGGTAAATGCCAGTAGGTCGCATTCAGAAGTGACGCCGAGCAAGAGGTGGAAAACCGCGAGTCTTTTTTCGCGGGTTGTAATCCCGCAGCGAGGGAACCGCCTAAGCGGCGGCACTTCGCGACGATCACTAAAGTGCCTGAAACATGTCCATTCCGACCCTGCGCAGCCTCGATTTCACAAAAGAAAAAACGCAGGGTTCCAAGGGAGGCGCGTTTACGCCTCCCTTGGTCGGTGTGGGCCGACGCCCACGACCTTGACCTTAATAACTATTTCTTCAGTTCAGCCCTTAAGTCCTTAACATCCGAACTCGATACGGCTGCTGCTGAATTCCCCCAGCTATTGCGGATATACGTCAGCACATTGGCGACATCCTGATCGCTCATCACACCATCGAAGGATGGCATTGATGGGGCGGTTGGTGCGGTTTTGGTGGCGACAGGGCGGCTGCCGGCCAGCACGACGCGGATCAGCGACGTGGCGTGATCCTGATTGATCAACGCGGAGTCAGCCAGACGTGGGAACAGACCTTCCTGACCTTGGCCGTTTGGCGTATGACAAGCTGAACAACGGTCGGCGTAAATCTGCTTCCCGGCGATCATCGCTTTATCATCGGCTTTGATTGGCTCTGGTGCTTTAGAACCGCTGTCGTGGCCGCTGTCTTTCAGGTAAACCGCGACCGCTTTCAGGTCGGCATCGGTCCAGTGCTGGGACGAGTGATCCACTTCTTCAGCCATTGGGCCAGAGGCGATATCGAAACGGTTTGCGCCGGTTTTCAGATATTGCATCAGGTCTTCTTCTGTCCACTTACCAATCCCGGTGTGCTGGTTCATGGTGATGTCTGGAGCAACCCAGTTTTCAATCACCGCGCCTTGCAGGAACTGGCTGTCTTTGTCGCCGCCAATCAGGTTCTTCGGCGTGTGACAGGTGCCGCAGTGGCCTAAACCTTCAACCAAATAAGCCCCACGATTCCATTCAGCAGACTTATCCATCTTCGGCTTGTATTCACCCTTGGTGAAGTTCAGCCAGTTCCAACCCATCAGGCTGGTACGGACGTTGAAGGGGAAGGGCAGCTGATTGCTTTCGATTTCGTTATGCACCGGCTGAACCGTCTGCAAATAGGCCCAGATCGCAGCGTTGTCTTCGCGAGTAACCTTGGTGTAAGCCGTGAACGGCATAGCGCCGTACAGGCGTTTACCGCCGTGGCCGATACCTTCGGACATCGCGCGCTGGAAGTCGTCGAAGCTCCATTTGCCAATCCCAGTTTCTGGATCAGGCGTGATGTTCGCGCCTACCAAGCGGCCAAAAGGTGTCTCGATTGGCACGCCGCCAGCAAAAGGCTTGGCGTTTGGTGTAGACGCCGTGTGACACGCGGCGCAGTCGCCGACGGTGGCCAGATAGCGGCCGCGCTCAACCTGCTCGAAAGCGCCATCGCCCGCGGCGTGAGCCAGACCAGACAGGGTTAAGGCCACCAGTCCGAGTGAGAAGGAAGCTAAAGTTTTCATGCAATCATCTCTCCCGGTTTCTTCAGATAAAACTTGCGAATGGCTTCTGCGGCCTTGAACGCCAGCGCGCCAACGGTGCCCGTTGGGTTGTAGCCTGGGTTCTGCGGGAAGGCGGAAGCGCCGACCACGAACAGATTCGGCACATCCCAGACCTGCAGATGTTTGTTCACCGAACTGGTTGCCGGGTCTGCACCCATCACGAAGCCGCCGACCACGTGAGAGGACTGATACGGCGCGCCGTTCCAGTGGCCTTTCATCGGGTTTTCAACATATTGGCGCGGGTTCATGGCTTTGGCGATCTCGCCGACTTTCCCGGTACAGTAGGCGGCCATTTTCAGGTCGTTTTCTGGGAAGTCGAAGGTGACGCGCAGCAGCGGACGGCCTAAACGGTCTTCGTAGTTCGGGTCGAGTGACAGATAGTTGGTGCGGGTGGTGTAGCTACTGGCTTCACAACCAATCGACATGCTGCTCAGGTAGTTGTCTACCGTGGCTTTTTTCCACTCTTTACCCCATTTTGGCGTTCCCGGTGGGACAGGGCGATAGCCGATAGGTGCGCCGCCGATTGGCGTCACGCGGATACTGCCGCCGCCGAAGAAGCCTAGGCCGCTGTGGTCGAAGTTGTCATTGTTGAAGTCGTCGATACCCATGCCCACGGCACCTGCGCCGATGAACGGGTTGAAGTTCTTGTCATCGAAGAACAGCTGCACGCCGTTGGCGGTTTGGTAGGCATAGTTACGCCCCGTGGTACCGGTCCCGCTGATCGGATCGTATGGCTTACCGATGCCTGACAGCAGCATCAGACGCACGTTTTCGAAGGTAAACGCGGTGACGATAACCAAGTCAGCCGGTTGCTCCCACTCGTCGCCGGAGGAGTCGATATACACCACGCCAGTGACCTGTTTGCCGTCTGGAGATTTCACCACGCGCATCACTTCACAGCTGGTGCGGGCTTCGAAATTCTCTTTGCGGATGAGCGCAGGCAGCACGGTGGTGATGGCACTGGCTTTCGAGTAGTTGGCACAGCCGTAGTTGGTACAGAAACCACAGTAGGTGCATGGACCCATCTTGACGCCCAACGGGTTGGTATAGGCTTCAGACACCAGTGAAGAGGGTACCGGGAAGGCTTTGTAACCCATGTTGCGTGCGGCTTCGGCGAACAGGGTTGGACCATACGGCATGTCCATTGGCTTGGTTGGGTATTCGATGGAGCGCATACCCTCGTAAGGGTTGCCGCCTTCATGATGCTCGCCTTTCACATTGCTGGCTTTGCCGGACACGCCCGCCAAACGCTCGAAAGAGGAGTAGTGCGGTTCCATCTCTTCCCAGTCGGTGCCCCAGTCTTGCAGCACTAACTCTTCTGGAATGGCCTTCGCGCCGTACTTTTCGGTCAGGTGGCTTTTCAGGCGGAACTCGTCTGGCTGGAAGCGGAAGGTGATACCCGCCCAGTGGTTGCCCGCGCCGCCGGTGCCGTTACCCGGGTGGAACGAACCCCATTCGCGCATCGGCAGTGCGGTTTGCGACGGGTTGTTGCGGATGGTGATGGCGTTTTGCGCCGTCTGCACCATCAGCTCCTGACGGCTGTTGTAGCGCAGCTCATCGGTGACGGTAGCAACGTTAAAATCACGCGCGGTATCACGCCACGGGCCGCGTTCAATAGCGACCACGTTCAGACCTTCGTCGGTCAATTCGCTGGCGATAATTGATCCGGCCCAGCCGAGACCAATCACCACCACGTCAGTTTTGGGTAGTTTCTTTGCCATAATCTGTTCTCTCGCCCCTAGCTTTTCATCTTCCATGCATCTCCACCGGAGATACTCAGCGGTTCCAGATCTAACTTCTGGTTATGTTTGCCGATGTATTCACGATAGTCGTAACGCGCGCCCGGGAACCCGAGCATTTTCCACGACACCATGTTGCGGTTTCCGCCATAAATCGGGTCGGCGAAGAAACCTTCCATGGTGTTCTTCAGCGCGATATCGAAGAACAGTTTGGAATCGATGCCATTCAAAGCTATTTTTCCGGTTTGTAAGCCACCCAAGATTTCATCCTGTTGGTCGCCGGTCAGATCTTTGAAGGATTTTTTGTGTTCCGTCTGGGTGTACTGCTCCAGCGCGGCCAGACCTAAACGGTAGCGCTGCTGCGGAACTAGAGGAGACTGGTCGCCCTGTTCCGGCGTGCCTGGCTTGAACGGGCCTTGCATGTACAGACGGGAGTAGGTGCCATAGAAACCGGCTAGCTGGCGGTCAATAAACACGGCACAACCGGCATCTTTGCCCCCTACGCTCAACTCATCAGCGGGGATCAGACGGTCAACAATGGCTTCGAGCGCGGCGGCTTCGGCGTCGGTAAAGAACACCCAACCTTCGGTTTCAATCTGCGGGGGAGGACTGGCGTCAAAGGGGCTCCACACGGGCGTGCCTTTGAGCGTTATAGCGTTTGCTGCCTTGGCCACGCCAAGAGCGGCGGACGCGGCTGAAAACGTCAAGATCTGCCGACGCGTAACGCCGGGCAAGGTTTTTTTGCTCATCTATGTTCCCTTGTTTTATAGAATGCGCACTTCTCATCAGACAATCTGTGCTGTCTGACGAGGGGATACGGCGTGCAAATTTGTTCGTTATGTGTAGAACGTTAATTGTGATAATAGTCACGCGATGCAAATAAAAATTTGCATTCGGGTGGCGTAACTAAAACCAAATTTACCTAAACAGGATAGATGATTAATCCTTGTAACGAGAACGGTCTTAGATGTTAAAAATGTTATGAAATGTGTAAATTTGGGTAAAGCTGTTATAGGAACCGTGTTTAATTTACACAATCCACCGGCTGCGGAGAGGGACCAAATCCCGCCGCAGCCCCTGTCATTACTGACGTTGTGGTTTTGTCGAGGAGGAGAAGAGCCGTAGCAGAAAATTGCGCATCCGCACGACAAACCTTTCTTGGAAGATCACACAAATTGCCACAGTAAGTAGCAGATAAATCACATAACCGGTCACGCTGAGCTGCACTTTACCCGCCGCATCGACACAACCTTGCCAATCATTAAAGCAACTCATCGGCGCGCCGCGCAGTAACTGTTCCAGTGTGCGGAACAGGCTGAACAGCGGAACGTGCAGGGCGAAAATCGATAAAGAGGCCGCGCCAAGCCGTGGCGACCAATGTCTCAGCCACGCGCTTTTCGGGTCATGGGCCAAGGCACTCAGATAGACCAAGCAAACTTGCGAAGGCAGCAGTAAGCCGTTGTGCAGCAGGAAGTACCAGTGGCGACCATTGCCGTGGGTGAACAGCGCGGTGCCAATCAGGAAGCAGAGCAAAATCCCCAGCGCCAGCAGGGTGCGCATCGAACGGCCAATCACCAGATTGGTTCTCTGGTGCTGGCGGAAAATGCCATACCCGAGAATTCCCGCCAGAAACTCCGGCAGGCGGAACAGCGGCCCGCGCTGCAACAGGCCGGTGAACGGCATACCGTACTGCTGCTGCCAAATCACCCAAATAGGCGGCAGCAGGTAAATGGCGCAGATGATCGCCATCCACAGCCATTTGTGGCGCAGCGCCAGCAGCTTCGGCCCCAGCCAAGGGAAGAACAGATAGAAGAAGAACAGGGTGGAGAGTGACCACAGCGGCGCGTTGAAGGTCAGGAAATAGGGGTTCCAGGCTTGCAGCATCAACAGCTGCAACACGCCGTTAAAAGCCAGCTGCGCATTGGTCATATAGTGGCGGAACAGCTCGGGGTTGGTGCCGCCCAGCTCGGAGTTGGTGTCATACACCACAAAGCGCAGGCTCGAGCCAGGACCTTCCGGCGGAATGGCCAGCCACTGCATCAGGCTGACCACTAAAATCGATGACGCCAGCGCCACGATGTGAATCGGATAGAGGTTACAGAAGCGTTTTTTCAGAAAGCTTCGACCCGACTCGCGCATCTGGTTGCCGTTGAAATAGACGTGGGTGAGCAGAAAGCCGGAGAGAACAAAGAAGGTGCTGGTGGCGAAGAACCCCATGCTGGTCAGCTCTGCCAAGAAGGGCACCGAGCCGCGCTGCGGGTACTGATGAAAGGTGTGATAAACCATCACATAACAGCCGAGCAGGAAGCGCAGCCATTCCAAACCAATAAAACGCTGTTTTGATGCTTTCTGCATCCGTTGTCTCCGCAACAATAAAGCGACAATCCGTCGTTCCCAGACGTCATCAGGGGAATGACAGCGTGCTCACGGATCAGGTCATTGAGGTATAACTGACGCAATGTGAACGGAACTTAAACCAAATGTAAAAAATGTTTCAGAATTTACCTAAAGCGCCTGCGGAAGTGGCCTAAAGTGCTCTTCTGGCTTGATAAATGCCTTCTGTGAGTTAAGATCGTGGTTCACTCTTTATTTGTGCAGGACATGACAGACGTCACAGAAGTTTTACCCGATTTATTGAAGCGAATAGCGCCTCCTGTGCGCGCCTCACTGCTTATTCTGTGGGGATCGGCTTTCTATACTGCAAGCGCCAACGCGCTGACGGTAGACGCCTACCAGCGATTTTCCCCCGACGCCGATGTCTCAGCTCCCGCTGGCGATGCCAATTCGCTATTCAATGCCGGAGCCCCTGCACAAGACCCCAATAGCTTGCCAAGTCTGGGCAGCGCCTATTACAAACCCGCCAGCGGGGCCACTGCCGCTGAAACCAAAATCGCCAATACTTTGAAGCAGTTTGGTGAGCAGAGCACCTCCAGCGACAGTCAGGACCCCTTGCGCGAGCAGGCAGAATCACTGGCGCTGACGCAGGCCGCCAAGCTGGTGCAGAAAGAGACCAGCAGTTTGCTCTCGCCGCTCGGCACCGCCAGCATGTCACTGGACGTCAGCGGGCGAAATCTCGACGGCAGCCGTGGGCAGCTTTTCAGCCCGCTGTACCAAAACGACCGTCTGCTGACTTACAGTCAAGTTGGGTTGGTCAGCGCTACGGACTCCACCGTGGGTAACTTCGGGCTGGGGCAGCGCTGGAACGAGGGCAGTTGGATGCTGGGCTATAACGCCTTTGTGGATAACGACTTCGACCATCAGCTCAGTCGCGGCAGTCTGGGGGCCGAGGCGTGGAGCGATTACCTGCATTTCTCCACCAACGTTTATCAGCCTTTTTCTTCTTATAAAGCGGACAGCAGCACCTCGCCGCAGCTTCGCCGACAGGCGCGGGGCTATGACATCACCACCAAAGGCTATTTGCCGTTTTATCGCCAACTGGGCGCTTCGTTAAGCTTCGAGCAGTATTACGGCGATCAGGTGGATTTGTTCGGCAACGGTACGCGGCAGACCAATCCGTCGGCCATGACCTTTGGCCTGAACTACACGCCGGTGCCTTTGGTGACGGTGAAAGCCGCCCACCAGGCCGGGCAGGATGGCGACAATCAGGACAGCGTCGAGCTGACCCTTAATTACCGTCTGGGCGTGCCGCTCTCCCAGCAGCTTTCTGCCAATAACGTGGCCGAGGCGCACTCGCTGCGCGGCAGTCGAATGGACGTGGTTGAGCGTAATAACATGCCGGTGATGGATTTCAAGCAGCGCAAAACGCTGTCGGTTTATCTGGCGACACCGCCGTGGAATCTACAGCCGGGGGAAACCGTGGAGCTGAAATTACAGGTCAGGGCGCTCAACAGCGTCAGCGCGCTTAGCTGGCAGGGTGATACGCAGGCGCTGAGCCTGACGCCGCCGCATAATAACCGCAACACCGACGGCTGGAGCGTGATTGTGCCGCCGTGGGATAGCTCGCCGGGTGCGAATAACAGCTATCGTCTGTCGGTCACCGTGGTGGACAGTAAAAATCAGAACGTGACCTCCAACTGGATAACCCTCAACGTCACGCCGCCGCCACTGAGTGAAGACATGCAGCAGCAGCGATTTAATTTCTAGCGAGTGGTGTCACGGGCGTTTAATTAAGCTATCTAATAATGGCTTTTTCACCTTGAGAACTTACCCATGCTAAAGCGCGCAGTTATCGGCGTCTGCCTCCTCAGTTCCTGCTGGTCACTGGCCGCGTTAGCCAGTGATAGCTTCTATATCAATCCCAACTCTTCCGCCGCGCAGTGGGTGAAAGCTCACCCGGACGATCCTCGCGCCAGCACCATCAACGCCGCGATTGCCCAAGTGCCTTCCGCGATGTGGTTTACCGGCACCAGTCAAAGCAATGACCAACTGGCGCAGGCGGTAAGCCGCTACGTGAACGCCGCCGAGCAGGCCCAGCGGGTTCCTCTGCTGGTGGCTTATAACTTACCGGGGCGTGATTGCAGCGGCGGGGCTTCTGCCGGAGGCGCCAGCGACGCACAGAGCTATCGCGGCTGGATTGATAACTTTATCAGCGGCATCGGCAGCAAACCGGCGGCGGTGGTGCTCGAACCCGACGCGCTGGCCGACAGCGACTGCCTGACTCCCGCCAAGCGCCAAGTGCGGCTGGCGCTGATTCACTACGCCTTAGAGCAGTTTCAGCAGCACGCGGCGAAAACCAAGGTGTATCTCGACGCGGGGAATGCAGGCTGGAAGCCAGCCGACGCCATGGCCGATTTGCTCAACGCGGCGGGCATTAAACTGGCGCAGGGCTTCGCGTTAAATGTCTCCAACTTCTATCGGCTCGAGCAATCAACAGCCTACGGCGAGGCCGTCAATGCCCGGCTGGCGGCCAGCTACGGCTACCGTAAGTCGATGCTGATAGACACCGGCCGCAGCGGCAACGGTTCTGATAACGGCCAGTGGTGCAACCCGCCGGGGCGCAAAATTGGCAGCTTGCCCGGTAAAATCTCTGGTGACGTGACGGCAGCTTGGGTCAAACAACCCGGCGACTCCGACGGTGCATCGTCCCCCAACGCCGACTGCCACAACGGCCCGGCGGCGGGTATCTTCAGCCCAGAACTGGCTGTGCGACTGATTGAAGGGAAGTGAGGGTCATCAGGCAATTTTGGGCGGCTGTAACTAGGTTTGCTCCTTCTCCTCTCAGAGGAGAAGGCAGGGATGAGGAGTGGTTTGAATCACGCTCAATGCAGCTCACCCCACACCCCATCCCAACCTTCCCCTCCTGAAAGGGGAAGGAGTAAAATTCAAGTCAAAAGCTGTTCGCTCCTCCCCTTGGAAAGGAGGAGAGTGGGAGTGGGTATTGCAGCAAACTCAGTGGCTTAGATTGGACTGAACAGCGATGAAAAGTGATTTAACGCAGCGCAAAATCATCGCCCATATACCTTCGCTCCCCACGAAATCATCCCCTCCAACATTGGCTTCAGCACGCCCTGCAAAACAACGGCCTTATCCTCGATATATGGATAGGGCTCAAACTCATCCATGTAGTTGCACTGCGCCAGCTCGAGCTGCACGGCGTGCTGATTGGTCTGCGGCTGACCGTAGGCACGGGTGATGTAGCCGCCTTTAAAGCGACCGTTCAGCACATGGCTGAAGGTGGATTGCTGCTTGCACAGTGCGTCGAGCATGTCGCTTAACTCTGGGGCGCAGCTCGCGCCGCTGTTGGTGCCGATATTCAAATCGGGCAGTTGACCGTCGAACAGGCGTGGGATCACCGAGGCGATGGAGTGCGCATCAAACAGCAGCGCGTAGCCGAACTCCTGCTTCATGCGGGCCAGCTCGGACTCAATCTTTTGATGATAAGGCTGCCAAATCTCATCCAGATAGCGCTGGCGCGTTGCGGCGTCGGGCTGGCCGTCAGCTTTAAAGGTTGGGCGGCCGTCGAACAGCGTATCGGGGAACAGGCCGGTGGTGGCGGTAGTGTATAGCGGCTGATCGTCTGCCGGGCGATTAAGGTCAATCACGAAACGCGAATACTGCCCGACCAGAATATTGGCTCCGAGAGATTGCGCGAAGGTGTACAGCTGCGGAATGTGCCAGTCGGTGTCTGACAGCGGCAGCGCGTCGTCGCTCAACCCACTGGCGACTTCGGGCGTCAGCCGGGTTCCGGCATGAGGGATGCTTATCAGTAACGGGCTGCGGCCCGCGCTGAAATAGTAAGGATCGGCAATGGTTGGTGCGCTATTCAGACTCATGAACGAACATCTCCTCGATAAACCACGGTACAGGGCAGTTGACCACCCAGCCAATAAACTAACTCTGCCGGACGCTCGACCGGCCAGTGCACAAAATCAGCCACTTTTCCTACTTCTAACGAGCCGTGAGTCTGTTGCAAACCCAGCGCCCGCGCGCCGTGGCAGGTAACACCGGCCAAAGCTTCCTCGGGCGTCATGCGGAACAAAGTACAGGCCATATTGAGCATTAAACGCAGGGAAAGCGCGGGAGAGGTGCCGGGGTTGGCGTCGCTGGCAATCGCCATCGGTACGCCGTACTGGCGGAACAGCGCCACCGGCGGAGCTTGGGTTTCGCGCAGCATGTAATACGCGCCGGGCAGCAAAACGGCCACCGTGCCGGACTCGGCCATGGCCTTAACGTCTTGCTCGGTGACGTATTCCAGATGATCGGCGGAAAGTGCGCCGTATTGTGCCGCCAGCTGACTGCCGTGCAGGGATGAGAGCTGCTCGGCGTGCAGCTTCACCGGCAAGCCGAGTTTTTTCGCCGCCTTAAACACCCGTTCAATCTGCTCGGGGGAGAAGGCTAAATGCTCGCAAAAGCCATCAACGGCATCGGCTAAACGTTCAGCCGCCACCTGTGGAAGTAAGTTTTGGCAGATGTGCTCAATGTATTCATCGGCGCGGCCATGATATTCAGGCGGCAGGGCGTGGGCGGCGAGGCAGGTGGCTTTGACTTTCACGGGCTGGGTTTCTGCCAGCTCGCGGATCACCCGCAGCATCTTCAGTTCGCTTTCATCACTCAGACCATAGCCGGACTTAATCTCGATGCAGGTCACACCCTCGGCCAGCAAAGGGGCGAGGCGAAAACGCGCCTGTTCAAACAAGGTTTTCTGGCTGGCGGTGCGAGTGGCATTCACCGTCGACAAAATCCCGCCGCCCTGAGCCGCTATCTCGGCATAGCTTACGCCGTTCAAACGCTGCTCAAACTCGGCGCTGCGGTCACCACCAAAAACCAGATGCGTGTGGCAATCGACCAAGCCGGGCGTCACTATGCCGCCCTCGAAATGGTGGCGGGAACCGGCGACAAATTTCGGGCTATCTTCCTCCCTGCCAATCCAAGCTATCTTGCCATCCTTGACGGCTAACACCCCGTTTTCTATCAGGTTATAGCTTCCATCTTGCATGGTGACCAGCGTCGCGCCGGTCCACAGACTGTCGCAAATCAGCTTATCTGAAGCACTGCTCAAAGGAGAAATCGATGACGACATGTAGGGCTCCTGACCGCGTTTATCTTGTATAGACAACTCTAGTCAACCTAACGTATTCATCGAAAAGCGGCAAGCCATCGTCGGAGGTTTTTAATTTTTTTCGAGGTGTATTCCAGAAACAGGCACTGCCATTTGCTCGGGTGCCTGTTTATTTATACAGTACCCCGCGAAAAGGGCACTTTAGGGAGAAGGGAATGGCAACAGGGAGATTAGCCGTGGCTGGTAAAACGACCAAACAGCTGGTAGCGAGAGCCGGGGTAAACCAGACGAGCAGAAGTGACGACGCGGTTTCCGCTCCAGGTACGGCGGTGGATCAACAGGCAAGGCTCGTGCTCTTTAAGTTGCAGCAGTTGGCGCTGGGTGTCGCTGGCGCTAATGGCTTCGACGCGATGCTCGCCTGCGGTCAGCGGGGCGATGCGCATCAAATAGGTGTAAGGCGTGGCGTTGTTCATCACGTTTTGCAGGTAATCCGGCGCGGCCTGCGGGTTCACATAACGGTCTTCAATCTGTACCGGCACGTCATTTTCAAAATGAACGATTTGCGAATAAAACAGCGATTCGCCGGGTTTAATCTCCAGCTGCAACGCCTGTTCGGCGTCGGCCTGACGGGTTTCACAGGCCATGACCACGCTGCTGTGGCGGTGGCCGCGCTGGGCGATTTCGTCAGCGATATTATGCACTTCCAGCATCGGCGTGTAGGCCTTGGCCTCGGCGACGAAGGTGCCAACGCCCTGCATACGCATCAAAAAACCTTCGTTGGTGAGTTCCCGTAAGGCGCGGTTAATGGTCATACGGCTGACGCCCAACTCGTTAACCAGCTCGCTTTCTGAGGGAACGCGCTGATGGGGCTTCCACACGCCGTCGCGGATCTGCCCGACGATGGCTTGTTTCACGCGCTGATAAATCGGCGCTGGCGTGTCGCTAATGGCGGCGGCCAGCTCAGATAATCGCTGCTGTGAAACACCCTGTTGGGACAACGGTGTGGATTCAGACATATCACTACCTCATTAAGAAAAATCAACCGGGTACGGGCAGAGCCACTCACCAACGCCGACAGAGTAAACGAACGCTAAATGCGCGTCACCAATGCGTGATGAAAAACGAAAATATTAAAAAAAACGCTCGACTAAGTTTACAGCGCAATCGGGCATATGTATATGTATAGACAAGTAGCCGGAACGTTTCGCAATTGTTTCTCATAAATTGCATTTGTAGACCTTCAATCACCCGATTTAGGACTGTCTCTATGCCTGCTTATTTCGCCACACGCGCACTGTTGCCACAGGGTTGGGCGAGTCATGTGCGACTTACCCTTGATGATCAGGGCGTACTGACCTCGGTAGAGGCCAATGCCCAGCCGGAAGGGGCTTATCGCCTCAACGGGCCGATTGTGCCGGGAATGCCAAACCTGCATTCGCACGCTTTCCAGCGGGTTATGGCCGGGCTGGCTGAAGTGGCGGGCAACCCGCAGGACAGTTTCTGGACTTGGCGAGATCTGATGTATCGGCTGGTTGGCCGTTTGACTCCTGAGCAAGTGGGCGTGATCGCCCGCCAGCTGTATATCGAAATGCTTAAAGGCGGCTATACCCAAGTCGCCGAATTCCACTATCTGCATAATGACCTCAGCGGCCAGCCTTATAGCAACGTTGGCGAGATGGCCGCAGAGCTTAGCAACGCCGCCGAGCAGGCGGGGATTGGCATGACGCTGCTGCCGGTGCTCTATAGCTATTCGGGTTTTGGCGCGCAGCCTGCCCAGCCGGGGCAAAAACGCTTTATTCAAGACGCCGAGGGTTACCTCAATCAGCAGCAAGTGATTGCCTCGCAGCTACAAGATAAACCGCTGCAAAATCAGGGGTTGTGCTTCCATTCGCTGCGCGCGGTGTCTCGCGAACAAATTCAACAAGTGCTGGCGGTCAGTCCACAGGATCTGCCGGTGCATATCCACATCGCCGAGCAGCAAAAAGAGGTGAATGACTGTCTGGCGTGGAGCGGGCAACGGCCTATTGCGTGGCTGTTCGACAACATCGACATCGACGCGCGCTGGTGCTTGATCCACGCAACGCATCCTGACCGTTTCGAGCTGGCAAGCATTGCGGCAAGCAACGCGGTGATTGGCCTGTGTCCTACCACCGAGGCGAATCTTGGCGACGGTATCTTCCCCGGCGTAGATTATCTGGCGCAAAAAGGGCGCTGGGGCATTGGCTCCGACAGCCATGTGTCTCTCAACGTGGTGGAAGAGCTGCGCTGGCTGGAGTACGGTCAGCGGCTGCGCGACCTGCGCCGTAATCGCCTGACCAATACCGAACACGCCTCTGTTGGCGATCTGCTCTATACCCAAGCTTTACAGGGTGGCGCTCAGGCCTGTGGCGTGGCTATCGGCCAGCTTGCCGTGGGGTATCGCGCCGACTGGCTGGTGTTAGATGGTGAAGACCCATACCTCGCGGCGGCGGCAGACAGCGAGTTACTTAACCGATGGATTTTTGCCGGCAGCGCCGCGCAAATCCGCGACGTTTTTGTGGCGGGCAAGGCCAAGGTGGTCAATGGCCGCCATCCGCAACAGTCACAGGCCAGCGTGGACTTCCTCGCTCTGCTCCAGCAACTGGCAAGGGACGCGGCATGAGCGGGTTAACCCGATTCTCCTTCGCCAGCCTGCCGGTTAGCCCGTGGCGCAACGGCGGCGGAGAAACCCGTGAAATCATCAGTTGGCCTGCGGGACAAAGCGATTTTGAGTGGCGAGCCAGCATCGCCACAATTGCGGCGGACGGGCCTTTTTCACTGTTTACGGGAATTGACCGCTCGATCACCTTATTAAGCGGCGAGGGCGTGAACCTGCATACTGAGCAGGGCGGCGACCACGCCTTAACCCAGATTGGCGCACCTTACTCCTTTGCCGGAGAAGTGCCTATCTCCGCCACGCTGGTGGGCGGAGTGACCACGGATTTCAACATTATGACCCGTCGTGGCAGCTGCACGGCGCAGGTCAGGGCGCAAAACCATGATTTTGACGTCAACTGGCACACCGCCGGGCTGCTGTACGTTTTGCGCGGAGAGTGGCAGGTCACTGCCTCAATCACACTCTCCGCTGAACAGGGCCTGCACTGGGCTTTTGCATCGAACCAAGAGAGCCACCTGCCAATCCGCGCTTTGCAGCCGGACGCGCAGCTGCTGTGGGTAGAAATAACCCGCTGATTTAGCGATTTCAATAATGGGCCCGGCAATCTCCAGCGTGTCGGGCGTTGTTTGCACCTAACTTGTCTATACAGGATTAGATTATGTCTTCTGCATCTCATGACAGTCGCGTCTGCCATCTGCATCCCGGTCAGGTTGACCTTGCCACGCTGCGCGCCATTTACTCCGCCGAAAAGCGCGAAAACCAGCAACAATACTGGAGCGTTCGCGTTGAACTGGCCGAGGAGGCCCGTGCGGGCGTGCTGGCGTCACAGGAAACGGTGAACCGCATCGTCGAGTCCGGCAAGGTGGTTTATGGCATTAACACCGGGTTTGGCAAGCTGGCGCAAACCCGCATTCCGGCAGAGCGTCTGGCCGAGCTGCAGCGCAATTTGGTGCTGTCGCACAGCGTTGGGATTGGCAAAGAACTGGCCGATAACGTGGTGCGTCTGGTGATGACCACCAAGATCCTTAGCCTGTCGCGCGGCCATTCCGGCATTCGGATGGAAGTGATTGATGCACTCATCAGCTTACTCAATGCGGGCGTACTGCCGTGCATCCCAGAGAAAGGTTCAGTGGGCGCATCAGGGGATTTGGCTCCACTGGCGCACCTCTCGCTAATGCTGATTGGCGAAGGGGAAGTCACCGCGCAGGGTGTGCGCATGTCGGCGGTAGAAGGGCTGGCGACCGTTGGCCTGAAACCTATTGAGCTAGGGCCGAAAGAGGGGCTGGCGCTGCTAAACGGCACGCAGGTTTCTACCTCTTTGGCGCTGGCTGGGCTGTTCGAAGCCGAAAGAGTCTTCTCAGCAGGCTTGGTGGCTGGGGCATTGTCACTGGAAGCAATCAAAGGCTCGGTGAAACCTTATGACGCGCGAATTCATCAGGCACGCGGCCAGCTGGGGCAAATCTCCGTCGCCGCGGTGGTGACCGCACTGCTGGAAGGGAGTGACGTTGTCACCTCTCACGCCGACTGTGGCCGGGTGCAAGATCCTTATTCTATCCGCTGTGTGCCTCAGGTTATGGGCGCATGCCTTGATAACCTGCAACACGCCGCTCGTGTCCTGCAAATCGAAGCTAACGCCGCTTCGGATAACCCGTTGGTATTCGCCGAGAATGGCGACGTTATCTCTGGCGGTAACTTCCACGCCGAGCCGGTGGCCTTCGCCGCCGACATTATTGCGCTGGCGGTGGCAGAAATTGGGGCTATTTCCGAGCGCCGTCTGGCATTGCTGCTCGACACCGGACTGTCCGGCCTACCGCCGTTCTTGGTTAATGACGGCGGGGTGAACTCCGGCTTTATGATTGCTCAGGTCACTGCCGCCGCGCTGGCCTCTGAGAACAAATCGCTGGCCCATCCGGGAAGCGTGGACAGCCTGCCGACCTCCGCCAATCAGGAAGATCACGTCTCCATGGCGACCTACGCCGCCCGTCGCCTTGGCGATATGTGTTTCAACACCTCCGTGGTGGTGGGCATTGAGGCGATGGCCGCCGCGCAGGGTATCGACTTCATTCGCCCACTGAAAAGCTCTCCGCTGCTGGAGAAAGAGTTACAGGCCATTCGCCAAGACGTTGCTTATTTAGAAAAAGATCGCCTGATGGCACCCGACGTAGAAGCCATGCGTCTGTGGGCTAGCCGTGGGCAGTGGCCGTCGGTCATTGAAGCTTTGTTACCAAGTTTTAACTGATTAATAAGGAATTCAACATGAATGCACCTCATAAAACGGCGGTTGCTCGCGCGGTTCGCGCCCCTCACGGCACACAATTGAGCTGTGAAAACTGGCTGATTGAAGCCGCCTACCGGATGATTCAGAACAACCTTGACCCCGACGTAGCCGAGCGCCCGGAAGATCTGGTGGTTTATGGTGGTATCGGCAAAGCGGCGCGTAACTGGCCCGCCTTTGAAGCCATTTTGGACAGCCTGCGCAAGCTGCATGCTGATGAAACGCTGCTGGTGCAGTCCGGCAAGCCGGTGGGGATTTTCCGCACCCACGCTGACGCTCCGCGCGTGCTGATTGCCAACTCTAACCTCGTTCCGCACTGGGCCAACTGGGACCATTTCCACGAGTTGGATAAAGCCGGGTTGATGATGTACGGTCAGATGACCGCCGGTTCGTGGATTTACATCGGTGCGCAGGGCATCGTGCAGGGAACCTATGAAACCTTCGCCGAAGCGGGCCGCCAGCACTACAACAGCAATCTGCGTGGTAAATGGATCCTGACTGCCGGTCTTGGCGGCATGGGTGGCGCACAGCCTCTGGCTGGCGTTCTGGCGGGAGCCTGCGTGCTGGCGATTGAGTGCCAAGAGTCGCGGATTGATTTCCGCATTCGCACCCGTTATTTGGATTACAAGGCGTATAGCATTGAAGAAGCCTTGGTGATGATTGAGAAAGCTTGCGCGGAAAAACAGGCGATTTCTGTTGGCCTGCTGGGTAACGCAGCCGAGTTGATGCCGCAGTTGGTGGCGCGCGCCAAGCAGGGCGGTCTACGCCCGGATATCGTCACCGACCAGACGTCGGCCCATGACCCGCTGAACGGCTACCTGCCGGAAGGCTGGACGCTGGAGCAGTGGCAGGACAAACGCGTCTCTGACCCGCAGGCAGTGGTCAAAGCCTCTCGCGCGTCGATGGCCAAGCACGTGCAGGCGATGCTGGATTTCCACGCGATGGGCATTCCAACCGTGGATTACGGCAACAATATCCGTCAGGTGGCGAAAGAGGAAGGCGTGCTGAATGCTTTTGATTTCCCAGGGTTTGTTCCAGCTTATATTCGCCCGCTGTTCTGCGAAGGCAAAGGCCCATTCCGCTGGGTAGCGCTCTCCGGCGACCCGGAAGATATCTATAAAACTGACGCCAAACTGAAAGAGCTGTTCCCGGACAATGCCAATCTGATCAACTGGTTAGATATGGCTCGCGAGCGCATCACGTTTCAGGGGCTGCCGGCGCGTATCTGCTGGCTGGGCCTCGGTGAGCGCCATATCGCCGGACTGGCGTTTAACGAAATGGTGCGTAACGGCGAGTTAAAAGCACCGGTGGTGATCGGCCGTGACCATCTGGATACCGGCTCGGTGGCTTCGCCAAACCGTGAAACCGAAGCGATGAAAGATGGCTCCGACGCCGTTTCCGACTGGCCGCTGCTCAACGCACTGCTCAACACGGCAGGTGGCGCGACGTGGGTCAGCCTGCACCACGGCGGCGGCGTTGGCATGGGCTTCTCACAACACGCGGGGATGGTGATTGTCTGCGACGGCACCAAAGAAGCCGACGCTCGTCTGTCACGCGTGCTGTGGAATGACCCGGCCACCGGCGTTATGCGCCACGCCGACGCGGGCTATCAGCAAGCCATCGACTGCGCCAAACGCAATGATCTGAATTTGCCGATGGTGTGAGTGAGCTAGGTTAGTTTGCATCGAAAGGTGGTTTTAGTTTTGACTTTGCTCCCTCCCCTAATTAGGGGAGGGTTGGGGTGGGGTATTTCTCACATAACCCTCTGAGTTTGCTGCAATACCCCCTCCCAGCCTCCCCCTTGTCAGGGGGAGGAGCAAACCCAAAAATCTCTGAAACAGAAGACAAGGGCAGGCGTGAGCTTGCTCTTTTTTTTACTTCATCACGCGCAGCTGCGCACGCTCATTATAGAAACGGCGGTAGGCGAGGTATCCGGCGATAATGGTGGAAACGCTGGCGGTGCCGAGCAGCATAAAGGTGACCATTATCTGGTACTTAATGGCTTTTACCGGATCGATACCGGCGAAAATCATCCCGGACATCATGCCCGGCAGGCTGACGATACCGACGGTTTTGGCGGCATCGACGGTGGGGATCATCGCGGCGCGAATGCTGTCGCGAATAATCGAGCCGGACGCGAGCTTGGTGGAAGCGCCGAGGCTGAGCATCTCGAGGATTTTTTGCTGGTTATCCATAAAGCGCTGGTTGAGATTGTTGTAGCACAGACCGACCGCCACCATGGCATTGCCCGCAATCATGCCGGAGACGGGGATCACCTGCATCGGCAAGAACTCAATCGAGCGGCTGAGGATCAGAATAACCAGCGTTAGCGCGGTGCTGGCGGTTATCGCGATAAACGAAATCGCGAAGCCATTATCGATATTCCGGCTGCGCTTTTTGGCGTTAAAGGCGGCGTTGAAGCAGATAAACAGCACCATCAGCAGGGTCAGCCAGCCATCGTTGATTTCGAAAATGTACTTGAGGATGTAGCCGACCGCCACCAGTTGCACGATAGCCCGCGCGACGCTCCAGATGATGTCCTTTTCTAGTCCCAGCTTCTCGCGTTTGCTGACCAGTAGGGCGACGACGACCAGAATAAGCGCCAGCGCCAGTGATTCGTTGGTGATGTTATGCTGGCTCATGGTCGGTGCTCTCGGCGGCGTGGTGGCTTAGGGTGATGAGGTTTTTGGCGTGGCGAATCTCATTGCTGTCATGGCTGACCCACAACACGGCGAGGTTTTGCTGCTCGACCAAATCAGCGATGATCTGATTGACGTTTAGCTTGTTCTCTTCGTCGAGGGCGCTGGTGATTTCATCCAGCAGCAGGATGTCGGGCATAAATTGCAGATTACGCAGCAACGACACGCGCTGCTTCTCGCCACCAGACAGTTCTTGAGCTTTCTTATCCAGCATATCCGTCGGCAAATTGACGCGCTCTAACCACTGTTTCACCTTGGCTTCATCCATCTTCTGGCCGCGAATTTGATAAGGCAGCGCCAGATTGTCGCGCACGGTATCGCCAAACAGCGAAGGGGTCTGGAAGCAGTAGGAGACCTGCTGGCGATATTTCTCAGTTTTTAAGCGAGTGATATCTTCGCCTTTGAACTTGATGGTCCCGCCGGTCTGGGTTTGCAGCGCAGCAATGATCTTCAGCAGTGTGCTTTTGCCACTGCCCGAAGGCCCAGTCAGCAGCGTGAATTCACCCGGATTGAGGGTGAATGAGACGGGTTCCAGCAGGGGGCGTTGATTAAGGGTAAAGCTGACGTCCTGAAGCTCTAAAAGGGGCGCAGACTGCGGCATGGCGTCTTCCTTGGTGGTCCATTGAATGCGCGCATAATACCACTCAGTTTGTGTAAGGTAACAAACTGAGTTGCATCAAATAGTTTACCGAAGACGTTTGCAGCACCGAGGCGGGCTGAATCACAGCCCTTTGGGGATTTCCCGATAGAAACCAATACCAATCAGCCGACCAAACAGGAAGGGGATAAACTTGCGTTGGCGAAGCCAAAGCTCCATACGGCCCGGCGGCTTGGTTCTTTTCTTCTGGCCCGCTTTACTAATCATGATTTGCAGCGACTGGGTGGCCCAAGTCGGGAAGGCGCGTCGGCGCTGAACTCGCTGCAAGTGTTTTAGCTGCAAGGTGCCGTTGAGCAGCGGGGCGCTGATGATGTTGGCAGTGGCCACGGCGTCCTGAATCGCCAGATTTACCCCGACGCCGCCAATCGGCGACATGGCGTGGGCGGCGTCGCCAATGCACAAGATGCCCGGCTTGGCCCACTCTTTCAGGCGGTCGATGCGGATTTTCAGCAGTTTGACCTGATCCCAGTCGGTGATGTCGTTTTGCAGGCGGCTCAGCTCGAAAGGCGAAACCTCGGCGATAAGCTCGACAAAAGGCTGTAAACCCTTCTCGCGCAGCGCGTCGAGGCTGTCTTTCGCAATGGAGTAGCCGCATTGCCAGTAGTCGCCACGGTCAATCATGATGAAATTCTTCTTCGGCCCGCGATGGCCCATCGACCACTGCGGGTCATCCGCCAGTTTGTGAATTTTCAGCCACAACACGTCACGCGGCGCGCCAAACCGGCGGATTTCCATCCCAGCCTGCTCGCGCACAATGGAGTTACGCCCGTCACAGCCAATCACCAGCGTAGAATCAATTCGTCGCGACTCGCCGTTAATCACCGCATTCACGCCTTTGACCACGCCATTTTCTTCAATCAGACTTTTCACCTCGGCATTATGCAGCAGGGTGAAGTTCGGCAGCATCGCGGCCTTGCTGCTGATGAAATTGAGGAAATCCCACTGCGGCATAAAGGCAATGAATTTGCACTGAGTCGGCAAATGGCTGAAGTCCGCCAGCGTGGTCTCCTTGCCGTTGATTTCGCCATAAAGCTTCTCAGCGCGCTGATGAGGTAATTGCAAAAACTCGTCGAGAAAGCCTAATCGCCAAATGATTTCCAGCGTCGAGGGATGAATGGTGTCGCCACGGAAATCACGCAGGAAATCAGCATGTTTCTCCAAAACAGTGACTTCAATGCCTTGGCGAGCAAGCAGATAACCCAGCATCAAACCCGCAGGGCCACCGCCAACGATGCAACATGAAGCGGAAGGGTGTTCAGAATTAAAGCTCATGGAACCTGTCCGGCAGAAAATGATTTACATGATAATAATTATCATTTGGAGGGGTGGCGGTCAATCTTTTGACCGCTTTTAAATTCAACTTCAAGGTTGAAATCGTGGGCACCGGCCCACACCGGCCAACCGGCCCCAAGGTCAAAACCGTGGGCTCGCCGCCCACACTGCTAAAACCTTGCGTTGCCACGCAAACTGGCCCAGAAGGCGCGTAAGCGCGCGCCCTCTGGACTCCCGCGCTTTTTGTTGCTGGAAGATCGAGGCTGCGCAGGGTTGGAATGGACGTGTTCCAGCGACCTTTGTGATCGCCGCGAAATGCCGCCGCTTAGGCGGTTCCCTCGCTACGGGATTACAACCCGCGCAAAAAAACGCGCGGTTTTCCACCTCTTGCTCGGCGTCATTTCTGAACGCGGCCTACTGGCTTCTCAACCGTACCGTTTCAGTGAGTTTTGGGTTTGCTTTGCTCCTCCCCTTGGCAAGGGGAAGGTTGGGAGGGAGCAAGGCAAAAATTACTGAAACGGCACGGTCTAGATGCCTCAAAACCGCAGTCAAAAATGGCGCTGAGCGAGAGGTTCGAGACCCAAGGCTCGAATCCCGTGGCGAAGGCACCGCCTAAGCGGCGACATTTTGCGGTGGAGAACGGAAGTTCCTGAAACACGTCCGCCCCACGAGCGGAGCGCGGAGTAAAGAGCCGGGGATTCTCAAGGGGCGCGGCGATAGGCGCCCCTTGAGGCCGGTGTGGCGGCAGCGCACGGTTTTGACCTTAAAGGGCCAGTTTGCGTGGCAACGCAAGGTTTTGCCGGTGTGGCGGCAGCGCACGACCTTGACCTTCAAGATGCAATTGAAAAAAAAGGCCGGTCAGCTTTCCCTGACCAGCCCTTCTAATCATCGCTCAAGCGAAACCCTAAACTGCTGGTTTGGCGATAACGTTGCGGTTTTCCATGCGAACTTCGGCGATCTGTACGTCGATGATATCACTCTGACGGTAGGCGACTTCGCCCTTGATCAGAACGGTGCCGGTGTCGGCGCTGCATACCAGCTCGTCGCGCACGCTGTGCAGGAACGGAGCAGGGATGAAGGCAACGGCGCCGATGTCTTGCAGGCGAACGCGCAGGCCACCGCGAGTGACGTCGATGATTTCGGCGCTGAACTTGGTGTCAGTACCGACTTTATCTTCTAAGTAACGCGCATACAGCCAATCGCCGACATCACGCTCGGCCATGCGGTTGGCGCGGCGGCGTTCTGCCAGTTGCACGGTCATCTCGTCCTGTGGCTTCTCAGCGGCCTGCTTGGTGATCATCGCCTTCAACAGGCGGTGGTTAACCATATCGCCGTATTTACGGATTGGCGAAGTCCAGGTGGCGTAAGCTTCCAGACCCAGACCAAAGTGCGGGCCGGGAACGGTGCTGATTTCGGCGAAAGTCTGGAAACGACGAATGCGGCTGTCGAGGAACTGAGTAGGCATCGCGTCAAGTTTACGGCGCAGCGCGCAGAAACCTTGCAAGGTCAGCAGCTCTTCGGCATTGGCTTCAACGTCATTGGCTTGCAACACGGTGATGGCGTTCTCAACCAGCAGCGGGTCGAAGCCGGTGTGGACGTTGTAAACGCCGAAACCAAGAGTATCGCGCAGGGCAATGGCGGCACAGACGTTAGCCGCGATCATTGATTCTTCAACGATGCGGTTAGCAATGCGGCGGTGCTCAGCGACGATTTCCAGCACGTTGCCTTTCTCGCCCAAAATGAAGCGGAAGTCAGGGCGGTCTTTGAACACCAGCGCGTTGGCGGTACGCCATGCGCTGCGCACGTCACAGACGCGTTTCAGCAGGCGAATCTGGTCAGCAATCACGTCACTCTGTGGCTGCCATGCGCTTTTCTCTTCCTGCTCAATCCAATCGGAAACATCGTCATAGGCCAGTTTGGCTTTTGACTCAATGGTTGCCGCGAAGAAACGAATGTCGCTACCCAGCGCGCCGTCGGCGGCGAGGGTGACGCTACATGCCAGCACAGGGCGCTGAACGTCCGGCCACAGTGAGCACAGGTCGTCAGACAGCTCACGCGGCAGCATTGGGATGTTGAAGCCCGGCAGGTAGTTGGTGAATGCGCGTTTTTTGGCGATGTTGTCCAGCTCTGTGCCTTCGGCCACGTAAGCTGTTGGATCGGCAATCGCGATATTCAGTTGCAGAGTGCCGTCGCCGTTGTCTTTCACATACAGCGCGTCATCCATGTCCTGCGTGCTGCCACTGTCGATAGTGACAAACGGCAGGGCGGTCAGGTCTTCACGAGTCAGACCTTGATCGAGGATTTCTGCAATTTCAGATTTAGGAGCTTCGCGTTCCAGATTATGGCGCGCCAGCGTGACCCACCAAGGGGCCAAGTCGTCATCACCGGTGGTGATCCACTCGGTCAATTCGGCCTGAAAACCACGATCGCCTTCTTTCAGCGGGTGGCGGCGCATCTCTGCTACACACCAGTCGCCGTCATTCACTTCATGATTGATGTTGCGCGCGGTGCGGCACTGGATGGCGTCACGCAGCAAAGGATGGTCCGGCACGATAGACAGGCGGTCATCTTTCTTGGTTACGCGGCCAACAAAGCGCGTGAGGAAAGGCTCAACCAGCGTCTCAGGCTGAACCACTTCGCGGTCCTTCTCGGTCTGTAAAGAGGCAATCACGCGGTCGCCGTGCATGACTTTTTTCATGTACGGAGGCGGAATGAAGTAACTTTTTTGACCGTCTACTTCAAGAAAGCCAAAGCCTTTCTCAGTTCCTTTAACGATGCCTTCAAGGCGGGGAGTCTGAGAGTGAAGTTGCTGTTTTAGCTGCGCGAGCAGCGGGTTATCTTGAAACATATCGTCCAGGGAGTGGGGTTAAAGTGGCTCGATTAGCGGCAGACAGTTTTACGCGAAATGGCCGCGTGCGGCAAGCAATAACCCCCTCTTTCACGACATAACCTTGTCGCGAAAGAGGGAATAGCAGACTTGAAGATTAGGCGATGCGTTGCAGATCGACTTTCTGCTCGCAGCGGCGGATAGCCACTGGGATCGCTTTAGAGGTAGGGGTGTGAGTTTGGTCACCGAAGCTGGACATCGGCACCAGCGGGTTGGTTTCCGGGTAGTACGCCGCCAGATTGCCACGTGGAATGTCGTAACTCACCAGTTTGAAGCCGGTCACTTTACGCTCGACGCCGTCGGTCCACAGGGTTTCGATTTCCACCAGTTCACCATCCTTCATACCCAATGCAGCCAAGTCGTCAGGGTGGATGAACAGCACTTCACGCTGGCCGTAAACGCCACGGTAACGGTCATCAAGGCCGTAAATAGTGGTGTTGTACTGGTCGTGGGAACGCAGGGTTTGCAGCGTGAACGGCGCATCCTGATTGCCCTGCGGGATCAGCTGTTCTGGCAGGTTTGCCGCGCTGAAATTGGCTTTGCCGGTTGGCGTGTTGAACTTAAGCTCCGCCGCCGCGTTACCCAAATAGAAACCGCCTTTGATGTCGCAACGGGCGTTGAAATCGGTGAAGCTTGGGATAGTGGCTTCGATATGGTCGCGGATCAGGTTGTAATCGTCCGCCAGCGCCATCCAATCGAGGTATTTGTCGCCCAGCACGGCGTTTGCAATGCCGCAGACGATCGCGGTCTCGGAACGCTGCTCTGGCGATAACGGGATACCCACACCTTCGGAGGCGTGAACCATGCTGAAGGAGTCTTCAACGGTAATAAATTGTGAACCTGTAGCCTGCATGTCCAGCTCGGTACGGCCAAGGGTAGGCAGGATCAGCGCTTCGCGGCCCGGCGTTAAGTGGCTGCGGTTCAGCTTGGTGCTGATTTGCACTGACAGGTCGAGATTGCTCAGCGCTTTCTCGGTGCGCAGGGTGTCTGGTGCTGCTGCGGCCAAGTTACCGCCGAGGCAGATAAGCACTTTGGCGTCGCCCTTCAACATAGCTTCCAGCGCTTCAACCGTGTTGTGGCCCGGGTTGCGCGGTGGGGTGAATTTGAAGTGGGCTTCCATGGCGTCGAGCAACGCTTTTGGCGCTTTTTCGTCGATACCCATGGTGCGGTTGCCCTGCACGTTACTGTGACCACGAACCGGGCACAGGCCCGCGCCCGGCTTGCCTAGCTGACCGAAAAGCAGTTGCAGGTTGGTGATTTCACGCACGGTTGCTACAGAGTGCTTGTGCTGAGTGATACCCATCGCCCAAGTACAAATCACGCGTTCAGCCTGCACGTAGATTGAAGCTGCTTCGCGAATTTCTTCTTCGGAAAGGCCAGACTGTTCGACGATTTTCTCCCAAGAGGTGGCATCAACCACCGCCAGATACTCATCCACGCCCGCGGTGTTCTGGGCGATAAAGTCTGCGTCGAAAATGGTGCTCAGGCCGTTGGACACGCGGTCGCGGTCGGCTTCCAGCAGGGCTTTAACAATGCCGCGAACCGCCGCCATGTCGCCGCCAAGGTTTGGCTGGTAGTAGGCGGAGCTAATGCGGCCTGATTTGGTGGTGACCACTTCCAGCGGTTTTTGCGGGTCAGCAAAACGCTCAAGGCCGCGCTCGCGCAAGGTGTTGAAGCTGACCACTTTCGCGCCGCGATCCGCCGCGTGACGCAGGCTGTGCAGCATGCGCGGGTGGTTAGTGCCGGGATTTTGGCCAAAAACGAAAATGGCGTCGGCCTTTTCGAAGTCGTCGAGACGAATAGTACCTTTACCCACGCCGATGCTCTGCTTCAAGCCAACGCCGCTGGCCTCGTGGCACATGTTGGAGCAGTCAGGGAAGTTGTTGGTGCCGAACATGCGGCCAAAGACTTGGTACAGGTAAGATGCTTCGTTACTGGCGCGGCCTGAGGTGTAGAAGTCGGCCTGATCCGGGCTTTCCAGACCTTTCAAATGGCTGGCGATCAGCGAGAAGGCGTCGTCCCAGCCAATTGGCTCATAGTGGTCAGTGGTGCGGTTATAGCGCAGGGGCTGGGTCAGGCGGCCCTGATATTCAAGGAAATAGTCACTCTGTTCGCGCAGTTTGCTCACGCTGTGCTGGGCAAAGAACTCCGGCTCCAACGCTTTACGCGTGGCTTCCCAACTGACGGCTTTGGCGCCGTTTTCGCAGAAGCTGAAGGTACTGTGGTTGTCGTCGCCCCATGCGCAGCCCGGACAGTCAAAACCACGGCCTTTGTTAACGCGCATCAGGTTGCGCAGGTTAGAGAGGACTTTCTTGCTGTCGAAAACATAACGGGTGGTGGCTTCTAACGATCCCCAACCACCGGCAGCACCGGTATAAGGCTTGATCTCAGTTTTGAATTTCATATTTTCGCTTCGCAGGTGTCATTCGAAAGGCCGAATGTGATAAGTGACATGCAATCGGCGGCACTGAATTGTTTAACCGATTGTTAATTTTATGTCACAAGTTTAGGGCTGAAGAGGGATTTGGTCTAATCGAATGGCGCAATCGTGAGATAGAGCGCGTTTATCGCGGAAAATATCAACAAATTGTAACTAAACCGTTTCATTATGAAACGCTTAGAAAAATAAACAGGGTTTTGCTGGGCCCTTTATTGGTGCACCCTATGCGCCAATCCGTTTTCTCCCACAAATTTCGCTGTTTTTGCCCTCGCGGAACAAGGTTTGGGGAGTATTGAATCTATTTTAGCCACATGCCGAGCCAAAAGGTGGCCTGTGGCGTTTGGCGTTATAAAGGAACAAGCCGTGAAACGTAGCGTATTGAGTGTATTGACTGGCGTATTAATGTTATCAGCAGGCGCGGCGAAAGCCGTTGCACCCTTAGATTTCCCTGTAGCCCCGCCAAGTATCGACGCAGAGTCCTACGTATTAATGGATTACGGCAGTGGTGACGTGCTGGCTGCGGGCAATCCGGACGAGCGCCGCAACCCGGCCAGCCTGACCAAACTGATGACCGGTTATGTTATCGACCGCGCGCTGGATAAACACAAGATCACCATGGATGACGTGGTTACCGTGCCGCAAGAAGCTTGGGTCGCAGGTAACAAAAGTCTGGCCGGTTCTTCCCTAATGTTCCTCAAGCCGGGCGACCGCGTCACCGTGCGCGACCTGATCCGCGGCATTATTGTGACTTCGGGTAACGACGCCTGTGTGGCAATGGCCGACTATGTGGCTGGCAGCCAAGACGCTTTTGTTGGCATGATGAACCAATACGTCACGTCAATGGGCCTGACCAACAGCCACTTTGAAACCGTTCACGGCCTCGACGCGCCGGGCCAGTACACCACTTCATATGACTTAGCCAAGCTGTCTCGCGCCATTATCGGCGGCGAACCTGAGGAATATCATATGTATAGCGAGAAGTCGCTGACCTATGACAACATCACTCAGCAGAACCGTAACGGCCTACTGTGGGACAAAAACCTGCAAGTTGACGGCTTGAAAACTGGCCACACCGAAAGCGCTGGCTTCAACATCATTGCTTCAGCCACCGAGGGCAATCGCCGTCTGATCGCCGTGGTGATGGGCGGTAAGAGCTCGAAAGGGCGCGAAGAGCAGGCGCGTAAGCTGCTGACCTGGGGCTTCCGCGAATACACCAGCAAGCAGATTTTCAAAGCGGGTCAGACCGTGTCGACGGAAAAAGTCTGGTTCGGCGACCATCAGGACGTGAAAGTGGGTTCACTGGATGATGTGTTCATCAGCGTGCCGCAGTCCGACGCGGACAAGCTGAAAGCGCAATATGTGCTGGCTAACCCGCAGATCGACGCGCCGCTGAAGAAAGGCCAAGAGCTGGGCAGCATCAACATTGTTGATAACGGCAAAACCATCAAAACCATTCCGCTGGTGGCGCTGGAAGATGTCGCTCAAGGTGGGATGTTCAGCCGCTTAGTGGATTACGTGAAGTTGAAGATCTAGTTCAGCGCACTGTGGTGAATGACTTGGGGGAGACGTGAAAACGTCTCCCTTTTTGTTTGGATTCAAAAAGTTACTTTAGCAGTTCTAGTCTCTGACCAAACGGCTTGAGACTTGCAGCATGCCACCATGGCTGGCGCTGCCGATGAATTGTAACGCCGAGTGCTCGGCCAGATTATCGAAAAGTCTGACACCTTGTGCGAGCAGGACAGGAATGTAAGTCAGGGTCATTTCATCAACCAGTGACGCAGAAAGCGCCTGCTGAATCATATTCCCGCCATCAATATAAACGTCTTTACCATTCGCCAGCGTCGTGGCTTGGGCAATCAGCGCGTGGATATCGCCAGACACTGCCTTGATGGTCGCAGAAGCAGGGCGCGCAATAGCCCGCGAGGTGGCGACCAGTACTGGAACATCGCCATAAACCCACTGGCCCATGGCTTCCAGAACATCATAGGTGTTGCGGCCCATCAGCATGCATCCCACTTGTTCCATAAAGGGATCAAATTGCAGGAAGTTGGCGTCATCCGCTAAATCGCCGGCGCGGGAATGATCCTTATTCAGCCATTCAAGGTCGTGATTCGGGCCTGCGATATAGCCATCGAGTGAGCTGGCCATATAAACTCTTACTTTGCTATGCGACTGATTAGCCATCTTTTTCTCCTTAAAAGTTGCGGCTAAGAATAGTCATTTTTTACAAAATGTCACACTTTTCCGCACAAGACTGATTGGCCACGGTTATCTTTAGCAATCGGCCCTTCACGACTTTCATCCGCTACGCCGTTATACTCTCTACCATTACTCCTATCTATCACGGCGCACCTTCACCAGCTTATGGACATCAAGCAACTCATTTATCTCTGCAATCTGGAACGCGAGCGGCACTTTGGCCGAGCGGCAGAGGCCAGTTTTGTCAGCCAGCCAACGCTTTCTATGCGATTGAAAAACCTTGAGAAAGAGCTTGATCTCAATTTAATAAATCGCGGGAATAATTTCGAAGGCTTTACGGCGGAAGGCTTGCGGGTACTGAGCTGGGCGCGCGAAATTGTTGCGGTGTATGAAGGGTTGAAACTGGAAGTCGAGTCCCTGAAGCAGGGGTTGAGCGGCACATTGCGCATTGGCGTGATGCCGCAGTGCAGCATCTCTCTGGCACGATTGATAAAGGCGGTGAATGATAGCCATCCGGGGCTGGATTATCGCGTGGCGGAAGTCAGCGCCGATCAGCTGATTGAAGCACTGAGCAGCCACGCGGTGGACGTCGGCATCGGCTTCTTTGAGTTTTCCACCCTTAATGAGCTGCGTTTCCAAGTTGCGCCGATTGACGATGGCGGCGTTGACGTGGTGTATCATCCCGACCATTTCCCGCAGTTGCAAAACGCCACGCTGCTTACCGCCGAGCAGGCTGTAGAGCTGCCTCTATGCCTGTCAGAGCCGAGCCGCTATTTCCGCCGATATCTGGATAATCACTTCCGTCAGGCCGGCTTGGTGCTGCACCCGACCCTTGAAAGTACCTCGATTTTCCAACTGATGCAGGGCGTTTTTGTCGGTTTGGGATGCGCGCTGGTGCCGCGAGGCCATTTGATTGAAGAGATGCACCCGGCGCTCAAACGCTGCCCGCTGGACATCCCGCCAATGAGCCGCCACGCCGCGCTGGTGGTGGCCGAAGCAGGGCGCGCCACGCCGCTGGCCCAGCACTTCTTCAACGCCGCCGCGCTGTGGATAGCGCAGCAGCCTGACCTTCAATCCTAAGGCTAGGCCTGTAACATTACGAGACGTTTTCCTATTGATGAAATGAATGATTAAGACCAAGCTTTACTGGCTTATTTTTCATGAAGCGACAATCAAAGCCCGTAAGAGACATTAATGGAGTTATACATGAAAGCATTAAAAACAGTGTTGTTAGCCATCGCGGCAAGTGGTGTGTTGGTTGTCGGTGGTGCGCAGGCAAATAATCTGTTGAGTTCATTGCAGGACGCAGCTAATCAGCAATTAAACGGCAGTAACGGTGCCACCGCGGGCTCCGGCGCAAATTCCGGGGCTTCTTTGATGTCGTTGCTCAACGGCAGTGATAGCGCGCTGACCTCGAAAAGCGCCACCAACGTCGCGGGCGTTTTGCAGTACTGCGTGAAGAATAATGTGTTGTCGCAAGCCAGCACCGAGAATGTGAAAGACAAGCTGTTAAGCAAGCTGGGCATCGAAAGCGCCGCAGGCGCACAGAGCCAGGATTACCAAAACGGCCTCGGCGGCTTGCTGCAAACCGGCAAAGGGCAGAACGTTGACCTCAACAATTTGGGTAACGGGTTGTCGCAAGTGAAAGAGAAAGTGAAACAAAAAGCCTGTGATGTGGTGTTGAAGCAGGCGAAATCCTTTATTTGATTTTTGGGTGTGCGGCCCAATTCCGCTAAGGTCTTGGGCGGCTGCCCAAACCCGCTTTTAAAATCTTTAAATTCAAATTCAAATTCAAATTCAAATTCAAGGTCGTGGGCGTCGGCCCACACCGACCAAGGGAGGCGTAAACGCGCCTCCCTTGGAACCCTGCGTTTTTTCTGCTGTGCGATCGAGGCTTCGCAGGGTTGGAACGGACGTGTTTCAGCGGCTTCAGCGCTCGTCGCGAAGTGCCGCCGCTTAGGCGGTTCCCTCGCTGCGGGATTCCAACCCGCGTAAAAAGACACGCGGTTTTCCACCTCTTGCTCGGCGTCACTT